>SESB01001323.1_pt1 | contig 16381 bp, 12 predicted proteins | sample 3171441 | NCBI WGS metagenome assembly SESB01 (sample SAMN06051867, study PRJNA518727) | freshwater metagenome | biome: subpolar coniferous forest; feature: holomictic lake; material: water; isolation source: holomictic Lake 227, 6 m depth | place: Canada: near Kenora, Ontario | collected...
AGGCAGTCACGCTGCCATCAAGACCGGCATGCTGGCTGCAGAAGCCGCTTTTGACGCCATCACCGCCGGGCGTCAACATGACGAACTGAGCGCCTACCCCGAGGCGTTTGAGGCCAGCTGGCTGCACAAAGAACTCAACAAATCACGCAACTTCAAAGCCTGGTTCAAAAAGGGCCTGACCGTGGGCGCACTGATGAACGGGCTGGAGCAGTTTGTCTTGAAAGGCAACATGCCATGGACGCTGCGCCGCGACAAGGCCGATCACACCTACCTGAAACCCGCTGCTGACTGCCAGCCGATCGTTTACCCGAAACCCGATGGCAAGTTGACGTTTGACCGCCTGAGCAGCGTCTTCATCAGCAACACCAACCACGAAGAACAGCAACCCGCGCACTTGACCTTGAAGGACGCCTCGGTGCCGGTCAACGTCAATCTGGCGAAGTTTGACGGCCCGGAGGCACGCTATTGCCCAGCGGGTGTTTACGAATTCGTCAAAAACCCCGACAACACCGATCGTTTGCAGATCAACGCGCAAAACTGCGTGCACTGCAAGACCTGCGACATCAAGGACCCGACGCAAAACATTGTGTGGGTCACGCCTGAAGGCGGCGGCGGACCTAATTACGCGGGCATGTAATTCCAACGGAATAAGCCCCAATTCAATCGTTTTTTACTAGCAAGGAAATCACATGAATGACCAAAACGGCTATGACATCGAAGACCTGAGCGTGGGCATGAGCGCCACCTTTTCCAAAACTATTACAGAAGCGGACATCATCATGTTTGCTGGCGTCTCGGGCGACATCAACGCCCTGCACATCAATGAAGAGTACGCCGCTACCACCGCGTTCAAGGGCCGCATTGCCCACGGCATGTTGTCGGCCGGCCTGATTTCCGCAACGCTGGCCAACCGCCTGCCTGGCCCTGGCACCGTTTACCTCAGCCAGATGCTCAACTTTTTGGCACCCGTGCGCATCGGTGACACCGTGCATGCCACCGTCACGGTGCGTGAAATTGGCGAGCGCGGCCGTGCCGTGCTTGACACCACCTGCAGCGTCAAGGGCGTGAAAGTCATTGACGGCGAAGCCACGGTCAAGATCGATTCATCTGCCCGACGCGCCCTCAAAGCCGCTCAATCAGCTGCCAAAGCCGTCGCCTGATCGACACCCCTTAACCTCTCTCTGAAAGCCCTCTCGATGAGCTACCAAGCCCCCCTGAAAGATATGCTGTTTGTAATGCAGGAGCTCGCCGGCCTGCCTAAAGTGACCGCCCTGCCCGGCTTTGAAGACTACGACCTCGACACCGCGCAGGCTGTGCTCGAAGAGTCCGCCAAGTTCTGCGAAGGCGTTGTGGCCCCGCTGAACTGGGAAGGCGACAAAAACCCCAGCAGCTGGAAAGACGGCGTTGTCACCGTCACGCCCGGCTTCAAGGATGCGTTCAAGCAGTTTGCCGAAGGCGGCTGGCAAGGCGTGATTCACCCCACCGAATTTGGGGGTCAGGGCTTTCCCAAACTCATCGCCACACCGTGCGCCGAGATGCTGCACGCGGCCAGTCTGTCGTTTGCGCTGTGCCCGATGCTGACTGACGGCGCGATTGAAGCGCTGCTGGTGGCAGGTAGCGATGAGCTGAAGGCCAAGTTTGCCGCCAAGCTCATCAGCGGCGAGTGGACCGGCACGATGAACCTGACCGAGCCGCAAGCGGGCTCGGATCTGGCTGCTGTGCGCTCACGCGCTGAGCCCCAAGCCGACGGCACCTACAAGGTGTTTGGTACCAAGATTTTCATCACCTACGGTGAGCACGACATGACCGAGAACATCGTTCATCTGGTGCTGGCCCGGGTGCCTGGCGCACCTGAAGGCGTGAAAGGAATTTCCTTATTCCTGGTGCCTAAATTCATGGTGGGCGATGACGGCGCTTTGGGCGCCCGCAACGACGCCTGGTGTGTCTCCATTGAACACAAACTCGGCATCAAGGCCAGCCCCACCGCCGTTCTGCAATTTGGCGACAACGGTGGCGCCATCGGCTACTTGGTCGGCCAGGAAAACCGCGGCTTGGAGTACATGTTCATCATGATGAACGCGGCCCGTTTTGCGGTTGGCATGCAAGGTGTTGCCATTGCCGACCGCGCCTACCAAAAGGCCGTGCGCTTTGCGCATGACCGTGCCCAGAGCCGCGATCTCGCTGGCTCAGACGGCCCGGTGTCCATCATCAACCACCCCGACGTCAAGCGCATGCTGTTGACCATGCGCGCCCATGTCGAAGGTACGCGCGCTTTGGCTTATGTCGCAGCTGCCGCCAGTGATACCGCGCACAACACCACTGACGCAGCCCTCAAGGCCAGCAATCAGGCTATGTACGAATACCTGGTGCCTGTGGTTAAAGGCTTTTCCACCGAGATGTCGGTCGAGATGGCCAGCTTGGGCGTGCAGATTCATGGAGGCATGGGCTTCATCGAAGAAACGGGTGCGGCCCAGCACTACCGTGATGCGCGCATTTTGACTATTTACGAAGGCACCACCGCTATCCAGGCCAACGACATCGTGGGTCGCAAGACCTTGCGCGACAAGGGCGCTGTAGCCAAGGCGTTATGCGCCCAGATCGCTATCACGGAGCAAGACCTGGCCGCTCACGGCAATGACGACTGCACCACCATGCTGATCTCCTTGATGGAAGGCCGCCGCGCCCTGGAAGACGCGATTGACTTCATCTTGACCCACGGCAAGAGCGACCCCAAGATGGTCTACGCCGGTGCCGTGAACTACCTCAAGCTGGCAGGCATCGTTCTCTGCGGTTGGCAAATGGCCCGGGCCATGATGGTCGCCCAGGACAAGATGGACAGCGACCCCACTTTCTACACCGCCAAGCTGATCACTGCCCGCTTCTACGCCGAATCGGTTTTGACGCAAGCGGCTGGGCTGGCACAAAACATTCGTCTGTCAGGCAACACCACCAACCGCATGTCGGTTGAGATGTTCTGACCCCTAACTATTTGATTTTTTATTGAAGGAGAAACTATGAGTTCTGAAATGTACGCACGGATTCGCGAGAATCCGAAATTCAAGGAGCTGGTCAGCAAGCGCGAACGCTTGGCCTGGACCCTGACCGGCATCGTTCTGGTGCTGTTTTTTGGCCTCTTTATGACGGTGGCCTTTAACCCGGCCGCGTTGGCCATCAAGATTGGTGACAGTCTGGTCACCACCGGCCTGGTGATTGGCCTATTTCAATTTGTCCTATTTTGGGTGCTCACGGCGGTTTACGTCTCACGGGCCAATTCAGACTTCGACGCCATGACCGAGCAGTTGCTGCGCGAATCCATGAAAGCAAAAAAATAATGAACAAACTACTACTCAAGCTCATTGCGGGCATGGCCGCCATCGGGACCGCAAGCATTGCGCTGGCTGGTCCGGCGGTTGAAGCCACGACGAAGCAACCGCTCAACGTCCCCGCGATCATCATGTTCGCCATCTTTGTCGGTTTGACATTGGCCATCACTTACTGGGCGGCTGGCCGCACCAAGTCGGCTTCTGACTTCTATACCGCTGGTGGTGGTATTACCGGCTTCCAGAATGGTCTGGCCATGGCGGGTGACTACATGTCTGCCGCAACGCTGCTCGGTCTGACCGCCATGGTCTACACCAGTGGTTACGACGGCTATTTGTTCATGATTGCCTTCTTCGTGGGCTGGCCAATCATCCTGTTCCTGATGGCCGAGCGCCTGCGTAATCTGGGCAAATTCACCTTTGCTGACATCACTTCCTATCGCTTGGACCAAGGCAGTGTGCGAACCATGGCCGCCATTGGCTCTTTGACCGTGGTGTGCTTCTACCTCATCGTGCAAATGGTGGGTGCTGGTCAGCTGATCAAGTTATTGTTTGGTCTGGACTATTACATCGCCGTGATTGTGGTCGGTTGCCTGATGGTCGTGTACGTGACCTTCGGCGGCATGGTTGCCACCACCTGGGTGCAAATTATCAAAGCTTGCTTGCTGATGTTTGGCGGTACCGCCATCATGTTGTTGGCGTTCTCGAAATTTGACTTCAGCTTTAACACGCTGGCGGCCAAAGCGATTGACGTTCACAAGATGAAAGACATGCTGTTTGCTCCTGGCAAGCTGTTGCAAGATCCGGTCAACGCCATCTCCCTGGCGATGGGCCTGATGTTTGGTCTGGCTGGTTTGCCACACATCCTGATGCGTTTCTTTACTGTGAACAACGCCAAAGAAGCGCGTAAATCGGTGCTGTACGCGGCTGGTTTTGTCGGCTTCTTCTTCAACGTCATTTTGATCATGGGCCTGTGCGCCATCGTGATTGTGGGCACCGACGCTTCCTTCTTTGAAGGCGGCACCGTCGGCGGCAAAATCATCGGCGGCGGCAATATGGTGGCGATGCACTTGGCTAAAGCCGTTGGCGGCGACATCTTGCTCGGCTTCCTCGCTGCAGTGGCGTTCGCGACCATTTTGGCGGTGGTATCCGGTCTGGCACTGGCTGGCGCTTCTGCCATCTCGCACGACTTGTATGCCTTGGTGATCAAAAAAGGCCAAGTGTCTGAAGCACAGGAAATCAAAGTTTCGAAAATGTCGTCTTTTGCCATTGGCCTGATCGCCGTGGTGCTGGGCATTGCCTTTGAGAAGCAAAACGTCGCGTTCATGGCGGCCCTGGCCTTCGGTATTGCAGCGGCTGGTAACTTCCCCGTGCTGTTCCTGTCGATGTACTGGAAGGGTCTGACCACCCGTGGTGCGTTGGCCGGTGGCTACGGTGGCTTAACCGCTGCGGTGGTTCTGGTGGTGATGTCGAAATCTGTCTGGGTGGTTGTCTTGGGCTATGCAACCCCTCTGTTCCCGTACGACCAACCCGCCTTGTTTGCCATGCCTCTCGCTTTCTTGCTCGCTTATGTCTTCTCCGTCACGGACAAGACACCACGCGCAGCCAAAGAACGTGAAGCATTTGCTGACCAGTGGGTTCGTGCTCAAACCGGCTTCGGTGCCGATGGTGCAGTCAGCCACTAAACAGTAGCTACTTCCTAAAAAAGCCCCGCAAGTCGGGGCTTTTTTTTGTCCGCTTCATGCGGCCCATTTACATACAGAAGCATTTCTACATCAATTTGACACACCCAAACGGCACACTCGGTTTATGCTTTTAGATCCTTACGGGAATTCTTCTCCCTTTTGCCCAGCGCTTAACGCGGGCCTTTCTCCCTGGAGATAAACCGATATGAATCCTAGCCAATTACCCCTCACGCCTTCAGCGGATACAACCGCTGCCGCGTTAACGGAAAGCGCCATTTCCCAACTGGTCAGCGAGGTCTACGTTGCTGCGCCTCCAGCTGAAAAAAGCCGTTTGCTGGCGCACTTGATGCGGCCCTTGGGCGTGCTCTCGCTGGTCGCTATTGCCAACGGCATCTTCGCCAAAATCCGGTTTCGCAGCAGTTGGCCTGACCTGAACATTCCGGTGGAAGACGCACAAAGCGTGCAAGCCGGTGATGTGATCACCTTGGTTAACCACGTGCAGCAAGTCAGCGTTCACGCCGTTGACAGCCTGACCGACATGCTCGCGGCATCACCCGTGCTGACCAAATCCACTGCCGCTGCACTGCTGATCACGCTGCTGCTACAACGCGCCCAAACACGGCGCGCCAGTGACCAATAGATCCGTTTTAGCCCTATTTAAATTGGTGATTTATGGAGTGCTCCGGGCTTGAATTTAACAATTGCTGCCACCATCTCCCCGGCTTACGTAAACCACCTTTAAAAGGGCGACATTCATGATGAAACGATCCATCCAGCAACGCATCGGCCAATGGCTGACGGTTGCGGCCCTGTTGGCCTTTAGCCTTGGCGCCCTGGCGCAGGCCGAGCCGACACTGAACCAGATTTATGAAGCCGCGCAAGGCGGACGTCTGGAGCAGGCGCAGGTGATGATGCAGCAAGTGCTGGTGGCGCACCCGGGTAGCGCCAAAGCACACTTTGTGCAAGCCGAACTGGCCGCCAAACAGGGCAACATGAGCCGCGCTCGCGAAGCCTTGGCCACCGCCGAAAAACTATCCCCTGGCCTGGCCTTTGCCAAGCCGGAGGCAGTGCAGAAACTCCGCACCCAATTAGCCGGAAAAAGTCCCGCCGCGACCGTGAATAATGCCCCGGCCCGGCCCGTGGCGATGAGCACCCCGGTAGCGCCTGCTTCGTCATTCCCCTGGGGATTGGCGCTGGCACTGGGCGGTGGCGCCATCGCCTTTGGCATCTTCATGATGCGCAAAAAACAGGTGCAACCCCCGGCCTATAACCCGATGATGCAGCCCACCTATGCCAACCCAGCCACCATGCAAGGCGGCGGCCTGAATGGCCCGCAAGGTTTTGGCATGGGCGGCGGAGCAGCCACCATGGCGCCGCCTTATGGACAGCCAGGCTACGGCCAGCAGCCTTATGGTCAACCCGGCTACGGTCAACCTCCTGGCAGTGGCTTAGGTGGGCGTGTGATGGGCGGCTTGGCCACGGGCTTGGCGGTTGGCGCTGGTGTGATGGCCGCGCAAGCCATTGGCAAAAGCCTGATGGGCAACAACGAGAGCGCTCCAGCGCACCCCGCAGCAGCCGCCAACAACGACTATGTGCCGATGAACGAGAACAGCGATTTGGGCGGCCAAAACTTTGGCATCAACGACACCAGTTCCTGGGACGATGGTGGCAGTTCCATGGCCAGCAGCGATGGCGGCGGCGACTGGGACAGTTAAGGCGCCAGTACGTGCTTGGCGAACAACTGTGACAGTTCCCGCTTCATCAGGTCGCCATCACCCGTATTAAGTTCAATGAGCCGACGCAATTGCGTCAGGCTCGCCACATCAATGTCCTGGCATTCAATGCCAACGTGCTGATTCTCCAGGTGAACAATGCGCCCGGCCATCACGATGCCCTCGCCGCCTTCGGTGAGTGGCAGCACCAGACGACATTTCTCCATCGGCACCAGCGCCTGCAGCGTCTCTGTCTTCACCAGCGCGCCCTTGAGGGCAATATCGATCAATTGCACGCTGATGGTGCGGTCGTGCAGGTGCAACTGCACGGCGGCGCTAAACGGCACACGTGAAAAATGACGCTGGCTCTTGACGGGATTGGTTTTCATAGTGAGCAATTGGTTCCAGAAACAGAGGGCGCCGAGTAGCGCGTTGAGTTGTTAGAAATGACGTTTATTTTGTTCCGAGGTTACGGGGCTTTAATGCAAAACGCAACTCTTAAACAACGGTAATGCTTTGACGCACCAGCCCATTGAGTTGTTCCAGCAAGGCGTTGCTCAAGCGGTGAAGTTCATCCAACCGGAGCGCCACGTCTGCGCTGCGACCCTGGACCTTGAGGGCACTCAACTCACTGGCCAGCGCCAACAGCTGCTGATGCAAAGTATCGATACTCGAAAAGATGGGCTGGACGCCGGGGCGCACCAAGCCAGCCCCCTCCATCCAGAATCTGAAGTGTTGCTGCGGGTGCTCCAGCGTCGGCGGCTTGTCCATGCCACCCCTTAGATAATTTTCCAGTGTTTTTACCCAGGCCCGGTGCTCGACACTGGCAAAAAGCAACGGCAAATCTTCACGCCGGGCCAAGGGCACATGGCACCAGCTTGGATCGGGTTGCCAGCCCTGCGCCCAGCCCAAAAAATCTGCGGCTGGCATGGGTCGGGAGATGCCGAAGCCCTGTGCCAGGTCGCAGCCCAATTGCAGCAGCATTTCGCCATGCGCCACGGTCTCAACCCCTTCGGCAATCACCTCCCGGCGAAACGCGCTGGCCAAGCTGATCACGCCGTCCAAAATGGCCAAATCATCCGGATCGTCGAGCATGTCGCGCACAAAACTCTGGTCGATCTTGAGTTGCGCGACCGACAACCGTTTCAGGTAGGTGAGCGAAGAATAGCCGGTGCCGAAATCGTCGAGAGCAAAGCGCACCCCAATCTCACGGCAAGCTTCGATCACGCGCGAGACGCGGGCCAGGTCTTGCAAGGCACTGGTTTCCAGTACTTCCAATTCCAGATTGCAAGGACTGACTTGCGGGTGGCCCGCCAACAGGACCACCAACCGGTCCACAAAGTTCGCCTGCTGCAACTGGCGGGCACCGACGTTCACGCTCACCGGCACGTCCAACCCCAGCGCGCGCCAACGGTCCATTTGGGTTAGCGCGGTGTCAATCACCCACTCGCCAACATCAACGGCCAAGGGATGATCTTCGATCACCGGCAGAAACACCGACGGGGAGAGCAGACCCTTGTCGGGGTGCTGCCAGCGGATCAGGGCTTCAGCCCCAATTACGCGGCCCGTGCGCAAGTTGACCTTGGGCTGGTAATACAGAACAAATTCGTGTTCAGTCAAGGCGCGGCGGATGCGCTCCAGGCTTTCGTGGTGCCCGCGCACGCTGCTGTCCTGCTCGGCATCGAACACATGGAAACGGTTCTTACCGGCCAGCTTGGCCTGGTACATGGCCTGATCAGCCTGGCGCAGCAATTGATCGGCCTCCACCTCTTGGGCCTGCGGATAAAAAGTGACGCCCAAACTGGCGGAAAGCTGCAGCACCAGCGCACCCATATGCACGGGCAAGGCGGCGGCCACCAGTAGGCGCTCCAGCAAGGTTTCGCTCGCTGACACATCCTCCAGGTCCAGCAGGATCGCGACAAACTCATCGCCGCCCAAGCGGGCCAGCGTATCGACTTCACGCAACGAATCCTTCATGCGGTTGGCCAGGGCAATCAGCAACTGGTCACCGATTTCATGACCGTGGCGGTCGTTGATCAGCTTGAAACCATCAAGATCGAGGTAGGCCACGGCCAGCAATTGCCCTCGCCGCTGCGCCTGGCTCATGGATTGCTGTAACCGGTCGGCCAGCAGCGAGCGGTTAGGCAAGCTGGTGAGCACGTCATAGTGGGCAATGTGTTCCAACTGGCTTTGGTGCTCCTTGATGGCCGTAATATCAGAGAACAGCGCCACGTACTGGCTGATGTGGCCCAAGGAATCGCGCACTGCGCTGATGGTCTGCATCACCGCGTAAACCTCACCATTCTTGCGCCGGTTCCAGACCTCACCGTACCAATGACCCTTCTCGATCAAATCTCGCCAGAGGGTGGCGTAAAACTCTTTTTCCTGGCGACCCGAACTCAGGATGCGCGGGTTCTGGCCCAGCACCTCCTCACGGCCATAACTGGTGATGTGGGTAAAGGCTTCATTGACGTCAATGATGGTGCCGTCGATTGAGGTGATCATGATCGCTTCGCGGGCGCAGGTGAAGACGCTGGCCGCCAGCATCAGGTTGTCTTCGGCCAGTTTGCGCTCGGTGATGTCGCGCGAAAGAACGATGAAACGAGGTGACTCGCTGGGAAGCATCTCCTTGCGGGCAATCGACAATTCAAACCACTTTTTTCCTTGGGGCAGGTCCAGCTCGATCTGCTTGCCGCTTGAATGCCCTCGTGCATGGGCCTCTTGCAGCGCGGCCATCACAACCTCTGCGGCAGCGGGTTGCATCACATCAGTGATCTTTTTACCAATCAGGTCTTGCGCCGGCGCAATCAATAAGTCAAAGCGCGGCGAGTGGTAGTCGTAGTAACTGCCATCAAGCCCCATCTCGAACATCAGATCAGGAATGGCATCCAGCGTGGCGCGTAAATTTGCGGTGCGCTCCAACACCTTGGCTTCAAGGGTTTGGTGCGCTTTTTGAACGCTTTCGGCCATGCCGTTGAAGGCGTCAGACAAATCGCCAAACTCACGGCTATAGCCCGGGTTATTTGGGACCCGAACTGACATATCTCCCAATCCCAATTGGCGTGCGCCGCCAGCCAGCGCTTGCAGCGGGCGAGTAAGGCGGCGTGCAAACAACCAGATCAGTACCAGGGCGACCAGCGTGAGGATCAGGCCGGCAATCAGCAGCGTATTAGCCCGCCCTTTCAACTCACCCAGTGCCTCAATCTGGCGCGCGTAGTGCACGAGTGTCCAACCTTGTGTGCCACTGAGCTGAAGGTGGCGGTACACCACGACCAAGGCCTGGCCGCTGGTATCGGTTGCCTTCAGGGTTCCTTCAAAACCTGCGGCCACCTCGCTGTTGAGCTTGAAAGTTTCTTGCCCTGGGGCAACGCTCGGAAAACGGGCCAAAAGCTGTCCCGCCGGATCAAACAACAAGGTGTTTCCACGTTGCCCCGAAATCGGCATTTCGTCGAAAAAACCGGCTGAAATAAAGTGCCGAAGATCCACAAAGGCGATGAGAATGCCGACCAGTTTCCCCGTGGTGTAACCATACTCATCCGGGGCATGAATTTGACGGGCGATGACCAAGGCCGGTGCGCTTTGGGTGGCAGGCAGTTGTTCCACCATTTCCAGCGCCCCCGGTTGCGTTGCACGCTGGATCAGATCGGGGTCCTGAAAGAGTTGCCCCACATCCTCATTCACACTGCTCGCTGTAATCCGCCGGGTGGAGGGGTCCACGATTAGCAGTCGTTCATAACGATCAGGATAGGCCCGCTGCATGCGGTCAAACACGCGCTGGACATCTTGCTGAATTAATGGATCACGCTCGGCCAGTTGTTTGGCAAGCGTTTTGTTTTCAGCAACAACGAGCAGATCGCCACGGCGCTCACGCAGGGTGTTGGCGACCAAGGCACGTTGAATATCTGCCTTGACCTCCATGATGCGCACCGCTTCGTTCAGACGCTGCTCGCTGGCACCGACATGGCCGAACTGAGGTAACCCAAAATACCAAAGGAAAAAAAGTATGCCCATGGCGGCCAGAAAGAGCGCGCCAAAGTAGCCTGTAATTCGCGTTGATAAATGGGTTGTCATGCCAATTCGGATCACTTAGTCTTCGTAGTCGAAGGTCGCTAACTGGAATCGCCGCGGGTCGGCCATGACCCGTGCCAGGCCGTCATAGGTGAACGCGGTCTCCACGTTGTCCCAGGTCCCGCCCGTGGGCATCTTGCCCAAACCGGTCAAAAACAAAAACTCATTTTTCAAAGGCGGGGCACCCGGGCTCTTCAGGATGGCTGGCGCGGAGGGGATATTGAGAATCTCGCGCTGTGTAATGGACACGATCTGGGCCACTGACAACGACCCCACCTTGCCAGACAGGGCTTGCGCATCGGCCATGGCCCAAACGGTGGCTTTTTCTACGTTGCGCTGGCTGCGCCGCATCCATTCAATGGCACGCACAAAACCCGCCACCAAGTGGCGCGCCGCCTCCGGCGATTGCTTTTCAAAATGCTGCTCAATGACAAAATAATCGGTGCTCAAACCCCGCGACACGATGCGGACCTTGTCGCTTTGACCGAGGGCGATGGAGGGGGCCGGCTCCCAGGCCGCTAAAGCGTCAATATCGCCGCGTGCCAAGGCCTCAGGCATCTCATCGACCCCCAGCGCCACCAGCTTGACCCGGCTCTCGCTCAGTCCCGCCGAAGCCAGCGCCTGCAGCAAGGTGTGGTGCGCGCTGGACGCCTCGACATAACCAATGCGCTTGCCGGCCAGCCCCCTGACTTGCGTGTCGCCCTTGGCCACGATGGCCGTCGAGGTTTGTTTGACCAGACCCACCACCCAGACGTTGGCGGTGGCGGCGGCCAGAATCGTGGGCATGTCGCCCAACAAGCCGGCTTCAAGGCGATGATCAGCCAACAAGGCCACCATGTCGGCACCACGCCGAAAGGGATGCGTCTTGAGGGGTTGCCCGCTTTGTGCAAGCGTCGCTTTCAGGATGCGGTCGTGCTGCATGACCGCGCTGATGACCCCTGAGGGATAGCCCAGAGGCTGAATACCGAGGTCAACCGCAGAGGAATCGGCCACCAGGCCGTAGCGGTCGAAATACGCCTGAGCCGTGGCGCTGCTGGGCAAAAGCCCCAAAGCCAGCACGCCGATGGCCAGAATTTTCTGCAAGTACTGCGGGTAGAGCGTCCGATTCATACTTTTTCCTGTGCCCAAACATGGATATTTGAAGGCAGAAATAGTAACGGAGCCTGCTACAGGCTGGAATGTTTTTTGTTAACTTGCCAGCACAAAATCGATGAAACCCCGCTCCACATTCGTCGACACCAGCTTGACGCGAACCTTGTTGCCGACTTTCAAATCAGGCGCATGGCTGACCAGTTTGCCCTCGGCGGGTGGCGAGAAAACCCGCACCCAAACACCATCCTGAGAGTTGCCGGTCACGATGCCCTCAAAGTGCTGGCCGATGTGCGACTCCAGCACCAAGGCGGCTTCGGACTTGGTAATTTGGCGCTCCACCTTTTGCGCGGCGTCTTCCTGACGCGTGCAATGCTGGGCCAAAGCCGCCAGCTCAGCGGTGGAATACGGCGCGGTCTGGTGCGCCAGCGCCGCTTTCAGCAGGCGCGAGGTGATCAGATCCGGGAAACGCCGGTTGGGCGCAGTGGAGTGGATGTAATCGCGCACTGCCAACCCAAAGTGGCCAATGGGCAACTGGCCCTTGGTCTCCACCACATACTCGCCCCGACCCATGAGCTTGACGATGACCAGCGACAGATCCGGAAAACGCAGCGGATCAGCCCGGTGGCGTTTGGACAAGAAGTTCTCCAGCGCTTTGGAATCCGGCTCGTTGGGCAAGGTTTCGCCATATTCTTTGGCCACCGCCACGATGCGCAACCAGCGCTCGGGAGAGCGCACCACGCGACGCAGCGAGGAACCACCCTGCGCCGCCAGATGGCGTGCGGTGCAGCCATTGGTGGCGATCATCACCTCCTCGATCAACTGACGGGCGCGGTTTTGCTCTTGTTGGCGCAGGTCGACCACTTTCTCACCGTCAAACACGGCCCGTGGCTGAAAGCTCTGGAACTCCAGCGAGCCCGCCAAATGGCGCAGCACTTTGAGTTTCTGGGCCAGCGTGTCTTGTGTTTTCAGCTGTGCCGCCATGCCCGACACCACCGCTGCGGCTTGGGGCAACGGGCCGGTGCCATCGATCCAGGCGCTGACCGCGTCATAGGCCAGCTTGGCCTGGTTGCGCACGCGGGCCCGGTACAGCGTGGCGCTGACCAGCGTGGCGTCGGCGTCGAAGACCATCTCGGTCACCAGCGCCAGCCGGTCGACCTGCGGGTTGAGCGAGGTCAGGTCGGTAGACAAGCGCTCGGGCAACATCGGAAATATGCGCGCCGAGGTGTAGACCGAGCTGGTGTTGGCGCGGGCGTGGTCGTCAATGGCGCTGCCTTTTTTAACCAGCGCGTCCACATCGGCAATCGCCACTAGTAGCTTGACGGCGCCCTGCGCCAGCACCTCGGACACCGTGAGCTGGTCCAGATCGAGTGAATCGTCGTTGTCAATCGAACACCACAGCAAACCGGTCAGGTCGCGAATGTCGGCGCTGCGCTCATCCGCGGGCCCGGTGATGTGGGCCAACTGCTGCTTGACCTTGTCTGAAAACTCAGGCTGCAAGCCGCGCTCGGACATGGCACGGGTGGCAAGTCGAACCAGGTCGGAGCGGTGATGGTGGTGGTTGGCGTTCATGCGGTCAATATACACGCAGCGAACATCGCCTGCGCACCTTTTGCTATTGTTTATATAGCTACTTACGCATATATGACGGGGGCTAGAGGCCTAAACAACCCCTAAGTATCGAATAACGCACAGCCCCCCTTTTCAGGTGAAGCACTGTTTCAAATCAACCGTGGCGCGGCGACCGATGTCGCCCCGGTGGTTGCTGAGCCACTCGACAGCACGCTCGCGGCCCTGGTCGCGCAGCAACGCCAGAAAAGGCGTGTGCGCAATGAGCTTGGTCTCGGTGCGCTGCAGGCTCACCACCTGGCTGGAGTCAATCATGTGAAAGCGCAATTTTTGCAGCCGCCGCTCCAGGCTGCCCCACGTCACGAAGCTGGGGCTGGAAAACTCAATGGCTTGCGCAAACATCCGCATCTCACGCATAAAGTTGGCGCTGAAGGTCAGCTCGGCAATGCGGGCTTCAATCTGTTCCACGGTGTGCGGCGTGCCTTCGTGCTTCAGGGGGCTGAGCAGAACCAGCAAGATATCGCTGGCGTCGCAGTCATAAAAAAGCGGAAATATGGCCGGATTGGCCGAGTAGCCACCATCCCAATACGGTTCACCATCGATCTCCACCGAGTGGTGGATTTTGGGCAGGCAAGCGGAGGCGAGCAGCACATCCACCGTGAGTTCGTGCTCGCGAAACACCCGCAGTTTGCCGGTGTTGGCCTGCGTGGTTCCGATAAACAGTTTGAACGGGCTGTGTTGGCGCAAGCGCTCAAAATCAACCTGCGCCAGCAGCAAGTCACGCAAGGGGTTCAGCTCGAACGGGTTGAGTTGTGACGGTGAAAAACGCCCGGCCCAATTCGCCAGCAACTTGCTCGCGGGCGACAGGCTGATGGACTCGCCCTCGCCCTGGGTCATCGAGGCCCAAGGCATTTGCTTGCCCACCTCGGTCCAGAAATTGGTCAAACCCCGACGTGCACCGTCGCGCCCGCCCTTCATCCAGCCATCGGCAAACACCACCGCATTCATGGCCCCGGCGCTGCTGCCACTCAAGCCCTCAAACGCCATGCCGGTATGGTCGAGCAGCGCATCCAGCACACCCCAGGTAAACGCCCCATGCGAGCCGCCACCCTGCAGCGCCAGGTTGAGGCGGGCGGGTGACGCACTGACCAGACTTTTAAAGCGGTTCAACACGGGCAACAGGGTCAAAGCGTTACGCCGCGGTACGGTGTCGGAGTCGGGGTCGGTCATCGGGGTTCCTTGTCTGCACCCGTGAGGCTGGGTCAGTCGAAATCAGTATAGGGTTTTCACCTACACACGGTGATGACCATGCTTGACATTCTGTTTTAAACAATATAAATGTACTTAATTAGCATGAAGTGATAGCATAAACTTTATGTCAAAACGATCTGCAGCCCTCAGCACCTTGCCGCCAGCGGTCCTGGCGCAGCTCCGCCAACTGGGCGACAACCTGACGATTGCACGCAAACGACGGCGCGAGTCACGAAAAGCATGGGCGCAGCGCGTGGGGGTGTCCGAGCCGACGCTGACCCGCATGGAACTTGGCGACCCCAGCGTCGCTTTTGGGGTTTACGCCAGTGCCTTGTGGCTACTGGGGCGCGCCCAATGTATTCCTGAACTGGCCGCACCCCATCTTGACCTCGGCGCGCTGGAGGCCGAAGTGCGGGTGGCCAGCCTGCGCTCGGTGCGCAAACCCATGTCGGTGGCGGCAAGACTGGAGGCGCAGCCATGAACCCAGCCGAATACGACCTCAGCCTTTACCGCCCCTCGGATGCGCTGTATTTGTGGTGGCTGGCCCAACCCGAGCGCCCGGTTTTGATTGGCACCCTGAAGACGGTGCGCGCCAGTCAGGGCGTCTCGTTGCGCTATGCACCGGCTTGGCTCAAATCCGGTTTTGCGCTCAGCGAAGACCTGCCGCTACGCGACATTGAATGGATGCCCCACGACAAAGAAACGGCGGTGGGTGCTGTCGATGACGCCCGCCCCGACCGCTGGGGTGAACGCGTGATCCGCTGGCTAGACAAACCGCCCCGCCTGTCGCTGCTGGACTACCTGTTTTACGCCGGGGATGAGCGCTTTGGTGCCTTGGGCGTTTCGGTTTTTGAACAGGCCTACTTGCCCCGCCGACTGGGCCCCCTGCCCCATTTGGGTGATGTGAGCACGATGGCCGGGTTGATCCAAAACATCATGAATGGCGAACCAGTCGCACCACAACACAGCCGCCTGATGGCGCCGGGCGTGACCTTGGGCGGCGCGCGGCCCAAAGCCTTGATCGAACTGGAGGGGGCGCCCTGGATCGTGAAGTTTGCCGAGCCGGGTGACGCGGTGGACACGCCGCTCATTGAACACGCTGCCATGACGCTGGCCGCAACGGCGGGCATTCGGGTCGCCACCACACGGCCCATTACGCTGCCCCGTGGCCACGCGCTGGCGGTGCAGCGGTTTGACCGCGAGGGTGCTTTTAGACGCCATGCGCTGTCAGCACGGGTGGCGCTCAAGGCGGCGGGTTCCGGGATGGGTTACCCGGAACTCGCCCAACTCTTGCGCCGCCGGGGCGTGGTGCAGGGTGGCGTCAGTCTGGCACAGCAACGTGAGTTGTTTCGACGGATGGTGTTCAACATCCTGATCGACAACACCGATGACCACGAAAAAAACCACGTCCTGCTGATGACCGACGCCTGCAGCTATGAACTGGCGCCGGCCTTTGACGTGCTGCCTTGCGGTCAGGGCTTGGGCTACCAACAAATGCGGGTGGGCTCCGACATGGCCGATTCCACTTTGACCAATGCCCTGTCTGAGGCCGCGCAATTTGGCCTGGCGCCCCGTGAGGCACGGCAAGCGGTACATGAGGTGGCGGCTGTGGTGGCAGGCTGGTCAGCCCACTTTGCAGCGCAAGGCGTCAGCCAGACCAATATTGAGCAACTGGCCCGGCAAATTG
>SESB01001325.1_pt1 | contig 16377 bp, 7 predicted proteins | sample 3171441 | NCBI WGS metagenome assembly SESB01 (sample SAMN06051867, study PRJNA518727) | freshwater metagenome | biome: subpolar coniferous forest; feature: holomictic lake; material: water; isolation source: holomictic Lake 227, 6 m depth | place: Canada: near Kenora, Ontario | collected 2014-07-08...
TCGATGCGCTCGAGGGCCGCCTTCTTCTCGGTCATGTCCGAGAGATTGAGGATGTAGTTGAGGGTCTTGCCGCTCTCGCTGCGATAGCCCGAAAGCTTGACCCAGGCGGGGAAGATTTCCGTGGTCTTGCGCACGGCGACGATTTCGCCGTCCCAGCTTCCCTGCGTCTTGATGGTGCTCAGAATCTGGCGAATCTGGGCCCGGCTGAGCGGTTCGGAGATCAGCGCCGCGATCTTGCGCCCGACCAGTTCCTCGCGCTGATAACCGAAGACATCGAGCAGCGCCTGATTGACCGAGAGAATGATGTGACGGTGATCGCTGATGGCGATGCCGTCCTGGCTCGATTCGACGACGCGGCTGGCCAGCAGGCGCTCATATTCGCTGCGCTGGCGCTGGCTGTCGTCGCGGAAGATCACCACTGCCCCGGAGATTTCCCCCTCGGCGACCACCGGGGCCACCGTCACCTCGATGGCGAAGCTGCTGCCGTCGCGGCGCCAGTAGACGTCGTTGAGGCTGTGGTGGATGTGGCCGTTCCGGAGCACGGCGGTCACCGGACAGTCGGCGGCGGAGTGCGGGCTGCCGTCGGGCCGGCTGTGGTGGACCATCGTGTGGGCGTCGGCGCCGATCAGCTCGTCCCGGCTCCAGCCCAGCATCTCGACCGCGACCGGGTTGACGAAGGTGATGCGGCCATCGCGGTCGAGCCCGAAAATGCCGTCGCCGGCGGAATTGAGTGTGTTTTCAAAGGTGCGGGAAATGCGCCCCAGGCTCTCGTTGGCGGCAACCAGCGACAGGGCTAGGCTGCGGGTGCGGGTGGCCACCGCCCCCAGCATCGAGACGCCGATGAGAAGAGCGCTGACGACGACGATCACCAAGGCGAGGATGGTGGGGTCGAGGCCCGAAACCGGCAGCGCCGAGGCGCCATCGTGAACGAAATAAGCCGCTGCCATCGCGGTGTAGTGCATGCCCGAAATCGCAGCGCCCATCACCATCGCGGTCAGCAGATCCGGCAGCACCGAGGCGTCGGTGAGGCGCGGGCGCGCCCGGAACTTCATGGTCAGCGCCAGCATCGCCAGCAGCACGGCGACGACGATCGACACCGCGAACAGCACGGGGTCGTAGCGCAACTCGGCGCCGAGCCGCATCGCCGCCATACCGGTGTAATGCATAGCGCCGATGCCGGCGCCGAGCAGGATGGCGCCGAACGCGATGGTCCCCCGCGTGGCCTGCCGCCGGCTGATCACCATCAAGGCGACGCCGCCGGCCAGAACCCCGGGCACGATGGAAACCAGGGTGGTTTCAAGGTCGTAGTGAACGCCGCAAGGCAGGCTGAAGGCCAGCATGCCGATGAAATGCATCGCCCAGATACCGCCGCCCAGCGCCACCGCCCCCACCGCCAGCAAGCCCAGCCGCACCAATGGCTCGCCCGCCGACTGGATGCCCTGGGACACCCTGAGGGCGCCGTAGGAGGCGAGGATCGCGGTCAGCACCGAAAGCCCGACCAGCCAGGGATCATAGACCCCGGAATAGATCAGCGAGGGATCGTGAGCCGTGGTCATCTTTAGGAAACCGAACATGGTTCAACGCCCCATGGCGCGGAACGCCGGCAGCGTTTCAAGGAAGCTGTCGGGAAACTCGTTGGGAAAATTGGCGGCGATCACCCGGTTGCGGCCGTGGTTCTTGGCGCCGTAGAGCAGGGTGTCGGCCGCCGCAATCAGGGCGCCGGGAACGACCTCCATCCCCGCCTCGACGGTGACGACGCCGAGGCTGGCCGTGGCCACCGGTGCCGCCTCGGACTTGACATGGGGAATCCCCAGCGCCTGGATGCCGGCCCGGATCTGCTCTGCCACCGCCACCGCCCCATGGGCCGGCGTTTCCGGCAGGATGCAGACGAACTCCTCGCCGCCGTAGCGGGCGGCGACATCGATGCTCCGGCGCAGGGTGCCCAGGATCACATCCGCCACCGCCTTGAGACAGGCGTCGCCGGCGGGATGGCCGTAGGTGTCGTTGAAGCGCTTGAAATAATCGATGTCGAGCAGGATCACCGACAGGAACCCGCCAGAGGCCCGGCGCAGCCGCTGACACTCCTGGTCGAGCGCGCGATCGAAGGAGCGGCGGTTGCAGAGGCCGGTGAGGCCGTCGAGCAGGGCCATCGCGGACAGGCGGTCGCGCGCCTGCTTCAACTGGACGTGATTGGCCACCCGGCGGATCAGGATGTGAGGGTTGATCGGCTTGGAGACATAGTCCACCGCCCCCGCCGCGAGACCGCGGATTTCCGCCATATCCTCGCCGAGGCCGGTGATGAAGACCACCGGAATATCGGCGGTTTCCTGAGCGCGCTTGAGGTTGTCGCAAACCTCGTAGCCGTCCATCCCCGGCATCATGACGTCGAGCAGGATCAGGTCGGGCTTGTTCTCCAGCGCCAGTTCGATGGCGCCAGCACCATCGGTGGCCACCAGCAGCTCGTATTCGTCCTCAAGCAGGCCGACCAGGAGCTCGATGTTGGTAGGCTCGTCGTCGACAATCAGAATCAGCGCCTTGGTGTCTTCGCTCGCCATAGGGTCACCGCCAGCGGAAAATGGGATAGGGCACACCACAGAGTGATTAAGCCGATAACACTAACATTGCTTCGGCCTCATTTTATAGTTTCCAGTCGCTCGAAAATGATGGCCAGAGCTTTTTCGGCCGACCGGAAGTCAAATCTGTTCAATGATCTTCTCATATCGTCGAGGGCCTCTCCGAAATCCCGCCCGTCGAGACTTTCGCTCACCGCCGCGACCAGCTTGCGCGATTTCGGGCTGTTTTTGGCGAACAGCGCCTGCATCTCGTCGAGAATCGCCCGGATCTTGTCGCGGTCGAACGGTGCCGGCACCGCCTCGCGCACCGAGGCGGCAACGACCGGCGGCCCGGCATCGGCGAGCGTAGACGCGGCCCGCACCGCCGGCGCCAGCTTGTCCTTGACCGCCACCACCAGCACCGGCACTGCCGCCAGGGTCCCGTCGTGCAAGGCATATTCGAGATCGGCGGCGGCCTCGGCGAGCGGCGTCGCCTCCAGGGTGGCGGCGGCGCTCTTGAGGGTGTGGGCCAGCCGTTCGAGATCGGCCAGCCGGTTTTCGGCGAGCATGCGATCCATCTCTGGGGCGGCGCCGGCGAAGCTCTCGTGGAAGCCGGCAACGATCCGGCGCACCAAATCCCGCCGTCCGCCCAGCCGGGCCAGCGCCGCCGCCAGGCCGAAGGGCGGCAGATGGTCGGGCAGGAGCGGAGGCGGCGGCCAGTCCACCGCCGGAGCCGGCGCCGGCTCCGGTTCGTCGACGCCGGAAGAGTCGGGAGCGGTGTCGGCGGCGCGGCGCTTGAGACGGCGGGCGAGGGTCTCCATCAGGTCTTTGGGATCGATGGGCTTGGCGATGTGATCGACCATGCCGGCGTCGAGGCAGCGGCGGCGCTCGAAATCCATGGCATGGGCGGTCATGGCGATGATCGGCAGGTGCTCGGGGCCGAGTTCGGCCCGGATGCGGCGGGTCGCCTCCAGCCCGTCCATTTCCGGCATCTGGACGTCCATCAGCACGGCGTCGTAGCGGTCGGGGTCGGCCAACACCTTTTCCACCGCCTCGCGGCCATTGACGGCGATGTCGATCCGCACCCCGGCCTCGGAGAGGAGTTCGAGGGCGATATGGCGGTTGATCTCGTTGTCCTCGGCCAGCAGCACCCGGGCGCCGCGCAACTGGCTGGGCGCCGCCAGGGTGGGGCTCTGGCTGCCGATGGCGACGGTCTCCTTGCGCACGAAGATGCTGACGATGCTCTCCAGCAGGATCGACTTGTCCACCGGTTTGGAGAGGAAGCCGTCGATTCCCAGTTGGTCGACCCGGGTCATCACCTCGTCGTGGCTGTAGGCGCTGACCATGATGATATGCGGGGTTTTTTCCAGAGTGTCAGACTTGAGAATCACCTGGGCGGTCTTGAGCCCGTCGGGATCGGGCATCTGCCAGTCGAGCAGCACGAGGTCGAAGGGGGGCCTTGCGGGCCGAGGCGCTCTGGATCGCCGCGATCGCCTCCCAGCCGCTGGAGGCGGTCTGCACCTGCATCGACCACGAGAGCAGCGTCGCCGACAGAATCTCCCGCGCGGTGGCGTTGTCGTCCACCACCAGCACCCGCAGATTGGCGATGCGCTGCTCGGGCACCTCGATGTCCTCTCGCGCGTCTCCCAACCCCAGCTCGGCGGTGCAGGAGAAGATGCTGCCCTGCCCCGGCGCGCTGGCTACGGCGACGGAGCCGCCCATCATCTCGACGATCTGCTTGCTGATGGCGAGGCCGAGGCCGGTGCCGCCGAAACGCCGGGTGGTGGAACTGTCGGCCTGATTGAAGGGCTGGAACAACCGGGCCTGCTGCTCCTCGGTCATGCCGATGCCGGTGTCGCGGACGTGAAAGGCCAGCACCACCGAGTTTTCCCGGCGCTCGCGCACGCAGATGCCCAGCATCACCTCGCCCTGCTCGGTGAATTTGATCGCGTTGTTGACGAGGTTGAGCAGCACCTGGCCCAGACGCAGCGGATCGCCGATCAGCCGCAGCGGCACGTCGGCATCGACATGGAAAACCAGCTCCAGCTTCTTTTCCACCGCCCGCAGCGAGGTAACGTTGGAAACGCCGTCCAGAACCGATTTCAGCGAGAACTCGACCGATTCGATCGACATCTTCCCCGCCTCAACCTTGGAATAATCGAGGATGTCGTTGATGATGCTGAGGAGCGAGATCGCCGAAATCTTGATCTTGGTCAGATAGTCGCGCTGCTTGGTATCGAGATTGGTCTTGAGCGCGAGCTGGCTGAGGCCGATCACCGCGTTCATCGGCGTGCGGATCTCGTGGCTCATGTTGGCCAGGAACTCGCCCTTGGCCACGTTGGCCTGCTGGGCCGCCTTTTCCTTTTCCTGCAGCTCGGCGACATGGCGGCGGGCGCGGACGACATAGCCGATGGCCCCCAGCACCAGCAGGGTCACGGCGCAGCCGCCGACGAAAACCAGCACCGCCAGCCAGCGCACATCGGCGTCGACCCGGGCCAACTCGCGCACCCGGCTCCAGCTATGGATGACGATGGCGTCGCCGGGCCGTGGCCGGCTGGCCAGCACCGACGGCACCTCGTCGTCGCCGATCCGCACCATATCCGCCTCCGAACCGGAAACCGGCTCGATCCGCAGCGGGGGAAACTCGGTGCGCTTGTAGCGGGCCATCCGCGCCGCCTCGCTCACCGCCGCCAGCCGCACCGGATCGATGCTCCGCATCACCATCGCCGGGTCCTGGGCCAGGATGACAACGCCGTTGCTGTCGGTGATGAAAGCGTTGACGTCGGTGACCCAGTGCTGCAACCGCGGCATGGCGACCTTGGAGGCGACGATGCCGATCACCCGCCCGTCGCGGACCACCGGTGCCGCAAAAAACAGGCCGGCGATGTTGGTGGTGCGGCCGATGGCGTATTGCCCGGATCGCGCGCCGGCCATGCCGAGCTTGAAATATTCGCGGTCGGAAAAGTTGGTGCCGGTCAGATCGCCTTTTTCGCCGTGATTGCTGGAGGCGACGCAATCCCCGGCGGCGTTGAGGGCGAAGATCAGGTCGTAGCCGAGTTCCCGCGCCATCACTTCCAAGTTGGTGTTCAGCACCGCGAGATCGGGGCGGCGGCTCCACGCGGCGGCCTGCTCCGCCGGGGCCAGCCGCGTCGGCGCCACCACGGCGCCGAAGCCGGCCAGCGCGTCGATGGTCGCCTTCTCGGCCGCGACGGCGGCGGGAAAGCCGTGCATCTGCTCCAGATGCATGCCGATGTTGAGGGCGAGGGCATCGGCGCTGCGGTTGGCCGCCGCCCGCTCGTGGGCGATCAACTCGGCGCCGCGCGATTTGGTGAGACCGGACGCAACATGGCTTGCCACTACCGCCCAAACACCGGCGACCACGAGCAACACCACCGGCAACGGCAGCCCGAACAGGCGAGCCGACAAACGGTGAAAATCATTACGAACAGTATTCATTGGCTATAAGCTCGGCTTCGACAAACGATCTGAGTCTGCCGCGAGGACGAACGATACCCTATAAAATATAATAAAATGCTACCAAAGCTCCGCACGGACGCATTTTCCCGCAGAGATACCCTGCCGTGGCCGCAACGCGGAATTATCCGGGAGAGGTGATGAAGGACAGGCGGATAGGCAACGCCGGACGATTGCGGGGGGCCGCAAGCCGCCCCCACCGGCCGGCGGCTGGAACCTTGTCGGAGTCTAGAAACTGACCCGGACATCCATCAGGATTTTCAAACCTAAGGCGGCAATATCTGATCACCGGCGAGCAGACGCCGGAGATGACGCTCGGGAAGAATTCCAGTACCATCGGGCGTTTGGCGCTCAGAGGAAACCGATATGCGACCAGCCCCCTGGCTCTGCCTGCTGCTCTGGGTTTCGTTCGCACCCGCCGCCCCGGCGGCAGAGGTCGGAACTATTGTGATCAGCGCTCCCGGGCCGCACAACCTCTCCTATCTGCCGGTGGACCTGATCCCCAAAATCGGCGCCGACCGCGACGAGGGCGCCAGGCTCACCATTCTCCATACCGGCGGCGGCGCCGTTGCCCTCAACAACCTGACCACCCGCAACGCCGATTTCGCGGCGACAGGAGTGCCGGCGGCAATGTCGCTGCGGGCCGGCGGCGGCGACGTGGTGGTGATCGCGCCGGTGGACGATGCGCCGCTGTTCGTGCTGATGGTGCGGGCCGACCTCGCGGGCTCGGTCAAGCGCATCGCCGATCTCCGGGGCAAGGTGATCGGCGTCAACACCAGCACCCGCGCCAGCAAGACCACCTCCCAACAACTGGTGGAACTGCTGCTGGCCTCGGACGGTGTCGGCCCCGACTCCGTCCGCATCGTCCCCGCCGGCCAGAGCTGGGTGGAGCAATCCTCGCTGCTGATCTCGGGTGCCGCCGACGCGGTGATGGGCGACGAACCCTTCGCCTCGCGCCTGCTCGCCGAGGGACGGGTGTACTTCCTCGCCAGTCTCGCCGAGCCGGACACCATCAAGGCGATCCGCGGCAGCGGTTTCCTCCTCGCGGCCCTGGCCACCCGGGCCGAAATCATCGCCACCGAACCGGCCAAGGTGGCGGCGATGACCGGCATGCTGCGCCGGAGCCTGATCTGGCTCACCTCCCACACGCCGGATCAGGTGGTGGAGGCGCTGGGGGTGACCGATCCCGGCGAACGGGATTCGCTGCTCGCCGCGCTGCGCAAATATCCGCGCGCCTTCAGCCGCGACGGCAAATTCTCCACCGCCCAGTTCGGCGAGACCGACCTCTTCTTTCACGCCGGCAATCCCGGCGACCCGCGGGCGCAGGCGCTCACCATCGAGAGCATGGTCGATGACCGCTGGGCGGGCCGTCGCCCGTGACCAACCCCCCCCCCATCCCCGCGGCGGCTCCATCGTCCGGCAGGCGGCGTTCCGGCTGGCGCTCAGCCTCGGCCTCTTCGTGCTGCTGATCGCGGCGGCGGCGATGCTGGTCTACAACGCCGCCTTCGACGCGGCGTCGCAGAAGCGCGCCGACGAGCTGACCGCCTTCTTCAAGTCCCGCCTCGCCCAACTGGAGCGGGAGTGGGAGCTGTCGAGCCGCGACCTTCGCGTCCGCATCGAATACACCCGCTTTCTCGAAAACCCCGCCACCGCCACCACCAATCTCCAGGCGTTCCTCACCATTCAGGGCGACGGGCGCCAATTCCACTACCTGATGATCCAGGACCGCGACGCCCACAAGCTGTTCGAATTCGGCAAGGACATCTCGCCGCCTGAGAAACCCCAGGTGCCCGATTTCAGCGAAGGGCACTATTTCGACCCGGTCGGGCGCCAGCTCTATCGGGTGTTCGTGGAGCCGATCTGGCTCGGCGAACGCGCCGGCATGGGGCGAACCGCCTTCTTCTACCGCATGGACAATGCCCTGCTCAGCCAGTTGGGGACGCCGGACATCACCCTTTCGCTGCTGTACGGCGGCGTGCCGCTGGCCAGCTCCGGCGGCCAGGCCGCCCTCCGGCGCCTGCAGCGCGGCGGCCCCGCCGGGGGCTCGGCCTATCGCCTGCTGCCCTGGATCGAAGGCCGCAGCGACGACGTCCAGCTCCGTATCGACGCCCCGGTGCGGCCGCTGTTCTCCGTCGGCAGCCTGACCGCCGGCATGAGCGCCATTCCGCTGCTCGACGCCCTGATCCTCTGGTTCTCCATCGGCATGTGGCTGCTCTGGCAGACCCGGCGCATCAGCGGGCTGCGCGACGCGGTCGAGGAATTTTCCACCGCCGGCGCGGTCACGCCGCGGCTGGACGAGCATCTGGACCGCGCCGCCGGCCACCGCGGCGACGAAATCGCCGAAGTCGCCCACGCGCTGAGGGACATGGCCGCCGCCACCGTCTCGCGGGACGAGGAGCGCGCGCGGCTCCAGGCCCGCCTCCAGGACCGGACCCGGGAATTGGAACTGGCCCAGCGCGCCACCGAGGAGGCCCTGGCCTACAACCAGACGGTGATCGCGGCCTCGCAGGTCGGCATCGTCCTCTATGATCAGACCGGCCAGGGGGTGCTGGCCAACGAGGCGGTGGCGGCAATTGTCGGCACCAGCGTCGGCGAGGTGCTGGCGCAGAATTACCGGACGCTGGAGTCCTGGCGCCGCTCGGGATTGCTGAACACCGCCGAACAGGCGCTGCACGAAGGGCGGCCGGTGCGCCGCGAGCACCACCACGTCACCACCTTCGGCCAGGACCGCTGGCTCGACATCCTGTTCACCCCGGTGGTGCAGCGGGGCGAAACCCATCTACTGCTGATGGCCCTCGACATCAGCGAGGCGCGCCGGGCCGTGCGCGCCCTCGACGAAAGCGAACGCTTCCTGCGCACCATCACCGACCATATCCCCAGCATCGTCGGCTACTGGGACCCCGAGTTCCGCTGCCGCTTTGCCAATATCGGCTACAAGACGGTGCTCGGCCTCGAGCCGGCGGAGATGATCGGCCGCACCTTCGCCGAGTTGCTGGGCGACGCCTTCTTCGCCCAGGTCGAGCCCCACATGCGCGCCGTGCTGACCGGGCGGGACGAAACCTTCGAGAGCGTCACCGTGTCGCCGGCCGGCGAGGCGTCCACCCACTGGGTCCAGTACATTCCCGACATCGACGCCGAGGGGGTGGTCCGCGGCTTCGTGGTGATGGCCACCGACATCACCGCCCGCAAGCAGACCGAACAGCGGCTGCGCGAACTCTACGACGACCTGCTGGAGGCGCGGAACCGGGCAGAGGCGGCCAATCGGGCCAAGAGCGACTTCGTGGCCAACATGAGCCACGAAATCCGCACCCCGCTCAACGCGGTGATGGGCTTCCTCTACCTGCTGGAGCAGACCGGGCTCAGCCGGGACCAGGCCGAGTATCTGCGCAACACCCGCAGCGCCGCCGCCTCGCTGCTCGGCGTTCTCAACGACATCCTCGATTTCTCCAAGATGGAAGCCGGGCGGATCGATCTCGAGGCGGTCCCGTTTCGTCTCGACGAGGTGCTGAACACGCTGGCCGCCATCGCCGCCGTCAACGCCAAGGACCGCGCCGTCGAGGTTCTGTTCCAGACCCATCCCGACACGCCGCTGGTGCTGGTTGGCGACTCCTTGCGACTGCATCAGGTCCTCAACAATCTGATCGCCAACGCCCTCAAATTCACCCGGGAGGGCGAGGTGGTGCTGTCGGTGGCCCCGGCCGCCTTCGAGGGCGAGCGGGTCAAGCTCGAATTCGCGGTGCAGGACACCGGCATCGGCATCGCCCCCGAGCAACAGCAGGCGATCTTCTCCTCCTTCGCCCAAGCCGACGCCTCCACCAGCCGCCGCTTCGGCGGCACCGGCCTCGGCCTCGCCATCTGCCGCCAGCTGGTGACGCTGATGGACGGGGAAATCTCGGTAGAGAGCACCCTCGGCCAGGGCAGCACCTTCCGCTTCACCGCCTGCTTCGCCCGCCATGACGAACCCGCGCCGGACCTGCCGCTGCCGGCCGACATGGCGCGGCCGCTGGGAGTGCTGGTGGTGGACGACCACCCGGTCGCCCGCGAGGTCATGCTGTCGATGGTGCGCGGCTTCGGCTGGGCGGCCGAGGAAGCCGCCTCGGGCAGCGAGGCCCTGGCCGCCATCGACCGCGCGGCCGGTGGCGGGCCACCCCTCGACGTCGTCCTGCTCGACTGGAAAATGCCGGAGATCGGCGGCGCCGACGTGGTCGAGCATCTCCGCAAGCTCTACCCGCCGGAGCGGATGCCGGTGGTGCTGGTGGTGACCGCTTTCGACAAGGACCACATCCGCGAAGAAACCCAGGACAACCCCTATGTCCGCAGCATTCTGACCAAGCCGGTGACGCCGTCCCTGCTGCTCGACGCCATCGCCACCCTTTTCCCCGCGGTGCGCGACGGACTGGCGGCGGCAGAGACTCCGGATATCGTCACCCCCCGGCCGCTGACCGGAATTTCGCTGCTGCTGGTGGAAGACAACGCCGTCAACCGGATGGTGGCCCAGCGCATCCTCGAGAATGCCGGCGCCACCGTGACCGTCGCCGTCAGCGGCCTCGACGCCATCGGAACCCTGCTGGTGCTGCCCTCACGCTTCCGGCTGGTGCTGATGGACGTGCAGATGCCCGGCATGGACGGCTTCCAGACCACGCGGATGATCCGCGAAGAGATGGGCCTCGGCACCATTCCGATCATCGCCATGACCGCCAACGCCCTCGCCTCCGACCGCGAGCGCTGCCTTGCCGCCGGCATGAACGACCATCTCGGCAAGCCCCTCGACGTCAAGCGCCTGATCGCCACCATCACCCATTGGGCCAGCCGCGACGCCGCGGGGATCGCCCCGGCCGCCGCAGCACCGGTGGAGGCCCTTGCCCCGAGCCTCGCCAGCGGTCTCGACATCGGCGCCGCCCTCCGCGACGCCTCCGGCGACCCCGCCCTGCTGCGCGAGGTGATGGCCGGCTTCGTCGAGAGCTTCGCCACCACCAGCGAGGAGTTGCTCCGCTCCCTGGCGGCCGAGGACCTCAAGACGGTGGAGTTCTCCGCCCACGCCCTCAAGGGCGCCGCCTCGCTGATCGGTTCGGTTCGTCTGCGCGACACCGCCGCCGCCCTCCACGCCGCGGCACGGGCCGGCGATCTCGAAGGCGCCCGCCGGCAGGCCCCCCAGGTGGCGGGACGGCTGCTGCTCGACGCAGCATCCGTCCGCAGCTATCTCCAAAGCGGGGCCGCGGACGACGAACCGCAGCCGCCCCGCCATGTGCTGGTGATCGAGGACGACGCCCTCCAGGCCAGGGCCCTGGAGATCATCCTCGCCGAGGCCGGCTTCGGCGTCGCCACCGTCTCCTCGGCCGGCGAGGCGCGGACGGCGGCGACGGCGCAGCAGCCCGACCTCATCCTCACCGACTACTGGCTGCCCGGCGGCGTCACCGGCATCGACGTCATCCTCGACATCCGCCGCGCGCTGGAGCGGCCGGTCGCCGGCATCGTCATCACCGGCGACACCCAGGCGACCATCCTCGACTATGCCGCCGCCGCCGGCTGCACCATTCTCCACAAACCCTGTCCGCCGCCGAAGATTCTCGACGCCATCCAGAGCCGGCTCGCCGAGGACCGCTCAGCCCCGCCCTGAGGCCGCAGCCGGGGACGAGGCGGGAAAGAGGTGACGCATCTGGCGCAAGATGGCGGCGGCGCGGTCCTCGCCATCGTCGGCGGTCTTGACCAGCGACTGTTCGGCCAGCGCCAGCCCCACCCGCGTCAAAGCCGTCGGGCTGGCCTGGAACAGCCCCTGCAGCGCTTCGTGATCGAGCTCACAGAGAAGTACGGGCGTACGTGTACGTATGGTGCAGCCGTGCGCCTCGCCCAGCAGCACCACCCCGGCATCGAAAACGTCGCCGGGGCGCAGCATCGCCGGCAGCGGGGCGCGGCCGCTGGTGCGGCGGGTGGTTTCCGACGAGAGCAGCCCTTCGAGCACGAGATAGAGCACCGTCCCCGCCTCCCCGGCCTGCACCACCACCCGGTTGGCCTGCTCGACCCGCAGGACCGCGCTATGGCCGAGGCGGGCGCGGTCTTCGGCCTCGAGACCGGCGAAAAGCCGGGTGGCGCCGATCAGCCCGGCGAGGCGTACGGCATCGGGAAGCTGGGCCGCCTCGGCAGCGCCGCCCGTACTTGCGGTCTGGGGCAGGCGTACGCTGGCCGGCTCCAGCCCCGCCAGCGCGAGATGGGCGAGCACGGTCTGGAGGATGCGCGGCGGCGCGTCCCCGAGATGCTGCCACGCCGCCTTGAAGAAGATGGCGTACTCCACCCCTTCGAGCTTGATCGCCTTGACCTCGATCCAGGGCGAGGGTGTGGCCGGGCCGGCGAGCCCGATCATCGCTTCGAGGGCCGCCGCCTGGAGGATGCGCATCGCCCGCGTTTCCGGCACGCGGGCATCGATGATCACGGTGACATAACGGAAGCTGGTCGGCTCGGGCTGACTGAAATTGGTGATGGTGTAGGAGCTGAAGCGGCTGTTGGGCAAAATCACCACGTCGCCCATGAAGTCCTTGATGCGGGTGGTTCGCCAACTGATCTCCAGCAACTGGCCGCTGATCTTGGCATCACCGGCCTTGTGCAACTGGATGTATTCGCCGATCCGCACCGCCCGGTCGATATTGAGGGCGATGCCGGCGAAGACGTCCTGCAGCAACTCCTTGAGCGCCATGCCGAGCACGAGGCCGGCGACGCCCGAGGCCGCCCACAGCACGGTGAGGTCCTGGTCGAAGACGATGCCGGCGCAGGCCGAGGTGGCGATGATGAAGATCAGCAGCCCGGAAATCTGGCTCAGCAGCTTGGGCACCGGCGCCCCGGTGGCCGAGGCGATGATGCCGTCGAAGATGACGTAGCGGATGATGCGCTGGGCCAGCACCGCCAGCGAGAGGAAGGCCGCCACCCCCAGCACATATTTCAGCGCCTTGCGCGTGCTGTCCACCGCCGCCAGACCAAAGGTCTGATAGGCGTCGCCGCCGAGATAGAAGAAGGTGAAGATGCCGACCGAGATCAGCAGCGGCGCCACCAGCTTGCCCAGCGCGTCCCGGAGCCTGTCGTTCATGGGGACTGGTCCTCAGGCGACGGTGCGGATGCGGTCGGTCTCGTTCTTCAGCTCCAGGGCCATGGCGGTGAGCGAAGCCATGGTGGCCGAGATTTCCTCGGCCGCCCCCGCCGTGGTCTGGCCGACCATGTGGAGGTGATTGACCCGGTCCTTGAGCAGATGGGCCATGGCGTTTTGCTCGTCGATGGCCGAAGCGATGGCCTGCACCGTCTCGCCGCTCTCCCGCGAGGTGTCGACGATGCGGTCGATGGCGCCTCTGGCCTCGCCGGCCGCCATCACGCCCGACTTGACGCTCTCGGTGGCCTCGTCCACCAGCCCGCGGATGTCGCGGGTGGCCCCGGCCACCTCTTCGGCCAGGGTGGTGATCTTGTGGGCGATCAGGCCGAAGCCGCGGCCATGGTCGCCGGCCCGCACCGCTTCCAGCCCGGCGTTGAGGGCAAGGACATAGGTCTTGTCGGCGATGGAGGCGATGAGGTCGCTGATCTGGCTGATACGGGTGTTCTTGGCGGCGATGCTGTCGACGGCGTCGGTGAGGCGGGTCAATTTCGAACGGCCATCCTCGGCGGTGCTGGCGGCGCTGCGGCCGAGCACGCTGCCTCGCTCGGCGCTGCGGGCGATTTCGGCGATGGCGGCCACCGTCTGCTCGATGGCGCTGGAGACCTCGGCCAGGGTGGTCATCTGGCTCGCCGCCTGACGCGAGACGTCGACGGCGGCGGCGGTGGTCTCGTTGGCCGAGTTGGCCACGTCCTGGGTCGAGCCGCCGACCTTGCCCAGCACGGTGCGCAACTGCGCCACCGCCTTGTTGAGATTGACCTTGATGGCGGCGAAATCGCCCTGATACGAGCCTTCCAGCGAGCGGGTGAGGTCCCCCGCCGCCATGGCGGTGGCGAAAGCGGAGATTTCGTCGAGCAGGGTGACCAGGGCGTCGAGGCTGCGGTTGACGTTGCCCTTGAGGGCACGGAGATCGCCTTCATAGGCGCCGGTCATGCGGCCGCGGACATCGCCCGAGGCCAGCTTGGCCATCACCCCCGCCACTTCGAACAACGGCGCGGTCAGCGCCTCCACCAGATCGTTGGCGCCCTGGACGAGATGGGCGAACTCGCCCTGATGCTGGGCGGCATCGGCCCGCACCGACAGCGCGCCGACCCGGGCGGCGTCGATCATGTCGCGCAGATCCTTGCTCACCGCCTTGAGGGTGCGGGCGATTTCGGCGGTGGCGCGCACCATCTGGCCGGTTTCGTCGCGGGCGCCGTCGTCGGTGACCTCGATGTCGAGGTCGCCCTTGGCCATGCGCTCGATCAGGCCGCAGACGGTGGTGAGCGGGCGGGTGATCGAGCGGATGATGCTGTAGCCGATGGCTAGGCCCGCCACCAGCGCCCCGATGATCAGCGCGATCATGCGCTTGCGCGACAGCTCGTAGACGGCCTGATTCTCCTCGTAGACTTGCTTCGCCACCGTGAGCTGGACCTCGATCAGGGCGGAAAAGCGGTCGGACACCGGGTCGATGGCGGGATAGAGCGACTTTGCCGCGAACTCGGCGAGCTGGTCGGCCTTGGCCGCCACGAGCAAGGCGCGAACCTTGGCGGTGTCGCGGTCGGCGATGGCCATCAGCGGCTCGATCTGTTTGACCAGGGCCTTTTCTTCGTCGACCAGAAAGGTAGCTAGATAGTCGTGCCACTTCTTCTTGATGGTGGCGTCGGCGGTGTCGATATTCTTGACCGCCTCGGCGTAGGGCAGGATGCCGTTGCGGGCCTTGTGCACGGTGTCGACGATGTTGACCGCGTACATGTCGGCGATGACCTTGAGGTCGCGCAGCGGCACCACCCGGTCGTTATAGACGGTGTCGAGGGCGGCATCGCCGGCCGCCATGCCCTTGAGGCCGATCAGCCCGACCACGACCAGAAACGCGCTGAGCAGCGACACCAGGATGATCAGCTTGGCACCGATCTTGAGGTTCTTGAACATCGACATCTTCCCGCAATGAGACCGAGAGTCAGAAACCGCCGAGCCAGCCGATGAAGGCCGCCGGCGGCAGGCCGGCGCCGGGCCGGTCGAACGCATCGTCGCGCAACAAAAACGCCGTCGTCTCCCCCTCCAGCCGCACCGCCTGGACGAGGCGGCGGGCGGCGGGCGGCAGCAGCGGCAGCGGCCGCCAGGGCGGCACCGGCGCCGCGGGAGCGATGGCGCCCACCCGCAAGGCCAACTGGCGCCGTCCCGGCCGCCGGATCACCAGCACCCGGCCGGAGGCGACGCCCGCCTGCGGCAGCCCCAGCAGCGGCGCCGGATCCAGCAGCGGCAGGGCGCCGGCAAAACGGCGGGAGGAAACCCGGTCGGGGCCGACCTCGCCCAGCACTTCGGCGATCAGCGCCTCGGGCACGACGCAGGAAAACGGCCCGATTCCGATCGCCATCCGGCCGCGGTCGGCCGAGCGGCGCTCGGGCGGGGCGGCGTCCTCGTCGGCGTCGGCCGGTTCGAATCCGGCGGAAAACGCCGTCTCGCCGCCGGCAAAAGCGCCGGGGTCGACGACCTCGATCAGGCCCGAGGCCGAGCCATGGCCCGAATCGGGCAGCCACACCGAAACCCGCTCGCCGTAACCGATGCGGCGGACCCGCGCGCAGGGCACCGGTTCGACACCACGGACCTCGCCCACGGTGAGGACGGCGCGGCGGCCACCGCTGCGGATCACCACCGCCCAGCCCTCGTCGGCGGCTCCCGTTTCCAGGTCCAGCCGCTCGGCCAGCGACCAGCCGGGCAGGATGTCGCCGTCGACGGCGACGATGCGCTCGCCGGCCGCCCCGCGCCGGTTCGCCCGCGCCCCCTGGTGCCGCCCGACCCGCTCGACCGCCAGCGCCGGCAGCGCCACCGGCGTTCCCGCGGTCTTGACGATCAGCGCTTCGAAGGGCTTTCCCTCGGCGACGGGCGGAGTGCCGGCGCCGGGTTCGGCGGCGGCGGCCTCGGCCGGGGCCAGCCCGGCGGCCAGGGCCTCGATTTCAGGCAATCCCGGCTCGAATCCGTCGGCGGAGGCAGCGAAGGCGATGCTGTCCACCCGGAGCCGCAGTGGCCCGGCGGCGGTGTCCACCAGCAGCGAGTAGCGCCCGCCGCCGGCACCCCCGCGGGCGCGGGAGAGGTCGATCTGGGCGGCAAGCAGGCCATCGGCATCCACCAGCCCCTCGAAGGCGGCGGGCGCAAAGGGCACCGGCACCGCCGCCGTCGCCAGCCCGAAATCCCGCACCGCCGCCGCCGGCAGCGCGCACCGCACGCCGGCCGCAGCGTAGG
>SESB01001327.1_pt1 | contig 16346 bp, 10 predicted proteins | sample 3171441 | NCBI WGS metagenome assembly SESB01 (sample SAMN06051867, study PRJNA518727) | freshwater metagenome | biome: subpolar coniferous forest; feature: holomictic lake; material: water; isolation source: holomictic Lake 227, 6 m depth | place: Canada: near Kenora, Ontario | collected...
GGGTAGTCGAGGGTGTAGTGCAGTCCCCGGCTCTCTTTGCGCCGCAGCGCGCAATCGACAATGAGCGCGGCCACGGTCGCCAGGTTGCGGAGTTCCAGCAGGTCGGTGTTCACCTTGAAATCCCAGTAAAATTCCTGAATCTCCCGCAACAGGCTCCGCAGTCGGGTGCTCGCACGGCGCAGTCGTTTGTCCGTGCGCACGATGCCAACGTAATCCCACATGAGGCGGCGAATTTCGTCCCAGTTGTGGTAGATCACCACCATCTCGTCCACATCGTGCGCATCGCCGCTCACCCATTCGGGCAGCTCGATGAGATGCGGCGGGTGGCCGTTGAAGGGAACATCCACGAGCACATGCGCGATGGCCCGGTGCGCCAGAACCACCGCCTCCAACAGCGAGTTGCTGGCAAGCCGGTTCGCCCCGTGCAATCCGGTGCAGGCCACCTCGCCAATGGCGTAGAGGCCGCGCAGGCTGGTCGCGCCGTTGGCGTCGGTCAGCACGCCGCCGCATTGGTAGTGGGCGGCGGGCACGACCGGGATGGGCGCTTGGGTGATGTCGATGCCGAGCTTGAGGCACGTCTCGTAAATGTTGGGAAAGCGTTCCCGCACGAATTCCGCGGGCTTGTGGCTGATGTCGAGGTAGACGCACGGCGCGCCGGTGCGCTTCATCTCGGCGTCGATGGCCCGCGCCACGATGTCGCGCGGCGCAAGCGCCCCCTTGGGATGGTATTTGCCCATGAACTCGCGTCCCTTGCGATCCACGAGCTTGCCCCCCTCCCCGCGCACGGCCTCGCTGATGAGAAAGGAACTCCCCGCCGGATGAAACAGGCACGTCGGGTGGAACTGGATGAACTCCATGTTGGCGATGGTCGCCCCCGCGCGCCAGGCCATGGCCACGCCGTCGCCGGTCGCGACATTCGGGTTGGTGGTGTAGAGATAGACCTTGCCGCAGCCGCCGGTGGCGAGGATGAGGCGATCCGTGCGGAACGTCTCCACCGCGCCGCTCGCTTCGTCGAGAACATACACGCCCACGCAGCGGTCTTCCGTGGCGAAGCCGAGCTTGCCGGTGGTGAGGAGATCCACCGCCATGTGATTTTCCAGGAGGTCGATGCGCGGTGAGGCTTGGGCGGCGCGCAAGAGCGACTGCTCGATTTCCCGCCCCGTCGCGTCGCGCGCGTGCAAGATCCGACGCTTGGAGTGGCCGCCCTCGCGTCCGAGGTCGATCTCCCGCTCGCCGCCTTCCAGATCGCGCTCATCGAAGTGCACGCCGAGTTCCATCAATTCCTGGATGCGGGCGGGCCCCTCGGTGACAATCGTCCGCACCACCGCCTCATTGCATAGTCCGGCGCCCGCTTCGAGCGTGTCGCGCACGTGCAGGTCAAACGAATCCTCCCCGCTCGTCACGCACGCCACGCCTCCCTGGGCATGGGCGGTGTTGGACTCCGCGCCGGTGCGCTTGGTGATGAGCGCCACGCTGCCGTGCTGCGCCGCCTTGAGCGCAAAACTCAGCCCGGCAATCCCGCTACCCAATACTACAAAGTCGTATGTTCTCATTTAAGGGAGACCTCAATGTTGTCGATGAGGCGTGTCTTGCCGAAAAACACCGCCACGGCAATCAAGAGTTTGCGGGTTTTTGAGGTTGGTTTGGTGAGCGTTTCTGCGTCCACGGCTTCCACGTAATCGATGCGAGCCAGCGGCGCGCGCTGGATCATCTTCACCGCGCGCGCCCGCAGCTTGGCGGGTGCGGTCACGCCCGCCTTGGCTGCCGCGCGGGCTTCCAGCAAGGCCCGGCGCAGCACCGGCGCCGCCGCACGTTCCTCAGCGCCAAGATATTGATTGCGCGAACTCATCGCCAGGCCGTCCGCTTCGCGGTGGGTCTCCACGCCGACAATTTTGATCTGGAAATCCAAATCCCGCACCATGCGGCGGAGGATGGCGAGCTGCTGGGCGTCCTTTTTGCCAAAGACCGCAACGTCCGGCGCGACGAGGTGGAAGAGTTTTGCCACCACCGTGCAGACCCCGCGGAAGTGCCCCGGCCGGGACGCACCGCAAAGCCCGGTGCTGAGGAGCGCTTCATCCACCCACGTCGAATGATCCGGCGCATAAAATGCCGCCGCCTCGGGAAGAAAGAGGAGATCGACCCCGGTGGCGCGGCACTTGGCCATGTCCGCCTCGAGGGGACGGGGGTAGCGCGACAAATCCTCCTTCGGCCCGAACTGTGTCGGGTTCACAAAAATGCTCACCGCCACGGTGCCCTTGGGCCCGGCCAGTTGCCGTGCGCGCCGGATGAGCGAGAGATGCCCCTCATGAAGCGCCCCCATGGTCGGCACAAACACAAGGGGACGTGAAACACTGCGGCAAACACGCGCAGCGGACGAAGGCGAACGAAGGATTTTCACTGAACCGCAAATCCTAACAGGAATGCCGGGCGGAGAAAAAGGGGAATTTTAGGGTGTGAAAATACGGATTTGACTCGCGCAAAGCCGCAAAGGCGCGAGGAGGTGTTGTTTGCATTGAGAGCACCGCGTGGAGATCAGGCCGGGGTTGGCATCCACGCGGACGAGGCGGGAGCCTCGGGGACAGGTGCATTATCCCCTTCGGGGCTCTGCAAAGTGCGCTTCGCGGTTTACGAAGCTGCTACGCAGCAGGGCAGTCCCAAGCTGGAGCTTGGGAACGAGGAGGTAGGGACGGCACGGAGTGCCGTCCCTACCCTTTGCGTTCTTTGCGCCCTTTGCGCGAGACCTCTTTAGTTCTTGGCTGCGGGGTCGAACTTGAAGCTCCAGCGGGCTTCGGTCTTTTTGCCGCCGACTTTGGCGGAGACGATGACGGTGTATTCCTTGTCGCGCAACGCTTGGGCGGTGGGCTGGAAGCTCACGGTCTGGGTGGCGGCGTCGAATTTGGCAGGCACCGGCCCGAAGCCGCTGATGCGCATCTCGACGCTGCCCGCGTCAATGGCGCCCATGTTGGTGAGCACGGCTTTGATGAGCGGTTTGGACTCTGAGACGGTCGCGCCATCGGCAGGCGTCGTTTCCAGCGCAGAGGCGCTGCTGGTGTGCGTTTCCGCAGGCGCATCGGCATACATGCCCGGCCCGACTCCGCCGCCGACCATCGCCATGGCATCCTGGAAGGTCTTGGGTTTGTTGGCCTCGACTCCGTAACGTCCAATCACATCGAAGCCGGGGCTCGCGAAGCCGTTGCGCATGCCGTAGGTGATGAAGGCGGCCTCATAGCCGGCCTCCTTGATGATCGCGCGCACGCCGTCGTTGTAGAAGCCGCCGGGATAGGCGAAGGTGGAGACTTTGATGCCCAGTTGACGTTCGATGAGCTTTTTGGAGTCGATCATTTCCTTGCGCACCCAGGCGTCGTAGCCCATGCGCTTGACCTCTTCGGCGGCTTGTTTGCTAAAGAGCGCCCCATGGCCTCTCAAGTTCTGGTGGCTGTAGCTGTGGCAGCCGATTTCCACACCCGCATCGCGCATTTCAGCCAACTGATCCCAACTGACGGACTTGCCGCCGGTGCCGATGTAGTTGACGTACACGAACATCGTGAACGGGTAGCCGAATTTTTTCAGGATCGGCCAGGCGGTCTCATAGCCGGAGACGTAGCCGTCGTCGATGGTGATGAGGGCGCTCTTGGTGGGAATTTCCTTTTCATCGCGCCGCCAGGCCAGGAAGTCCTGCATGGAGATGACTGTGAAGCCGTTGTCTTGAATGGCCTGCATCTGCTGCTCAAACTCCGCCGGTTTCAAGACCATCGGGTTGGTGATGCCTTCTTCAAAACGGTGGTAGCAAAGGACGATGACCCCGGCGTTGCGGTTGGCCGTGATCCGGGGCGTGGGCGCGGGAGTCGGCTTTGGAGTGGGCGCGGGCGTGGCGACTGCGGGAGTCGGCTTCGGCTTCAGATGAAGGGTTGTCTTGATTTTATCGCAACCGGTGAAAGCGAGTGTGGCGGCGGCAAGGCAGGTCAGGGCAAGGCGGAATTTCATGAAGGAGGTGTGGGTGTGCCCTGAAGTTACAGTATTTTGCCCGATGGCAAACGGCATTTTTAAGGATGAGCGAAAAAATCCTCAAACGGGCGCACCCAAGCCCGTTCTCTACGGTTTTTTGGGGGTGGACTGAGAGGCAACCTGCTCCTGCACGGCGCGGCTGAGTTCCACGGCTTGCTTCTGCACGTTGGAAACAAAATTTGTGGGGCCCTTTTCAAAGAGAACCACAAAGCAGAGCGTGGCGAACAGAAAGAGCGCCAGCCAGAATAATTGTCGGATTAAGCCCATCTCGATGCTCAGTCTAATTCCCTGAACTCCACCGTCAATCTGAAATCCGTTGCGAAGCAGGGCTTACGCATCTCCAATCAATCTGGAACTCAGGAACCCAGGAAAAAGACAAAAATAATCAGGAAGCCAGGAAGGGATCGTAAAGAGTATTTCCTGACTTTTCCTGAGTTCCTGAGTTCCAGATTCTCTTCTGCCTTTTAGAGCGTTTCTCAAAAAGAATTTCCTATTCGCCGGGGCGGCGTGGGCCGTCGCGCTGCGTTGCAAGCTCGGGCAGTATGGAAAATACAGCCGCTTCGCTTGCGCCTTGCGCGCCAACCCACGGCGCTCCCATCGAATAACGGAAATTCTTTTTGAGAGCTGCTCTAATTTAGATGCGTGAGCCCCTACTTGCTCTTCAAGAGCGTTTCGCGGACGGCGGCAAGCTCCTTGCGCTGGGCGGCGTCCACTTTGGGGAAGGCGAGGTTGAGGGATTTGAGCGTGTCCACAATGACGTCTGCCACGACCAGCCGCGTAAACCATTTGTTGTCGGCAGGCACCACATACCACGGGGAATGCGGGGTGGCGGTGTGCCGGATGGTCTGCTCGTAGGCGTGCATGTAGTCGTCCCAACGCTCCCGTTCGGCGGCGTCGGCCATGGAAAATTTCCAGTTCTTTTGCGGCTCTTCAAGCCGGCTCAGGAACCGCCGCTTTTGCTCCTCGCGGGAGACATGGAGGAAGAACTTGCGGATGACGACGCCGTTGCGCGTGAGGTAGCGTTCGTAGGCGTTGATGTCCTCAAAGCGTTCCCGCCAGAGGTGTTTGCCGGCAAGCCGCTCCGGGAGTTTCTGGCGCCCCAAAAATTCGGGGTGCACCCGCACGACCAGCGTCTCCTCGTAGTAGCTGCGGTTGAAAATGCCGATGCGCCCGCGCTCGGGCAGGGCGATGTTGGTGCGCCAGAGGAAATCATGGTCCAGTTCCTGTGCCGAGGGGGACTTGAAGGAATGGACATCGCACCCCTGCGGGTTCACGCCGCTCATGACATGCTTGATTGTGCCGTCCTTGCCTGCGGCGTCCATGGCTTGGAAGATGAGCAGCACCGCCCATTTGTCCTGCGCATAGAGTTTCTCCTGCAGCTCGGAAAGCTCGGCAATGCCTTTGGCCAAGAGGGCCTCCGCATGTTCCCTGGAGTGGAAAGGGCCGGTATCGCCGGGCTTGCAATGCTTGAGCTTGAAGCCCTTGCCGTCGCTAATGCAGTAAGGTTGGAAGAGCTTCATCCGTGGGACTCCTATTTTCCGCCCTCCATGGCCTCCGCAATCCCCGTCTGAAGGGTTTGCACGCTGAAGGGTTTGGCAATGATCGCGTCCACTTCGAGGCGCAAGGGCGCACCTTGGGGCATCTGTGAGCCGAAGCCGGTGAGCAACGCGATGCGGATCTCGGGATCGCTGGCGCGGATCGCCGCAGCCAAACGGTCGCCGCTCATGCCGGGCATGGAGTAGTCCGTAAGCAAAAGGTCGAAGCGCCCCTTTTCAAATTTGGTCAGCGCCTCGGCTCCCCCTGCTGCGAATTCGACGTCGCAGCCCTCTTCGGTGAGGTAGATGGCGAGGATTTCGCGAATGCTCGGCTCGTCATCAACAGCCAGAATGCGCAGCCCTTTCATCGGCTTGGCAGACACGGAGGCCGCCTCCAGATTTACCGGCATGGAGGGCTCTGGAGCGAAGGATGCGGGGAAGTCCACCGTGACCTTTGTGCCGCCTCCCTCCGCGCCTTCGATGTTGAGTTGCGCATCATGGCGCTGGGCGATCACGTAAATAGCGCCAAACCCGAGATTCCGGCCTATTTCCTTGTCCGCATTGGTGGTGAAAAGCGGGTCCATGCCTTGTTCGGCAGCTCCCTCTCCATTGTCGGTGATGCAGACACGCACCCGTCCCTCCTGGCTCTCCACGCTCACGGAGATCACGCCTTTGTCGCGAATCGCATCCGCAGCGTTCAGAATGAGATTGGCAAAGAGCTCCTCCAGTTCCTCCCGGCCTCCCTGGACTTTGGGCACCGCGCAAAAGTGGGTGTCCATGACAATGGAGCAGCCTCTCGCCTGGGCCTGATCTTTCCATGAAGCCTGGGTCAAATCGACAACGCTTTGAACCACCTCGCTCAAATCCAGGGGCTCAAAGGGATCGAATTCCTCGCGGGCCCGGCAAAACTCACGCAGGCGCAAAACAACCTCGGCGCAATGTCCCGCCGAGCTGTGGATACTGTGCAAGGCTTTGCGGAGGCCGGTTTCATCAGGCAAAGCGTCCGTTCTTCTCAAAAGCCAGTCGCTATAGGCAAGGATGGGAGAAAGCGCGTTGTTGAAATCGTGCGCAATGCCCCCCGCCATGCGCTCCAAGGCGTAAAGTCGATCTTGTTGCGCCGCCATGGACTGCGCGGTTTGCAACTGATCCAACGCTTCAGAAAGGCGCCCGTTCACCTGAGCCAACGTCTGGGTGAGTTCCTTCACCTTTTTTTCGAGGTTCTCTCGCGCGCCCTTGCCTTCAAGTTCCGCCTGATTGCGCTCGATGGCGCAATGCATGCTGCGGACAAGCATTTTGGCGGTCAGCTCGCTCTTCAAGAGGTAGTCCTGCGCGCCCATGCGAAGGGTCTCGATGGCCAGCGGCTCGTCCTCGTTGCTGGACAGAATGATCACCGGTTGCTCCGCCCCCGCTTGCGCAAGGCGGGAAAAGGTCTCCACCCCCTTGGAATCGGGCAGGGCAAGATCCAGCAAAATCACATCCACTCCCACGCCGGTTTCCAGACCGCAAAACGCCTCCTCCACGCAGCCGAAGACGCCGCTTAGAATGAACTGGCCGCGCCCGCTTTCTTGAAGCATTTTGGCGATGGTCTTTTCATCCTGCTCACTTTCAACAACCAGGAAAACGCGAATAAATTTGGGGGGTGGTTTCACGTCGGAAACTAAGGATTGAGGCTGAGGATACCATCCGTGCGTTCAATTTCCACCCCAATCAAACAAACATCGTCAGTAAAAGTGTGGCCGAGGGCGAAGTTGCGAATTTCGCCCAAGGTTTCCTCGATCAAGCGTTCCGTGGGCTGTGTCATCTCTTTGCGCAAAAGCTCAAGCAACATTTCCTGACTGTAAAAGGCGTCCTGGCTCCCCTCCACCTCGTAAAGGCCGTCGGTGAAGAGCAACACAAGATCGCGCGGTTCGATGGGAAAGGTGCGCGTCTCATACACGGCGTCCTTGAACACCCCCAGGGCGGGCCCGGGCCGCTCGGATTCAGCGCAGAGGAAACGGATCTGCCCGGTTTCCCGGCGGATATGAATCGGGCTGGGGTGCCCCGCATTGGCATAGCGCACACAGCCGCGCGCGGTATCCACGACCAGCGAAAATGCGGAGGCGAACATCGGCGTGCGCGCCCGGCGCAGGATGGAGAGCAAGGCGCGGTTGATCTCTGTGAGAAACCGCCCGGGGTCGTTGGCCGTTGGGAGCATTTCCTCCACCAAAGCGCGTTGAATGGCCGTGACCAGGGCGGCCCGCACACCGTGCCCCATCACGTCGCAAATGAACACGCCCGCCTCGGTGTCGGAAATGGGCAGGATGTGGAAGAAATCCCCGCCCACGGCAGTCGTCGGAATGTAGCGGCTCCAAAACCGGATCGCGCTTGCCGCAGGGGACGCCCCGCGCGGGAATGTCGGGTATTGCTGGGGCAGAAACGCCTGCTGGATCTCGCGCGCCATGTGCAGGTCGTCTTCCAGTTCCACGTTGCGCTGGCGGATTTCCGCGTTGTAGCGGAAAATCTGTTCCTCCGCCGCCTTGCGTTCGGTGATGTCGCGCCCGATGCCGACCACGCCAATGACCTGACCGCTGCGGTTGCGCAACGGAACCTTTGTCGTGGACATCCAGCGCACGGTGGCCGAATCCGACGCCACGAGCACTTCTTCGCGGTTCACAACAGGCCGGCCCAAACGGAGCACCGCGGCATCGTCCTCCTGAAACTTGGAGGCTGCGGCAGGCGGAAAGAAATCGAAGATGCTTTTGCCCACCACATTTTCAGCGGCATCCACCCCGAGCAAGCGCCTGTGGGCGATATTGTCGAGGAGGTAACGCCCCTGGGCATCTTTGACGTAAATGGAGTCCAGAAGGTTGTCGATGACGCTGCGCAGCAGATTGCGTTCTTCGGCAAGCGCGCGCTCTGCCTCCACGCGCTTCATGGCGTAGCGAATGGCGCGTTCGAGAATCCGGGGATCGACCTGCCCTTTGACCAGGTAATCCTGCGCCCCCGTCTCCACGGTCTGCAACGCAAGCGCTTCGTCGTCGAGTCCGCTCAAGACGATCAGCGGAATGAGCGGGGCATGCGCCGTCATTTTATAAAATGTCTCGATGCCGTGGCTGTCGGGCAGCGAGAGATCGAGCAAAATGAGCCGGAATTTTTCGCGGTCAAGGCGCTCCATCGCCTCCGAAAGTCGGGGAACCACCACCGTTTCAAACTCTCCCCCCTTCGCTTCCTTGAGCAACTCCTGGATCAGCCGCGCGTCGCCCGGGTTATCTTCCACGAGCAGGACGCGAATGGTCGGCTGCCTTCCTACTGGCTGACTCCCTTGCATGGCTGCATTCTTTCTGGAACTGGCATGGGGTGCAATGGCGGAATTTGGATGAACGGCTACTTAGAGAATCGGGGAAACGCGGTTCTCCTGCCGTTCCGGGAGGGTAAAATAAAAGGAAGAACCCTTGCCCGGTTGGGATTCCACCCAGATCCGCCCCCCGTGGCGTTCGACAATGCGCTTGCAAACCGCCAGCCCGATCCCGCTTCCGTGGTATTCCTGACGGGTGTGCAAGCGCTGAAAGATGACGAAAATGCGTTCGAGATCCGCCGCTGCGATGCCGATGCCGTTGTCCCGCACGACAAACTCCCACATTCCCTCGCGCCAGACGGCTCCGATTTCGATGCGCACCGGCGCGGCGCCGGAAAATTTGAGCGCGTTGCCAATCAGGTTTTGGAAAAGCTGGCCGAGTTGCACCGGGTCGGCATCCAACTCCGGCATTTCGCCGCAAACCACCTGTGCGCCTTTTTCTTCGATGGCCACCCGGAGATTCTCCAGGGCTTGCCGAACCAGCCGCCCGACATGCAGGCGCTCAAAGGGGCGTCCGTGCGTCCCGACGCGGGAATACTCCAAAATATCTTGAATGAACCCCTGCATCCGCTGCGCCCCTTCCACGGCATAGCCAATGAACTCGTGGGCGGTGGAATCCAGTTGATCCCTGTAACGCCGCTCCAAGAGCTGGGTGTAGCTGGCCACCATCCGCAACGGTTCCTGGAGATCATGGGAAACCATGTAGGCGAACTGCTCCAGCTCCTGGTTGGAACGGTGAAGCTCGGCCAGGGCGCGGCGGGCGTCCTCGGTACGCTCTTCTACGCGCAGTTCCAGTTCGTCCTGCGCGCGGCGCAGATCCTCCTGCACGGCATTGAGTTCAGCGATCCGCCGGGCCAACGCCTCGGCCATCTGGTTGAATGCCGTGCCGATTTCGCCAAACTCGCCGCCCCGCAGCGTGCTGCGCACGTCGAGCTGCCCCGCGCTCAAGGCCCGCGCCACCCCTGCAAGATGGCGGGTCGGATGCACGATGCCGCTACGGCCAAGCCTCCACGCCGCAGCCAACGCCAGGGAAGCGATTCCCGCCATCATGAGCAGTTGATCGCGGATCTGCTTGCGAAACGGCGCGTATGCCTCCTTCTTGGAAACCCCGACGCTCACGTAAAGGCTGCCGATGCCCGGCGCGTCGATGCGGTTGATGGCGAAAATGCGCTCCTGTTTGTCCACGCCCTCCCCATCCACAAATCCCTCCCTGGCGTTGGGAGGAACCGCGCTGCTCATCAATCCCCGCGTCGCATGGCTGCCGATCCATTTCTCGGGGTCGGGATAGCGAAGCAGCAGCAGATCATCGGGGCCAACCATGGACATCGTCCCGCCCGCAGGCAGCGGCACCCGCGTGCCAAACTCGCTCATCGCCCGCAGGTCAAGCCCTACATACACCACCGCCGTCATCACCCCCGCCTCATTCCAAACCGGGAGCGCCATATGCAGCGTCGGCTTTCCACTAATGCGCCCCAAAACAAAATCGCCGATCACGAAAGATTTCGTTGCCACTGCACGTTGAAAGAAAGCGCGATCCGCCAGGTGGGTAGGCTCGCGGATTTCCGGAGCGCTGCAAATCACATTCCCTTGCATATCGAGGGCTCCCACAATCGCAAACATCGGGTTTTCATCCAGCAGCTTTTGGAAGAGCGCCTGGCACTCCCCTTTGTATTGCCGCTGCACACCTTCAGTTTGGGCCAACACGGTCAGGAGTTGGCGCACCGAATCAATCAAAGCCTGCTGATTGCTGGCGCAAAGCCGCGAGAGACGCATCGCCTCCTCCCTGGCGTTTTCTGCCGCGCGCCGTTCCAATACGGCCGCAGTATTCACCTCAAGCACCACCACCGGCAGGAACGCCAGCATCATCAACGCCATTAATTTCCCGCGAAGACTCAAAGGCTTCACAAAGCTATTGTACCATGATTACGAATCCATTGCACGTGGATTTGCCCGAAGCGAAAAGCGCCAGATACCGCAAAAAAGTAGAGCGATGGCACGTACCGCCGCAAAGGACGGCGACAGAAAAAATTGGAACGCTCTAGCTGCTGTGGCGACGCATACGCTGCCCCATGAGGAGCATTCCAATACCACCAGCGATAATCACCAAAGGACTTACCCCAGAAACTTCCCCCAAGGCATTGGCGGCTGTGGATTCCTTTGCGAAAACGGAGGTGAAACAAACCAGCCCTGTGAGAACTACAGCTAGGAGGACTTTTTTCATGGCAATGATTATGCAGCAAATTCTTTTATCCAGTTCAGATAATAGGTTTTGCTGGCAGGAAGGCGTTTTTATCGTTTCCAGACCCATACAACAATACGCCCTCTTACTTACCCCCAATACAAGCATTCCTAATAGACCAGCCGACGGCACGCGCCTTATAGGACGGAGGGATCTTTACGTCGCCTGCCTTCTAGACGTTGAAGCGGAACTCCATCACGTCGCCATCCTTGACGGTATACTCCTTGCCTTCGATGCGAAGTTTTCCCGCTTCGCGGGCTTTTGCAAAGGAACCGAAAGAAACCAATTCGTCAAAGCCGATGGTTTCCGCGGCGATGAAGCCGCGCTCGAAATCAGAGTGAATGACCCCGGCGGCAGCGGGCGCTTTGTCCCCTGCGTTGATCGTCCACGCACGGGTTTCCTGCTCGCCGGTGGTGAGGTAGGTGCGCAGGCCCAACAAATGGTAGACCGCGCGGATCAAGGAACCAACGCCGCTCTCGCTCACGCCGAGATCCTTCAAATACTCCTGCGCTTCCTCCTCGGGCAGGTCGATCAACTCGCTCTCGATCTGCGCGCTGATGACGACGGCCTCCGTGGCAAGGTGCGTGCGGACGTAGTCCTGCACGGCCTTGACGTAGCGTGTGGAGGGATGCATTTCCACGACATCCTTTGCGGGGCCGCCTTCCTGCTCCTGTGCGGCGTCGATCTCGGCGGCAATCTGCGCAAGGTCGCCTTCCGCCACGTTGCAGGCGAAGATGACCGGCTTCATCGTCATCATCATGAACTCCTTGGCGATGCGCTTTTCCTCCTCGGTGAGGTCGAGCGTGATGGCCGGTTTGCCTGCGTCGAGGTGCGGGATCAATTTTTCGATGACCGCCGCTTCGGCCTTGGCCACCTTGTCACCTGTGCGAACCGCTTTTTGCAGCCGCTCACCGCGTTTCTGGATGGAGGCCATGTCGGCTAGGATCAACTCGGTGTTGATGACTTCGATGTCGCGCACGGGATCGATGCTCCCGGCAACGTGATGGATGTCGTCGTTCTCAAAACAGCGGACGACCTGCACGATGGCGTTGACTTCACGGATGTGGCTCAGGAATTGGTTGCCGAGCCCCTCTCCCTGGCTCGCGCCGCGCACGAGGCCCGCGATGTCCACAAATTCGATCACCGCCGGGATGAGTTTCTTGGAGTGGGAAATCTTGGAAAGCGCAGCCAAACGGGGATCGGGTACCACGACGACGCCCTGGTTGGGGTCGATGGTGCAAAACGGATAATTCGCCGCCTGCGCTTTACGCGTCCGCGTGACCGCGTTAAAGAGGGTGGATTTTCCGACGTTTGGGAGCCCGACGATGCCTGCGCTTAACATAAGGGCGGGGAGCGTAGTCGCGAAATCGCCGCGCGGAAAGCGATTTCTACACCGTTACTGGGGAATGAGGCAGGCTTGCCCGATCATCCGCCTCCAGCCACTCAAAGAGGGTGGTCTTGGCGGGGTTGAGCCCCAGCCGGGTGCACTCCAATACGAAGGACTCCCGTTTTTCCAGGTTGTTGTAGAGGCGGTAGGTCTCCATGGAATCGCTCCACGCCTGAATCTCCTCGGGCGTTTTGGCAATGCCGTGTTCGTCGAGCCAGAGGCCCAGTTCCTCGTCCGTGTGCCTGCGCTTCACCTGTTCCCTGAACTCCTCGCCCGTGACGCCTTTGAAGGTGAAGAGCGTCCGGTCGAGCGGACAATCATAGTGGTATTCGCCGGCTTTGCCCACCATCTCGGCCCGGCACTTGTCAATGGCGCGCGCGAGGATCGCGTAGTCGCGGATTCGCACGCGCGGGCTGCGCGGCGCCTCTTTGGTCAAATCTTTGGTTTTCATCCGTTGCCTCTCCGCCACTGGTTTCGGGCGGCTGCGCACGTTTGGACTCAACGGGGAGGGGGCGGATTATTTTTCCAATCCAGCGGAATAAAGAAACACGCGGAAGGCTGCGTTGGAAGAGGTCTCCACGAGCTTCAAAAACGGCGGGGGGCTGTGCGGGCGTTCATACAGGAGCCGGCCCATCGCGTCCCTTGGAGTGGGTTTGCCCAGGATGGCACTGGAGACGGCGTTCACACGCTCGGGATCATACACCACCACGCACGCCACACGCCGCCGGGCGAGGATTGCCTCTGCCGCGTCCGAATCGGTGCTCAGGTAAAACAGCGAGGCATCCACGGTTCCCGGGAGGCTCTCGTGGGAACTCCCCGCCACACACGGTTGGCCCGACCAGTAGGCCAGCGCCGGGGATTGCCACCACGGGGCAAGAATGGGAAGCCGGTGTGTGCTGCGGAGCGACTGCGCCACGTTGTAGAGCGCGAGGTTGTCCATCCGCTGCTCCATTCGCAACGGCGCGTTTTTCGGGTCGGTCTGCCGATCCCACTCCATGGCCAGCGGCCAGAGGGACACGGCAAACGCCCCAAAAGCGATCCAGCGTTTGGGAAACACATTCAGCAGCGTGGACAGCGCCATGGCAAAGACCAATGCCAAAAAGTAGCCCCAGCGCGCTTGCCAGCACGTGAGCGCAGAGAGCGCCAAAATGAGCATCAGCCAGAACCACGCGGCGCGGTCCTGCCGGTTCCAAGCGCTCCAGATGAGGAGCAACGGAGCCGGGATCAGCAGCCAGCCCGTCCATTTCCAAAGACCAGAAAACGGGACGCAAGCAAGCTCGCCAACCGTTTTTGCCCAGTTGGAAAAATACTCCTGCACCACCGGGTCGGCGGCAGGCCATCTCCACCCGTCCACAAGCCCGGCCAGCAGCAGAACGCCCGCAAGCGCCAGACTCCAAGCGGCTCGCTCCCGCGAAAAGAACGCCTTGCGCCCTACAATGAGTCTCAGCAGCAGCATCCCCACCAGCAACACCAACGGCTCATACAGGGACACCCACAGCCCCACTCCCCATGCCAAGCCGCCCGCAAGAGCCCAACCGCGGGAAGGCGTCTCCAGAAGCAGCGTTTCCGCCCCCAACGCCACGGCCAGGCAAAGCAGGAGCAACGACTGGTGATCCGGTCGCCCCAACACCGTCCCATGCACCAGGATGGGGCTTACGGCGAAGAAAAAGAGCATGCAAAGCCGGTAGCTTAACTTGCGTCGACCGCTCCAGAACCAGAGAAACCCCGCTGTCAGCACGCCCAAGAGGGGGGAAATCCACGCGCCGGCCAAATCCAGCGCCGCCGGTGCATTGGGGGTGAAGGGCCGCAGGGCAAGCGCCAACCCGGCGGTCAGGTAGTCGAAGGGGGCCGTCGTGTGCGGCTGGGTTCCCTCGGGCCAGTTCTCAAATTCGTGGCGGTGAATGACCCGGCTGGGGTGCTCATAGACCCGCTGCACCCGCGTCATCCGGGAGTAACAGTCCGGGTCCACAAAGAACGTCTTTCCCTCCACAAACACCTCTTCCTGGTTCCAGCACCGCAGCCACACCGTCAAAACAAGCAGCAGCGTCAGGCCGCCCAGAGAGGCGAGCGTTTTCAGAGGAGGAAGGCGCAGCATTGCCCCGCACTCTTCCAGAAGTGGGTAAATCTGTCCATCTTGGAGTTTTTCAGGACGCACCCGCAATATCTTGTATCCAGCGCTTCTCCTCACCCCAATAGATTGAGAGGGCTGAAAAATAAAGTTGTTGTTTATTTCGCAACGGGGTAACTTCAGCGCCGTATTTTTCCTGAATTTTTCCTATGTCAGAACCTGACGCCATCGAACCCACCAATAACGAAGAATCCAACGCCTCCGGCCACATTGCCGCCGATCAGCTCTACGATGCTTCCAAGATCGACAAGCTCGAAGGATTGGCGGGAGTCCGTCAACGCCCCGGCATGTACATCGGGCCAACAGATGAACGGGGCCTGCACCACTGCGTCTTTGAGGTGCTGGACAACTCCATTGACGAACATCTCGCCGGGTTTTGTAAAAGGATCGACATCACCATCCACGCCGACGGCTCCTGCTCCATCCGGGACAACGGACGCGGCATCCCGGTGGACATGCACCCGAAGTTCAAGATCCCGGCCATCGAACTGGTGCTCACCAACCTGCACGCGGGCGGCAAGTTCGGCCAGGGGGCGTACAAATTCTCCGGCGGTCTGCACGGCGTCGGCGCCAAGTGCGTCAACGCGCTTTCAGACTGGTTCAAGGCGGAAGTCACCCGTGACGGCAAGGTCTACCACATGGCCTTTGAGCGCGGCGTCACCACGCAAAAGCTGAGCGTGATTGGCGAGGTCAAAAACCTCAAGCAGACCGGCACCCTCATCACCTTCCTGCCCGATCCGACCATTTTCACCACCACGGAGTTCCAGTTTCCCAAACTCGCGGCACGGCTGCGCGAGTTGGCGTTCCTCAACCCCGGACTGGAGATCACCCTCAGCGACGAGCGCGGTGAGGCCGTCAAAAAGGAGACGTTCTTCTACAAGCTGGGCATTGAGGAGTTTGTGCGGCAGTTGGGCGAAAACAAGACCCTGCTCCACCCCAAACCGGTCGTGCTGGGCGGCAAGCGCAAGGTGCAATTCCGCGACAAGGAGCAGAAGGAAGTTGAAGACGACATGTATTGCGACGTCGTGCTGCAATACAACGACTCTTACAACGACCAGATCCTTTGCTTCACCAACGCGATCCCGAACGCCGACGGCGGCACGCATCTCACCGGCTTCCGCAGCGCCCTCACCCGCGCCATCAACCAATACGCCAAGCAGAACAACCTGGTGAAGGAAAAGGACGCTGCCATCAGCGGCGACGACGTCCGCGAAGGGCTCACCTGCGTGCTCTCCGTCAAGCACCCGAACCCGAGCTTCAATGCGCAGACCAAATCCAAGCTCGTGAACCCGGAAGTGGACGGCATTGTTTCCTCCATCGTGTATGAGGGGCTCATGCTCCACTTTGACCAGTTCCCGCAGGTGGCCAAGAAGGTGATCGAGAAAGCCCTCATGGCTTCCCGCGCCCGGGAAGCGGCCCGCCGCGCCCGGGAAACCGTCCGCAAGAGCGCGCTGACCGGCGGCGGACTCCCCGGCAAGCTGGCCGACTGCTCCGAGCGCGACCCGGATCTCACGGAACTCTACATCGTCGAGGGTGACTCGGCAGGCGGCTCCGCCAAGCAAGGGCGCGACCGCCGCTACCAGGCGATTTTGCCGATTCGCGGCAAGCTCATTAACGTTGAAAAAGCCCGCCTGGACAAGGTGCTCCAAAACACCGAAATCCAGACCATGATCACCGCCATCGGCACCGGCATCGGCGGCGGCGAAATGGAAGGCTCC
>SESB01001331.1_pt1 | contig 16330 bp, 14 predicted proteins | sample 3171441 | NCBI WGS metagenome assembly SESB01 (sample SAMN06051867, study PRJNA518727) | freshwater metagenome | biome: subpolar coniferous forest; feature: holomictic lake; material: water; isolation source: holomictic Lake 227, 6 m depth | place: Canada: near Kenora, Ontario | collected...
GCCGTGCTGGTGCATGTGGTGCTGTGGCCGCTGCGTTTGGCGACAAATTGGTCGACAAGCCGCATGGGATTGATCGATCTATTTATTTTTGCATGGGGTCTTCTGATCGCGGCCATTCTTGCGCTGACCACCGGAAGCCGCATGGCGCTTGAGCGCGTGGCCGCCATGATCTTGATTGTGATGATCTCATTAATGGGACCGATCGCATATTTTGTATGCCTGCGCATGAATTGGCAAACACCGCCGCTTTGGCTTGATGGGCCGATCTTAGGGGTCTTGCGCGACACGCTTGGCGGCGGCCTGAACCCCGACGCGCTGACATGGAAGTCCACCTACGGCGTGTGCATTGCGGCCGTGGCGGCTTGGTTGGTGGTGCTTCTGCTTGGAGCAACCGCCACCAAACCCGTGAAAAATGCCTCGCTCAATCATGGCTAAATCATGGCTAAGTTTGTATTCTCATTTCATACGGACCATTTGTCCGAATAGCCAAAGGCACCACCATGGAAATGATCTCCCAAACCGACAAAGAGCGGCTCGAAGCACAACTTTCAGATTGCTTGAAATTTCGTCCAGTCATCGCTGGACGAATTGCGGAGGCGCGCGCCCAAGGTGACCTGAAAGAAAACGCGGATTACCACGCGGCGCGCGAAGACCAAGCCATGAACGAGGCCAAGGTTCGCGATCTTGAAGCCAAATTGTCGCGCGTTCAAGTTGCTGGTGAAATTGATGTGCCGCTTGATATGGTTTTTCTGGGAGCCGTTGTCGTGCTGCGCGACGTGAAGACCAATCGCGATGAAAAGTTTCGCCTTGTGGGGCAACTGTCAGAAGATTCAAGCGATGACTTCATTGAAGTCACGGGATCAAGTCCAATTGGCGTGGCTTTGATGAAAGCGCGCGTTGGCGAAACGGTTCGCGTGGACTTGCCCAAAGGCGAGCGTCGATTTCTGATCGTCAAAATTGAAGGTTAAAAAACCAACTTGAATATTGCAATCGTCGATCCAATGTTTGTCGTTGGAGAGTTCGCATTGCAAATTTTTATGGCCGCATTGGTCCTACTGCGCAAAGGCAATCGCCCGCAAGTGGCCATGGCGTGGATGGTAGTTGTGCTTGCGGTTCCAATTGCCGGAGCGATCGCCTATCTTCTGGTTGGTGAAACACGATTCGGCGCGTTTCGAATTCGTCGCCACGCAAAAATAATTGCGGAGGTTGATTGTCCCGCCAACCATGTGCATCACGATTCGCGCACCCGCCACTTTCAACTGGAGCCGGCGCAACATCAAATTGCCAGCGTGGCCCAATTGGCAAGCCATTGCGTTCCGTTGGCGGGCAATAAACTTTGGTTGAGCGGGGATTCGCAGGAAGTCATCAACCGCATGTGCGACGATATTGATCAAGCGAAATTGCATGCGCATTTGCTGACCTACATTTATTTAGCCGACAAAGCTGGTCAACAAGTGGCGCAGGCGCTGATACGCGCGGCCAGTCGTGGCGTTTCGTGCCGTCTTCTTGTTGATGGAGTCGGCAGCAAGGATTTTCTGAAGAGCGCGCTTCGAAAAAAACTGCAGCAAGGCGGCGTGAACGTGTGCGAAGCCTTGCGCGTGAACATGTTGCGCTTAATTATCAGCAGGTTGGACATGCGCAATCACAGAAAATTCCTGGTGGTGGACGGCGCGGTGGGTTGGACTGGAAGTCAGAACATTGCGGAGGCTGGATTCGCGCCCAAGGCCAAATTTGCGCCGTGGGTGGATTGCACCGTTCGCATAGCGGGTCCACTGGTCAAGGAACTGCAGATGATTTTTATAGAAGATTGGTACATGGAATCGCAAGAGGACATAGACGCGCTTTTAAAAATCGAGCCCGCGTACGAAAGCGATGGCGTGATCGCGCAATCATTCGCCACCGGTCCCAACTTTCAAAATGACGCCGTGACGCAACTCATTCAGTCCGCTGTGCAAATTGCCAACGAGGAAATTGTGCTGACCACGCCCTACTTTGTTCCTGACTACGCCACTCTTTCAGCATTGGCCGTGGCGGCGCGGCGTGGCGTGCGCGTGCACTTGATGGTGCCTGCGCGCAATGACAGCATGTGGGTTCGCTTGGCAAGCCGCAGCCTGTTCCGAAATTTGCTGGAGTGCGGAGTGCGCATTCATGAATTTCAAAAAGGCTTGTTGCATGCCAAGACCATTGTGGTGGATCGCTCCACGGCTATTGTGACCAGCGCCAATTTGGACAGGCGAAGTTTTGAGTTGAATTTCGAGGCCGGCATTATTGTGTACAACGCTGATTTTGCGGGCCAACTTCGATTTTTGCAGAGTAAATACATAGAGCAAAGCACGGAAATTTTGGTGGAAAAATGGGCGCAACGACGTTGGCTTGAACGCTTAATTGACAACGCGGGCGGCTTGCTTAGTCCCCTTCTGTAAATATGTTTTTACCTGATGGCGGCCGCGCCTTCTCATTCAGCAATACTTTTAATTCAATTCATCGATCCAGGCCTGCTGAATGGCTTCCAGAATTTTCTCGTTGCTTGGATGGCCAGGCTGCTCTTGGAAATCTGGCAAACTTTGCACCAGTGATTTTAATTTTGGAAACGCAATGGTGAGCGGATCGATTTCCGGGTGCGCATCCACCAACGCTTCAGCGATCTCCACAACATCGAGCCAGTGCATTTTATTTTCCATGACGCGACACGCTCCATGTGAAAGTTCTTGATGCGATTGCGGCGAAACTCAAGCGCGTGTTAATGAGGAATTTCCTTGACCGCGTTGCGATTCCACGAAGGCACTTGAATTTCAATCAAGCCGTTGCTGATGATTTCACATTGGCACGACAAGCGACTGTTGCGTTGAAGACCAGGCGCCTCTTCAACGCGATCCTCCTCCGCCTCCGTCGCGGGACTGAGATGCTCCATACCCTTCACAACATAAATGTGGCAGGTGCTGCACGCGCACACGCCGCCGCACGCATGCTCAATGTTGATGCCGTGATCCATGGCGACCTCTAAAACATGCTCACCCACACCGCCCATGAGTTCCCACTTTTCCTGCTTGGTGCTTGTTAAACCCGCTGGATCTTCCAAATGGAAAATCACGGGAACAATTGGCGGGCCGTGCTCATGATCGGATCGTTTTAAATGCATAGAAACCCATGTTAGGGAACCATCGCCTTTTTTTCTTGCATCGGTTTTCGCGGCTTTGGCGATAGGCTTGTCCCATGGATGTCCTTGGTCTGACCAGCGATGAGTTTGTGGAGCGCTTGCAGAGCCGGCGCGCGCGCAGAGAAGTGATGCTGAAATACGCGGCCGTGTATCGCCGCGACGAGGCCGAGGCGGATTTTGCGCACGCCGAACTTCCAGAAATTGCAAAGACGCTGGTGGATGGCGAGACCGTGAAGTTCACGCTAAAAGTTGGCGGCGGACTTGAAACTGAAAGCGTGATTATTCCAATGCCGCACACGGGTGGTGGATTTAGCCGCACCCTGTGCGTGAGCAGTCAAGTGGGTTGCGCCATGGGTTGCGGTTTTTGCGAGACGGCGCAAATGGGTTTGCTGCGTAACTTAAGCGCTGCGGAAATTGTGGCGCAGTGGTTCGCGGCGCGCCACCGAGTTGAAAATACTTTTGACGGTGGCCGCGGGTTTCAAATCAAGAACATTGTGTTCATGGGCATGGGCGAGCCCACGGAAAATGTGGACGCAGTGCTTCACGCGGTCCGTATTTTGACGGATCACTATGGAGCCTCGATCGCCTCCAGCAACATCACCATTAGTACCGTGGGCCGCGTGGCGGGCATTCAAAAAATAGCGGAATTCGCCCGCCAAAATGGCTTTCACCGATTGCATCTTGCGCTGAGTTTGAACGCGCCCAATGACGCGATCCGCTCGCAAATCATGCCCATAAACAAGTCGGAACCAATCGCGGAAATTTTGTCGGCGGTGCGCGGCTATCCAGAAGCAGCTGGTCCAACCTGTATTGAGTATGTGTTGATTCCAGGCGTGAATGATTCCATGGATCACTGCGACCAAGTGTGCGCGCTGCTGAAAGATGTGCGCTGCTCGCTGAACATTATTCCCTACAACCCGCGTCGCAATAGTCCGTGGCCGGCGCCAAGCGAGGAGAGCGTTGTTGCGTTTATTGCGCGCGCCATTGCCAACAAACAATTTTGCAAGCGCCGCGGAACCAAGGGCCGCTCCGCCATGGCGGCATGCGGTCAACTTGGAAGCGAAGCCATTCGCGCGCGCAAGTTTGTGCAATTACAAAGCGGCTCGGGCAGTCAATCCTAAATATGTTTCATGCGAAACCAAGCCACGGAGCTCCGCGCGTGAGAATGAATTCGCGCTGGATAATTGCAGAGCAAACAAAATCAACTGCTGCCTTCGCGCATGCGCGAAATGCCCTCGGGAAAAGGATATTGAGCGAAGACGGCCGTCTTTGGAACATCCCACAAGGCCACCGGCGGATAGATATCGCCGCTGAAACCGCCTTGATTCATGGCTTGCAGCACCGCCTCAAATGTCGGCTCTTGTTTTTCATGGTCAAGCAATCGATTGCTCTTTGCGCCTAAAAAACTCACGCTGGCAATCGGAAGGCGATCGCGGCGACCCTCCACCATGCGACTGATGGTGCGGAAGCCACGGAAAATATCCTCAAGCGTGAAATGTTCGCGGCCCGCGGGACGCAGCAGCGCCAGGATGAGCAATTGATCAAGATCAAATTTCAAAATGTAAGGCTCACGGTCATCCTTGGCGTGCATGCTTACCGCGCTGCGAAACATTTTGGCGAAACTTGTGGCGCTGGACAATGTCCACTGGCTGGTGGGAATAAGTTTCAACAATTCGCCAAGCACGCCGTGCGCGTTGTCAGTTTCATTGATGCCGCAAATCACGGTGCGGTAGCGTCCCTCCACCAAGTCATTCAAAAGATGTTGCCCCCACATGATTCGTATGGAGCGCGACCCAGTCAAGGTGCGCGGATCGCCACGCGGAACCATTGTGACACGCGGACCCGTGCTTGGCGCTTCAATTAAACGATCACCATCACCGTTGTAAATTCGAATTTCACTCATGACTTCAGAATGCCGCAATTTTGTCCGCGGCGCAACCGTGCTGTGAAATAGCGCGGACACATGTTGGTTCATATGGGTTTAAATTCGCCAAACGGGAAGAAGATGAACGACAAATCAGTCAAAGGCGATCATGGGCACGCACACCGGCATTGCATTGAACGCTGGATTCAACAACTTTCCAATGCGCGCCACGCCAATGGGTTCGCTGGCTTCTTCGTCAAAAAGTTTGACCAAAGTCTTCACGGCAATCGCAGCTTCTTTGCTGGAAACAGCCGCGGCTTCAAGCCATTTTGGCTGCAAAACAAACGAATCGCAATTCACGCCCTCGGCGACCGCTTGCAACGAACCGCGTTGCAATGAGCGTCCCGCGGATATGAGTCCTTGTGTTGAATCTTGCGATGCAGTTCCCACAAGCACGATTGAAGTTCCGCCGCCCCAATTGGCCGCGGGACCAATTTTTTTTGCCAACTCAGGCGATGCTTGAGCGATGGTCTGCAACGCCTCCGCGCACTCGCGCGTTTTTGCATCCACCATTAATTTCACGCCGACTCCAAATTCATTCATCAGACCACCGATATTGTCGATTACTTTTTTGTCGTTCCATGCGGAATCAAACGCGCCACTGGCATTGGGCCGACTCCAAATTCCACTACACGCCGCTATCCCGCGCGCACCGGGCGCCTTGCCTTGCGTGTTCACGGCGATGGAAAGTTTCACAAGCCAAGGCTGCGCTTTTTGTGGATACAACATTTGAATAGAGCAACTACTTGACGAAGCCAACGTTGCGATGCATTCCATGGCCGCGCCAACTTGTAGTTTTAAAATTCGAAGTTGGTCATCTTCATACGCGGTGGCCTGACCGGTAAAAGTGATGGACCCTGAAAGGTCGGGAATCATTTTCATAATCGATCGACCTCCAAAGTCGTCGCTCCAAGCTCCCGCGAGGGCGAATGGAAGAATTGGAATTTCTCGCTTGGCCGTGGACGCCACTTTTTGCGACGGCTGTGGCTTCAACAACCCTTGCTGCGCCAACGCGGCGGGCGCAAGCAAAAATGCGGGCAAAGATGCGAGAAGATTGCGGCGAAGTTGATCTGAAGGCTGGGTCATGGATTGATTCTCTTGTTGATTTTACATTTCATTGAACCGCGTGAAACACTGCGTGAAAAATTTACTTTTGATCATCGCAAAGGCGAAGCCCCCCGCTTGTTGCGTCCCAACGCAGCGCAAGTTCGCCGCGACCATTGATAAATTCGCTCAGCCAACGACCGATACTTTCCGCGCGCCAATCGTCCGTCGCAAACGGAAGCGGCGGGTCCGTGACAACCGATCCCTTTGCCAAGTCGTGCTCGCGCTGGATGCACGCCGCCAACCAACTCGTGAACTCGGCGCGGCTGGTCACCAAATTGGGCGCGATATTGGTGGCCATGCAACGCGTTTGAAACGCCAACCACATGGCGTCAATGCGCGCGCGCACCGCGGTGTCCTCTAGCAGGCGCGCGAATTCTTGGCGGATGGGCGGCATTGTTTTGGCGGCGCGAATGCACTGCACAATGCGATCTCCATGACGCTCAGCGACTGGCTGCGGAACAAAACGAATTTCACGCAACGCGCTTGCGTTGTCTGGCTTGCGCCTGACCAACTCCATCAGCGCTCCGTCTGACAATAAAGTTCGTTGCGGTTGATCATCGGCCTCGGCCAGTTCACGGCGCAGCAACACCAACTCGCGCAGAATGGTCATGACCGCGGGCTTCAGTGGCTCGCCACGAGAAGCGCGGCGCATTTGCCGATCAGGGTCAAATACTGGCTCGCCCGCCAACTGCGTGGCGCTTTCCTGCATGGCCCAATTCAAGCGGTTTTCCCGCTCTAATTGCTCTTGAATACGACTCCACACCAATGGCAAATAGCGCACATCATCCGCCGCGTAGCGCAACTGACTTTTGGAAAGCGGCCGGCGGTCCCACTCGGTGAACGTGTGCGCCTTGTCGATATGAAATCCTGTGAAATGCTCAATGGTGTTGCCCAAACTACTTGGCCACGGCAAGCCAATCAGGCTGGCGGCAATTTGCGTGTCAACCAAATGATTCGCGTTGCCGTTGATGGCTTGCTTGACGGCCATTAAATCTTGCTCGCCTGCATGCACCAATGTCAACACCGAAGTGTCAGCGACCAGTTGATAGATGGGCATTGGGTCAACGCCTGAAAGCGGATCAAGCAACGCCACTCGCTGCGCCGTTGCAATTTGCACCAGGCAAATCTTTGGGCGAAAAGATTCCTCGCCAATAAATTCCGTGTCAAAAGCGATCACGCCAACTTGGCGCACATGATTCACAAATTCTTCAACGGCCGCCGCGCTTTCAAGAAGTTCGTAGGCGCCCTTGGGAACCATGGCGTGCTCCAACATGGGCTTGTCCGAGTGCTGCTCTTGGTCGCGTTCAGCGTCGGCGTGATGTTGTGCTCTTTTAGATCGATGATGCGACACCAGTGCGGACTCCTTCTGTGAAACAAGAGTAGCGAAGTGCGAAGCGGAGCATCAAGTGTCGGGTGCTGATTTGCGTTTGGGAACGTTTTTCTTCGACGGCTTTTTAGAATTGGGCAAAGGTTTCGGCGCTGACTTGATCACTTTCTTACCTTGACCCTGCGCTGATTTGGAGGCTTGCTTCCCAACGGTTTTGCCCGTCGACACTCCATTGGGTATCAACCTTTTACGCACCAAAAGATGGTGGTAATGCTGCGCAAAACGATGCGCCTCATCGCGAATGGCTTGGCACATTTTTAGCCCAAGATTTTCACGGCCCAACTTCAGGGGCTCGCTCTCGCGCTGGATATAAATCAGCTCCTCTTTTTTGGCCAGGCTCACCACAAATGGTGGCTTGGTTTCAAACTCCGCGAACGCGTCGAGCGCAGAGTTCAACTGACCAACTCCACCGTCGATCAAGATCACATCGGGATACAACTCGCTGCCCTTGCCTTCTTCACGGTAGCGGCGACTGACCACTTCACGAATGGCGGCGTAATCATCGTTGGCGACAGTTTGAATTTTAAAGCGCCGATAGCGCTGCTTGAATGGACGGCCATTCACAAAACACACAAGACTTCCAACCGTCTCGCCACCACCCAAGTGCGCAATGTCAATCGCCTCCACGCACTGAATCTCTTGCGACAAGCCAAGCGTGCGCTGCAAACTTTTGCAACCCAACTTTGGATCCTGAATTGAAATCGTGACTTCTGGTTGCCAGTCGTACTGCGCCTCATCTCCACGGCGCTCGCGCTCATCAAGTCGCTCAATGGCCTGCACTTGATCGCGCAAAATAGCGGCTTCTTCAAAGCGTTTTTCATCGCTGGCCTTGCGCATTTCAGCGCGCAACTCCTTCAACATCACGCTGCGTTTTCCCTCCAGAAATCGGCAGAACCGATTGATGTCCTCGCGGTAACGCTGCGGCGAAATCCGATTGGCGCACGGCGCGGTGCACTGCGCCATGCTGTGCAACAAACATGGACGCACCGAACGATTGCGTGGATCGGTGGAATCAATATCAAGATCGCATGTGCGATACTGAAAAACACGCTGCAACAATTGCACGGCGTGGCGCAAACTTGCGCCACTGATGAACGGCCCATACAAGCGCGCGTTGCGAAAGCGCTCCGACGCCGGATCACGCGTCACAAACACGCCTGGAAATTCATCGCGCGTGGTGATGGCGAGATAGGGAAATGTTTTGTCATCGAGAAGGCGCGTGTTGAAGTGCGGCTTCAAATCTTTCACCAGGCGCGCCTCCATCAGCAGCGCCTCCCACGAACCCTCGCATGGAATCATTTCAATATCCGTGATGAGCTCCAACATGGGTTGCTTCTTTGGACCAAGGTCGGTGCTGCCCAGAAAATAACTGCTCGCACGCTCGGGCAGGCAATTGGCCTTGCCCACATAGAGCACTTTGCCCACCGCATCCTTCATCAGATAGACGCCCGCAACCTCTGGAAATGCCTTGGCTTTGGCTAGTAATCGTGCCAAACGCGCAGCATTTGACTCATTGGAATGACCCGCGGGCACGGGCGCGTTGGGGGTGTTCTGAAATGCTTCCACACCAGGAGTCTAGGAAATACTTTCAACCATATACATGATTGGTTTGAACCCACCAAAGTGTGTGCTACTATTCAACACATGCTTTCAAAGGCGAAGTTCGCCTAGCACACAATGTCTTTGAGTCATCTTTACAAAGGATCTCACATGAAACTTTTCGCAACACTCACGGCTGGTCTTCTCTTTGGTCTTGCTGCTTGTCAAAGCACCCCAACAACTGCGCCAGGCGCGGTCAGTGGTTGCTGTGGTGGTAAGTCTTGCAGCACCGATGGCGCATGCTCAACCGACAAGAGCAAGTGCACAACTGCCGCATGCAAGGACAAGGTTGCCGCTGCAAGCCCAGGCGCTGTATCTGAAACAAAGTCAGCTTGCTGCAAAGACAAGTCGGCTGCCGCAAGCCCAGGTGCTGTGAGCGAAACCAAGAGTGGTTGCTCTACTTCATGCTCTGAAAAGGCCGCGGCCACAAGCCCAGGCGCTGTGAGTGAAACAAAAACTGATTGCCACAGCAACACTTCTGGTTGCCCAATGACTGGTGCAGGTTCCTGCCCATTTGCCGCGAAACCAGGCTGCTAAATTCACTGCATGAATGCGTTTGCAAGTCGTACTGACTTGAAAGCGCTTCATCAAAGATGACTCGACTTTGGGCGGCTCGCACATGCGCGCCGCCCATTTTATTTTTGTCGCCAACTATCTTCTCCGCGCAATCGCTACCATCACCGCGCAAATGCAAAGCAATGCCCCTGCAATTTTAATTCGCGGTGGACGAGTGATTGACCCGTCGCGCAACTTTGACGCGCGCGCCGATGTGCTGATCAATGGCAGTCGCGTTGAACAAATTTCCACTACGCCAATCGCGCACAGCGGAGCCACCGTGATCGACGCCGATGGCTGCTTGGTCTGCCCAGGTTTGATTGATCCACATGTGCATTTGCGCGAGCCCGGTGGCGAGCACAAAGAAACCATTCGCACGGGCGCGCAGGCCGCTATTGCCGGAGGTTTTAGCAGCGTGTGCTGCATGCCAAATACAACACCGACGCTTGACTTGCCAAGCCTTGTTGATTTTGTGCGACTGAAGGCGAAAGAAGCCGGTCTTGCGCGCGTGTTTGTTGCCGCCGCTGGAACTGTCGGCCGCGCTGGCGAAAGTCTGTCGCCCATTGGCGCTATGGCGCTGGCCGGCGCCGTTGCATTCACCGATGACGGCGATGGAATTGCAAACTCCGCCGTGATGCGGCGCGTGTTGCTCACTTGCAAAGCCGCGGGTCGCGCGTGGATGCAACATTGCCAAGACGCCGCGCTGACGGTCGACGCATCCATGAACGCCGGCGCCATTGCCGCCAAACTTGGATTGACGGGTTGGCCCGCCGTGGCCGAGGAAATTATGTTGGAGCGCGATGTGCGCCTGAACCGCTCGATTGGTTGCCGCTATCACGCGCAACATCTTTCGTCTGGCGGCAGCGTTGACATTATTCGACGCGCCAAAAGCGAGGGTCAGCCCGTCAGTGGCGAGGCTTCTCCGCACCACTTGTTGCTGACCGACGACGCGTGCGACGGTTGGAACACCATGGCGAAAGTGAATCCCCCGCTGCGGCGCCTTGAAGATATTGAAGCGCTGCGCCGCGCCGTTGCCGATGGAACCATTGAAGTGCTTGCCACCGATCATGCCCCGCACACCGCAAGCGAGAAGGCGAAAGATTTTTCCGCGGCTCCGTTTGGATGCATTGGTTTAGAAAGCGCGCTGCCCATGTACGCCAAAGCACTGATTGAAACGGGCTTGATGAAGTGGCCCGATGTGATTGAGCGTATGACTGTTGGCCCAGCGAAATTGTTGGGATTGTTTGAGCAAGGGTATGGTCGCCTTCAAGAAGGCGGTCTTGCGGATGTGAGCGTGATTGATATTGGCGCCAAGGTGACCATTGACGCCAACACATTCCGCAGCATGAGTCGTAATTGTCCTTTCAATGGAATGCAGGGAACGGGTCGCGCTCGCGCGGTCATTGTGAATGGAAAACTTTTTGATCTGACCCGTGCGAACTGGTTCGAGGTCGCTTGAGTTTGGATCCTTCGCAACAAGATCGCAGACGTGTGCGCGCGATGGATTGGCTATACGCCACAATCGCCGCGCGACCCAAGTGGATTATTGCGGCGCTGACAGTGGCGGCTTTGGCGTGCGCTGGAATTAGTTTTCAATATTTAAAGTTGGACGCCGACACGGATTCGCTGATCGGTGAGGATCAGCCGTTTTTAAAGGATTGGCGCCGATTTATCCATGATTTTGGCGACTTGGAATATGCGATCGCTGTGGTTGATCCGCGTGGCGACGCCCCCGCCGCCGACCGCGCGGTGCGTGAATTAACCACGCGCTTGTCCACGCTATCCAGCGTTTCAAAAGTGCACGGCAGCATTGACGCGCAGGATCAATTGCGACTTGCGCCGCGCGCCATGAGCGACGATGAACTTGCTGGTCTTGCCGATGCCGCAAGCGCGCTTCCTATTTTGGCGGCGTACCCAACGCTGGCGCAACTATTGCAGGCCGGCGACGCGCGCGTGAAAAATTTGCTTGACGAAGGCGCGAACATGGATCAAGCCACGCAACGATCAACTGCCGCAAGCGCATTCATGTTGTTGGGCGCCGCGGCAAGTGGCCAACCCAACGCCGCGACATTGCCGCTTGCCAGGGCGCTGCAAACACATTGGCTTAGCAATGAAGGCGGCACGTTGCGCTTGGTGTTGGTCATGCCCAAGAAAAATTACGAGTCACTTGCGGTGGTGGATGAATCGTTGCTGGCCATGCGCAAAGTGATCGCGGAGATTCAGGCGAAGGAACCAACCATTGAGATTGGCTTAACGGGCAAACCGGTTTTGCAAGCCGATGAAATGGAAACCACCAACTCGGACATGAATGTGGCGTCCATTGTTGCGCTGGTGTTGTGCGCGGCGTTGTTCATGGTTGTCTTTCGCGGAGTGAAGCGACCGCTCTTTGCGGTGGCGGCATTCTTGGCGGGCGCGGCGCTGACCTACGCCGCGGCGACCATCATGATTGGCAGTTTGAACCTGCTCAGCGTGGTATTCATGCTGGTATTGGTTGGCGTGGGATTGGACTACGGAATTCACATGATTGCCCGCTATTTAGAGGGTTTGCGCCACATGGACAGCGCAGCCAGCGTGCGCCACATGATGCGCACCGCAACGCCAAGCATGTTGGCGGGCGCGGCCGTGAGCGCGGGAACTTTTCTAATCGCCATTTTTGTGCCCATGCAGGGACTGCGTGAACTTGGGATTATTTCTGGAGTTGGATTGCTTCTGTGCGCTGCCACCATGGCGATTGGCTTGCCAGCGTTGCTGTTGTGCTTTGACAAGCGCGGCGCGGATGATTCAAAGCAGCTTTCGTTTTTTGCAAGCAGAACTGTGATCGCGCAAACGCATTCAAACGCGCCAATCAATCGCCACAGAATGTTTGTTGCAGTTTCGTTGCTGGCCATGATTGCGGGCGTGGTCATTGCTTGGGAACGAGTTGGCTTTGAGAGCAACTTGCTCAAACTTCAAGCCGCGGATTTATCAAGCGTGGCGTGGCAGCGACGCTTGCAAACCGAGGGTGGAAACTCCACTTGGTTTGGCGCTGTGATCACGGATTCTTTCGACGCGGTCAGACCGCTGGTTGAGAAAGCAAAGCTGCAACCATTGATACGCAATTCTCACAGCATTCTTGATTTTGTAAAAGCAGATTCGCCGCAGCGCGCCCAACTGCGTGCGGTGATTGCCAACGCGAAATCAGATGCGCCAGCCAATGCAAATGCCAATGAAAATTCTTCCGCGCGAAATGCGGATACCACTGAAACAGAAACAAAAGTTTCAACACTGGCCCAGCGCGCTGGCGACCGCGTGGAATCATTGGCCAATGGCGCAAGCACCGCTGGTGCGCCCGCCAAGGATGTGGCCATGATTCGCAACCTTGCTCTCTCCATGCGAGCGCTGCAACATGCGCTTGAAACCAATCAAATCACGGCAATATCGCAAGCCGATCAATCCATTGCGCTTGCCGGATTCGCGGCGCAACAATTGCAAATTGGCGCCGCACTTTCGCTGCGCGACTCGCTACCGCCCGCGGTGCGCGACTCGTTCATGAGCGCCAACAATCAATTCGCAATTCTGCTGCATCCACAAGAGGACATTTGGGAACCAGGCGCCATGGCTCCATTTGTTGCCGCCATGCGAACGGTTGATCCAAACGTGACGGGCGCGCCAGTCACCGTTTTTGAAAGCATGCAACTCATGCGCGCAAGTTTTTTGTGGCAAGGAATCATTGCAAGCGCGTTTGTGTTGGCGCTGCTGTATTTGGATTTCCGCAGCGTCAAACTTACAGCCATTGCATTCCTAAGTTTGTTGGCGGGACTTGGGTGGACTGTTGGCCTGATGGGCTTGCTGAAAATTCCATTCACGCTGGCTAATTTTTTCGCCATTCCAATCATGATTGGTCTTGGCATTGACAGCGCTATTCACATTACACACCGTGTTCTTGAAGGCGGACTGACGCATGGATTTGGCAGCACTCGACGCGCGGTGATTGTGACGGCCATCACCACCACGATTGGATTTGGAACGCTTTTGTTCGCGCAACACCGTGGCCTGCGCGGCCTTGGCGAAGTGATGACCATTGCAAGTTTGTGCTGCTTGGTTACCGCAGTGTGGTTGCTGCCGTCCATGTTGCGTTTGATGGGCTGCGACAAGTTCATCACGCGCAACTAGAATCACGCAATGCAAATTCGAACCTTCATCATGTTGGTATTGAGCATCATGAGCCTCTTTGGAGCGCTCAATAGCTGCGGACCAGCCTCCGATCCACGCGTGAGCGACACGGCGCCAGTTGTCTATCAATACGCCATTGAGGGAATGCATTGTCAAAACTGCGTGGACGCCATTACCGACAAGGCCATGCACACGGACGGCGTGGTGGATTGCCGCGTGAACCTAAAAGAAAAGTCAGCCATTGTTGCCATGCGAGATGACACTGTGGAGCCGCAAGTAAAAACTGGAATTGAAAAGTTGGGCTACACCTTGACTGTGGTTCCAAAAATAACCAGCGCGCATGCGGCTAAGAATGGTGCTGCTGCCACCAGCGAGACTGCCGCAAGTCCTACAACTGACAGCAAACCTGTTCAACCAAAATAATTCTGTACGTGTATTTGTGTGAACGCATTTCAGCGCGCAAATCCACAGCATGCAAATACATTTATGTAATGCGGCGCGCGCTATTCACCAAGCGCCGCAATGGCGCGCTCGATGACCTTGGCCACTTGCTCAGCCACCACGGACATTTCGCCTTTCACGCGCGCGCCCGCAGCGTGCACATGGCCTCCACCACCAAACTCGCCCGCCATTCGATTGACATCAACAAATGTTCCGCCCACATGAAGCGGCGGCTTGCTGCGGAAACTTAACTTCACAATTCCCACCTCAGTCTGTGAAAGCAACACGCTGCATTCGGTGCTGCCCACTTGCATGGGCGCGTTCACCACGCCTGCTAAATCTTCTGGGCTGCCAGAGGCCGTGGCAAAATCTTCCGGCTTCAGTTGCATCATGGCGGCGCGATTGTCGGCAAGCCAACGAATGTGGCTTAGCGCACGGCCCAACAACCCAAGCCGCGGCGGCCGCGAATTCTCTTCTAATTGCCTGTATAAACGATCTTTTTCCACGCCCGCGCTGAGCAACCGAGACGCCAATGTGAACACCGCGGCATCAGCGCTAGAGAAACGGAACCAACCTGTGTCGGTGGCAAGACCCGCGAAGAGCGACTCCGCAATGGAGCCGGCGCCGCCCGTTCCCGGCATGTCAAACTTCACACCAAGCGCCTCGATAATGGGCACCAAGGCTTGCGTGCAACTGGCGCAGCGCGTGTCCACAATGCGATCCGTGAAATTGGTATCGCCACTGCGGTGATGATCCACGCCCACAACTTTTTCATGGCGCTGGCGCAACCATGGACCCAAGTGCTCAAGTTGTAGCCATGAACCAGTATCAAGCACCGCGATTGCTTCATACTCCGCGGTGGGCAACTTTTCCGGAGCGTGACCAGGTTGCTCGTTCGCAAGCAAACATTGCAACACTGGATCAAACGCGCCCGCAAGCCACACATCAACAATGCGACCACGCTGACGAAGCGCACGCGCCAAGGACAACACTGAACCAATGGCGTCGCCGTCTGGCTTGTCATGCGATGTGATCAACACGCGCTTGGCGTTGACCAATCGATCCGCAATGAGTCGCGGCGTTGATGTTGTGGAATAGGTCGCGGTCACTTGTGTCATGTCAACACTACCTCTTCGGCAATTTCCTGTCGTGTTCGTTGCGTGTCTCGAGCCATTTGTTCCAGCAGCGCATCCACGCCGTCAAAGCGGGCTTGCCCGCGCAACCAGCGCGTAAATTCAAGCGTAAGCGTCCATCCGTAGTCATCGAATGGCGCCTTGTGATCCAGCAAAAAAGCCTCAACTGTGCGGGCGTTTGCCCCAAATGTTGGCTTGGTGCCAATGCTAATCGCGGCCCGTTTGCGCGCGCCCGATGGCAGCGTGGCCAGACCCGCGTAAATGCCGTCGCTTGGAAGCAACCGCGCGCCAGTGGCAATATTGGCCGTGGGCCAACCCAATGTGCGGCCGCGTTGATCGCCCTTCTCCACCACGCCCGTCAACTGATATGCGCGACCCATCACCGTGGCCACATCATGCACGCGGCCATTCTGCAAAAGCCAACGCAGCAGCGAACTGCTGGCCACCGCGCGCGACGCATCGCCCAGAGCAACTTCAACAGGCTCAACTTGGTCAACCTGGAAATTATTTTTCAAGCCAATCGCTCGCAGCGTATTGATGTCGCCCGCGCGGTCTTTGCCAAAATGAAAATCCGGTCCTTCAACAATGCACTCAAAGACAATCTCCGCTCGCAACCACGCTATGAATTGTTCCGCGCTCATGGCCAACAATTCTTTGGTGGTGTTGATCACATGCACTTGGTCCGCGCCGCATTTCAACAAACACTCGCGGCGTTCCTGCAATGTCTGCACAGCGGGCGGCAGCGCCAGTGGCTTTAACAGTGCGACTGGATGTGGATCAAATGTCACCGCCACAACCTGGCCGCCGCTGCCCGCAAGAATGCGAGCGCGTGAAAGCAAGGCTTGGTGACCCACATGAACGCCATCAAAATTGCC
>SESB01001332.1_pt1 | contig 16320 bp, 5 predicted proteins | sample 3171441 | NCBI WGS metagenome assembly SESB01 (sample SAMN06051867, study PRJNA518727) | freshwater metagenome | biome: subpolar coniferous forest; feature: holomictic lake; material: water; isolation source: holomictic Lake 227, 6 m depth | place: Canada: near Kenora, Ontario | collected 2014-07-08...
TCACCTTCAGCGCCCACTCTTGGCGGCGCAAGCCCAAGCAGTGGAAGCACAATTTGTCAAGGTTACAACACCGGCAGTGTTACCGGAATAGCCGGTTCCGGAGGCTCTGCAGGCGCAGCTGATGAATACCAACTTAGCATTGATGGTGGAAGCAGCTGGGCTTCCTATTCCAACGGATCTGCCATTGTAACATCTTCTGCCTCTGGCAGTTTAATTGTACAGGCACGTCGCACTGGAGGAAGCAATGGCTGCACTGCCACATCATGGTCCACACTATCAAACTGGACTATTGGATCTGCCGTAGTTGCGCCTGTGCTAGGTTCAGCTTCACCTGCGGATGGAACGGCGATTTGTGCTGGATATACAGGTCCAAGCGCCACAATCACTGCCGGGTCCGGAGGTTCTTCGGGAACTGCTGATCTTTATGAATACAGCATCGACAACGGAGGCAGCTGGTCAGGCTATACCTCTGGAAATCTAATCAATACAAGCGGGGCGACTTCCAATGTAATGGTAAGGGTGAGTCGATCCGCAGGATCTTACGGTTGTTCTGCGAGCAGCCCGACAACTATCGTTAGCTGGCCAGTCGCATCCACTCCTATCGCCCCCGCTTTAAGCAGCGCAACACCTGCAAACGGGACTTCCATTTGTGCAGGATATAATTCGGGAACTGTGACAGGAGCTTCTGGCTCCGGGGGTTCAGCAGGTGCTTACGATACATTCAGGTACAGTATCGATGGAGGTCTTAGCTATAATACATATGTTAATGGGGCCTCAATTAATACAATTGGAGCAACAGGAAATATCATCGTTCAGTCTATCAGGACTTCCGGCAGCTACGGCTGCTCAAATACAGCCTGGAGCACCATCTGTACCTGGAATTTAAGCACAGCGACTCAGAATCCTAGCCTAAACACTGCAACACCCACTGGAGGAACCACGATTTGTGCAGGATTTATAGGTCCTGTTGCCACCATCAATGCAGGTTCAGGTGGATCTTCCGGAGCCAGCGATTTATATGAATATAGTTTGAACAATGGCACTAACTGGCTCACATATAACGCTGGAACGCAGATTAACACCACTGGTGCCACAACAAATATCCTGATCCGTGTTAGTCGCTCAGCCGGAAGTTATGGTTGCAGCGCAAGCGGGCCGACGACCATCGTCACATGGCCAGTTTCTTCTTCTTCAACATATCCCGCCTTAAACACCGCAACGCCACCAAGCGGACGTATAATATGCCCTGGATATTCAGGTGTAAATGCAAGTATTATTGCTGGTTCAGGAGGCTCTGCAGGGGCTGTGGATGAATACGAAGTCAGTATTCATGGCGTATTGGGGACTTTCACCACCTATACAAGTGGCTCAAGCATCACAACAACAGGTGCTACCGATACCATCATCGTACGTGCCCGTAGAACCGGGGGTAATTTTGGATGTACAGGATCCAGCTGGAGTACAATTAGTTATTGGCCAGTTGGCAGTGCTACAGCGCTACCAACGCTAAATACAGCAACACCAGTCAACGGAACCACCGTCTGTATTGAAAGTACTATTCCCAATGCTACAATTCATGCAGGCAGCGGGGGATCATACGGTGCAAGTGACCTTCTTGAATACAGCATCAATAATGGAGGAACATGGGCTCCTTATACTTCTGGAGCCGATATTAATCTTAGCGGGGCCAGCGGAAATGTTTTAATACAAGTCAGCAGATCCGGTGGCAGTTACGGTTGTAGTGGCATTGGTCCATCTAATGTTGTTACCTGGCCTGTGGCACCAACACCTGCTGCGCCCACTGGCACTGCCAGTCAGGGCGTATGTCCCGGCGCTACCGTTGCGGACCTGACTGCCACCGGCACTAGTATCCAATGGTATGCTGCATCATTCGGAGGTAGTCCATTGGCTGGTTCCGTCGTTTTGGTTAATGGCGCATCATATTATGCCTCACAAACTTTGAGTTTCTGCGAAAGCACTTCTCGCTTTGAAGTCACAGTTACCATTTATCCGACAGGCCGTTGGATTGGTGTGAGCAGTATTGCATGGAGCAATCCAGACAACTGGTGTGGTGGTGTACCAACGGCTTCTACTGATGCGCTTATTCCTTCTGGTGTACCTCATTATCCTACGGTCGACATAAGTGCTGCCGTCTGTCATAACCTCAGCATCAGCATTGGGGCCTCTGTGACTATCGCTGAAGCGAAAGATCTGTCTGTCTTTGGCACCTTATCAAACAGCGCAGGAAATGCAGGATTGAAGATAAATTCAAGTATCTCAGGTTCAGGTTCTCTGATCCATTCTACCAACAACGTGCCTGCTACAGTTGACCGTTATATCAGCGGAAGTGCTGAAGACTGGCATTTCTTATCCAGCCCTGTAGCTGAACAGTCAATAGGTGGAACATGGACTCCTTCAGGTACTTACGGAAATGGAACAGGTTATGACTTATATACCTGGGATGAAATAACAAGTTGTTGGGTATTTAAATTGAATACCGATATGGGTATCACTCCAAATTGGCCTACGGTGCATCCCCAGAGCTTTTTTATACCTGGTCGTGGATACCTGTATTCCCTTCAGGCAAATTCGCCTACAAAGACATTTGTCGGAGACTTAAACAACGGGAACTTCAATTTCCCTATTACTTTTAGTGGCCCCAATGTCCTGAACAAAGGATTCAACCTTGTTGGCAATCCTTACCCTTCTTCCATCGACTGGAAAGCTTTGTCGGGATGGACAAGAACGGCTTTAGATCTTACAGGCGGCGGATACAATGCCTGGATCTGGAACAATACTGCCAATAATTATGGCGTCTTTAATTCGGCAGATCCCGGAGGAAGCGGTACCAATGGTGTCTCCCAATATATTGCACCGATGCAGGCATTTTTCGTCAAAGCTACAACGCCAGGTGTCCTTGGAACAACAAATGATATCAGAAGTAATTCCGGGGCCGGCAATTGGCTGAAAGGAACGGAAACGGAAAACTCCAAATTGAGTCTCGTTGTAAATTCCTTGTCAGGAAATGGTTTCGACGAAATCATTTTAAAATTCGGGGCGGATTCAAACGAGGCCGGTGCACAAAAACTCTTTAGCCAGGTTAGCACAGCTCCCAGCCTCTATTTATCCTACATTGGGAAGTACCTTTCAGTTCTATTTCTGACAACTCCTAAAGAAAACCCCTTGATTCCGGTCATGTTCAAACCAGGGATGAGTGGAAAGTTTACTTTGACAGCAAATTTCAATCCTTCCGAATTTGAAACCCTGATCCTGGAAGACCGCAAATACAATTATTTCCAGAAATTAAACATTTCATCATCATACAAATTCAATGCTTCTGCAAGTGATGACCCAATGCGGTTTATTATTCATTTGAGTGGGAATGAGAACAACCCTAACATACCTGCTGGTATTTATTACAATGAGGAAGGTATTGTGATTGATCTTAACCTGGTGAAAGATAATACAGATTTATCTATTTATGATATACTTGGCAGGATCATACTTCAAAAAAATCTCCAGGGAGGCCTGCAAAACCAGATATATCTCAATCTACCGCCACAGGTCCTGATTATTTCTTTAAAAAATACAAAAGGGACATTGGAAAAGAAATTTGTTTTCGGGCCTGTCAGGTAAACCGCAAAGTACTTTACTTTACTTTGCTCTGTTTTTATTGTAAATTTGCAAACAATATATGTAAATATTTTTGCAAGGTGACCTTTCAAAGGGGGGGAGGACGTTTTCAAGCATCCTTTAGGGTTAATCATATAGAATCAGAGATTAACCCATAATTCCTACGAAACCTTTTGCTAAGTTGCTTTGTTAATTCTTATACCTGTGTATAGGAAAGCTTGGGATTTAATGCTAAACACACAAATTAAACGAATAATGAAAACAAAACGAAGTTCGTCGGCAAGAAATTCTTGCATAAAGGAAAGGACGCAAGGACAGCGTATCCTTCTCCGTCCAGGTTCGTTGATGATTTTAACGACAATTCTTTTAATGAGTTTGTTTGGAGCGGAAGCTTTTGCCCAGGGAATTGGCATCAGTGAAGCATCAATTACGCCTAATGCCAATTCAATTTTGGAACTCAGGTCGACTTTAAGAGGTTTCCTTGCACCACGGATGACGACCGCACAACGCACCACGCTTGGTGGTTTGACACCTGCTGCAGGGATGCTGGTTTATGATACGGATACAAAATCCTTCTGGTATTACGACAATGCCGGATGGAATAAGATGGCCCTTACTACTGACATTACATCCGGGACTGCAACAAATTTCTCCGGGGCACTTTCCGGTGATGTCACCGGCACGCAAAGTGCTACTACTGTTGGAAAAATCAACGGGACATCGATGGCAGGACTGGCAACAGGTATTCTTAAAAACACGACATCGACCGGTGTTCCTTCAATTGCCGTGGCAGGAGATTTTCCAACCTTAAACCAAAATACGACAGGCACTGCTGCCGGTTTCACTGGTTCTCTGTCTGGTGATGTATCCGGAACGCAAGCAGCGACAACTGTTGGCAAAATCAACGGGACCTCGATGGCAGCGCTTGCAACAGGTATCTTAAAAAATACAACAGGGACAGGTATTCCATCTATTGCCACCGCTGGAACTGATTATGCTGCAGGAGTAGCAAACCCAAGTGCAACTATTGGGTTAACTGCTGTTAATGGAACGGCGACTTCAGCCATAAGGAGCGATGGAGCCCCTGCTTTGAGCCAGTCGATTATCCCCACTTGGTCTGGCTTACATACATTTACAGGAGGTATCACATTAAGCGGGACAACTGCTATCTCTATCAGTGCAGATGCATCCAACACCACCGTAAATTTAGGGAGCGGTGCTGGTGCTAAATTAGTAAGTCTTGGAAGTTCAAATGGTGCATCATCCTTGACAGAAAGAGTAGGAACCGGTAATTATAATCTTGACGGTGTTGCCGGATCAACTTATACCATTGGCGCTTCAACTACTACCGGAACAATAATTATCGGAGGCACTGCTCAAAGTGGCGCCATTACACTAGGATCCTCTTCGGCCGCTCAAACATTGAATCTGGGAACCGGAGCCGGAGCTTCCACGGTGAATATCGCAAATGGTGTTGCCGGCAGTGTGGTTTCCATTGCCAACGGCATTAATACTTCCGCGCAAACGATAAATATTGGAGCAGGTGCTAACGCAGCTAACAACACGATCAATATCGGTTCTGCTTTGAATACCGCCGGTGTTACTGCTATTACCATAGGCTCTAACCAAAATCTTGCCAATACAACACTTATTGAAGGGGGAAATGGTACTGGCGCTATCACGCTTGATCCACATACTGCCGGTAGCATTATTATTGGTGATGTTGCAGGAACGGGGGCAATCACATTAGGTTCCTCGACCGGAGCTCAAGCAATCAATATTGGGATTGGTGGAACCGGGGCCAAGACAATCACAATCGGTGATGGAGCTTCAACTGGCTCAACTACAATAAAATCCGGAACAGGTATGATTGTCCTCTATGGAAAGCTAAAAACTCAACAAAACGGGAGTGCTGTTACTGCTTCAGAAAGCGGAGCAGGAGTCCCAACACTTACTACCAATTCAAATGACATTGCAGGAATTGTAACTTCCTCTACAACAGCTCATACATATGTCAGGGTTACCTTCCCAGCAACATATACCAATGCTCCTTTTGTGGTTGTTAGCCCGGCAAATGCAGCAGCTGGAACCATTTGCGGAAGTACAAATAGTTATAATGTTACAACCACTGCGACATACTTACAAATAAATATGAGTAATAGCTCATCCAGCTCAGCCTGGGCTTATCATGTTTTTGGAAATTAAACATTATCGAGGAATATATTTAAACTATTAGATTAGAAAAGCATTACATAAAAGAATGAGCGCTTTATTAACACAGATAACACAAGGGAAGAAACGACTGACCAGGCCTTTAATTAGGTTGATCACGAGTCTTTCTTTAGTATTATTTTCATTTTATTGCCAAACATTGCAAGCCCAGGTCATCTCAAATGCAGGAGCCGCAATGTCCATTTCAAGCGGGACTGTGTTAAATGCTGTAGATATTGAAAATACGAGTGGGACGATCACGAACAGCGGCACTGTTACATTAACAGGAAATCATAGCAATGCCGGGACCTCGGCCGGTGACGGAACCTACAACATCTCTGGTAATTGGACGAATACAGGAACATTTACGGCTGGCTCAAGCACGGTAAATTTTAACGGAGGAAACGCTCAAAGTATCGGCGGCAGTGCTGCAACGACATTCCACAATCTTACTATTGCCAATACCAATGGGGGAATAAATCTGACAAATCCCGAATCTGTTGATGGCTCATTAAGTCTTTCAAGCGGAGTTCTTTCCACCAGCGCCACCAATATTTTAAGCCTGACCAATACTTCTTCAGCCGCAATCACCACCGCATCAGGCACTTCTTACGTCAGCGGCCCCATGAAATGGTCATTGGCTTCCGGTTCTTCTTATATTTTTCCCTTAGGAAAAGGGAGCAGCAGCAGCACCTATTTTCCTTTTAACTTAAACACCGTATCCGGCACCTCCCCTGTTGTGCAAGTGGAGGCCTTTGCCTCAGCACCGACCGGGACAGCAGATGGCACAAGCCTGAGCGCATTAAGCAGCTCTGAATACTGGCTGCTAACGATGATATCCGGGACTTTCAGTGGTGCAACCGTTGATCTTAACCGCCAAACGGCAGTGAGCCCCCTGGATAATATCGGAAGAAGTACCAATGACGCCTCTTTGTCCTATTCAGCTCTCGGTGGTAGTGGCAGCGGAAACGCAATCAACGGATCCAATGACATTGGCTCGATTGCCAGCAGCGGGACCAATTATTTTGTGATGGGACAACGTTCTAAAATTTACAACATTAGCACCAACAATGCTTTCACCGGGGCCAATACCTATTGTAAAAATGACGGATCCCCAACCAATCTTTCTGCTACATTTAACACCTGTACTACTGGCAATGGCACACCACTCGCCACGACAGTTACAGTTAGCTGGTATTACAATACGACAAATTCTACAACCATAGCGGGTGCCACACAGCTTGCGCAAACAACTGGGGCCAGCACGGGAACATCCGGAACTGTCGCCTTTACTTATTCTCCATCAACTGGAACCGCAGGCACATTTTATTATTTCGCGGTTTTATCCGCTCCCAGCAGCAATGTTTGCGGGTTTGTTACCTCTTTATCTACAGGGACGCAATTGGTTACCGTCGCAGCCACGCCACTTGCGCCTACCCTCGGCGGCGCCAGCCCGACCAATGGCAGTACGATCTGCCAGGGCTATAACTCAGGCGCAGTCACCGGGATTGCCGGCTCTGGCGGCTCATCTGGTGCTGCTGACGAATACCAGCTCAGTATTAACGGGGGAAGCTCGTATGCCTCATATACCAACGGAACTGCCATCAACACTGCCACCGCAAGCGGCAGCGTCATTGTTCAGGCTCGGCGCACAGGAGGAAGCCTCGCCTGTACCACAACATCCTGGACTACCTTATCGACCTGGACTATCGGGACATCAGTTGTATCTCCGGCACTCAATGTTGCAAGTCCTGCAAGCGGAACTTCCATCTGTGCAGGCTACAATGGCCCCAGTGCCACTATCACTGCAGGTTCGGGTGGTTCTTCAGGTACCGCAGATTTATATGAATACAGCATCGACAATGGAGGAAGCTGGGCAACATACACCGCCGGCACTGCGATAAACACCGCCGGAGCACTTAGCGATGTCATGATCCGGGTTAGTCGTTCAGCGGGAAGTTATGGCTGTAGCGGCAGCGGAACCACAACGATTGCCACATGGCCTATATCAACTAGCCCAGTGGGTCCGGCATTAAGCACAGCAAGTCCGGCAGATGGCACTACCCTATGTGCTGGATTTAACACCGGGACTGTAAGTGGTGCTGCTGGCTCAGGAGGTTCATCCGGGGCTGCAGATGCCTACCGCTATAGCCTCGACGGCGGCACTTCCTGGGCATCCTACACCAATGGAGCTACAATCAATACCTCCGCTGCCACAGGCAATATCCTCGTTCAGTCGATGAGGACTTCCGGAAGCTTTGGCTGTTCGAATACATCCTGGACGACCATTTGCAGTTGGACCTTGGGTTCCCCGACACAAAATCCCGTATTAAATGTGGCCTCTCCAGCTGGAGGAACCACGATCTGTGCCGGATACACCGGCCCAGGCGCAACTATTACGCCAGGGAGTGGTGGATCAACAGGAGCAAGCGATTTATACGAATACAGTCTTGACAATGGAAGCAATTGGCTTACCTATACACCAGCGAATCAAATCAATACTACCGGGGCTACGTCTAACGTGCTCATCAGGGTCAGCCGCTCAGGAGGCAGCTATGGATGCAATGCAAGCGGTCCGACAACCATCGTGACCTGGCCGGTTTCTTCCTCAACTACCTATCCAGCCTTAAATACAGCTACCCCACCAAACGGACGAGCCATATGCGCAGGTTATTCCGGCGTAAATGCCACGATAACAGCAGGATCAGGAGGCTCGGCCGGGGCTGCTGATGAATATGAGATTAGCACTGCCGGTGCCTTGGGTACTTTTAACACATATGCCAGTGGAGCGAGTATTAACACCTCTGGTGCCACTGACACGATCATTGTACGAGCCAGAAGAACCGGAGGAAACTTCGGTTGTACCGGTTCCAGCTGGAGTACTATAAGCTATTGGCCAATAGGCTCAGCTAGCAGCTTGCCCACGCTAACAACGCCAACACCCTCCAATGGGACTACCGTCTGTATCGGCAATTCCAGTCCCAACGCCACCATTCATGCAGGATCAGGTGGTTCTTACAGCGCCGCTGACCTTAATGAGTTCAGCATCGACAATGGAGGAAACTGGTCAGCCTATACTTCAGGAAATACAATAAGCCTTACGGGGGCAAGTGTCAATGTTCTGATCAGGGTTCGTCGTTCAGGCGGCAGTTACGGCTGTAGTGACATCGGCCCCTCCACCATCGTTACCTGGCCGGTGGCTCCTACCCCGGCGGCCCCGACAGGTTCAGCAGCCCAGTCAGTTTGTACAGGCTCAACGCTGGCAGACCTGACAGCTTCAGGTACGGCAATTCAATGGTACACAGCATCTTCCGGAGGATTACTCCTCCCCGGATCGACTGTCATCACCAATGGATCTACTTATTACGCCTCTCAAACCCAGAGCTTCTGCGAAAGCATATCCAGGCTGCTGGTTACGGCAAGCCTCTATCCATCAGGCAGATGGATCGGCGTTGTCAGTACCGACTGGAGTGAGCCAAACAACTGGTGCGGCGGCGTACCCACTTCTTCAACAGACGCGTTGATACCTTCCGGGGTATCACATTATCCTACTGTCGACATCACAACGGCAATTTGCAGAGATATTACCATCAATAGTGGTGCAACACTTACTATTGCTGAAGCTAAAGCGCTTCATGTTACGGGTGTATTAACCAACAGCAACGGAAATTCTGGCCTAAAGCTGAATTCCAGTTCAGCCGGAACAGGATCTCTGCTTCATTCCACGAATAATGTCCCGGCAACTGTCGACCGATACATCAGCGGAAGCGCTGAGGACTGGCACTTTTTGTCGAGCCCTGTTGCAGCGCAAGTTATCAGCACCGGAACCGGGCCTGGGACCTGGACGCCTTCCGGAACCTATGGAAATGGCACCGGCTATGACTTATACACCTGGGATGAGGCAGCTAGTTGCTGGGTTTTTCAGCTGAACACCAACTTAGGGATCACCCCAAACTGGCCTACCTACCATCCTGAAAGCTATTTCAAACCGGGTTGCGGGTATCTCTATTCGTTACAACTTGCCGCACAGACAAAGACATTTACCGGCAACCTCAACAATGACCTGTTCAATATTCCGCTAACCTTTGGCGGACCAAATGCAACTTACAAAGGATTCAACCTCGTTGGCAATCCATACCCTTCCTCTATTGACTGGTATGCAGGCAGCGGGTGGACGAGAACAGCACTGTCAATTACTGCAGGCGGAAATGATGCCTGGATATGGAATAGCAGTGCCAACAATTATGGCGTATACAACTCTGCAGACGCCGGCGGTGTGGGTTCAAATTATGTTACCCGATACATCGCCCCCATGCAGGCTTTCTTTGTGAAAGCAGGAAGTGCAGGCATCTTAGGAATGGACAATAGCGTAAGATCGAGCACCGGAGCTAGTAACTGGCTGAAAGGCACTGCAGGCGAGGCTTTAAAGTTTAAGCTAGTTGTAAATTCGTTATCAGGCAAAGGGTTCGATGAGGTCATCCTGAATTTCGGAGCAGACTCCAATGAAGCTGGCGCCCCGAAACTGTTCAGTTATGTTGCCTCAGCTCCAAGCCTTTACCTCCCTTACGATGGCGAAAACTTATCAGTTCTTCACTTGACAAATTGTTTAAAAAACCCTCGAGTCCCGGTGATGTTTAAACCCGGCAACAACGGAGAATTTACCATAACAGCCAATTTCAATCCTGCTGATTTTGAAAATGTTTACCTCGAAGACCGCAAATACAACTATTTCCAGAAACTAAACCAAAGCGCTCAATACCGATTTAAAGGTGAAAACAGTGACGATGTATCACGTTTTGTTTTGCATTTCAGCACTATCAGTAATCCTGCCAGCAATGAGATTCCTGCCGGAATTTACGCGAACAGCGATGGAATTGTAATTGACCTTAGCCTTGTTAGTGAAGATACTGAGTTGTTTATCTACGATGTCCTGGGCAGAATTCTCCATGAGGAAAAACTTAAGGGAAACATGGAACATCAGCTTTATCTTCAATTACAACCCCAGGTGCTGGTAATTTCCTTAAAAAACAGCCATGGCGGGCTGGAGAAGAAGTTTGTCTTCAGACCGAGGTAGACGACTGGGCGCCAAGTCGCCGAGTAATTGCAGAGTGCCAAACCTTTATTACCTTTGCCCCTCAAATAGAATAATTTTACTAACATGGAATATAACCTAATCGTCATTGGCAGCGGCCCCGGAGGCTATGTTGCTGCAATCAGGGCTTCACAACTGGGCCTGAAAGTTGCTGTTGTTGAAAAAGCCGAACTGGGCGGCGTCTGCCTGAACTGGGGCTGCATCCCGACCAAAGCCTTACTTAAAAGCGCCTCTGTATTTGAATATATGAACCATGCAGCCGACTATGGCATCAGCCTTAAAGGGGAAGTCACTGCTGACTTTGAAGCCATGGTGAAACGGAGCCGCGGTGTTGCTGAAGCCATGAGCAAAGGCATCACGTTCCTCTTCAACAAAAATAAAATCACAACGATTCAGGGAACTGCCAAAGTAAAACCCGGCAACATTGTTTCCGTTACAGGTGCCGATGGCAAAACCACTGACTACCCCACCGAGCATATCATCCTCGCTACCGGTGCCCGTAGCCGCGAGCTGCCGAACCTGAAACAGGATGGCAAGAAAATAATCGGATACCGCGAAGCCATGACATTGCCCAAACAGCCAAAAAGCATGGTCGTAGTCGGCTCAGGTGCCATCGGTTCTGAATTCGCTTACTTCTACCATACCATCGGAACAGAGGTTACACTGGTCGAGTTTATGCCCAACCTGGTCCCTGTTGAAGATGAAGAAGTGTCGAAGCAACTGGAACGCTCCTTCAAGAAAAGCGGCATGAAAGTATATACCAGCGCCTCAGTAGAAGAAGTTGACACCAAAGGCAAGCTCTGTAAGGTAAAAATCAAAACAAAAAAGGGTGAGGAATTCGTTGAGGCAGAGATCGTTTTATCTGCTGTTGGCATTGCCACCAATGTTGAAGGACTCGGCCTGGAAGAATGCGGCATCAAAGTTGAAGGTGGCAAAGTTATCGTGGATGAATTTTACAATACTTCCACAACAGGATATTATGCAATCGGTGACATTGTTCGCGGACCAGCCCTGGCCCACGTAGCTTCTCATGAAGGGATTATCTGTGTTGAGAAAATTGCAGGTCTTCATGCGGAACCACTTGATTATGGCAATATCCCCGGATGTACCTATACGCATCCTGAGATCGCATCCGTCGGCATGACAGAAAAGGCAGCCAGGGATGCAGGCTATGACATCAAAGTCGGAAAATTCCCGTTTTCCGCATCCGGCAAAGCCAAGGCAGCCGGAGCTTCCGACGGTTTTGTGAAAGTGATCTTCGATGCGAAATACGGTGAATGGCTCGGTGCACACCTGATCGGGGAAAATGTCACGGAACTGATCGCAGAAGCCGTGGTCGCACGCAAACTGGAGACAACCGGGCATGAGATCATCAACGCAGTACATCCCCACCCTACCATGAGCGAAGCAATCATGGAAGCGGTTGCCGCTGCTTATGGAGAAGTAATACATCTGTAATCATGGAAATAATAAAAGTTGACATCGAAGGCCCTTTGATCTTAAAACCTGCCGTTTATAAAGACGCAAGGGGATATTTTTACGAGTCGTACAACGCGAAAACGCTGGCCAACATGGGTTTTACAGAGGTCTTTGTCCAGGACAATGAGTCTTTGTCTTCGAAAGGTGTCGTGCGTGGCCTCCATTTCCAGCTGCCTCCTTTTTCCCAGGGAAAGCTGGTAAAGGTGGTCATGGGTTCTGTTTATGATGTCGCAGTTGACTTACGAAAGAACTCACCAACCTACGGTCAATGGTCGGCTATTGAACTTAGTGCTGAGAACAAACTGATGTTCTGGATCCCTGCTGGTTTTGCCCATGGTTTTCAAAGTTTGGAAGAAAACACCATATTTAGTTATAAGTGTACCAACTACTACGATAAGAATTCTGAAGCCAGCCTATTATTCAATGACCCGGATATCGGGATTAACTGGCCGATTGCCAATACGATACTTGCAGAAAAAGATTTGCAGGCAGGCTTACTGAACAATTTCGACAGTCCCTTTCAGCTGTAAAGCACGCTCATCATTCATATAACGTCCTTTCCAATGCAGGAAATTTTCTCCTATTAAATACTTACCTTTGTGGCCAATTTTGAAGGCCTCAGATATGAAGAAATGGTATGTTGTTATTCTGATCAGTGTCGCGCTTATCTGTGGAAGCGGACTCCTAATTTCCTGGCATTGGCAGATAGGTGTTACTGACCATGAATATGCATCTTTAATAAAAAACGGGACAAAGTCTTTTGCCCTAGAAGTTCCCAGAAAGATGACATTTTGTGGAGAAGAAGTACCTCTTGATGTCTATTGGGTAAAAGAAGCACTTGACCGTGAACTGATTACAAACACATACTGGCAATCAGCTACGCTATTGGCTTTGAAACGGGCGAACCGTTATTTTCCTCAAATTGAGCCCTATCTTCTGATGAATAAAGTTCCTGATGACATGAAATATCTGGCCCTGATCGAAAGTAACCTCCTGCCTGTTGTTTCTCCGGCAGGCGCTTCCGGCCACTGGCAATTTATTAAAGAAACCGGACTACATTATGGCATGGAGATCAACGATGAAGTTGATGAACGTTATAACATTGAAAAGAGTACGATTGCAGCATGTAATTATCTGAAAGAAGCTCATACAAAATTCTCAAGCTGGACCCTGGCAGCAGCTGCATATAATGCAGGTCCTGATAACATCAGCAAAACCCTGAGCCTGCAAGGAGCAAATAACTTTTATGAAGCAGCTTTCAACCCAGAGACATCCCGTTATCTTTTCAGGATACTGGCAATGAAAGAGATTTTTAACAATCCCAGAAAATATGGCTTTATTTACAGGGCTAAAGACCTGTATCCCAACATCCCTGTCAAGGAACTTAAGATTGACACCCCAATTACTAACTTGAGTGCCTTTGCAAAAAACCAGGGACTAAACTACAAAATTCTTAAAGAATTTAACCCGTGGCTTCGCAAAAACACCCTCTCCAACAAAACACATAAGACTTATACCATTTCCTTACCAGAAAAAGAAGACATCTATTATTCGAAATTGTTGCAAAATAAAGAATTGTTCGGAGTTCGGGAGATCGACACAATTTGACAAGCCTGATGAGAGATATGGATGACACAGAATTGGGCATTGACAGTATTCGTGAAGAAAAGCTCATCGCTGGCACTTCTGCCGGAAACAGTATCGAGATCTATGGAGCCAGGGCACATAACTTAAAGAATATCGATCTTGTGATTCCACGGAATCAGCTTGTAGTTATCACAGGCCTGAGCGGAAGTGGGAAATCATCCCTTGCTTTTGACACGATTTATGCTGAAGGCCAGCGTCGTTATATTGAGACCTTTTCAGCCTATGCCAGGCAGTTTCTTGGCAGCCTCGAACGACCCGATGTCGACAAAATACACGGATTGAGTCCTGTGATTTCTATTGAACAAAAATCGGTAAACCGTAACCCAAGGTCTACTGTCGGGACGATTACAGAGATCTATGACTTCATCCGCCTCTTGTATGCCCGGATCGCAGATGCCTATTCCTACAACACCCAGGAGAAGATGATCCGGTACTCGGATGAGGATTTGCTAGGGCTAATCACTGACAATTATAAAAAGAAAACAATACTCATCCTCTCTCCTGCCGTCAAGGGCCGGAAAGGTCATTACAGGGAACTGTTTGAACAAATTCGTAAGCAGGGATTTACCAAAGTAAGGATCGATGGGGAAATTCGCGACATCTCTTTCGGACTTCAACTTGACCGCTATAAAATCCATGACATTGAAATCGTCGTCGACCGCATTACCGTAAAAGACGACAGCAAACGCCGACTGACGGAATCCCTGCAACTGGCCATGAAACAAGGCAAAGGAATGCTTATGGTGATGGAGGCCAACGGCACTGAAGCAAGACACTTCAGCCGTCACCTGATGTGTCCTACAAGCGGCATCTCCTACGAAGAGCCGGAACCCAACACTTTCTCATTTAACTCTCCTTATGGATCGTGCCCTAAGTGTAACGGGCTAGGCAGCATTGCCCAGGTCGACCTGGAAAAGATCATCCCAGACAGAAAAAAAACGATCCGTAAAGGCGGACTCCTTCCTTTAGGCGAGTACCGTAACACTTGGATATTCAGGCAACTGGAAGCAATCGGACAAAAACATGGCTTCACGCTCGACACTGAGATCGGAGAGTTTTCTGAAGATGCCATCAACACCATTTTATATGGTTCTGATGAGATGTTAAAAATCAGGAACGACACACTCGGAGTGACGACGCATTATTCCATGAGTTTTGAAGGGATCGTCAATTTTATCATCAGTCAGAATTCAGAGAATGCACCCAAAGGCATTCAAAAATGGCTCAGTAGCTTCATGGACCGCATCGACTGTCCCGAATGCAAAGGCGACCGTCTCAAGAAAGAATCACTGCATTTCAGGATCCTCGATAAGAATATTGCACAGTTGTCGCGCCTCGATCCTGTCAACCTTCTCGACTGGATGGAAAACCTGGAGCCTCAGCTCGACGATCGTAAAAAGATCATTGCCCACGAAATCCTCCAGGAGATCAAGACCCGTATCCGATTCCTTTTGGAAGTCGGGTTGGATTATGTCTCTCTGAGTCGTCCGGCATCCAGCCTTTCCGGCGGGGAGTCACAACGCATCCGGCTGGCTACACAGATAGGCTCACAACTTCAGGGTGTGTTATACATTCTCGATGAGCCCAGCATTGGGCTTCATCAGCGCGACAACCTTCGTCTGATCCAGGCGCTGATAGAGCTTCGTGATATCGGAAACTCTGTAATCGTGGTGGAGCATGACAAAGAGATGATCCTATCGGCGGATTATGTCGTCGACATTGGCCCGGGAGCCGGCGAACATGGCGGAAAGATTGTCGCAGCAGGGAAACCTGAAGCACTGAAATCAATGGATTCCATTACCTGCAAATATTTGGGCGGAGAACTGGAAATCGCCGTTCCCGCTTTTCGAAGAAAAGGCAATGGTGGCACAATCAAGCTGCAAGGTGCATCAGGAAACAATTTAAAATCTGTCGACCTGGAAATCCCACTTGGCGTTTTGGTATGTATCACCGGGGTCAGCGGCAGCGGAAAATCTACGCTGATCAATGAAACTTTGTATCCGATTTTAAGCCAGTATTTTTACAAATCCGACAAAAAACCACTCTTTTACGACAAGGTTGAAGGCATAAAACTGGTAGATAAAGTCATTGAAATCGACCAATCCCCTATTGGCCGGACACCCCGCTCGAACCCTGCTACCTATACCGGGGTATTCGATGAGATCAGGAAGTTATTTGCCATGGTGCCGGAAGCAAGAGTTCGCGGATATCTTCCCGGTCGTTTTTCCTTCAACGTAAAAGGAGGAAGATGTGAAGCC
>SESB01001334.1_pt1 | contig 16299 bp, 12 predicted proteins | sample 3171441 | NCBI WGS metagenome assembly SESB01 (sample SAMN06051867, study PRJNA518727) | freshwater metagenome | biome: subpolar coniferous forest; feature: holomictic lake; material: water; isolation source: holomictic Lake 227, 6 m depth | place: Canada: near Kenora, Ontario | collected...
TGTTAGGCAAATTTTTCGGAGACTCACCGAAAGCAGCAGAAACTCCCCAGGCATTTACAATCAAAATTGACCCTGTCAAATTCGGGTTGTCCATAAAACCCCAGGGAACGATTTATGTTCAGCTTGAATCACTGAAGCAAAAGCTTACCAAGCTTTCATCAAATGTCGAAAACAACCTGATGCTCAGTATCCGCGCATCTACCAAAGGTAATATTGAACTTGCATCATCAGCATTCAAATTCGACGAAGCTTATATCCGAAAAGGGAAGTTCGAGGTCGAATATCTTACCCTTGCCTATATGACCTTTCAGGGTCTTGGCGGAGAAGACCTCAAGGCAGTCGAACAAGCAAGAATGATTCTTCGTGAACTTGAAAAACTTGCACAGTTGGCACTCAATATTGCTGACAAGGCAGAGTACGTAAAGTTTGCCAACGTCCAGGATTTGCACAAGGATGAATACGGATTGAAACCAATGGGTGATATCACCGCAGAAATGATCAAAAAAGCAGTAGAGGCTTTTGTGAGCGGCAACTCCAAGCATGCCAGCGAAACGCTTGTCATGATGACCGAAATCCAGGGACTTTACGATAGTGCTCTCAACATGATCAAGTCATCCGTCAACGACCAGAACATTATAAACCATACCGGTATCCTTTCCATTATTGAGGATGTAAAGGACGCTGCAGTTATATCCTGTTCCATAGCAAGCCATTTTTGCTGAGCCGTATCTTTACTTTTACATCAAAAAAGATAAGCGGGCTTCGGTTCGCTTTTCTTTTGTCAGGTTTTTTTAATAGAGAAGCACCAGGATCATTCAACTGAACTACTGATCATGAAAATTGCCCGACCAATAGCTGGAATAATCAAAGAGAATAAACTTGTATCTGTTGTTCTTTTTATGATACTTCTACTGGCACTCTTCTGGATTGTTCAGCACCGTGAACCGAAAAAATCTTTTGTCCAAAAACCTGTAGACCGTATTCCTGTTTCGGTTGCACCCGTTATAAAAGCAGCAGTCAGCGACAGTTTCAGTACCGTCGGCACTGTTGAGGCATTCAGAGAGGCCGATATATTTTCAGAGTCAGCCGGTCAAGTCCGCCACGTATCCGCAGCCCCGGGAGATCATAAAAAAGCTGGAGAATCATTGTTCACCGTTGATGATGAACTTGCCGCATCACGCCAAAGAAAGGCCGAAGCACATTTCAAGCAGACAAAACGCGATGTGGAACGCTACAAAACCCTTTACAGCGAAGGTGCAGTAGCACAGTCAGCTTACGAAACTGTCCAGCTCCAGTTTGAAGAAGCACAGGCAGAACTTGTTACAGCAAGCCGGAAATACAGCGACACCAAAGTCAAAACCCCTTTTGCCGGTACCGTAACATCTCGATATGTCGAACAGGGAGAATTGGTTCATGAAGGCACAAAGGTTGCGCATATAGTTGATATGACCAAAGTTAAAATCATCATCTTTGTCCCGGATCGCGAAATTATAAAGTTTGCTCCTGGCACCATGCTAACTGTTACAAGCGATCTTTATCCAGCCGAACGATTCAGCGGCAAGGTAAGCGCAGTCGGCGACAAGGCAGGCCGAGACCATACCTACAGGGTTGAAGTCCTTCTGCAGAATCCCCGAAAAACCACATTCCGGTCAGGAATGTTTGCACGGGTACTTGCTCCCGGTGAGGTCCATCGTGAAGCTGTTCTCGTACCCCGTATTGCCCTCGTCTCCGGCATCAGAAAACCTGAAGTATTTATTGTGCGCAACGGTCTTGCATTGTTAAAGCCTTTTGTTCCCGGTATAGAACTCCAGAAAGATCTGGAAGTTGTTGATGGTCTTGCTGTTGGCGAAAGTGTTGTAACGAGTGGTCAAACGGAGCTTCGTAACGGTTCTCCCGTCACGGTCATCGGTAAAACGAGTAGCAAACCATGACACTTACTGAGCTTTCCATAAAACGACCGACTCTCATAGTCGTTCTTTTTTCCGTACTCGCTATACTCGGACTGTTCAGCTACAGCCAGCTCCAGTACGAGCTTTTGCCAAAAATGACTCCACCTGTTGTTACTGTATCAATTCGCTATCCTGGCGCTGCTCCGGGCGAGGTCGAAACTTCCCTCACAAAACCGGTGGAAGAAGCAGTTTCAGCTATAGAAAAAATTTCATCGATAACATCGACATCAACCGAAGGATTATCGGTAGTCGCTATTGAATTTTCAAACTCTGCCAACATCGAAAAGGCGCTTCAGGATGCACAGCGCAAAATTAACGAAGTTCGTGACCGCTTTCCCGATCAGGCAAAGCCCCCTGTAATAACCCGTTTTGCGCTCGATGAAGTCCCTGTGCTTCGTATAGGAGCAACCTCGTCCCTGTCCGATACCGATTTTTACCGGATGCTCAAAAACGACATCAAACCCCTTCTCTCCAGTGTGGCCGGAGTTGGACAGGTCTACCTGCTTGGTGGCCGCGAACGCGAAATCCGGGTCAATATCGATCTTCACCGCCTGCAGAGCTACAGCTTGACTGTACCGGATGTCCTCAAAGAGGTCGGTAAAGCCAATCTCGATTTCCCGACAGGCAAGATCGACGATCGGGACCGTCAATTTGTTGTAAGACTGGCAGGCAAATTTACCAACCTCGAAGAACTTCAGAACCTTGTCCTTCGCTCATCAGGTTCAGGCACCGTTACACTCCGCGATGTCGCCGAAGTCGAGGATGGATTCCGCGAAATAACAACCCTTACCAGGGTTAACGGTCGCAGTGCCGTCGGTATTATGGTCATGAAGCAAAGTGACGCCAATACTGTTGATGTCAGCAGGCTTACAAGGATAACGCTCACACGCCTCGAAAAGCTCTACAAAACCAGCAATCTCTCATTTGATGTTGCTCAAGACGCATCAACATTTACGCTCGATGCCGTTACAGCTGTTCAGCACGACCTCATGCTTGCAGTGCTTCTTGTTGCGCTCGTCATGATGCTTTTTCTGCACAGTCTGCGCAACTCCTTAATTGTACTCGTCTCAATTCCAACATCCCTTATTACAACCTTTACGGGCATGTACCTTTTCGGGTTCTCTTTGAACCTCATGACCCTTCTTTCTTTATCACTGGTTGTCGGCGTCCTTGTAGACGACTCTATTGTAGTGCTCGAAAATATCTACCGCCACATCGAGCGAGGAGAAGAGCCCCGAAATGCAGCGCTTGCAGGCCGAAACGAAATCGGCTTTACAGCACTTTCCATTACCCTCGTTGATGTCGTTGTTTTTCTTCCGCTCTCCCTCGTCAGCGGTATCGTCGGTAACATACTTCGAGAGTTTTCCGTGGTTATGGTTATCTCAACACTTGTCAGTCTCTTTGTTTCATTTACCTTAACGCCTCTCCTTGCCTCACGTTTTTCCAAGGTCGAAAAGCTTTCAGGTAAAAATCCTTTTGAAGCATTTGCAATTGCTTTTGAACGCAACTTCCAGAACTTCCGTCAAAAATATCTGGATATTCTTCAATGGAGCCTCCTCAATCCACGCAAGGTTTTTTTTAGTGCAACCCTTTTGCTTGCTGCATCTTTCAGCCTTCTTGTATTCGGACGTATCGGGGGAGAATTTATAGAGGTGTCCGATCGAGGAGAATTTTCTGTATTGATGGAGCTTGAACCAGGCACTAATCTTGAGGAAACCAATCGCCTCACAAGAATGGTAGAACGTCGTCTATCGTCAATGCCGGAGGTAAAAAAATTACTTGTTAATGTAGGATCCTCGAGTGAAGGCTTTTTCAACCAGAGCGCCGATAATGTTTCCGAGCTCAATGTCAGGCTCACTCCAAAAGAAGATCGCATTCGTTCAACGGGCGACATCATGCAGGCAGTCCGTAAAAGTCTCAAGGATATTCCCGGTCTCAAGGCAAGCATCAACCCCATAGGCATTTTCGGAACCGCCAACGAAACTCCGGTCGTTGTCATCCTCAGTGGCCCACTAAGAAGCGACGTGACCCGTGTAGCCGAAGCACTGAAGGACAGTGTCAAGACAATTCCCGGTACAGCTGATGTCAAGCTGACTTCGCGCGTCGGCAATCCCGAAATGCGTATTGTTGTCGATCGCGAAAAAATGGCCTCATTCGGGCTTTCCATCGCCGATGTAGGAGCAGCCCTTCGAACCGCCTATGCAGGCGACGAAGCCGGAAAATACCGAGATGGAGGCGATGAATACGACATTAGGGTCATGCTCGACCGTTTTTTCAGGCAGAACACCTCAACACTTGCCGATATAACATTCCGCACCCCGCAAGGCGATCTTGTCAAACTGGGCCAATTCGTAACCTTCGAACAGGACAGAGGGTATACGATGCTGCAGCGCAAAGATCGCAACAACTCCGTCTGGGTTAAAGCACAGGCTATCGGTAGACCTGTCGGATCTATCGGGCAGGATATAGAACGCATCATGACAAACATGAAAAAAAATGGTTTGATGCCGCCAACAATGACCTATGCCTACGAATCAGATCTTAAACGTCAGGGAGAATCATTCTCAACCCTCCTTATGGCCTTTCTCGTAGCCATTATCTTTGTCTACCTTATCATGGTCGCCCTCTACGACTCCTATGTCTGGCCTATGGTGGTTATGTTTTCCATCCCCCTTGCTATCATTGGAGCGCTTTTTGCCCTTGCCTTTACTGGCAAATCCCTGAGTATTTTTACCATTCTCGGTATCATCATGCTTGTAGGACTCGTCGGCAAAAACGCCATTCTTCTCGTTGATTTTGTCAACAAATTCCGTTTGGAAGGCATGGAACTCACTGAATCAATTATCGAAGCAGCAAAAGAGAGGTTGCGCCCTATTCTTATGACCACCCTTACGCTTATTTTCGGTCTTTTGCCCATTGCATTTTCAGCAAGCTCAGGCTCAGAATGGAAATCCGGTCTTGCCGTTGCCCTCGTAGGCGGTCTCGCCAGTTCCATGTTTCTGACTCTGCTCGTTATTCCTGTTGTCTACGTCTGGTTCGACAAACTGCGTACCAGAATGTCAGCCTTTCGCTGGGGCAAAGGCACAGAAAACGCTTAGTCATTAAATTGTTATAAAGGTTTCTGAACTCTTTAACCATATCTGTGGTATCTTGGACAGAAGAGTATATTCATTGTAAATAGTCAGATACCCAATGCATTTTTTCCAGCACCAGTCACTAACGCTTCTTCTCTGCCGGCTTGCCCTTGCATTTTCATGGATATATCAGGGAGCTGTTCCTAAAATAGTCTGCCAGAGCCAGGGAGAGATTGACCTACTCGGTCATGTTATACCAGTTTATACATGGATATGTCAGGCTGTTGTATTTATCGGTGCAGGCGAAATTATATTCGGCATTCTCCTGCTTGTGGCCGTATGGAGATGGGTATTCTGGGTTAACACGGCTATGTTGACAAGTCTGCTCATTTTCGTTCTCCTTTTCGAACCATCAATGTTTACGCTTCCGTTTAACCCATTAACCCTCAATCTGTCACTTATAGCTCTGTCACTGATTGCCATTATTGAAATAAAAAAAGAGATCGCCGTATGAACCTGTATAGTTTTGATGGAAAGTTACGTACCGTTGCCCGACTCTTCCTCTCAGTATCAGTGATTGTCATCACTCTTGCATCATTTCTTGGTGCTGGAGGTGTCATGACCAACAGCCATTTTCTCCTGAAACTGCACCCCTATATTTTCTTTATTGGGTTTGGTAACCTTGCTATTCTTATTCTGAACCGCTACCTCACATCAGTCATTTATCCCGAGCTCAAAATTGATCCCCATAAACAGCTCCGTTACATTTATACCGTCATTCTCTCCCTCGTCATGATCACCATTGCAGTTGCAATGGAGTGGCCGCTGCTCAAAGCGTTAACCGGCCTTTTGCTCATGATTGTGGTTACAGGTCCACTTAAAGAGATATTTACAACCCTTTCAATACCCAAAATCTGGAAAGAGGTTTCGGTTCGATACTACATTTTTGATGTTCTTTTTCTTCTGAACGCCAACCTTGGTCTTTTTACCTTAGGTTTGAAAGAAGCTTTCCCCCATCAGGGTCTCATTCCTTTTTTTGTCACCCAGTCATCCTATTTTCTTGGTTCCTCATTTCCGCTGAGTATTAGCGTTATGGGCTTTCTCTACACCTACGCATGGAGCCGGTCCACAAAAAGCGAACTGGTCAAGCGTCTCTTCAGTATCTGGTTTTATGTTTTTGTGGGAGGGGTACTGCTCTTTCTCATCGTCATCCTCGCAGGTTACTACTTCGGGATGATGCTTATCAGTCACATCCTGCTCATCGGGGTCATTATTCTGCTCGTTGGGTTTGCCCGATACCTCTATAACTTTTTCAAAAAGAACTTTCATCATCCAGCGCTCGCATTTCTTCTTACAGGCCTTGCCCTTCTTTTTGCCACAAGCGCCTACGGCATCATGAATATCTACTTTCTCAAAGGCATAGCCTTCGGTACCGTACCACCCCTCCACATCGACAAAATGTGGATTTATCACTCACACACCCATGCGGCGCTTCTCGGCTGGATAACCTGTTCATTTATAGGTATGATCTACATCGTCATACCTTCTATCGTCCGTCACGACTCACTCGAGCCGCTCCGCAGCGACTCAGCACTTTCCGCCATCCTTGACGAAAAAACACGAAAAAAAGCCTTCAGACAACTCACCATACTCTTACTGTCAGCGACAAGTATAATGCTTGCATTCTTTCTCGAAAACGGTTTGCTTCTTACTCTTGGTGGTTTTGTTTTTGGAAGCTCAGTCTATTTTCTCAACATCAACCTCCGGCCAGAATTTAACCGCAAGGTCTAAACAGCCGAGAATACCCGACTGAAAGAAATAATTATTATGTCAGCAATAAACCGCCCACTCGTAACCGTAGCTATACCGATGTATAATAACGGCCGCTTTATAGACGAAACTATAAACTCGGTTCTTCGGCAGACCTTTACCGACTTTGAGTTATTAATCTACGACGATAACTCCACAGACGATTCTTACGAAAAAGCAGCATCATATAACGATTCACGCATAAAGCTGTTCCGAAATCCCGAAAACCTTGGTCCCGAGGGTAACTGGAACAAAGCAATCAGCAACGTAACAGGGAAGTATGTCAAGCTAGTTTGCGGCGACGACCTGCTTTTTCCTGAATGCCTGCAAAAACAGGTGGCCGTTTTTGAAGATCCATATAATAATGGGGTCAGCCTCGTAAGCAGTCAGCGAACCATTATTGATCCAGAAGGCAAAACACTCATCAAAAAAGTGAATTTTGTCAACGAAGGTCGCAAAGAAATGGTTGATGTCATCAGAAAAATGATCCGTATGGGAACCAATATCATCGGCGAGCCGGTATGCGGTCTATACCCGGCAGACCTTATTTCCAAAACCCGCGGGTATAGTGCCATTGTTCCGTACACCATCGACTTGGACTTCTGGCTGCAGATGCTCAAGCATGGTGATCTCTATGTCATCGACGAATCATTATGTGCCTTTCGCATATCCAATGCATCCTGGTCGTCAAGGATAGGGGAGTTGCGGTACCAGCAGTTCCTGGAGTTTATGGAACGGGCAGCAGCAGATGAGCGGCATAAAGTCACCGACCTTGATATGTTCATCGGAAAAATCAATTGCGCTGTTCAGTCAATGACCAGCCTCATGGGGTTCAAGCTCTTTGCATCCTCAGAGTCCGAGCCGGCTGCTCAAGAGCTTTTCGCTCCCTAGGGCGAATTATAGACTCATCAATTACGAGACAGCCAGATCTGAAAGGTAGGTTTTTATCGATTCATGTTTTCCCAACCCAAGCTTATGATGCATTCTGTATCGTATGCTTTCCATACCTCTGGTCGTTATCCCAATAGAACGTGCAATTTCTTTCGTATCATAATTGAGTTTTACAAGCAGCGATATTCTCAATTCACGCTGATTAAGATTGGGGTGTATTTTCTGCAACTTTTTTAAAAAAGCAGAATCAGATTCCGTTAACTCCATATTTAGCCGCTTCTCTGTAATCTCTTTGTCGATCAACCGCAAGCAAGTATCAGTCATAACCCTTTTAACTGCGGGTTCAATTTCAAGCGCATAAATCTGATCGAGGAGATTTCGCAAAGATGACGATTTTTCAGTAATAGAAGTTGCAACTCTTGTCAATTCCTTATCCTGCGACTCAATAGTGGTCTTGAGAGAAGCAATCTCTTTCTCGAAATCTTCAGTTGATTGTTTGTTTTTTGTGGTGAGTGGGCACATAAGTATAACCATAAGAGGTTGGCAAATATCTCAATTAATTCCTGTGATGGATTTTAGTACTACTATTTAGAGATAAACCATCCTGTAACGGTATGGGGGTAACCGTTATGAATTAATTATAAAGAAATTAATTCATAATACAAAAGTATTAATGATGTGGTGCTTAATCCAGGTTTTCCGTTTGAACAATTCGTCTCTCCGGCAGAATAACTGCAGTCAATTTACCCCACAAAGGATTTTCCTTATACACACACCCTGTATCAATTGCTATAAGCCGATCAAGCAAAACCGGCTTAGCAACAACAGTATGAGCACAGACCACAGTCTTTTCCCATTTATAGTTATTCTTATCGAGAAAAGCGGGGTGCATATGCAGTCGTTGCCAGCAAAAATCTTCAGGTTGATAATAACGGAGGTTATATTCTATAGATAGTTCAGGATCAAGCCCCCCATGAGTAAACAAGTAATTATCCGTCTCAATATAACAAGGGCAATTACGAATAAATATAAGGTGTTCCTTTGGAAAAACCGGCCCTTTAGGGGTACTGTATGAATTAAGCATTTGCTGCCCACCATTAATAAGCCATTTGCCCGATTCACGTTTTTCCAGATAATCAAGAAACATCAATTCATGATTCCCCATAATAAAATGGCATGAATAAACCGACTTCAGTTCAATCAAATATTCGATTACCTCTTTCGATCGATTTCCCCGATCAATAAAATCCCCTAAAAACACAAATTGCTCACCGGGTTCAGGTGCAATAAGTTCAATCAGTTTTTTTAAAGAAACAAGGCATCCGTGTATATCACCGATAGCAATAATTCGTCTATGTTCACTTAACGCAGGGGGCATAAAAAGAGTGGATGTTTAAAAAACAAAAAGGTACTCAAATATTTAAACACCCAAACAACTTTATAAGGGTGAAAATCGTAAAACCTTTTTAAGGGCATTTGCTTATAAATTAGCCCAAGTAGAATAATTGTATTTCAAGGAAAGAAAAAAGCTGATTGTATCATGAGACAGTTATGAGACAAAAAATAAACATTTTAAGACGATTTTAAGGTAAAAATACAGGAGCAAATATATACTGAAACAGGCCTTTTATCAAAGAATTACATGTGTACATAGTATAAGTTGTTAATATATAAGGCATTATAAGATCATACGATTTTCGTAGTTAAAACTGGCACAGTAGTTGCGATTACAATAGCAATCCCCCCGGATTCAAAGTCGAAAATTGAAAGTAAAAGATCAACGGGGAGTTAAGATTGCATTGAATTCTAACTGAGGCACTGAGATGTCAAATAACATAGCAGAATTGCAAATACCGGATCCAGCCTTATCACCGGCATATAAAAGCAAAAAACAGATTACGCTATCACTCTCATTTTCCATTGAGTCTCTTATTGTAGCATCTATAGATCTCCTCCTTGCTCAACTGACCGTATGGATGGCCTTCTCACTCCGTTTCGAAAACCTCAACGTCCCCGCAGGCAACCAATTGTATATCTACCTGCTCGCTCCAGCAATTATGCTTCCGGTATTTATCTATTCCGGACTTTATCGTGCAGTCTTTCGTCATAGTGGTTTTGCATCATTCACCACACTTGTAAAAGCAATAGGCATTTACACCATCTTTTTTCTTTTCTCACTTGTATTCCTTAACATGGAAGCAGTTCCACGCACAGTTGGGATATTACAGCCAATGATGTTACTCCTGATGGTAGGCGGAAGCCGCGGTCTGGTAAGGTATTGGTATATCACTCTTGATGCAAAAAAACAAAATATATCTGCCCAGGATAAGCTTATCATCTATGGAGCAGGTTCCGCCGGTGTGCAGATAATGAGCTCATTAAACCAGAGCGCTAAATTTGATCTTATCGGTTTTATTGATGACAATCCCGAACTGCAAGGCAGAACAATTAATGGCTTGAAGGTATACACCAGCGACCAGGCAGAAGAGTTAATAAAAATACAGGGAATTGATAATATACTTCTTGCTATGCCTTCCGTTAGCCGTATCAGACGTAATGCAATTATCAATAAATTCCAGAAACACCCGGTACGTATTCAAATGCTGCCAGGTATTGAAGAACTTGTCGATGGCAGCTTAAGCATATCCGATATCAAGGAAGTTCAAATTGAAGATCTTCTGGGACGTGACCCTGTACCGGTTAATCACCAGTTAGTATCTGAAGTTATTACAGGTAAAGTTGTAATGGTAACAGGTGCGGGTGGAAGCATAGGCAGCGAACTCTGCCGTCAGATTCTTGCAGCTCGCCCTTCAAAGTTGTTGTTAGTAGATAACTCCGAATTCAACCTTTACAGCATACACAACGACCTCGAAAGCCGCCTGTCAACTCTTGATCGTAAGATAGAAGTTATACCGCTTCTCGGTGATGTTACCGACGAAAAACGTATCGCCGAAATCTGTCGCGTCTTTCAACCATCAGTTCTTTACCATGCTGCAGCATACAAGCACGTACCAATGGTCGAGCACAATCCGGTTCAGGGAGTCCGCAACAACGTACTCGGTACACTAACCGTCGGAAAGGTAGCATTACAATATGGCGTTTCCAATGTAGTACTTGTAAGCACTGACAAAGCAGTGCGCCCAACAAATGTTATGGGAGCAAGCAAACGTCTTTGCGAAATGATTTTTCAGGCACTTGCCCACAAGCCCGGCCATTCAACCAAGTTTTCAATGGTTCGTTTCGGTAATGTGCTTGGTTCAAGCGGCTCAGTAGTGCCCTTGTTTCGTAACCAAATCAAGGCAGGTGGCCCAATCACCATCACGCATAAAGATATTACCAGATTCTTTATGACCATTCCAGAAGCAGCACAGCTAATTATCCAGGCAGGCGCAATGGCATCAGGTGGTGACGTATACCTCCTCGACATGGGTGAGCCTGTCAAGATAATTGATCTGGCCAAGCGGATGATCCAGTTGTCAGGTCTTACACCTGCAGATGTAGAAATTCGGGTAACAGGTCTTCGTCCAGGCGAAAAACTCTACGAAGAACTCTTAATCGGTAACAACCCGAAACCAACAGCCAATGCCCGTATATTCAAAGGGAGCGAGCATTTTATGCCATGGAGTGAGCTTCAGACTGAACTGGCAACGTTGACTACTGCAATTGAAAACAGTGATGTCATATCTTTAAAGAAAAGCCTTTTAGCACTCGTAACAGAATATCAGGCAAATGCAGTAACAACAGATTTTATAGCAATTGAGCAAAAGAACATAACATTTAATACCGACAAACAGTTATCAACTGAAAGAGCCAAAAGAGCAAACAGAGCAGCATCGTCAATCGAAAACAGCCAACCTCTGCAAAAGCACAAAGAAGCTCGAATACATTCAGGAATTCAGTCGAAATCTCAATCGAATCAAAACGAATTACAACAATTAACAAAAACGGCACATGAACTTCAAGGATGGGATATAAATCCTGGTATTCAAGCCATATTATCAAATATTCAGAGGATCAGTACACAACATCCAGCACCAAGGACTCGATACTCAGCACTTGATACTCAGCAATCAGTATTCGGAACTACTTAATGTATATGTAATTTGTAATTACACGAATATATCGTTAATATTAAGGAAGAGGTTGAGTTTATGCATTTAGATTTATAAAGGCTCTAAGTTTCATTAATTTAAACTTCATAGAAATGAACATTATAAAAAAGAGTCTAGCAGCTCTCATCTCGTTTGTAGTTGCATCGGCAGCCTGTGATTTGCAAGCTGTGGTTCCTTCACAAGTTATGACGCAGGGTAGTGCTGATACTACTCCTCCTGTTACCCAGCAGTCTATTTATCCAAACGACTATGGTAAATCGTTGACGACTCCTTTAGCATGGGGAGCAGGGTTCGGTTCTATATATTTTGGAGCCGGTGCTACTTCAACGGTTCAATATGGCAATCGTGGAATGGCATTCTCTCACAATGTTGGTGATGGAGCTTGTGCAGCTGGTTTTGGTTTAGGAAATCCGGTCGACAACATTGGACTACAAACCACCTTTGTTCAATACGACGTTTCTAAGTTTACTGATTGGGGAATGACCTTTCAGTTGAATCATTATCTTAGTACTTCTCAAGCCGTTGCTATAGGTGTTCAAGAAGTAATGCTATCGACCGGCGGTGATATTGGAAGAAGCTACTACTTTGTTTACAGCCAGGGGGTTCTTGCCGACCAATTTATTAATAAGAAAACTGGGGCAACAAAACTTCATTATAGTTTAGGTGTTGGTACTGGCGCATATGCTAACAAATCACCTGAGGATATCGCTGCTGGCAAGGGCACACATGGCACTTATGTTTTCGGTAATGTAGCATATGAATTATTTAACGAGTTTAACGTTATTTCCGACTGGAACGGAATGAATCTCAATGCAGGACTTTCAAAAACATTTTATATAACAAAATCATTACCAATCGCTATTACGTTAGGCGCTGCAGATCTTACCAGATGGTCAGGCGATCGTGTACGTATGATTATTGGTGCTGGAACAGGATTTAACCTTTAAACATTTACTATGATGATCACGAACATGAAAAAAATTATAGCTGGTATGTCATTGCTGAGCATAGTTGTTGTATCTCTTGCTGCAATGCCATTACAGGCTCAGAGTAATTTTGAAGCACGCTCAGCTATTCCATCTACGGCTCCGGCCGTTGGCGCACCTGCACCAGCTGCTCCAGCACCTTCATTAGTCGCGGCTCCTAGAGACGAGGATCAAGTCGCTGCAAAGGATAAGGAAGCAGATTTTGTTCTTCAGAAAGCTGCACGTAACTAACCAGTAAATTGTTCTAGATTAAGAGCCCCTGATTTTTAACAGGGGCTCTTAATAAAAAGGACTATGTTTATTAGCAAAGTTGCATTACACATGTAAAAATTGTTTTTTTAAAAGGTTTGCTAGGATAAGTCCAAGAATTGTTCAGATGAGATCTATAGCAAATCTTCATTTGTAACTGAAGGAAGCGAAGCTTTAAAATTTTATTTTACCATAGTTTTGTTATCATGATAACTGTAATTCTTCATCATAAGCACGACAAAAGGAATTGAGAACGATATACTCAAATTCAATGTCTTAAAATTAAGAGTTAACTATGCGCAATTTTAAAATCATTAAGCTTGTAACGCTTACACTTTTGTGTCTCTTTGTTACAAGTTTAACCACTCGGGTAGATGCCGCTTCAAGCAGCATAACTAGCTCAGAATTTGCGACCAGTAATATAGAGTCATCCGGTTACTCTCTGCCCGGTCCAAAATACCCCCTGATCCAGGACTCATACTTTACCGACGATCACGGTAATATTCTAATGATCGTAAATGTGCTGGGTGAAGTTAATAAATCAGGCCAGATTGTAGTCCAGGAAGATGCTGATTTTGCCACAATACTTACCCTTGCCGGCGGCTTAAAAGAGGGGGCTAATCAGAAAAGAGTGCTTATTGCACGAAAAGAACCTGATAAAAATGGCGCGCAGGGATATATTGTCGATTTGAGTAAGTTCTTCGCAAAGGGTGATCGCTCTTCGTTTATAAACTTAAAGCCAAATGATACTATTATCATTCCAGAAAAAGGCTTGAGTATAGATAAAATTACCAGAATTTTCGGTCTTGCTTTTACTGGAATTACCGGCTGGTACTATATCAAAAACTTGTAATAAACCCAGAAATACTGCTGCAATGGCTGAAAACCTGAAAACACAGAATGCCCATCTTGAAGACGAGCAATCACAAGAGAGGGAATTAAATATCAAGGATATACTCAGTATTTTCTTAAGGAGAAAGTACGGTATTCTCTTTATTATTTTAGTTTCAGTTTCTCTAGCATGGTTACAGCATTGGATTCAGCCACCGGAATACCATGCAGTTTCTTTTTTGATGATTAATAATTCAACGAGTCTTTTGACTACTGAGGGATATAGATCCGAGGGAACTGACGAAAGGGCATTGACAAAAGACGTTGTTTTGCTACACTCAACTCCTATTGCTGAACTTGCTGTCAGAGAACTCATCAAAACCTCCCGAAGAGATTCTCTTGAATTATTTGGCAACAGAAAGTTTAAAACTCGTGTTGAAAGTTTATTACCTGATTCATTTACTAATACAGGTAAAGAATCAAAAAGGAAATCGTTTGTTGGTTCGCAATATTCTGAGCAGTGGATACGTCAATATGCCAATGAATTAAGTGGTCGTATTAAAGTTGAGACAGTGCCCGAAACCAACTTGCTTAAGGTATCTGTTGCAAGTCCATTTCAGGACGAAGCCGTAATACTGACAAATACTCTTTTAAAGGTTTATCGAGATACAGATATAAATCGGAGTTCAGAAAAATATACTCAGGTCAACAAATTTATTGCTCAACTGATGCGCGATCAGGAACAGCTTGTTACTGAGGCCGATAAAGCGCTTTCAAAGTATATGGCCGAGAATCAAATTTATGAGCCAACCGGTAATGTCCAGCAACTTCTCGGCAAACTCACCGAAATTGATGCAAAGTATAAAGATATTCAGGCCGAATATCATATATCACAAAACAGTCTCGGGTTTCTCGAAAACAAATTAACAGAAGCCGATAAAGAACTTAGTTCACGTATAGCTCGCAACGTCAATGCAAAACTCGGTTCAATACTTGACGACATTAAAGCCCGCGAAACAGAGTATCTCCGGCTTGTTACAGAAAAAGGTGCAGATAACGCAGAGTGTAAGACCAAAAAGCAGCAACTTGATGTTGTAAAGTCAAGGTATGAACAGATAAGCCGTAGTAAAATTGCTGGCGAAATCGGTTACGCAGGTAGAGCACAAAAATACAACTTCGATTTTATTTCAGAAAAACTGCAGGCCGAAAGAAAACTGAACTTACTCTCATTCAGCGCAAACGAAATCAGTCGACTTAAAAAATCATATGAAGATCAGATTAAATTTTTACCAAAAAAACAGCAGGAATACGCTAAACTGCAACGCGATCGGGACGTTGTTGGTAAAACCTATGTTTTCCTAAAAGAAAAACTTGACGAAAACCGCATCAGGCTTGGTTCCGAGGTAGGTATTGTCTCTATTGTTGCACCCGCATATCGTCCGGTTTCCCCAGATAATGCAAGTTCAGCCAAAAATTTAAATATAGGTCTTGTAGTCGGCTTAGTACTTGCTCTTATCTATGCCTTTATAGCAGAGTTTATAGACGATACGGTTAAGGATGATTCCTTTTTCAGAAATTACGGCTTTACTATTCTCTCAACCGTTCCGAGGGTTGGCAACAACAACACGTTTAGTAACCTTTCAAAGTCAAAAGCTTCAATAGTTGATCCTTCATCTTTTCCGATGATAACCGATCAATTAAGTTCAGGTTTTGCTGAAAGTTTAAGAACGCTTCGTACGGGCCTTGATTATAGCAGAATTGAAAGTCCACTTAAAACCATCATCATTTCAGGTGCTGCAATGAGCGAAGGCAAGTCTACAGTCTGCGCCAATCTTGGAATGGCCTTTGCGCTTACTGGCAAAAAAACTCTCATTGTTGATTGTGATTTGCGTCGTGCATCACAGCATAAAATATTTAAGACAAATCGTTCAAACGGACTTACCGATTACCTTTTCAGCCAAAAACACACTATTGACTCCGATTATATCCAGCCGACAAGTAATGAAAATCTTTTTATACTGAGTGCAGGCAAAATTATTCCTAACCCTAACGAAGTCCTGGGGTCAACAAAAATGCAGCAGTTAATCAAAGAGCTCGAAAGTAAATTTGATAAAGTACTATTTGACTGTCCACCACTGTTTTTAAGTGACGCGGCGCAACTTGCATATTTTGTTGATGGTATTTTGCTCGTTGCACGATTAAATTATACAGACAGAAAGCCACTTAAAGAATATGCTATTAATCATTTTTTATGTAGTAAAATTCTCGGTATAGCTATTATCGATTCAAATAAGTCTAACCGATACGCCTATAAAAAATATGGGTATGGTAAGTACGAATATGTTGGCGACGCTGAGTAGTATATGAAGGCAAGATAATCAGATTTAAAAGAAGATTT
>SESB01001335.1_pt1 | contig 16299 bp, 7 predicted proteins | sample 3171441 | NCBI WGS metagenome assembly SESB01 (sample SAMN06051867, study PRJNA518727) | freshwater metagenome | biome: subpolar coniferous forest; feature: holomictic lake; material: water; isolation source: holomictic Lake 227, 6 m depth | place: Canada: near Kenora, Ontario | collected 2014-07-08...
CCGCAGAGTATCTGAATCCAAAAACCCCCTCAATAAATTTGGCCGCAAGGTATTCAGCCAATCCGATGAAGACGGCATTACCCTTGAAATCTGCAGGCGTATGGGGTTGCAACAAGGTTATTATTGCGAATTTGGTGTAGGCAATGGCCTCGAATGCAACACACTTCTGCTCGCATCACTGCAGTGGAAAGGTTTCTGGGTCGGTGGAGAACGGTTGGCCTTTACGCTACAGGAGGTCAGCAAAACCAAGTTCTCCTACATTCAGGACTGGGTAACATCAAAAAATGTTTACACACTCTACCAGGAAGGTCTGGAAAATCTTGGTCAGCCAGATATAGATATTCTGAGTTTCGATCTTGACGGCAACGATCTGTGGTTTGTTGAAATTCTTCTGCAAAACAAGGTCAAGCCGAAACTTTTTATTGTTGAATATAATGCACGTTTTATCCCTCCAATCAAATGGAGCATTGCATTGGACGACACCCATGAATGGGACTATACCGACTACTCCGGCGCAAGCCTTCAGTCATTCGTTGATCTTTTTAAACAATACGGCTACACCCTTATCTGCTGCAACGCTCACTCAGGAGTCAATGCTTTTTTTGTTGCAGACGAACAGATGCAATACTTCCAGGATGTTCCCACAGACATCAATGACATCTATATGACCCCAAACTATAAAATATTTCACGCCTACGCACACCCGGTTAGCATTAAAACCGTTGCACATCTATTCAATTCATTATAAACCCCTAAGTCCCCTGTGCTCTATTTAGGCAGCGAAGGGAGGCGGGACGACCACTTCTGGTAAAAAAATTCGAGGTTTTTGTTGACTTTTGACTGGTATTCAGGTTGAGCAAGGAGTGGGCGGGTAGTACCGTTTTCTTCGTGGATGAGATTCACCGGCACCTGATAGAGGCGCCAGCCTTGTAAGCGCATTTCCATGCAATAATCGACATCCATTACATAGGCCCACTGGTATCGGTTGTCAAAATTACCGCACATATCCAGTGCCGCCCGTCTCAGATATACCCCTCCAAAAGTAACCCAATCAGCATTTCTGACACCCCGATACCTCTTGTCGTAATCATGTTCCGGTCCGCCATTATGAGCAATTTGTCCTTGCTCAGTAATTATTCCCCCCGCACACTGTGTTGCATAGTTATTCCGGCTTGTTTTATGCGGAAAAAGGAGGTCGCACGCCACAGCCCCTGCATCCGGTAACTGTAGCGCATAGTCAACCAGTTTTTCATACCAGGAATTACCCATATCATCAGGCATCGGCGACATATCCGAATGAATAATAATCACGTCCTGGTCCGGAAACAACGACCAGCAATGCTGAAACGCCGCTTCAGGACCAATCATCTCTTGATCCTGCCAAAAAAAGAATGGCAGTCTTGCTCCCCGTCGCTTCTCGAGCCCAAAAGCATCACGCACCTTCTGCATATCCCCGGACTTAACATAAGGGCAGATAATCACCGGACCGCGCTTAAGCTTATCTCGTTGCAGGCAGCGTCCGAAAAATAAGGTATTGAAGGTATTCATCAACCGAAGAGCAAGCATCCTGACCTTGCCAGTCCACCCTTGCAGAGTATGCTCAGCACTGGAAACAAATGATGGTTCAGTCATTTAGGTAAGGCGATGTTAAAATGGGGGCAATATTATCTTTTCAGCTGAACTGTTTTTTCAGGCGCTTATAAGTGCGGATTAACTGACCTGCAAACGTTTGATACAGAGAATGCAGTTCACTTTCCCTCTCCTCAAGTTGCTCTCGAAGTTGTTTAATCTCCTTATCTTTATCAGTTAACGCCATACTGACATGCGAATAAAGCATAGCCACAAAAGGCTCAGGAAAATGCATCCTGATCAGCGCCTCCTTATCCTTTAAAAACAGGTGATCAAAATTTTTAGCAGAATATCCATAAGGGTCGTATATCGCGATAACCTTATCTATGTAGGTGTGGCTGATACTGTCATTCCCGAACCATCGTATATTGAATGCCCAGTCAGCCATAGTCGGGTAAGTAGTATCAAATTTTCCTAAAAGCTCAAATACCCGTTTTCGAAAAAAAATAGCCTGATGGCAGATGTTTTTTTCTATCAGCTTGAAATTTGAAAATTCACCATCATAATCATACCCGTTTTTTCCCCACTGGACGTTACCATACATCACATCGGATTTTTCAGCTTTCGGGCACGTAAGCATATCAGTAAGCACATGTTCACTAAACATCACGTCATCACTTCCCAAAAAATAGAGCCATTCACTCTCACTGAGTCCGATACCCTTGTTCATGGCATCATAAATACCACTGTCTTTTTCAGAAATAAACCGTATATGCGGGTACCGTTCCGAATATTTTTTGATAATCTCAAGAGTCCCGTCAGTCGAAAGATTATCAACAATCAAGTGCTCCTTATTAGCATAAGACTGTTGAGCTACGCTCAAAATGCATGCTTTAAGATGTTTAGAAGAGTTATAGGTAGGAGTAATAATCGAAATTTTTGGATACATCATAACATAGCTGTTCTTATTTGAAGCCTTCCAACTGCGCTTCAATCATTTTTTTTACAACACCCGGCATATCCGTCTCAGCTTTCCAGCCAATCATGTTGAGTGCCTTTCCGGCATTTCCGCAACCATACGGAATATCAGTCGGTCGAAATATCAAAGGGTCAATATCAGTATGGTTCTGCCAGTTAAGTCCAAAATACTGAAAAGCAAGATCAGCAAACTCAGCAAGAGCATGGCTTTTACCGGTCGCAATTACAAAATCCTCCGCCCGTTCCTGTTGCAGCATCCGCCACATCGCATCAACATATTCCGGAGCCCATCCCCAGTCACGCTGAATCGTGGTATTGCCCAGCCGAAGCCGTTCACCGCTACCGCCAGCAATACGACAAGCAGAAGCAATTATTTTTCGAGTAACAAACCGCTCAGGGCGTAACGGCGATTCATGATTAAAGAGAATCCCCGTGCAGGCAAACAGCCCGTAAGCTTCACGATAATTGGCTACCTGCCAGAATGCAGCAGCCTTCGCAACAGCATAAGGGCTTCGTGGTCTGAACGGAGTATCTTCATAAGCCGATTCCCGCAACGTGTCCCCGAAACATTCCCCCGACCCGGCATTATAGAGGCGGATAGGCCTGTCCAAAAACCGGATAGCCTCCATAAGGTTAATGGTGGCCGATAAAATACTTTCAAGTGTTTCAACCGGTTGCTCAAACGACAACGCAACCGAACTCTGCCCGGCAAGGTTATAAATTTCATCCGGCTGAATCCGGCTCACCACCTGCAGCACACTCCTGAAATCATTAAGCGCCATAGACTCAACACGCACCTGGTCCCTAATACCCAATCGGACAAGGTTGCCGAAACTGCTCATCTGGGCATCCCTCGAACTGCCCACAACCTCATATCCTTTTTCGAGCAGCAGACGAGCAAGATACGCTCCATCCTGCCCCGAAATACCACATAATAAAGCTCTCATTGCGTTGAGTAAAAAGTTACTGAAGTCTAGCTATGGTGACTCTTGAGAAAATCCTCATAAGCCCGAGTAATTCCCTCAAACAAACCGGTTTTTGCCACCCACCCAAGATCCCTCATTTTGCCGACATCAAGCAACTTTTGAGGCGTGCCGTCAGGTCGCGAAGTATCAAAAGTAATTGAACCCTCAAACCCCACGACCCTTATAACCGTTTCAGCCAGTTCTCCAATAGTCACATCGCAACCCGTACCAACATTAAACACCCCATCCGTTACTTCCTGTTCCATCAAAAAAACACAAGCCTCAGCCATATCTTCCACATAAAGAAATTCCCGCCTCGGAGTTCCGGTTCCCCATACAGTCAGCTGCCTGTCTCCCCTAATTTTTGCTTCATGCGCTTTTCTTATCAGAGCAGGCAGAACATGACTCTCAAGCAGGTTATAATTATCGTTCGGCCCGTAAAGGTTGGTTGGCATCACCGATACATAATTGGTGCCATACTGTCGGTTATAGCTCTCACAAAGTTTAAGACCGGCAATTTTAGCCAAGGCATAAGGCTCATTCGTCTGTTCCAGCGGACCCGTCAGCAAATACTCCTCCTTTATAGGCTGGGCACAATCCCGCGGATAAATACAGCTCGACCCAAGAAACAGCAGCCTGTTCACCCCCGACTTCCATGCAGCATGTACAATATTGGCCTCAATAATAAGGTTCTCATATATAAAATCAGCCCGAAAAGTATTATTCGCATGAATACCGCCAACCCTCGCAGCAGCCAAAAAAATATAATCCGGCCTTTCCTCCACAATAAATTTTTCCACATCACCCTGCCGCATAAGATCCAGCTCATCCCGGGTTCTGACTACTAAATTCCCATACCCCCGAGCCTCCAGGCACCGCACAAGGGCCGAACCCACCATCCCCCGATGCCCCGCAACAAAAATCTTCTCCCCTTTATTCATAACAGCAAGTAGAATGTTACCCCAAAACTTTCTCCCCTCAGCCCTCAGCCCTCAGAACTGAACTTCTATTCATTATAATCATACGTATTAAAACCATGCTTTTTAACCAGCTCATCCCTTCGGGCACTTTTCAGATCTTCACGCATCATCTCAGCCACAAGATCGCAAAAGCTGATTTTCGGAATCCATCCAAGTTTTTTTCTGGCCTTCGATGCATCACCAAGCAAAGTATCCACCTCAGCAGGACGAAAATACCGGTGATCAACCGCAACAATGCAGTTGCCCTCCGTATCGTATCCCTTCTCATCAATACCCTCACCCTGCCAGGTAATCGAAATATCAGCCTCCTGAGCCGCAGCATCAACAAATTCCCGCACACTGTGCTGCTCACCTGAAGCTATCACAAAATCCTCAGCTTTTTCCTGCTGGAGCATCAGCCACTGCATTTCAACATAATCCTTCGCGTGTCCCCAGTCGCGTAACGCATCAAGATTGCCAAGGTAAAGACAATCCTGCAGACCAAGTTTTATTCGCGCCATAGCCCTGGTAATCTTGCGGGTAACAAAAGTCTCGCCTCTCAGCGGGCTTTCATGGTTAAACAGAATGCCATTGCATGCATATATCCCATACGACTCACGGTAATTGACCGTAATCCAGTAAGCATAAAGCTTGGCAACCCCATAGGGGCTCCTTGGGTAAAACGGGGTAGTCTCCTTCTGTGGAACCTGCTGAACAAGTCCATAAAGCTCAGAAGAACTTGCCTGATAAAATCGGGTTTTTTTTGTCATTCCCAGCAGCCTGATAGCTTCCAGAATGCGAAGCGTTCCCAGTCCGTCAACATCAGCAGTATACACCGGTTCATCAAACGATACCGCCACGTGACTCTGAGCTCCAAGATTATATATCTCGTCAGGTTGTACCTGCTGGATAATCCGTGTAAGATTTGACGAATCAGTCAAATCGCCATAATGCAGTACAAATTGCAGATGCTTGACATGAGGGTCCTGATATAGGTGGTCAATCCTGTCAGTATTGAAGAGCGACGAACGGCGCTTGATACCATGCACCTCATAGCCTTTGTTCAATAAAAATTCAGCAAGATAGGCCCCATCCTGGCCTGTTACACCAGTAATCAATGCTTTTTTCATGCCACTACGCCCGGTTTATTGTTGTGTTTAATTATCTCCAGCGCAATTTACCAAAAAAATACCTGATATTGAACTCCAGCAGCGACGTCAGGCGTCCCTCAAACCGTTCATGCATCGTGATATGTGCATAATTTTTAAGCCACCGCTTCGGCGTTTTACCAAACCGATTTTTAAACATTTCGTTGATTTCGCGGTGCACCTTCACTCTCGAACCCAACGTTTTGTTGTCGGCATAGAGCCTCGATCCAGCCAGTTTCTCCTCCAGGTATCCAAACTTCACACCGGCCCGTCCAAGCCGCAGCCAGTACTCATAATCCATGCAGTAATGCAGCGAATCATCAAGCAGACCATGTTGTTCAATCACCCGTCGGCGCAAAAAGAGTGCAGGCTGGCAGATAAAGCTGGTGTCATGTAACCGCTCAAAATCCCACGGTTCCGTCGGATAATCCTCAAACGCCCAGTCATGCACGTCAATGTGATCAGCCTGACCATAGACAACATCAATGTCAGGATGTTCCCTGAAATATTTTGCAACACGCTTGAGAGCGCCCGGATAATAAATATCGTCAGAATTCAGCCACCCAATAATGTCACCATCAGTGGCGACAATTCCCTTATTGACCGCATGCGCCTGTCCCTTATCCTTCTCCGAAACCCATTTCACCAAAGGTCCAAACTCGCGAAGAACATCCACAGTGCAATCGCTGCTTCCACCGTCCACAACAACATGCTCAACTGCGACCCCCTGCTGCCTTGCAACACTCAGCACCGTGCGTCGAATAAACTCACCTTGATTAAACGATGGTGTCACAATACTGAATTTCAGCCGTGCATCCGGTGCGGCAAACTGCCGCCCATCCTCATTCCATCCTGTCCACGCACCACCCAACACTCCTTTATCAGGATGCAGGGCATGTTCAAAAAGATCCCAATATTCACGCGCCATTCGCTTCTGGTCCGAAAAATCAGCCGCCCTTTCCTTTCCGGCCTCAACCAGGCGAACCCGTAACGCTTCATCTCTGGCGATCAAAACCATAGCCCAGGCCACCTCTTCATGCGAAGTCGGGTTAAAAAACAAAGCCGCATCCGAAGCAACTTCAGGCAAGGAGCGCGTATTGCTGCAAGCCACCGGTACTCCGGCCTCCATAGCCTCAATCACCGGCAGACCAAACCCCTCATAGAGCGAAGGAAAAATCAATCCAGTGCAGTTCGATAAAAGCAGTGCAAGCTCATTATTCGGCAGGTACCCGGGAAAAATTACTCTCTGCCCAATCCCCAAAGTTTGCGCAAGCTCCATAATGTCCTTCTGGCGCTGCGATGGAGCTCCAGTACAGACAAGCTTGATATCCTTATTCAGCCCTTCCCGCGAAGCAAGTTCAAAAGCCCTCAAAAGCACTTCATGATTTTTATGCTTCCAAAAGTTGGCCGTGTAAAGGAAGTACCGCCCACGCGCAAGCTCAAGCCGATCAAGCAGTTCTTTACCACCAGCATCAGGCGACGAAATACGGTGCGCCATACGCAGGTAAACCGTTCTGATGCGCGAAGGGTCTAGCGACCCTTGCGAAATGGCCGACTGGCGCGAATACTCCGAAATCGCCGTCAGTACCGTCGAATCCCGGACAGCAGACATGAAAACACGGTCACGATGTGCAACATCAGCAGCGTCAAAAAACTCCGGATACGTTTTGTATTGCAGATCATAAATGGTTGATACCACCGGTATTCCCGGTTCAGCATAGTGTGGCGAAGTAAACGGGCAAAAAAGCAGATCAACGTTAAGATCCCGCAGCATGGTGCTAACCAGAGGCTTTCTTTTGTTCCAGCGCTTCTCAAAGCTTCTCTTCCATCCATTTACCGTATAGTTGACCCATCGGGCAAATCCTGTAAGCGGTTTTATAGGTATACTGCTTTGTTCCTGCAGTACCATCATCCGCTGCATATTCGGCTGGTCCAAAAATACCAGCTCATCATGCGAGCTCTCTCTGGTCAGCAGTATAAACTTCGTGTCAGGCTTCATGCCTGCAAGCATCCGCAGCAACTCAAGCACAAACACTTTTGCTCCACCGTTCTCACCACCAGGCAAAACCGGAGTTATATCAACAGCAATCGTTTTCAAACAAGGCTGATTTGCATGAGCACTTACCTCTTGCGCAGTTTCCAGCTTGTACAGCCAGTTCTTGTCGTTTTCGTTCGCAAGCATGGTTACAATCTGCTCAGCACTTTCTTTCCAGGTCATCCACGGCATCCCCGACGATTTTGGAGCTGAGCCACTCTTAAGTTCTCCGACCCATCGCTTCAATACTTTCGCAAGATGCAGCGGAGAATCATTGCTGAAATAAGTCGCATGCTCACCCGCAACCTCACGAAAAACCGGAAGGTCACGCGCCAGTATAGGTCGGCCATGCTGAGCCGCCTCAATAAGCGGCAAGCCAAACCCTTCACCAACAGACGCCATCACAACCCCATCAGCCACAGCATAGAGCCTCTGCAGTGCCTCATCACTTAGTCCCTGATACCAAAAGAGCTGACCGTTCTGAGAGGTCTTTGTCAATCGCCGGGCAAGTTTATCAACCATCCAACCGTTTTTGCCGACAATGACAAAGTTCAGCCGCATCCTCGTCATCCAGAGAATCTTACATGCATTCAGCATAACATCATATCCCTTGCGCGGCTCCACCGTTCCAACCATCAGTATTGTCGGAGCAGCAGCAAGCTTTTCTACATCATGCTCAAAACCCTCAGGAAGCCCCTTCGAAGGCAAGCTCTGTTCAATATCCGCCCCCAAATGGAACCAGCCTATAGTAAAAGGCGAAGGTCGTTTTCGCACAGGCTGTGTCCGCCGAAACCACGCTTTCACATCGTCAGCCACAGCTCGCGAAATACAGAGCACACCATCACCTTCAGCAACAACACTCATCCACTCACTATGATGCTGGTCAATATCCGGTGGAAAAAAGTGAGGGAACAAAAGCGGCAACAAGTCATACACCACAAAATAGACCTTGCAGCCAGATTGCCTGAACCCCTCAAAACATTCCCTGCCGAAACGCACATTATGGCACAGGTCAAGTCCTAAAAATATATCTCCCGCATTAACTTTAACCGGCTCGTCACAGAACCCTGTATGTTGTCCCGCAATCGAAGCAGAAGAGAATGATCGCCAGTAACGGTAATACATGCCGAAATCGCCCTTTTCCATAACAACAGGCTCTACCCGTAACCCCGCAGGCGGATGTTCGAGCAACTCCATCACCACACTGCGAACCACCCGTTGGATGCCGGTTTTCAGGTCATTTCCAACCAGCGCCGAAACATCAAGCAGAAGTTGCGGCTGCTGCTTGGGTTCTAAATTGTATATCCAGTTTTTATGTCTGCTCTCAGTTACAATATTCAGCATTTGCCCAACACTGTCCTTCCAGGTAAGCCAGGGTATAGCAGAGGACTGTGGTACCGAGTCATCCGTAATGCCCTCAATCCACACCTTCAGCACTTCAGTCAAGTGCAAAGCTGAATCTCCTTTGAAATAGGTAACATGTTCACCCGCTGCCTCACGGATTACCGGTAAGTCACGGGCTAGAACAGGACATCCGTGCCGTGCAGCCTCAAGAATCGGTCTACAAAATCCCTCACCCTCAGAAGCCACTACCAGGCCATCAACCACGCCATAGAGTTTCTGCAATGCTTCTTCACTGAGGTCACTGAACCAGAATAGTCGCCGGTTAAGCTCTTTATGCTGCACAATGCGCTCATCAAATTTTTCACCCATCAATCCTTTCCTGTCCACAATCACCAGATTCACCTCCACACCAGTCATCCAGAGCAGTTCAAACGCTTTCATCACCAGCCCATACCCCATGTAGGGCTCAAGATTTCCAACCATCAGAATGGAGGTCACCTGTTCCATTTTCCAAAGGTCAATTGCAAACCCGCCCGGAACGCCGATACCATCATTATTCCTCAGGTCACCCTCAGCATAAACGCCAGGATGGACCCAACCTATTGGAAGAGGCCTGTAGCGTTTTGGCTGAGCTCTCTCCAGCCACCGCTTGACATCACCCGCCAGAGTTTGCGAAATGCAAAGCACCCCGTCACCCAAGGCAACAACTTCCATCCATTCGTTGTGCAATTTTTCAATACCCGGCAAAAAATAATGCGGATACCGGAGAGGGAGCAAATCGTAGACCATAAAAAATACAAGGCCACCAGCAGCTTTAAACTCTTCAACAAAACGCTGCCCATGCCGGACACCATAACAACAGTCAAGCCCAAAAAATATATCTCCCGCAGACACCCGTATAGGTTCATCGTAGAGTGATGGGTGCAATTGCCCGTTGCCACCAAGCAGGCTCAGGGTAAATTGCCGTGCATAGCGGTATACAACCCCATGCTCACCTTGAACAAGATAAACCGGCTCTACCCGGTACCCCAAAGGCAAATCTTCCAGAAGTTCCATAACCACACTTCGTACCATCCGCTGAACACCGGTTTGCACATCCTCACTCACCAGCGTCGTAACATCAACAAACAGCTGTGGTCGTGAACATTGCAGAGGAAAAGTTTTTTCAACAGCCAGTCTAAGAGCGTTAACGGTATCGTTATCATCAGGCAGAGTGTTATCACAAGCAAGCTGCCGTAATAGATTATATCGGATGGCTTCAGGTGTCTGCGAAAATTGCTCAATAGCCGAAGCATATTGCTCAGCAATCCGAGCAGGCGAGCGCTGAGTATGGATATAGGCACTAGCTTTTCGGCTAAGCTCCCCCCGCAATGCAGCGTCAGCGCGAAGAGTCTCCAGCGCTACCCTCAGTTCATCCACAGTAACTTCGTCCGGCAACATCAACACGCAATCCTTGGGCAGCTCCGCCATGCTACCATTGGCATTCACAATGGTAGCAACACCATAATTCATGCAATCCAGCGCCGAAGCTGAACTTTCACCACGCGACATCGTACGCAGTTGTACCCCGACATCAGCAGCAGAAAGATATTGCCGGTACACTTCAATCGGCACCCAGCCGGTCATACCTATCCGGTCACCACTTTGGTTAATAAGCTCACGAAACTGCCGGCAATAATCGTTATCCAAAAGTTCACCTACAAAGAGCAGCCTGCACCCATCGTCATCCATAAGGATGGAACCCTTCCATGCCTCAACGAGCAGGTGGCTCAGCTTGTGAGCATCCGGCAGCCCAAAGCTGCACACCACCACTTCATTTTCCCCTAGACCGAGTTTACGGCGAGCATCCAGGCGGTTAACAGTATCAGCAGGTGAGCGCATAAGCGGCAAAAGCGCCAGACGGTTACTATGGTACCGGTCATACCAACGGGCCGCAAGCGACAGCGCATATCCAGAATGCAGAATTACCCCAGACGAATGCTCCAGCACAACAAAGTTTGTGGGATATGTCGCCACAACTTCACCCCATCCATCATCAGCCGCAAACAACTGCTTCAGTGCAGGATATCCGTGCGACCGGTAAAGTTCACCCGAAAAACTACCCGGAGCCAGCCCCGACAGGTCACGATGTTCAAAAATATCCGACAGAAAAAAATCGTGCAGCACCACCGTTCCCGGCACAATCCCGAGCAGCCGAAACATATAAAGGTGAAAAGGCGAGTTGCCTATATGGTAAAGCACCCGGTCGTACTCTCCAGCATGCTTCCTGAACCAGTTGACAGTTCGAACAGGGCAGTGCGCCAATATCCACGGGTCCGAAACCACCTTCTGCTCAACAATTACATCAATTTCGTAAAACCGCGACAACTGCGGTAAAAGCTCCGCGCTGTAATCACTGATGCCTGAATGTTCAGGAGGCAGAGGCGACAGATAAGCCAGCTTCGGGCGATGCAGAGGGAAAGAAGTATCGGAAATGTTTTTAGCGTGCCACTTTTCAAGTTCCCGAAGTATATGGGAAGCCTGCACTTCAAGGTCAGTTTCCAAAAGACGAATAAGCCCCATTGGACCAAGAATCCCTTCATCTTCAGCGTACAGAATAACATCAGGCTTCAGGCTCTTGATAAAAGCATCACGAACCATCTCGTTAACGGCATTGCCCGAATCCGGAACCCCGGCGGAATACCACAACCGTATATTGTCCCGGGGCAAAATTCTCTCAAATGCCCCCCGTACTTGTTCAACTGTATCGGCACATTGCTCCTCAAGCGCCAGAATAACCTCATGATCACCCGTGATGCTGCAAAACGCTCTAATATACTCCAGGCTCCAGGGAGCACTATACGTGAGCCCCTGCAGTGCAATAACAATTCTCATTGAATTAATGATAGTATATATATATTAATACACTCTCAAAGAGACGTGAGCAGCTATCCTTGTACATTCTCCCCTGCAAACCGAACACTTTTGAGGTTTTCCGCTAATGCCAATCCTTAAAATGCTAACCCTCAATATTTAGCACAGTAATAAATAAAGCTGTCAATAAAAGCAAAATCTCCCAATAGAGCAAAAAAGGCCGCAATACAGTGTTGGATCACTTTTTTCTTTTGTTACTCTTTCCAGCGGACGAGCGCTTGCGTTTTTTTTTCAAAGATTTGTCTGAAGCCGGCAGAACAAACAAATCGTTACTATTATTAATAGCAGCAATAGCATTGAGCATCTCAATTGTTGGGCCTGGGGGCTTAAAGGCAATCAATGCATAATCAGGGGCCTGCATCAACCGCGCAGCAATAAGTTCAACCAATTGGTTATAAAGCGCAGCTCCGGGTTCATCGTTTCTCATCAGCTGCAGCGGAGTGCCAACAGTCTGGCGGTTCAATCGCGCAATCACAGGCGAGGCAAACCCGGCCTGCAAAGCATAAAAGTGGAGCAGCTGTTGCGGCAGAGGCCGAAGATGCGTAGGGTCGATATAAAAATTACAGCTCCCTACAGTTACGTTTTCAGGATTTGGAGTCTCAAGTATCACCATTCCCCCGGGCATTAACAGTCGAAACATCTCCTTAAGAACCCATAACTGCTTCTCGACCGATATATGCTCAATAAGGTGAAAGCCTGTAATTAGGCTGAACTGCTCAATGCCCTGACGTGGCATAAAATCGAACAGGTCAGCCTTCTCAGCAGTAAGCTTCAGGTGTAGACAGCTTTCAACAGACTCGATGTTGCAATCAATGCCGAGACTCTCGATACTTTTATCCTTCAAAAGCTCAAGCCACTCCCCACGACCACATCCAATATCAAGTGCCGGGTGTACATCGTCTAATGGTAATAATGCAATCAGCGGCAGATATGCAGACAGCCGATGCTTAATCTCCTGGCGCTGACCTCTAAAAAAGGATTCAAACGCACTATAATTAAATTCCTGATCAGAAAGATTGTTCAAGAGAAATGTTTAAATAATGTTAAATGTTCTTTACATCATAAGAAATCGGGCATATTCACAAGGACCGTTGAATTATGCAATGCCGATGTTATTATACTTACAGAGTTGTTATCCCCGGCCAAGAATTTCCATAGGCTAAAGTACAAAATATTTTTTACGCCGGAATTGAGCATAACGAAGTATAGCATCAATGATGAACTATCCTTTGAAACTGCTGAAATAAGCGTTACATTAACCAATGTACTCTAGTGGCCAATAAACGTTACGTCGTACATTTATTAGTTTTGAGATGTAAAAAGCATCGAAGAATTTGTATGGAATGTTTTTTTTTTTAAATTTTACATTAGTATTTATTCAATGCTAAATAAATCAAGGACGTAATGGTAAAAAAACGGGTAGAGATGAAGGAGGGCCGATGTTGAAGGGTGCTTGTTACTCGGTTAAGCACATGCCGAAAACAACTATACTCTCACATGCTCTTTATACTTAAGAGGATTATTGGTCAAGGATATTTTCAGTTAGATATTAGATTTGCTATTTCTTCATAAAAACAAAAAACATCACTACTATGGCTACAGCTACTGTCGCGCAACAATTAGCTCTTGAACAGCTTTATATAGCCTACTTTGGGCGAGCTGCTGATCCTACAGGTTTTGCATACTGGACTGCCGGTCTTGCTGCCGGTACCGACAACTTGCAGAGCATTGCTAACGAATTCTCAAACTCAGCTGAGTCTAAAGCACTTTACCCGCTTCTTGGCGCAGGCTCAACAGCTGTAACAACTCAGGCTGCTACCGATTTTGTAACCGGTGTATACTTTAATCTTTACCATCGCGCTCCTGATGCAGTAGGTCTTACCTACTTTGTATCACGTCTTACTCCTACAAACGCCGGGGATATCATTAAAGGTATTTCTGACGGTGCTCAGGGTTCCGACCTGACATCAATACAGCAGAGAGACCTCGACGGTTTGAATTATACAACGTCACACACCGTTGATACTTATACTGCCGGTGGATCTATCGCAGCAGTTGCCGGTACATTTATTCTCACTACAGGTACCGATGTTGCAACAGCAAACCTCTTCACAGCTAATCTTGCATTCACTCCAGGTGGAAACTCACGCGTAAACACCCTGCAGGACGAGGATCAGCTTACAGGTGTAGGTACAAACCCAACATTGAATGCAACACTTGGTTCAATCGACGGTCAGAACAATGGCGCACAGTCTTCAATCATTACTCCTAAAGTATTGAATGGCGTTGAGACCATTAATGCATTCTTCAGCGGAAGTGCATCTGGTTCCGGTTCTGTTACAGGTCTTGATTTGCAGAACGCTTCAGCAACTGCCCCTATCAAAACCTTCAACATTACAGGTATTACCGACAATCAGCCTGCAATTCTCGTTAAGAACTTTACTGCTGTTCCAACAAATTTAGGCGTTGCCAATACAAGCAGTCCTGCAGGAACAGTTACTTTCTCAGTTCTTGATGCAGCAGCAAAGGGCGGAGCAGATGCTACTACCCTGACGCTTTCAAATGTTAATCTTAGCGCTCTTAACCTTAACTCTGGTAATTCCGCTCTTTCACCAGCAATTCAGAACAAAGCCGGTATTGAGAACGTCACCTTGGTTACTGCCGGTGCCGCAGGTAACTCTCTTGCTTCGTTCAGTGATGTTGATCTCACAAAGCTGACAATCACTGGAGCAGGGAATCTTTCTATATCTAATGGTGCTGTCGGTGTTGGCGGTATTGATTATGGCAATCAGGGTAAATTCACCACGATTGACGGTTCTGCAGCAACAGGTAGCCTGAGTATTGGTCTTGACTCTCTCGATCCTGCAGCAACAGCAGTTCCATATGGCAAAACCAATGGCAACGTTGCATTCACTCTTACAACAGGTTCAGGAGCCGACACAATCAGCTCAACAATTGATTTTGGTGGACGTGGCGTTGATGGTAAAATAAACGACATCGTTGATGCCGGATCAACTCTTCCAGGTGGACTTGATACTCTTGCCCTGAGCCAGACTCATTCTCAGAGATTTACAGACAGTGCTACATATAACAATTTCGAGGCGGTTACGATAACCCGTACTGGTTCTACACATGATGCTGTTGTATTGGCAGTAGACTCAACCAATGTTACCAACGATCCTTCGTTCACGCTGGTTAACAAAGAATCTTCTTCTTCTTATTCTGCAGCTGACACAACAACATACCTGCTTGAGAATCTTACACAGGCTGAAGCAACAGCAATTACCATCAAGCACAGCGGAAAAGATGCTCAGCAAAGTGGTAACGATGGTCTTCTGAATAACATCATCACGCTTACAACACCAACAGCAACGACAGTTGGCGTTACAATTGTAGATGGTACAAATGCAGATCCACGTTTTAACTTCCAGATCAATTCTCCGACTCCAAATGTCACTATTACCGATAGCGACACAGAGTCAAACACAGTTCAGCTTGATCAGTTCACAGCACACACAGGTGCTATTACTCTCTCAGGTGGAGCAGCAGGTCAGTTCCTGAACCTTGATGCATATGTCGATGGTACTAATCATCTTGGTTATGATCTTGACACAACAGGTTTTGCTGCGGATCATGTAGCATTTGCTGTCGATTCAGTCATTTCAGGAGTATACGCTGCTGATTATCGCACAACCTACCTAACATCAGCGTGGGGTTCTGGCGAAGGTGAAGTTCTTAACGCAGCAACAATCACTGCAACAGGCGAACTTGCCGATGTTATTGTTCGTGTAAGCGGATCTAACATAGTTGGTGGTGTTCCAGTTGGTGGTCAGAACATTCAGCTTGGCAGTGGTAACGACACCGTCATCTTTGCAAACCGTACCAGCAACCATGACACCGTAACATCATCTGGACTTACTATTCTTGACACAGTCAGTGGCGGTTCTGGACAGGATACAATCATTCTTGATGGTTCCGGACACGAAATTCTTGCTGATACAGAATGGACAAACCTGAGCGGTATTGATGTCCTTCGCTTGGCAGGAGCTACAGGCGATCCGTTAACTCATTCTTTAACAACTACACACAACTATTCCTTTTCGGATCATTCTTACTCCGGAACTGGGATTACACTTGCTCCTGATCGTTCTGAAACAACATTTGATATTACTGTAAACAATCACCTTGTAAGCCAGACGGATGCAGGCAACAGAATAACCATTATCAACAACGATGGTGATCTTGGTGTAAGCTCCGAGAGTTCGGCTACAATTGACCTTCGCGAACTTGACGCCTCCCATTTCGTAACCTTCGACGGTCCTAATGGAAGTGGTACAGGTTACTTACAGTCCATACCTTCTGGATATTCTATTGGTGAACATCCAACT
>SESB01001336.1_pt1 | contig 16272 bp, 15 predicted proteins | sample 3171441 | NCBI WGS metagenome assembly SESB01 (sample SAMN06051867, study PRJNA518727) | freshwater metagenome | biome: subpolar coniferous forest; feature: holomictic lake; material: water; isolation source: holomictic Lake 227, 6 m depth | place: Canada: near Kenora, Ontario | collected...
AGATGGCGATTCGTGAAGCCTGTATTTTGCGGTTCAGACCCATCATGATGACCACGCTGGCCGCGCTGATGGGCGCCTTGCCGATTGCGCTGGGCATCGGGGCGGGTGCCGAGTTGCGTCAACCCTTGGGTCTGGCCGTGGTCGGCGGCTTGGTTTTCTCACAAGCTATCACGCTGTTTATTACCCCTGTGATTTACCTCACCCTGGATCGCTTTAGTGGCAGCGGTCCCATTACAAAACACCCCGAGATTCTTGATGAATCGTCTATGTGACCCTCCCGCCAGTCGTTGACGCCATGTCACCAGATCCCGTTAAATCTACTTCGATGAAGCCACTGTTGCTGCGGTTTGCGCTCGCTCGGCCACGGCTCCTGAGTTGTTTCATCCTTGGTTTAGCAGTGGTATGGCTGATACCTGAAACACTGGCGATGTATTCGATTACGAAAATTATTATTGCTTGGAATGTCGGGGCTTGTCTCTACCTCTTGCTCGCCGCCCGCATGATGTTTTGGTCCTCGCACGAGAGAATGCGTGCGCGTGCCTTACAGCAGGATGAGGGCCGGGTACTGGTTTTGACCTTAGTCGTTATGGCCGCACTGATGTGCATAGGCGCAATCGTGGCCGAGTTGGCCGTGGTGAAGGAGCTCAAGGGAACGTTGCGTTATACGCATATTGCGCTGGCCGCGCTTACGATCGCGACATCGTGGGCCTTTACGCAAGTCATGTTTGCCCTGCACTATGCGCATGACTTCTATGCGACGGAGGCGAGTGGCGAGCATGGCGGGTTGGCGTTTCCCGGCGGTCATGCGCCAGATTACGGTGATTTTCTGTATTTCGCCGTTGTGATTGGTACTTCCGGGCAAACCGCAGATGTCAGTTTTACCAGTCGCAAGATGCGCAGAACCGGCACCTTGCATTGTGTGTTGGCATTTTTCTTCAATACGACCCTGGTCGCATTAACGATAAATATTGCCTCTGGATTGTTCTGAAAAACGCCAATAAAGTAGCGTTATTTTTTGTGACTGCCATCGCATAGTGGCTTGTTGCCACTGGCTTTACAACCGCAAAAGTAGACCTCTTTGCTGACATCCGGGCTGTACTTGACTGGAGAAAAGGCGCCGCCTTTGTGGGCGCCATCACAAAAAGGTTGGGTTTTACTTTGGCCACAAGCGCACCAAAAGTAGTTTTTCCCCTTCTCTACGTTGACAGCATAAGGGGTGTCTGAGGCGCGAACTGGATCGGTCATGGTGTGGTTCTTTCCGTGTTAATCAATTTAGCCAGAAGTTTCCTCCCAATCGTTGCTCGGCGCAAGTGTGTGGTGTTGATGGCTAGGCAAGGCACTTGAACTGGCAGGGTGTCAAAATCAAATCTTATTCAGACTTTCAACGCTCATGTCCAAACCGATACCGTTTCCCGGCTCCTCAAAACTTGCCTCATTGACGCCGCATCCTGTCAAATTCGTCAGCTATTTGCTGGCAGCCCTGCTATGCATAGGAATCCTTGTGTACGGGTTGCTGCCCGGGTTGCTGGCGGTTTGTCTGGGTTTTCTATTGACCAGGATAGTCGCAGGGCACGGTAGATCCAAAGGTCCCCGCTTGAGTCCGGCATGGGCTGCAAGCACTGTTATTGTGGTCCCACTCATCATTTTGGCGGTGTTCCTGTTCAACGCCAAGGGGATGGCTTTTGGCGCGCTTGCGCAATACCAGGCACTTTTGCATCACCTGGCAGGTACGGTGTTGGAAATTCGCCAAAAACTACCGCTGGACCTTGCCAGTTACTTACCGGACGAACTCATGGCCGTGCAAGTCTGGCTGGCTGACTATTTGAAATCCAAAGCGCATGCGCTGGCTGGGTTTGGCACCACTGGCCTGCACGGTTTCTTGTTGGTTTATGTGGGTTTGGTGGTGGGTGCCTTGATGGTGGGGTCGCAGTCCTTGCCCACCACAGCACCCTTGCGGGTTGAACTTCGCCAGCGAGGAGGGTATTTCATAGCGGCCTTCCGTCAAATCATCGTGGCTCAGTTCTGGATAGCAGCCTTTAATGCCTTGTGTACAGCAGTTTTTTTGCTGGTGGCTCTGCCACTGTTTGGCGTGAACATGCCCTATATCGGTCCACTGGTCGTTCTCACCTTCGTTGCGGGCCTGATCCCTATTGTGGGTAATTTGATTTGCAACAGTGTGTTGGCGATTGCAGGTGTTTCCATTTCGCCCGCCGTCGGTCTGGCTTGCCTGCTTTTCCTTATCGCGATCCATAAAACCGAATACATCATCGGCGCGCGTATCCTCGGCAAGCAAACCAACACAGCCGCATGGGAGTTGCTGGTCGTCATGTTCGTTGGCGAAGCGGTCTTCGGGTTGCCGGGCTTGGTCGCTGCACCTCTGTATTACGCCTACGTCAAGAAAGAACTCCAGGTCGCACGACTGGTTTAGTTGTCTGGCTGCCATACAGTGGTCATAAATCAGGCGCATCATCCTCACACTTTGATGATTGTGCGGTGATGGTGAGGCGAGTTTTGTCCCGTTAAACCCAAAAATGTGTCACCCGCAAGCCTTTTCGAGTGGTGATCGTAGGGTAATTGCGGATTATCAATTCCATGAAACTGTATAAACTATATAAATAGTTTTTAAAAATGCCATAAGGGAATTGATCATGAACACTAAAAATACAGGTCGCAAGGCTGGCGCACCTTTGAACCGCCTTCCTGACGGTTTTGGCACAAAGATACTGGAAGCTTTGCGGTCGATGCTGAAACCGGCGCCGTGCACTCATGTGGGAATGTTTGCCGGTTCGTTGCTATCGCACGAATCGTGGTCAGAGCCTAAGGTGCCACGCTGACTTTTTTCACCGGTTTCAGCGTTTGAGCAGCTTTGTTTTGTGTTCGACGACCCAAACCACAAACCGCTCAAAAATGCCTGGCATGGTGAGGTAGAGGTACACCGTCGCCAAGGTGTTTAACCCAGCACACACGAGTATGAGTTGTGGCACGGACAGTCCAGCGGCCAGAAGCCCCGCCGCCATGCCTGCGGCAACGACCATGAACAGCGCATTCAAAATGTTGTTGGCACTGATTACCCTGGATTGACGTTGCGCATGGGTGTTGAGTTGCACGTAGGCATAAAGCGGCACGATAAACAAGCCTCCAAACAGGCCGATCAGCGTGATGTCAGCCAGCACACGCCAACTACCCGTTGCAGCCATAAACTCGCCCCAGCCCAGACCGGTTGCTGTGGGTGCAAGTGTTGTCATATTGGCAAACTGAAGCGAAGCAAGTCCCAGGTCTGCGCAGAACAGCGTTAAGCCGATTGAGCCGATCGGTACCAATCCAATCTCCACCTTGTGTTCTGAGAGGCTTTCGCACAGAAGCGAGCCGATGGCGACGCCAATGGAAAAAACGGCCAGCATGACCGTGACCACTGAGGTGTCTCCCCTGAGAACGTCCTTGCCCAGGGCTGGAATTTGCGAGAGCAACACTGCACCCATGAACCAGAACCAGGAGATGGCCAACAGACTGGTCCAAACGCCTTTGCCCTCGTCCTGGGCCAGCTTGAGTGTTGCCAGGGTGTCTTTCACCATGCTGAAACGAATCTTCAACTCCGGTGCGGCCTCTCCGGTGGGGGGGATGAACAGGCTGGACACCAGTCCTGTCAACGCGACCCCGGTCACGGCGATAGACAACATCAAGGGGTCCGTCGTGCTGGCCACCATCAGGCCTGCGACCAGGGTTCCCCCCAGAATGCTCAGGAAAGTACCCATTTCAAGCAGTCCGTTACCGCCCGTCAACTCGTCCTGGTGCAGCACCCGTGGCAACAGCGAGTATTTCACCGGTCCGAAAAAAGCCGAGTGACAACCCATGGCGAATATGCAGGCCAGTAAAGTGGGCAGACTCTTGGCGTAAAACCCGAAACTCACCGCCAGCATGATGACGACTTCGACCGCCTTGACGCTACGGATGACCAACGATTTGTCATAGCGATCGGCCAGTTGGCCGGCAAATGCTGAAAACAGGACAAACGGAAGGATGAAAAGGCCTGCCGCCATATTCGTGACCAGGCCGGTGGACAGCGTGGTGTACTGCGCCGTGTGGAAGGTCACCAAAAGAATAACCAGTTGTTTCAGAAACGAGTCGTTGAAGGCGCCGGCGAGCTGCGTGGCAAAGAAGGGGCCAAAACGTTTTTGAGCCAAAAGGCGAAACTGAGACTTCGGTTTTAAGTTCGACATGCTTGAAGTCCATTGGGTAAATTGTCAATCGCGCTGATTTTAAATGGGGAGGGCGGGCGGTCAGGACGAGATGTATATTGGCGCCATGAGCAAACTTGTACCGCACCCTGAACCTGACTCTGGACTCGTCAAGCGGGCTACGGACGCCATTTTGAAGATGATTTCGGTGGTGCCGATCTCGGAGGAGTTCAAAACTGATTTTCCAGAGAAGAGGGCGCGGCAACTGGCACGCACGGCGGCACGCGCCAGTGCGGGCCTATCCGGTGGCGCAGCGCTGGCACCGGGGCCCCTGGGGATTCTCACCCTGCTGCCAGACATCATCGGGGTATGGCGGGTTCAAGCCCAGATGGTGTCAGATATTGCAGCAGCTTATGGCAAGAGCGCCAGCGTGACCCAGGAGCAGATGGTTTACTGCCTGTTCAAGCACACGGCTTCTCAGTTGTTTCGAGACATCGTGGTCCGGTCCGGCGAACGCTATCTGGTCCGTCCGGTGAGTTTGCGCATGATGCAAAGTCTGGTGGCCCTGATTGGCGTCAAGGTGGGGCAACGCACGCTGGGCAAAGCCGTTGCACGTTATGCCCCGGTGGTTGGTGCCATGGGGGTCGGCGCTTACGCCTATTACGACACCCAGCAGGTTGCCAAGACGGCCATCAGTTTGTTCAGCCACACCATCGATGTTGTGGTTGATGAATAAGCGCTGCGCCGGGTTATTTGACAGCGTTCAACCGCTTGACGCCTGCCACAAACCGCTCCAGCGTCGAGGACAGCACGCCTTTGGGAATCGTTACCTCGATCAATTGAAACCGGCCGCGCGTGACAACCGCTTTTTCAAGTGCTGCCTTCAGTTCTGCCCGAGTTCCTACGCGCACGCCATCGCCCCCCAAGCCTGAGGCCATTTCTGCGAAACCCCAATGCCCCAGGTCGTTGAATTTGGACTCGGGCTGGAAGGTGCGCAGCATCTCCCAACTGGCGTTGTTGAAGACCAGCACGATCGGGTCCCAGCCGTAGCGCTTGCAATTGCCCAGTTCCCAACCGGTCATCTGGAACGCGCCATCGCCCACCAGAATCAGCGGCCGTTGACCGGTTGCAGCTTGCAAGCCCAGTCCCGCCGGGACGCCAAAACCCATGGTGGCGTAATAGCCCGGCGCCACCAGCGCGGTGTGCTCGATCTCCATCGCGGTAAACAGGCAGTCGCCCATGTCGGAGGCAATCGGCATCTTGCCGTGGGCGGCCATCAGGTCGTTCACCGCCGTGGCGATGTCGGTCGGGGCGATGGCGGCCGAGTCGGCCTCCATGCCGTAATTGAAAGTTTGTGGCTTCACACGGATAACTTTTTCTTCTGCCCCCAGGCAAGTCAGCATGCGCTCCACCACCGAAGCCAGCGGCAATTGTGAGTAGGTGTGGTAGCCAATCGTGACACGGCCATCAAGCGCCTGAATCGTTTTGCGCATGTCGATCTTGGTCTCTGATACCGCAAAATTGGTGTCGCAAATAATCTCGCCCAGAAGGAACAGTCCGTCCGAGCTTTCCACCAGCTGCGTCACCTCCGGGAAACCGGCCACCCCCATGTAAGTGCCCACCAGCGGCGCATCCTGGTCGGCCAACAAGCCCCGGCCCATGAAGCTGGTCACCACCGGTATGCCCAGTCGGCGTGACAGCAGCGCCACCTTGTCTTCAAGGCCATAGCGGCGCACCTCGACTCCCGCCATCAAGACCGGTGACTTGGCTTGGGCCAATCGTTCCAGAATCTCGTCCACGCAGGCATTGAGCGCATCGGGGTCCACCAACATGGCCACTTCGGGAATGACGGGCGCACAGGGCATGGCCACCATGTCGCGTGGAATCTCGATGTAGACCGGTTCCGACTTGCGCAGGCAACTGGCGAGCACGCGGGCAATGTCGGCCGGTGCCCGCTCGGCGTCGTCCAGACGCACCTGGTCGCAGGTGATTTCCTTGAAGATCTGAAATTGTGAATCGAGCGTTTTGGCCTGATGGTGCAGCAACAAGCCAGAGCGTGATTCGCCCTTGCCGGGTCCACCCGACAGCACCACCAGCGGCGACTTCTCCGCAAACGCCGCCGCGACCGAGTTGATCATGTTCAAGGCACCCGCGCCATAGGTGACGGCCGCCACTCCGAGGCCGCCATTGATGCGCGCCGAGGCATCAGCTGCAAAGCCCACCGCCGGTTCGTGCGACAGGGTGTAAAGCGGCAGAATCTGCGATTCTTCGATGATGCGAAAGTAGGGCAGTGCAAAGTCGCCGGGAATGCCAAAAATCTGGCGCGCGCCGTGCGCCTTGAGCGCCAGCAGCAGGGATTCGGTGAGGTTCATGCGAGGTGTCTCCGGGTCAATGTTGTGGCGAAATTATGCGGTTTTCTGCGCGCACGAATCATTCGTAATTTCAGAATGGCACGCAACTAGCGCAGGTTTCATGCGCAAACAATCCAGTTAACCAAAACTTCAGTGCGTAAGTTTGGTTTGATACGCGGAAAAAATCAACGGTCAGACCAACGGCCTAAACACGAAAGCGCGCGACCCCGGCTGTGCGGGGGCTGATGTCGGCGTTCTGGCTGCAGTCGGCACGGCGCGACCCCGACGCTCCCGTACCGGGGAGCAAAACGCTTGGCTCCGGTCATAGTGCGCACGTTTGTAGGGGTCCGACAACACTGAATAAGCGAAATTAATTTGGGCCAACCGTTCACTGGTTTGTGTGCTGCCATGGTTCCGGTCCGGATGGTTAATTTGAACCAGACAGCGGTAGGCCGCCTTGATCACAGAAGCGCATGCCTGAGGGCTCACTTCTAGCGTGTCGTAGTGCGTGACGTCGTGTTTCATAAGCATGTGGTTGACCAAAAATCGGGCTAAAGGCAGCATCAATCGTCAGCTTTTTAAAGGGCGATGCACTTGCGAGTTATCAAAAGCTTCGTTTAGCAGTATCTTTTCTAGGGCGCAACACGGTGGCGCCTCCTGTTTCCTGCATGGGTCGCAGGGAGGGGTAATCGGGTAACTAGAAAATGGGCGGGCGAATGCGGCGACAATCCAACTCCAATTTTTAATATTAGCTGGGTCAACACCAGCGTTTTTCATGTCCGATACGTCCAACTTCGAAGTTCGCCCCGCCACCTTGCGCGATGCCAAGGCCATTGCTGAAATTCATGCCAGTTCCAACCAGGCCGCATTCAAGGCGCTGTTTCCCGGTGAAAAGGCGCCCACGGTCTCGGTCGACAAAGACCAGGCGTACTGGCGCGATGCAATTGAATTCAACGAGCCGCAGGTGTATGTGGCCGTCGATGAAGGCCAGATCGTTGGTTTTGTCGGGTTCGATCGTTCACGTGACCCGAAAACACCCAACACCATGGGTGAAATCTGGGCCATTTATGCCGCCCCCACCAACTGGGACCAAGGCGTGGGTCTGGCGCTGTGGGACGCCGCCCGTGACGGTTTGCTGGAAGAAGGTTGTACCAAGGTCTCGATCTGGGTGCCACTGGGCAACGAGCGAGCCCTGCGATTTCATGACTTGGCCGGCTTCAAGCGCGAAATGACCACGATCAAAACCGTGCCGATGGGCAATGTCAAGGTTGAAGAAATCCGCATGAAGCGCGACCTCTGATTCCGCTTTAACGCCTCAGGTGCGCCGCACCACCACACTGCCAATCGAATAACCTGCGCCAAACGAGCAGATCACCCCCATGTCGCCAGCTTGCAGGTCATCGTGGTGGCGGTGAAAGGCGATGATCGAACCGGCTGAGGCTGTGTTGGCGAATTCATTCAAAATCACTGGCGCATCGTCTGCAGTGGCATCGCGCCCCAGCAGTTTTCGGCCAATCAGCTGGTTCATGGCCAGGTTGGCTTGGTGCAGCCAGAAGCGGCGAACCCCGGTCGGCACCAGTTCATGCGCTGCCAGGTGCTGTGTGATGTGCTCAGCGGCCATGGGGCAAACCTCTTTGAACACCTTGCGGCCTTCCTGGTAGAAAAGCTGGTCCCGGTCTTCGGGGTTGCGGTCTTCACTGCGCGACATGAAGCCTGCGTTGTTGCGAATGTTGTTCGAGAACGTGGTGAGCAAGCGGGTGCCCAGAATCTCAAAGGCCCCGGCGGGGGCCAGGTCCAGCCGCTCAATCAGGATTGCGGTGCACACATCGCCAAAGATGAAGTGGCAGTCCCGGTCTTTCCAGGCCAGATGCGGCGAGGTGATTTCGGGGTTCACCACCAGAATAGCGCGGGCCGAGCCGCACTTGACGGCGTTGACCGCCATCTCGATGGCGAAAGTGGCCGAAGAGCACGCCACATTCATGTCAAAACCAAAGCCCTTGATGCCCAGGGCGGTCTGAATCTCCACCGCCATGGCCGGGTAAGCGCGCTGCATATTGGCCGCCGCGCAAATGACGCCGTCAATGTCCTCGGGGTGTTTGCCTGCGCGGGCCAGCGCATCGCGGGCCGCCGACACGCCAATTTCGGCCATCAAGGAGATTTCCGTATCCGGTCGGGCCTGCAGGCGAGGGCGCATGCGCCGGGGGTCGAGCACACCGGTTTTTTCCATCACATAGCGTTGCTTGATGCCCGAGGCTTTTTCGATGAACTCGACGCTGGATTGTGGAATCGGTTGGCGCGTGCCGGCTGCGATGTCTGCGGCATGGGCCGCATTCTCTAAGTCGGCGAAGCTGTTGAAGGCGGCCACCAACTCGGCGTTGGTGATGATGTGCGGTGGAATATAAAGTCCGGTGCTACTGATGGCGACACGATGCATGATGCAGGTTCCAAAAAATATGGCGGGTTGGCACAGACCAATCGCGCCGATGATTATGCAGTGACGCTCCGCCTGCCGGATTCACCCATGTCAATGTAAGGTATTTGGGCTTCTAGCCCCCGTTGCATCTGCGTGAGTAGCTACTAAAATAGTAGCAATCAGACTTCGCCGCCAAAGCGTTTGGTCAGGTTGTCGATGTATTGCTCCACCATCTTTTCGAACTCGGCTTCCACCACTGGCGCCACCACCATTTTCATCAGGCCCGGCAGCGGCAAGGTGAGGTCGCCATTGATCTGCAACGCCACATGCGTGGATTTTTTCTTGTCGGTGATTTTCCAGTGGCCTGACACCAGTGCGTTGCCTTCGCCCTTCACCGGGGTCCATTGCACCGTGCCCTTGGTTGGGTTGGAAACGTACTTGGAGGCATAAATGGTTTGCAGGTTGACCGACGCGATGCCGATTTTTGCCATTTCCCAGCGGTAGACGCCGTCGCCGAGGTCCACCAGTTTGTCCACTTTGGGGAAGAAACTGGCCGAGGTGGGCACATGGGAGAGCACCTCAAAGACGTCCGAGGCGCTGGCTTTGACTTCAAACTCGTAGCCAAGATCTATGTTCACGTTGATGGTCATGAATTGCTCGCAAATTATGGGGGAATGTTTGGTTGATCATGTTACACGGCTGAATTCAAGGCGAGTAATATGAACGGCTATGAAAGTCGATCCCGCCATCATCCAAATTTTTGCCGAAAACGTTCGGGCAGAAATTATTCCACCCGCAGCGGTGGTCAAGCTTGACGGCGCCATCATTGAAAAAATCAAAAAAAATGTTCCTATTTTTACGGGCATGACACCGGATTGCCTGACGCGCACGCTCGCGGTGGCTGAGTATTTCCCAGTCAAGGCAGGCGAGGTGGTGTTCAACGAGCGCGATATTGGCGATTCGTTTTTCGTCGTGATCGGCGGTGAGGTTCAGATTGAAAAGCTCAGCAATGGCAAGTCAGTTCAACTGGCCCGGCTCGGTGCTGGCCATTGTTTTGGCGAGATGGCGCTGGTGGGCAACCACCTGCGCTCAGCCACGGTGCGCGCCAGCCGCGACACCGTGACCATGCGCTTTTACCGCGAGTTAATTGATGCCAACCCCGAAAGCGCCCATGTCATCTACCGCAATATTGCCACCATTCTGGCCAAAAGGCTGGACCAATCCAGTGTGACGCTGGCTGAGTTGGTCCGGCAAAACATGAGCCCTTAAGACAGCATCCGGTCCTTGGCCACAAAGTACTTACGCGCATATGCCACCAGTTGACCGTCACTCGGATGGTCGATGGTTTCTACCCCCACCACCTTGTCGGCCATCACTTGGTCGTGCGCATGGATATGCTTGATGAGTTGTAATTTGGCTTGCGCCGGACCCACCACCAGAATCTCTTGGGCGCCTGCCAAGGCTTCGACGATGGCGTGATAATAATTTTTGTCTTCGGCGGGGCGGCCCGACCCCAAGGCGCCACTTTTTGAGTGCAAATGTTTGTGCGGTTTGGTGGGGTGAATGATGGATTTTTCAACATCGTCGGCTGTGATGTGCATGACATGCGCTTCAGAGTGATCCAGCCAAACAACGGCATGGTAGTGAGACATATTTTTTCCTTTTGAGTGTGATAAAACTTCAGCTTATGCCCTTGTATGAACGACTTGTTGACCAAGGTCAAAATGGTCTGACTCCTACTTTTTTCCCTTTAACCTGAATTCATGACCATTCTTCTTGCGCCCATGGAGGGCCTGCTGGACTTTGTGCTGCGTGACATCCTGACCCGGGTCGGCGGAGTGGACCGCTGCGTCTCAGAATTCATCCGTGTCACCAACACCTTGTTGCCCGATCGGGTTTATTACCGCGTGGTGCCGGAGTTGCTCAATGGCGGACGAACCTTTGCCGGCGTGCCGGTGCGCGCCCAGTTGCTGGGCTCGGACCCGGTCTGCCTGGCCGAAAATGCCGCTTGTCTGGCCGCATTGGGCCCGGATGGGGTGGACCTGAACTTTGGCTGTCCGGCCAAAGTTGTCAACCGCCACGGCGGCGGAGCAGCCCTGCTGGACGACCCGGAATTGCTTTTGAAGATCGTCTCGGCGGTGCGCCGCGCCGTGCCCGCGCACTTGCCGGTGTCCGCCAAGATGCGACTGGGGTTTAACGACGACTCTCGCGCGGTGGAGTGTGCACTGGCAATTGAAGGGGGCGGTGCCACCGAACTGGTGGTGCACGCCCGCACCAAGGCCGACGCCTACCGCCCACCCGCCTATTGGGAGCGCATTGCCGACATTCGAGCCGCCGTGCAAATCCCGGTGGTGGCCAATGGCGAAATCTGGAATGTGCAAGACGCCTTGCGCTGCCGTGAGCTCTCGGGTTGCCACAGCTTGATGCTGGGCCGCGGCATGGTGACTGACCCGGGACTGGCGCTGGCCATTCGGGCCGCCACGCCACTTTCGCCTTCGCTGGCGGTGCCTTTGGCTGCGTCTGGGTTGCCACACGCTGTCGTGACTTGGCAGACATTGCTGCCGCTCATTGTTGATTTCTGGCAGTTGGTGTGCACCCGGCTGGAGCGCCGCCAGCAGGCCGGGCGACTCAAACAATGGCTCAATTTCTTGCGTCGCCGTTACCCCGAGGCTGAAGTGGCCTACATGGCGATGCGCACTTTTAACGACCCGGCGGATGTGGACCATTGGCTGGTCAGCGCCGGGCTGCACATTGACACGCGCGGATTCCTGCACCGCCATCCGCATTAACCCTTTTTTATTTTTGATCGAGAGACTTCATGAAAACAAAAGCAGCCGTCGCCTGGAAAGCTGGCGCCCCCTTGACCATTGAAACCGTTGACCTGGAAGGCCCCCGCTTTGGCGAGGTGCTGGTCGAGATCAAGGCCACCGGCATCTGCCACACCGACTACTACACGCTCTCTGGCGCCGACCCCGAAGGCATTTTTCCGGCGATTCTGGGCCACGAAGGCGCAGGCATTGTGGTGGACGTGGGGCCGGGTGTGGCCGGTCTGCAAAAGGGCGACCATGTGATTCCGCTGTACACCCCTGAGTGCCGCCACTGCAAGTTTTGCCTCTCGCGCAAAACCAATTTGTGCCAGCTGATTCGCGGCACGCAGGGCAAGGGCCTGATGCCCGATGCCACCAGCCGCTTCAGCCTGGATGGCAAACCTATCTTTCATTACATGGGCACCAGCACCTTCAGCAACTACACCGTGGTGCCCGAGATCGCTCTGGCCAAAATCCGCAAGGATGCGCCGTTTGACAAGGTCTGCTACATCGGCTGCGGCGTCACCACCGGCATTGGTGCCGTGCTGTTCACCGCCAAGGTGGAGGCGGGTGCCAATGTGGTGGTATTTGGGTTGGGCGGTATTGGTCTGAATGTGATCCAGGGCGCCAAGATGGTGGGCGCTGACAAGATCATCGGCGTCGACATCAACCCGGCACGGCAGGAAATGGCGCGCAAATTCGGCATGACGCACTTCATCAATCCGAAGGAAGTTGAGAACGTGGTGGACGCCATCGTTCAACTGACTGACGGCGGTGCCGACTACAGCTTCGAGTGCATCGGCAACACCCAGGTGATGCGCCAGGCGCTGGAATGCACGCACAAGGGCTGGGGCCGCAGCATCATCATCGGCGTGGCCGAAGCCGGGGCCGAGATCAGCACCCGGCCATTCCAGCTGGTGACCGGGCGCAAATGGGAAGGCTCGGCCTTTGGCGGCGCACGCGGCCGCACCGACGTGCCAAAAATTGTCGACTGGTACATGGAAGGCAAGATCAACATCGACGACCTCATCACCCACACCATGCCTTTGGAAGATATCAACAAAGGCTTCGACTTGATGAAGAGCGGCGAGTCCATCCGTGGCGTCGTGCTCTTTTAAAACCTTGTAGGACAGACCGCAGTGACACGAAGTGCACCAGCCCTGTCATAAACTGATACAAATTGGCCTCTAGCCACCGTACCATATGCGCGAGTAGCTATTAAATGAGTAGCATAATGAATCTTGAATCGATTGAACTTCTGAGCGAGCACGCCTGCTTTGGCGGCGTGCAGCGTTTTTACCAACACGCCTCCCGCGTGATTGGTTTACCCATGAAGTTTTCGGTCTACCTGCCACCGCAGGCCGCACATGGACCAGTGCCTGCCTTGCTGTTTCTGGCAGGACTGACCTGCAATGATGAAACCTTCATGGCCAAGGCAGGCGCGCAACGTGTGGCCGCCGAGTTGGGGCTGGCGCTGATTGCGCCCGACACCAGTCCGCGCGGCGCGGGTGTGCCGGGAGAGACCGATAGCTGGGACTTTGGTGTGGGTGCCGGTTTCTACCTGGATGCGACTCAAGCGCCCTGGTCAAAACACTACCGCATGGAAAGCTACCTCACCACAGAACTGCTGGCGCTGGTCGCGCGCGAGCTGCCGATTGATGCCGAACGCCTCGGTATTTTTGGACATTCCATGGGTGGCCACGGCGCCTTGACTTTGGCCCTGAAACACCCCGGCTTGTTCAAGTCGGTGTCGGCCTTTGCCCCGATTTGCGCCCCGACGCTTTGCCCTTGGGGTCAGAAAGCCTTTGCGGGTTATTTGGGGGCAGATGAAAGCACCTGGGCGGCGCACGATGCCACGGCACTGATGCGTGAATGCAATACAGCGTCGTACCCGGCGGGCATCCTGATCGATCAGGGCTTGGCCGACAAGTTTTTGCCCAGTCAATTGAATCCCGATGCATTTGAAACTGCCTGCGACAAGGCCGGGCAACCCTTGACCTTGCGTCGTCATGCCGGTTATGACCATGGGTATTACTTTATATCCACCTTCATGGCCGACCACTTGGCGCACCACGCACTGACATTAGTTTAAATTTTCTCTTAATAGTTTGAACTAGAACGTACGTGCGTCCTAGAATTGTCCTTGCATAAGAAGGAGAATTACATGTTGGGAAATATCAAGATCACGCAGCGCTTTGTGGCTGTAATCGTCATTTACTCGATTGCCTTCGCCGCCGTGATGGGCGTGAGTCTCTGGGGTTTGATGTCAGCCCGGGACAGTCTCAAGACGGTGCATGACGATGCCATGAAACCCGCGCTGCTGGCAGCCGAGTCCATCGACAAGATTGTGCAGAACCGCCTGCAAATTCTGCTGGCATTCCAGCATGCGCCTGATGGCCCACTGGCAGCCATCCACACCCACCCTACCAACGCACACATCGATGCCATTGCCGCAAACCGGCTTGAAGCAAACAGAATTTTCAAGGACATGGAATCTTCTGTGTCAGGCCCCGATGAAAAAGCGATTTTTGAGCAAGCTAAAAATTCCCGTGGTCCTTGGCGCGACAAGCTTGATCAAGTGGTCACAGCGATTCAAGCGGGCGACTTCAGCTCTGCCACCATGGCATTCTTTCTGCAGGCGGGTCGGGTAGAGGCCGAAGCTTCCGTGAAGTCGCTGATCGTATATCGGGACCACCAAGTCAAAAAGGCTGCTGATTCTTACAAAGCGGCGGATGATCGCTATCAAAATGCGCTGATTGTTTTTGTATTGGCCATATTGTTGGGTGGTGTACCCGCAGTGGTCATGACACTCTTGCTGCTGTCACGGTTACGTGCCGGTTTCGAACTGGCCGATAAAACTGCCACGGCGATTGCGGACGGGGACTTGTCGCAAACCGTACCCCATGCCGGCGGCGATGAAATCGGTCACCTGCTGACTCAGATGGAGACCATGCGCAGTAACTTGCATCGCGTCATCCACCAGGTGCGCAATGGTTCCGACGCCATTGCCAGCGCCGCCAGCGAAGTCGCTACTGGCACGCTGGATCTGTCCAATCGCACGGAGAGTCAGGCCAGTTCATTGGAACAGACGGCCGCAGCTTCTGAAGAATTGGCCAGCACGGTGCAAAACAACGCTGACAATGCCCACCAGGCCAACCAACTCGCCTCCTCAGCCTCTGAAGTCGCGAGCCAGGGCGGTGCCGTGGTGACGCAGGTCGTGGAGACCATGGAAGCCATCAACACCTCGTCGCGCAAAATTGTGGACATCATCAGCGTGATTGATGGCATTGCCTTTCAGACCAATATTTTGGCTCTGAACGCTGCTGTGGAGGCGGCCCGTGCCGGGGAGCAAGGACGTGGTTTTGCGGTGGTCGCGTCTGAAGTGCGTTCGCTGGCGGGTCGCAGTGCCGAAGCGGCACGCGAGATCAAGATATTGATCTCTGACTCCGTTGAAAAGGTCGGCGTGGGTACCCATCAGGTGGCCCAGGCCGGTGCGACGATGCAGGAAATCGTGACAAGCATCCGGCGCGTGGCCGATATCGTGGCCGAAATTGCTTCTGCCAGCCGTGAGCAATCGGCCGGCATTGCGCAGATCAACCAGGCCGTGACCCAACTCGATGGTGTGACGCAGCAAAATGCGGCGTTGGTGGAGGAAACCTCCGCCGCGTCCAGTGCTTTGCAGCAGCAGGCCCATGAGTTGGCCAAGTTGGCTGCCTCGTTCAAGCTGGATGAACATGACGGGTCAAGAAGCCTGCAAACGAGGGCCCGTTTGCATTAACCTCCAGGCCATGCAGCCTACGCGCCGTGCTAGTTATAGCGCGGCGTTTTTACTTCTGGATCAAGCGTAGTCGCTCACCGGCACGCAAGAGCAAAACAGGTTGCGGTCGCCATAGACGTTGTCCACGCGTCCAACGGGCGGCCAGTATTTCACCTGCTTGAGTGTCGTCAGCGGAAAGCCGCCAACTTCGCGTGAGTAGGGACGGTCCCAGTCAGCACCCATCAAGGACGCGGCGGTGTGCGGGGCGTGCTTCAGGGGGTTGTTGTCCTTTGGCCATTCACCGCTTTCCACCTTCGCAATTTCGCCGCGAATGGCGATCATGGCGTTGATGAAACGGTCCAACTCATCCAGTGTTTCGCTTTCGGTTGGCTCGACCATCAGCGTGCCGGGCACCGGAAAACTGAGCGTGGGGGCGTGAAAGCCATAGTCCATCAAGCGCTTGGCCACGTCTTCGGCCGAGATGCCGTTGGCGCCGCCACTGCTTTCCTTCAAAGGCCGCAAGTCCAGAATGCACTCGTGCGCCACATGGCCGTTGGCGCTGGCGTACAGCGTGGGGTAGTGGTCTTTCAAGCGGGCGCTGATGTAGTTGGCGGCCAGAATCGCAATCTCGGTCGCCGACTGAAGGCCGTCAGGGCCCATCATGCGGCAGTACATCCAGCTGATCGGCAACACCGCCGCATTGCCCAAAGGCGCCGCAGAAATGGCACCCACACCCTGGCTCGGGATGCCGCCGGTGGCATGACCTGGC
>SESB01001337.1_pt1 | contig 16267 bp, 12 predicted proteins | sample 3171441 | NCBI WGS metagenome assembly SESB01 (sample SAMN06051867, study PRJNA518727) | freshwater metagenome | biome: subpolar coniferous forest; feature: holomictic lake; material: water; isolation source: holomictic Lake 227, 6 m depth | place: Canada: near Kenora, Ontario | collected...
TTTTCATGGTGTCGGTCATGCCGTGTACCGCCAAGAAATTTGAAATCACCCGACCCGAAATGGAATCCAACGGGATCAGGGATGTGGATGCTGTTCTTACTACCCGTGAACTGGCGAGGATGATCAAGGATGCGGGAATTGACTTCGCCCATCTGACTGATTCCGAATTTGATGCACCGCTTGGCCTTTCGTCCGGAGCTGCCGATATTTTCGGGACGACAGGTGGTGTGATGGAAGCTGCCATCAGAACGGTTTATGAGCTGGTAACAGGTCGCGAGTTGCCCATGGAGTCATTGCATGTTCAGCCATTGGTCGGATTAAAGCAGATAAAAACTGCTGATCTGAAAATCGAAAATCCGGTAGAGGCCTTCTCTTTTCTGGATGGAGTTACCGTCAAAGTTGCCGTGACAAGCGGATTAAAGGGCGCCTCCAAATTGATGGAAGAGATTCGAATGGGAACAAGCCCCTATCATTTTATTGAGGTAATGGGATGCCCCGGTGGATGCATAAGCGGTGGCGGTCAACCAAGGCCTGTAGATGATTTGGTACGCCTCAAACGGTTGCAGGCCATCTACCGTGAAGATGAGGGCAAACAATTGCGCAAATCGCACCAGAATGAGGATGTAATGGCCTTGTATAAAGAATTCCTTGGCCATCCGCTCGGTCATCTTTCACATGAACTGCTGCATACCACTTATGTGAAAAGGGAGAAAAACTAGCAAAGATGAAAAGTTGATAACTGAAAGTGGAAAGTTAAAGGTGATTCAATTTATGATATTGATCAATACTGGCTTTCTTGTCCATCGAAAGAACCCAATTCAGTTAAAATAAAAAAAGTAAATCTCATTTTCATTTTCAGTTATCAACTTTTTAATTTCCAGTCGGCCCCCTCTTTGGTGTCTTTAATCTCGAAACCCATGGCGGTAAGACGATCCCGTATCTGATCAGAAGTAGCCCAGTCTTTCTTGATTTTGGCTTCCTGGCGCAGCGTAAGCAAAAGTTCAACTACCTTCCCCAGCACTTCACCCGAGGCAGAATCCATTTTGCCTGAAGGAGGCTGAAGTCCCAGAACATCAATAACTAGTTCGCTGTAAAGTTTCTGCAGTTTGGACAGATCCTTTTCGGTGATGGTGGCATTCCCGTCATTGATGGAATTAATCATCCTGGCCCCATCGAAGAGATGCGCGATCAGGATCGGACTGTTCAAATCATCGTTCAATGCCGCATAGCAATTGTTTTTCAATTCATTGACGTCAATGGTTGAAGTGGCTGCTGTCCTGAGATCCTGGAGTAAAGCCATGGCATTCATCAGGCGTTCAAATCCCTTTTCCGCGGCCTGCAGGGCTTCGTTGGAGAAATCAAGCGGACTGCGGTAATGTGCCTGCAGCATAAAAAATCGGATGGTCATCGGATCATACGCTTTTTCGAGCAACGGATGCGTACCGGTGAAGAATTCATCCAGCTGGATAAAATTTCCAAGCGATTTACCCATCTTCTGACCGTTGATGGTGATCATGTTATTGTGAATCCAGTAATGAACAGTTTGGTGACCAAAACAAGCCACTCCCTGCGCCACCTCAGCTTCGTGGTGGGGGAAAAGGAGGTCCAGTCCGCCACCGTGTATATCGAAAGTCTCTCCAAGGTATTTGGTGCTCATGGCCGTACATTCTGTGTGCCATCCCGGGAAACCGGTTCCCCAGGGTGAAGGCCAGCGCATGATATGCTCAGGCAGCGCATTTTTCCACAAGGCAAAATCAAGTCCCGACTTTTTCTCACTCTGACCATCCAGATCACGGGTGTTGGTGTAAAGATCCTCTATTTTTCTGCCTGAGAGAATACCGTACGGATGTTTCTTCGCGTAGGTTTCCACATCAAAATAGACCGAACCGTTTGTTTCATAGGCGAATCCTGCCTCAATTATTTTTTTGACGGCTTCAATCTGTTCGATGATATGGCCAGAGGCAGTAGGTTCTATGCTGGGAGGCAGCACATTGAGCTGTCCCATATTCTGCCGGTAGCTGTTGGTATAAATCTGCACGATCTCCATCGGTTCCAACTCCTCGACCTTTGCTTTTTTGGCCACTTTGTCCTCCCCTTCATCCGCATCGTTCACCAGGTGACCAACATCTGTGATGTTCCGCACATACCTGACCTTGTAGCCAATGTGCAACAGAAAGCGAAAAAGGAGGTCGAAAGTAATCGCCGGTCTTGCATGACCAAGATGGGCATTGCCATAAACAGTTGGCCCGCAGACATACATCCCGACATGATCCTTGAGAATCGGGACAAAAAGTTCTTTTTTGCGGGTCAGGGTGTTGTACAGCGTTAACTTTTCCATGGTCATTGTTTAATGGGATCAATGTGCAAAATTAAAAAAAAAGGGATGACCGCCCTAAAAAGTGTTGAGAGCTTTCTTATCTTTGAATCTTAAGACCTTTATTGAACCCCTATGAAACACTTTTTTCTGAAATCAGTCCTGCTTATCCTTGTTATTTCCATCTCCTCCTGCTCTTTTTCGCAAAACAAATCTGTGCCAGAAGGTCCCATGGTACTGATAAAGACGCAATATGGCGACATGAAAGTGGTCTTGTACAACGAGACACCACTCCATCGCGATAATTTCATGAAACTGACCAAGGAAAAGGTGTTTGACAGCCTGCTTTTTCACAGGGTGATCAAGGGTTTTATGGTTCAGGGAGGTGATCCGCAATCCAAAAGGGCAACCAAAGACCAGATGTTGGGTGATGGCGACCTGAATTACACCCTCCCTGCTGAAATCAGACCGGGAATTATCCACAAAAAAGGGGTGATTGCCGCAGCAAGAAACGGAGACGAAGAAAATCCGGAGCGTCGCTCCTCTGCTACCCAGTTTTATCTGGCACAAGGGAAAGTTTACAAGTATGACGATGTTCCATCCATCGAACAAAACCTAAATGGCAGAGCCGTGGAATCGCTGTTTCTCAAACTCAAAGCCGATAAAATTGATACGCTGATGTTGTTTCAGATGGCCAGAAATCAGGAAGGCTATGACAAAATTCTGGCAAAAATCAGACAACAGGCAGAAAGGCAGATAGACAAAAATCCGATCAGACTGACCAAACAACAAATTGAAACCTACACCACGCTTGGTGGGATTCCTCACCTCGATGGGGGCTATACCGTCTTCGGGGAAGTTGTTGAAGGGATGGCAGTTATTGACTCAATTGCCGCGCAACCTACCGGGAAAAGCGACCGTCCGCTGGAAAATATCCGGATGAAAGTTGAGGTAATTAAGGAGTAGGAATTTCCACCTTGAAGCCAACCTTTTGCAAATCCATGTAGAAGGAGGGGTACGATTTGGTTACCACCATCGCATCTTCGATCCCGACTGATCCCTTGAACATGGCAACAGGAGCGAAGGCCATGGCCATCCGGTGGTCGTCGTAAGTGGCAATAACAGGTTCATTCTCAGAATTGGAAGCTGAAAGTGTCCCGTCCCATGCAAGTTCACCATCTGCCGGCTCTGTCAGCACAACACCTAATTTGGCACACTCATTTTTCAGGGCAGAGATCCGATCGGTCTCCTTAATCTTCAGCGTTTTCAATCCGGTAAAATGGAAAGGCAGTTTTTTACCTATCGACAAGACGACGAAAGTCTGGGCAATGTCAGGGTTTTCGATGAAGTTCAGTACTAATTTCTTCAATGGCACCTCCTTGTTCCGCGTTAAACGTACCGAATCCCCTTCCTGCCTCGATTTAATTCCAAAGTATTTTTCAAACCACTCCGACTGAACCGCATCTCCCTGCAAACTATTCAGGTACAGTCCTTTCAAATACAAATCGCAATGATCAGACAAAGCTGCAAGTGCATACCAGTAGGAGGCTCCTGACCAGTCTGACTCCACAGAATACGGGATCGGCTTGTACGATTGCGCTTCAATTCGAATCTCATTCCCGTTCCATTGGTATTTGATTCCGAATTTCTTCATCAGGTGAAGTGTCATTTCGATATAGGCCCGCGAGGTTATGCTATTTTTCAGTCTGATTGACAAACCTCCCTGAACGGTTGGTGCGATCATCAGCAAAGCCGAAATGTACTGGCTGCTGATGCTTCCATCCAGTTCGATGGTTCCTCCCCTGAGCGCGGTTCCGGTGATCTTCAGCGGTGGAAATCCTTCGATGCCGGTATATTCAATTTGAGCTCCCATTTTCCGAAGTGCATCCACCAGGATGGAAATGGGCCTTTGCTGCATCCTTTCGGAACCTGTCAGGTGCCATTCACCCACAATTTTGGAGAGGTAAGCCGTTAAAAAACGCATGGCAGTTCCGGCATGACCAATGTCAAAACGGTTCGTGTCCGACTGAAGCACCTTGTCCATCACGATGGAATCATCGCAGTCGGAAAGGTTTTTTACGGGAAAAGACGAATAACTCAATGCATTGATGATAAGCACCCTGTTGCTGATGCTTTTGGAAGCCGGCAACGTGATTTCCCCGGAAATCCGAGAATCGGGTTTAGACAAATGGGTAATCATTGATTCAGTCATTGTTGATCTCGCGGAAATAATCCAACGCTTCAAAAATCTGTTCTTTCGTGCAATTGCGATTAATTTCAACGTCTCCGACTGAGGTGATCAGTGTGAAATTAATCCTTTGTCCATCGTTTTTCTTGTCATGGCCCATCAATTCGTACAATGCTTCGTAGTCATTGACCGATATGACATACTTCCCGTAGACCGAACGAATCCAGTCCGACAAATGGTGCAGAGTCCCATCCGGAAATCCGCAATGCAGTTTGGAAAGATAAAGTTCAGCCAGCATACCAAAGGCCACAGCGTGTCCATGCAGCAGGGGTTTTGACTGTTTCAGGGAATGGCTTTCAAAAGCATGGCCAATCGTATGCCCGAAATTCAAAGCTTTCCGAATATTTTTTTCGAGGGGATCCTTCTGTACAAAATAGCCTTTGATCATCACGGAATGGGTAATCAGGGTCTGAAGTTCCGCGTAATCAGGATTCAACAAATCAAACTTCCTCAGTTCTGTCAGGTGATCCTGTGAGTGAATCAGGCTGTGTTTGATCATCTCCGCATATCCCGATATGAAATTATCATAATCCAGGGTAACCAGAAAACGGGTGTCGATAATGACCTGAAGCGGCTGATTGATGACACCTATTTCATTCTTCAAGCCGTTGAAATTGAATCCGGTTTTGCCACCTACCGAGGCATCCACCTGGGCAAGCAGTGTGGTTGGAACATTAACAAACTCAACTCCCCTCTTGAAGGTAGAAGCGGCAAAACTGCCGATGTCGGTCACCATTCCTCCTCCGAGGTTAACCACAAGCGACTTGCGATCGGCACCGTTCTGACTCAGGAAGAGCCATATTTTTTCCACTGCCGCAATCGACTTATGTTCCTCCCCGCTTGTGATGACAATTTGCTTGAATTTTTCGACTCCCGGCACATCACAAAGTAGCGGAAGGCAATATCTTTTTGTATTACGGTCCATAACCAGAAAGAGTTTGTCTTCCGGAAATTTGGCAATCAGTAACCCAAGCTCTTTTTCGAGCTGATCGGTTACCACGACGGAATTATGATGAGTCATATGCTGATAAATCTTATTTCTTTGAACTACAAAGGTAAAAGAAATTTATTTGCCGCATCCTGTTAGCTCTGTAATGCCCTGACCCTGGAAACCAAAAGGGTGATTCCCAAGCCAAAAACCCCAATTACAGCGAAAGAATAACGCAATCCGGCGGCCTGTGAAATATATCCAATCAATGGTGGCCCCATCAGGAAACCAAGGAAACTCACACTTGAAACCGTGGCGAGGGCAATCCCGGTAGGTACTTTTGAATGTCGCCCGGCAGCACTGTAAACAGCCGGGACCATGCTCGAAACTCCTAACCCGACCAACATAAAAGCCAATGTACACGGAACCAGAAAAGGGAAGAAAACGGCCGTAAACAATCCCGTGGAGATCATAACTCCGCAGATTTGCATCAGCCTTTTTCTGCCGATTTTAGAGGCAAAATAATCGGCAACAAAGCGACCGGAAGCCATCATTACCATAAATGACGTATAACCCAGAACGACAAGCGATGCCGGCGCATGAACCACATCCTTGAAGTAAATGCCACTCCAGTCGAACATGGCACCTTCACTGGCCATGCTGCAAAAACCGATGATTCCGAGCTGAATCAGCGCACCATCCGGCTTGTTGAATATTTTACGTTTTGGTTCATCCGGGTTAGCCTTGTGTTTGCTGCGAACCAGGAAGGGAAAATTAATCCATACAAGAGTCCACACAACGAGAACGATGGTCGCAAAATGCCAAAAAGGTGTTACCTGGAGGTTGATCATCGCGATACCAACCAGTGCACCGGTAAAACCGGCAAGGCTCCATCCTCCGTGGAAAGAGGACATGATGGAGCGACGGTAGATTTTTTCTGCAGCGACCCCCTGTGTGTTGATGGAGATATTGCAAGCATTTCCGAAGATGCCGAATACAAACAGCACCAATGCCAACTGCCAACCCGACTGAACCAAACCAAGAAAAATCAGGCAAATGGTATAGGCCGGTAAAGCAAAAGGGATCACCCGGTAGCTTCCAAAACGGGTCACAAGTTTGCCTGAAAAGGGCATCATCAGAAATTGCCCCACCGGCAAGGCGAACAAGATGGTTCCGAACATCGCATCGTTCAATTGCAAAGCCGTTTTGATATCCGGAATCCGGCTTGCCCACGATGAGAAACAGAGTCCCATGCTGAAATAGACCAATGCAACGGCAATTCGGATGCGGCTCTTATTCGGGACGGATTCCGTGGATGGGATGTGTGTGGCTTCGATATTCGTCATTTATATATTCAAAAAACCGTTACCCCCCCGGAAAAAGGAGGAGGGTTACCTGAACTGAGGACAAAAGTATGGAATAAATCTCAGCAGACAGAGCTAGTTTAAAAATTACGAGCCAGACAGAACCTCCAATCCATGATTGGCCAATGAAAATGGGTTAAAAAAATTCAGCTTTCATTTTGAAGGACAAGGTTCGGTTAAAGTCGCCAATTGGATGTTTAGCCGATTTTTACCGACGTCATGGTAAGTGAACCAGCCACCGCTGCATCGTTGAAAATAGATACCTTTTCATGTTCCTCTTTCAAAGCCAGGATATATAACAAGGGTAAAAAATGTTCCGGAGTGGGAATGGCAAGGTCGAAGGCTTTGCCATGCGATTTGTAATTGATCAACTGTTTGTGATCATTCTCCAGAATAAATTTCTTCATTTTTTCATTGGCCTCAGTGGCCCAGTCGAAGGCAAATCCGGGCACCTCCATTTTATCCCAGGCCACGCGCTGAAGATTATGAACCAGGTTTCCACTGCCAACTATCAGAACCCCTTTTTTGCGCAAAGAAGCCAGTTCCCTGGAAAGATCGTAATGAAACTGCGGTGTCTGGTAATAATCCAGACTCATCTGAATGATCGGAACATCCGCAGCGGGATAAAGGTGCTTCACCACGCTCCAGCAGCCATGATCGAGTCCCCATTTCTGGTCGAGTCCAACCTCCGTTTTGGCCACAATTTTTTTTGTTTCTGCGGCCAGTTCAGGACTACCCGGGGCAGGATATTCCACTTCGAACAAACGCTGAGGAAATCCGCCAAAATCATGAATGGTTAACGGGTTCTGCATGGCTGTTACAAAAGTGCCTCTTGTCTCCCAATGGGCAGAAATGCACAATATGGCTTTGGGACGGGGGATTGTCTTCCCCGCCTCACGCCATCCGGTTACGAATTCATTTTCTTCGATGGCATTCATCGGAGAACCATGACCCAGAAACAGCACCGGCATCTGTGCAGTGCTGTCGGCTGATTCTGAGAATTTATTCAAAGCGTCGAGTTTCATAGCTGAACCAATTAAAGTTGTAACGGTCATGCTTTTTAAAAATTTCTTTCTGTCCATGCTTGATGATCCTGCCTTCCAGAATACGATGCAAATTATTTTCTATTTTTATCTTGGTGGCTATTTCTTTTGGCCACTAAGACACCAAGACACAAAGAGATTGAATGTCCTCTTCAGGATTGTTTCACCAGTTGAATCTCACAACTGATTTTAACCTCTTCGCCAACCAGAACACCACCGGCTTCCAGTGCTGCATTCCAGGTAAGGCCCCAATCCTTTCTGTTGATTTTGCCGTTCAATGTAAATCCCGCTTTGGTATTTCCCCATGGATCCGTCGCGATTCCACCAAATTCCGCCTCAAGTTTCAACTCCCTGGTGACTCCTTTGATAGTCATTTTTCCTGTCAGTTCAAATTCCTCGCCATCGATATTTTTGAGCGAATTGGATTGAAAGGTAATCAGATCGAAATTAGCCACATCAAAAAAGTCGGCACTTTGCAAATGGCCGTCGCGATCCGGGTTACCGGTTTGAATGGAGGCAGGCTTCAGACTGAACCCAATTTGGGCGGTCGAAAAATCATCGCCATCCGTGGTTACCGTTGCATCAAATTCCTTGAAAGTTCCTTTGACATTGGAGATCATCAGGTGTTTGACCTTGAAAGCTATTTCGCTGTGAACAGGGTCGATGCCCCATTTTGTTTTTGTCGTTTCCATCATCTGTTTTTTATTGATTTATGATGGTACAAAGATGAGCCCTTTGGCCTCCTCGCCGGTAACACTTTTGGGAAATAGTGTTGTAATTTCAGGAAATCAACGATTTCATCTCCTCCCGAAATTCGGTGGGTGTTTGTCCGGATTTTCTTTTGAATACCGTCGTAAAATAGGCTTTCTCGTTGTAGCCCAGCGCATAACCAATTTCTGAAATCGTTTGATCGGTCGAAATCAAGCGGTTTTTCGCTTCAATCAGTTTTCTGGTCTCTATAATTTCGGAAACGCTTTGCTGAAGGATATTCTGACAAATGAGGTTCAGATTGCGGGATGACATGAACAATTTCTCGGCATAGAAATCCACTCCTTCCGAACGATGGTAATTCTCCTCCAAAATTTTCAGGAAATTTCTGAACGTGATGTTTTGGGTCTTCTGATTAAGCGGCTGAGGCTCCATCCTCTTCCGCTGCGATTCAATCATCGTAAAGAGTGCACTTAAAAGGTGCCGGATCACTGAAAAATCGGTGTTCGCCTGCTGCATTTCATCGTACATCATCGCACACAGCTGATTCATCCGCTCAAAACAGAGGCCTTTCGGAAATTCGAGTGTTGCGTGATCGTGGTACCAGGCATACAACTGGAAAGTAGTCTCAGGAATAAACTCACTCTTGAAGCGGATCAGCCAGATATCCAGATTCCCCTTCCTTACTTTTGGTTTGGCCTTGTGAATCTTGCCTTTGGTGATAAAACTGATATAGGGCGCCGCAAACAGGGAAGATTTAAAGTCGATGAAATGATCCAGCTCTCCTTCCAGTCCAACCAGCAACTCCTCCCATTCATGCACGTGGGGATCGTTGGGTGTTGCGTCCAGTTTGGCAGCATCCTCAATATTAAACTTTTGTATGTCAAATAATTGCAGCATCATTAATTGAATCTCAAGTTGTCGCGCAAAGTTCGCAAAGGGACGCAAAGAAAAACGCCTTGTTACATTGCGTCCCTTTGCGTGCATTGCGCGACCTGTTTTCTATTTATTCCAAAACTCAGCTTTTTATCGAGCAATAGTTTGTACTCCTACCCGTTGAAATCGCGGATCGCCTCCAGCATCGCGGCGAGGTTTTCGACAGGCACATTGGCCTGGATGTTGTGCACCGTATTGAAAACAAACCCACCATCCCTGGCAAAAATATCACAATTTTCGAGGACTTGCTTTTTAACTTCGGCGGGAGTGCCAAAAGAGAGCATCTTCTGGGTATCCACGCCGCCACCCCAGAATACAAGATCCTTCCCATAATTGTTTTTCAAATGTTGCGGATCCATTCCACTGGCATTGATCTGGACCGGGTTAATGATGTCGAATCCGGCATCGATAAAAAGCGGCATAAAGGTTTCGACGGCACCGCAAGAGTGCTTGAAACTTTTCCATTCCGTATTTTGATGCATCCAGTCGTTGATTTTCCGGTAATAGGGAAGGTAAAGTTCAGTGAATTCATCGGGAGAGCAAAAGGTGGAGACCTGCGTTCCGAAATCGGTGCCGCAGATAAAAACGGCATCGATCTGATTGCCGATCCGACTATAAATTTTGGCAAAGTTGGCGATGGCAAGTTCTGTCTGTTTTTCAAAGATGGCATGGATGTAATCAGGTCGCAGGATGGTGCTCATGTACCATTCTGCTACATCACGAATCCCTTTCGGGTTTTTGAGCTGCATACCGGGAACCAGTGCGATGTCGCCTAGAGCCGTGCCGCCCAGACTTGCAATGACACCTTTTCCCGAGGCCGCCTGATGGCTGACCGTTCTTTCCCAGTAATCGAGCGTATCTTCCGAAATGGGTTCAAATTCTTCAAGGTTATCTTCCGGATCAAGTTTATCGTCGTCAATGGGCTCCTGGCGGATGATGGCATCGAAGAAATAGCCCGCTTGGGGCAACCTGGCATTGGGTGGCAGGCTTCGGTCGCCGCCGGGGTAAATCAGGGTACTGCCATCCATATCCTGTGTGGTATTGAAATCTTCCGGCACAAGTACTTCCTGTCCCCAGTTGGTGGTGAAACGTTTCCATTCGCACTCGTTGTTGCAAATGCCGAACATGTTGTTCTTCCCGTAAGCTCCAACCACATCGATTCCCATTTTCTGAATCAGTTCCTCATCGACTTCTCCCAACATCTGAAAAGGCTCAATCACCCTGACGGGGATCTCTTCCAGCCCGAAATGGTGACGGAGGTTCTTCACCGCCAGACAATGGATGCCCGTCACCGCTGTTCCGCCAAAATCGACCACCAGACGATCGGGCTGCCGGTGGTTCAGTGTTTTTTGAAGATTTTCCCTGGAGTTCATGTATCCGTAATTTTTTTGAAAAATTACATAAAAAAACCATAACTAAGTGAAATGAAGATAGGTGATAAGAGAGAAAGAGTTTTGTTTTTCTTTCATTGCCGTTGGCTACAGCCAATCCATCAATTATTTGGCTAAAGCCAGATTCAATCAATCCTAACTATCCGTTGGCTGAAGCCAACGGCAATAAAAAAAGAGGCCGCCTCAGATAAACTGAAGCGGCCTGATGCTATGCATTGTAATTGTTACATTAGCTTGAACTCGATCGGGATCGTATATTCAACGCTGACGGCTTGTCCGCGTTGTTTACCGGGTTTCCAGTCGGGCATCAGGTTGACTACCCTGATGGCTTCAGCATCCAGTGCAGGGCTGACAGACCTTTGAATTTTTGCTTGTTCTATCTTACCCGAGCTGCTTACCACGAAAGAGACTAAAACTTTCCCCTGGGTCTTGTCCTTAATGGCCTCTGCAGGATATTTGACCGACTTTGCAATGAATTGACTCAACTCATTGGCGCCTCCCGGAAATTCGGGCATCTCTTCCACTACGACAAATACTACCTTTTCCCCTTTTTGTGGACCTGCTGCCGGATCAGGGACAGTCTTATACTCGCTTTTAGCACCATCCAGCGCAAACTGAACCGGAATGGTATAAGACACACTGACTTCCTTCCCACCTTGTTTACCCGGTTTCCACTTTGGTAAAAGATTGACCACCCTGATGGCTTCGTTGTCGAGCAATGGATGGACGCCCCTGGCTATTTTGGCATCTGCTACGGTGCCATCCGACTTCACGACGAAAGTGACAAAAACTTTGCCTTGAATACCTTCCTTGATGGCATCCACCGGATATTTGACTGTTTCGGCAATGAATTTACGAAGGGCCATTTCACCTCCCGGGAATTCAGGCATCTCTTCCACAACAATGAAAACGCCATCAGCTCTTTGTGCTCCAACTTTCGGCGCAGGAAAGGGCAACGCTTGTTTGGCATCTTTGTTCCCATCAAGTGCAAACTGAACCGGAATGGTATAAGCTACATTGACTTCTTTCCCACCTTGTTTACCAGGTTTCCATGTTGGCAACAAATTGACCACCCTTAATGCCTCTTCGTCCAGCAACGGATGAACACCCCTGACCACTTTGGCATTTCCTACCGTTCCATCCGACTTCACGACGAAAGTGACAAAAACTTTGCCCTGAATATTCTCCTTGACGGCATAGTATGGATACCTGACTGTACTACCGATAAAATCCCTCAAGGCTTTTTCTCCACCAGGGAATTCAGGCATCTCTTCTACAACCGTAAATACGCCATCCAGTCCTGGTCCGTTGACTTTTGTAACCATAACTGCCTCTTGTTTGGCCTTTGTGGTAATCTGAACTGCGCCATTCTTACCGTTTTCTCCATACAAAGCAACAGCCGCTTCTTCCTTCATGATAACAGTAGTTTTTATTTGATCTGGTTTGGGTAGAGCCGCAGTTTTTGGGTTTGTAAGAACACCATCAACAATATATATCGGAGGGTTTACTGCATCAACGTCGTAAGCCTTTTGAAGTACTATTTCTGAATCTTTATTTGAAAGGCGTTGCCCATGAGAATAAGTATCACCTGCGTTCCAAACAATATTACCTTGGTGTCCTTTGGAACTAAGCAGGATTACGCCGTTTCTAGCTTTTTCGCCATATCTATCAATGGCAGATTTACCTTTCAGTATATCGATAGTTTCTATTTTATCCGGGCCAAGTTGGTCCATTTCGGACTTTGAAATGGCTTTCCCATCCAAATAGATCAGTGGAGGATTCGCATCATCTATCCCTTTGCCGGATACAGATTGGGGTGGTGGTGGCGGAGTTCCTGAACCCTCAACAACAACCTCTTTTTTCCAGTCTTTTCCCTTGGTTTTAATCAAAATCACCCCATTCTTTCCCTTTTCTCCGTATACAGCAGTGGCCGATTTATCCTTTATTACACTGATGGATTCAAAAGTTTCCGGATTAACCTTGTCCATGGCAGCTTTGGTTATCAGGATGCCATCGAGATAAATCAACGGAGGATTTGCCTCATCAAACCCTCTAAAAGATGCAGGAGGTGGGGGTGGTGGTGGCGGTGGGGTTCCGTATGCTACCACAGTTACCTGCTCAAGTCCGACTTTACTGCCTTCCATGACAATTTTCATCGGCTGACCGTCCACCTTTTGAACTTTTGATTTGAATCCGACAAAGGTGAAGACCAGTTCTGAATTGGCCGGAATGTCTTTCAGTAAAAAATTACCATCCTTGTCGGTGAGTGTTCCGGTAGTTGAGTTTCTCACGATCACAGAAGTTCCTTGCAAAGGGGTTGTACCATCTGCCTTCACCACCTGGCCTTGGACATCGGTAGTTTTCTCCTGAGGTTCCACTGAATTGTTGTCACTTCCGTACTGGTATTCCGGTACCGCGAAGGCATAGAACAGCATCGCAACAAATGGCAAAACCAGCAACATCTTTAATTTTCTGAAAGGAGAATCTATTTTCTTTTTCATCATTTTAAATCTTTTTTTGTTGAGTGAATAACTGAATGAATTGGTGAGGCTGAAGACAGGAACTCCCAATAACTGGTTCAGCAGGGCTGCCTGGTAGACGGCCGGATCGGCTGTACGCTGCAGGGCACTCTCGTCGGCCAGGAATTCATGGTTCTGACGGATCAGATGGGCGTAAATCCACGCAAACGGATTGAACCACTGCACGATGCAGATCAATTCGACCAGCAGTAGATCGAACCAGTGACGTTGCTGAATGTGTTCCCGTTCATGGTTCATGATCTCTTCCATCTCTTGTGTCGCAATTGAAGGATTGACGAAGACGAAAGAGAAAAATGAAAATGAAGAGACAAATTCCGGCGTACGGACCAGTTTCATGGCACCGGCTCTTTCATAACCGGCTGTTTGCAATTTCCGGATGATCTTCCACGTCTGAAAGAGCAGTCGGAACAGGAAAATCAAACTGCCGAGCAGATAGATCCAGAAGTAGATCGTCAGAGGCGATGCCTGTTCCGGAACAACCATTCCTGCAGACAACTCTCCAATGTCGGTGGAGGTTGATATGGCCGGTAAAATAACCGCATAATGAAAAGTATAAAAAGGAAACAGCAGGGAAGCAATGATCCCGGCCAGCAGATAAACCCTGTTCAGCCTGAAAAAATGTTCATTTCGCAGCACCAGAAAATATACCAGCGCGAAACCTGACAGCCAAATGGCTGATTTCAACAGATACATTCCGATTGCTTCCATTTTATTCGGTTTTAATGCGTTTAGCCAGCTCCCTTTTTGTCTCTTCCAGCAAAAGTTCGAGGTCTTTGATCGACAGGTCGTTCTCCCTGGCAAAAAAGGAGGCCATGGCGGGGAAGGAATTGTTGAAATAGTTGTTCATCAATCCAAAAAGCTGTTTGCCGGAATACTCTTTCTTCAGCACCAGCGGGTAATAGACAAAGACTTTGCCATAATCCTTATGGCCGACGAAGCCTTTCTTTTCGAGAATCCTTACTACTGTGGATACCGTATTTCTGGCAGGTTTCGGTTCTTCGAAACGATCGAGTATGTCTTTGACCAACCCTTCGCCCAAATCCCATAAGATCTGCATTACCTGTTCTTCCGCTTTTGTTAATTGCATGATTTTTTCATTTTATTGTCAATCCTTCCCTACAAACATACAACTATATTTATAGTCACACAATAGCTTTAAGATTATTTAACTAATTTTTTAGTTGATTGGGTTTGGCTGTCAAATTTTTAGTATTCCAAGTACTTATTTAACAGACTGTGGGAATTTTGCAGATTGCCTTTCTGTGTTTGAAGGACAGATTTTTATTCACATGAATATCTTCAGATTGCTTCGCTGTTACTCCTGCAAGTGAAAGCTTTTTATTCGAATAAATACCACCAGATTGCTTCGCTGCGCTCGCAATGACGGAATGCTTCTGATAATGTGAGGGTGGAGAGAAGGAGGCGCACCAAAATTTTGTCCAAATTAAACAGGCAGGTCCCATCGTCTCCTTCTCTCCACCCTCACCACCAAAAAATTGATACGTCATTGCGAACAAGAGGTAAGAAGTGTGAAGCAATCTGTTTGAAGTTCCAATTTCTTTGAGAAGACAGATATCAATTAAACTTAGATCTGCATTGAATTATAATCTGGGCACAGTCATTCCGCCATCCACCATTACCACTTGTCCTGTCGAATAGGGCATGCTTCCGGTGGCCATGGCTGCCGCCACCTTGCCCACATCAGAGGGCAAGCCCCATCTTGATTGAATGGCCAGTCCGTTTTGAAAAAGAAGATCGTATTTTTTCTCCACCCCCGAGGTCATATCCGTCCTGATCACACCCGGTTGGATTTCGTAAACGGGGATATCAAACTCGCCCAACCGGGCGGCCCACAATTTGGTAGCCATGGCGATCCCAGCTTTAGAGATACAGTATTCGCCACGATTGACGGATGCAACAGTTGCAGAAACAGAAGAGACATTGATGATGCAAAAAAATTCGTCAGGCATAAATTTCTTGGTTTCAATCATTTGGTTGGCCATCAACTGGGTAAGAAAATAGGGCCCCCGGAGATTGACATGAAGCACCTGCTCAAAACTCTCCTCTGTTGCATCCAGGATATCCCTTCTTTCCAGCGGAGCCACTCCGGCATTGTTGACAAGAACATTCACCCTGTCGAAATGTTTGCAAACGGCATGAACGAGGTTTGACCGATCCTCTTTCATCGATACGTCACTCCGGAAATAGGCCACGCGGGTTCCCAAAAGTCGAAGATCCTCCAGGACAGATTCTACGGTTTCCTCATCGCGTATGCCATTCAGTGCCAGATCAAATCCGGCTTTGGCCAGTTCAATGGCAATTCCCAGTCCAATACCACGTGTTCCTCCGGTGATCAATGCTACCTTATTCATGTCAATATTTTTTATTTTGTTCGGTTCCCGAGACTGGACTCCACTGAGCCTGCCGAAGGGTCGAAGGGTTCGATTTTGGATTACGCTATTTTTTCAATTCATTTCTTTCGTCCGAAATAAATATCGAACATTTTTCATCATTCTACCGCGGACGATGGTCTCCTATCATTCTTTGACCCCCGGTTGCACCGGGGGTTATTCACAGGAAACCCCAGCCGGGGTTAAAATTCAATTCTTCAATTTGTTTCCTCCAATGAATCGAAGGATATCATGGATGAACCCACCTTCTTTCCACATTTGTCTGTTCCGTCCGAATGAATCATCGGGCCTTTTTGAACTTGCTACCGCGGACGGTGATCTCCACGCTTTCTTCAATCCCGGATTCCGCTCCGCTTCACCCGGGGCTACCAATATGTCGCCACT
>SESB01001339.1_pt1 | contig 16255 bp, 14 predicted proteins | sample 3171441 | NCBI WGS metagenome assembly SESB01 (sample SAMN06051867, study PRJNA518727) | freshwater metagenome | biome: subpolar coniferous forest; feature: holomictic lake; material: water; isolation source: holomictic Lake 227, 6 m depth | place: Canada: near Kenora, Ontario | collected...
CGAAATCCGACAGGTTCTATTAAAGATAGAACTGCAATCGCGATGATCGATGATGCGGAGAAATCTGGAAAGTTAAAACCAGGTGCAACAATTCTGGAACCAACAAGTGGTAACACAGGTATCTCACTTGCGATGATTGCAAAGGTACGTGGCTATAAATTGGTTTGCGTGATGCCAGAGAACACCAGTGTGGAGCGGCGTCAACTACTTGAAATGTGGGGCGCAAAAATTATTTATTCACCAGCAGCTGGTGGTTCAAATGAAGCTGTTCGGATGGCAAAAGAAATTTCGGCGCAAAATCCAGAATGGGTTTTCTTGTATCAGTACGGCAATCCGGCAAATACTTTGGCACATTACCAAACTACTGGACCAGAAATTTGGGAAGACTTACCTGAAATAACTCACTTCGTTGCTGGGCTTGGTACTACTGGAACTTTGATGGGTGCTGGAAAATTTCTGCGCGAGAAAAATCCAGAGATCGCAGTCATTGCAGCCGAACCACGTTATGGTGAAGTTGTTTATGGACTTCGTAATCTTGATGCTGGTTTTGTCCCAGAGCTTTACGATGCCAGCATTTTAACTCGGCGATTTTCTGTTGGCGCGGAAGATTCAGTAAAGCGCGTTAAAGAATTATTGGAAGTTGAAGGAATATTTGCGGGAATTTCTACCGGCGCAATTCTGCACGCCGCGATTGGAGTTGCAGGCGAATGTGTCGCTGCTGGCATCGGAGCGGAGATTGTTTTTATTGTCTGCGATGCGGGCTGGAAGTACCTTTCCACGGGAATTTATTCCAATGATGGCGATGCTGATGTCCTTGAAGGCCAACTCTGGGCCTAATGTTCGCGATCTGGCTCTAGACTTCGGGAGTGAGCGCACCACAGGTCAATCCAAAATCATCAAGTTCGGATTCCCCAATTGGAATCTTTGATTCAGGTGTTGGTGGATTAACAGTTGCGCGTTCGATAATTGATCAACTGCCTGGCGAATCTATTCTCTATGTTGGCGACACCGCCCGCGGACCTTATGGACCGAGACCACTCGCTGAAGTTCGCACTTTTGCATTAGAAATTTTAGATGACTTAGTTGAAGCTGGCGTGAAAGCGCTGGTAATTGCTTGTAATACTGCAAGTGCAGCAATGCTACGTGATGCACGTGAACGATATTCAGTTCCAGTTATAGAGGTCATCCAACCTGCAGTACGTCGCGCCGTGTCTGCAACTCGAAGTGGTCGCATCGGAGTGATTGGAACCCAAGCAACGATTGATTCGGGCGCCTACCTTGATGCCTTCGCTGCCGCACCGCAATTAAATATAACTTCCATCGCTTGTCCATTATTCGTCGAATACGTTGAGCGTGGTGAAACCTCTGGCGCACAAATTACTGATGTTGCTCGCAAATATTTAAGCGACTTACAAGGCGCAGATATCGATACTTTGGTTTTGGGTTGTACCCACTATCCATTATTAACTGGCGTTATTTCATACGTTATGGGCAATGAAGTCACCTTGGTTTCAAGTGCTGAAGAAACTGCCAAGGATTTATATCGAACTTTAGTCGAACACAATTTGCTCAATACCTCTGGCAAACCAACCCATAAGTTTGTTTCAACCGGCGAGAGTGAATTGTTTACAAAGTTGGCAAGACGCTTCCTCGGTCCTGAAGTTACGAGCGTTTCCTCAAAAATTTAATAGTTCAATCCAAAACAATGGCCAAAGCAAATAGAGAATAGGGTACTTACGTGAGTAATAAGCGAATTGATGGACGCGAAGCAAATAAACTGCGGCCAATTAGTTTTACCCGCAACTGGTTAAATAATGCAGAGGGTTCCGTCTTAGTTGAATTTGGAAACACTCGCGTTCTCTGCGTTGCATCATTTACCCCTGGAGTTCCACGGTGGCTAACTGGAAAAGGTAAAGGTTGGGTGACCAGCGAATATGCAATGTTGCCACGTGCAACACATACCCGTTCAGATCGTGAGAGCGTTAAAGGAAAACTTGGTGGTCGCACTCAAGAAATTTCCCGATTGGTTGGCCGATCACTTCGTGCAATTGTTGATATGGATGCACTCGGTGAAAATACAATTGTTATTGACTGCGATGTATTGCAGGCAGATGGTGGCACTCGTACTGCAGCGATCACAGGTGCATACGTTGCACTTACCGATGCAATCAACTGGGCGAAGGCGCAAGGGCATATTCCTGCAACTAGAAACCCAATCACCCAAGGAGTATCAGCAGTTAGTGTTGGAATTATTGGTGGTGTTCCCATGCTTGATCTCTGTTATGAAGAAGATGTAACCGCCGATACCGATATGAATATTGTTTGTACTGCAGATGGCAATTTTGTTGAAGTTCAAGGTACCGCCGAGGGTAAACCTTTTGATCGGGCACTTTTAAATAGTTTGCTTGATCTAGGCTCAGGTGGTTGCTTTGAGTTAAGTAAGTTACAACAACAAGCACTTGCAAAATAATTTAAGGTAGCGCTGATGCGACAACTTGTTCTGGCGACCCGTAATAAAGGAAAGATCGCTGAATTCGAGCGAATGCTAAATGCTTATTCCAGCGATATTCAGGTTCTTGGGCTCGCTGATTTTCCAGATTTGCCAGATGTTGATGAAACTGGAGCCACCTTTATCGAAAATTCTTTATTGAAGGCACGCGAAGTGAGTGCCTTTACACAACTACCGGCGCTTGCCGATGACAGTGGTCTTTGTATCGATGCGCTAAATGGTGATCCCGGAATCTTCTCGGCAAGATGGGCTGGTGTTCATGGAGATGACGCGGCAAATATCGCCAAGGTATTGGCACAATTGAGTGAATTAGAAAGCGCTGGAAAGTTAACCAACCGAAATGCAAAATTCAGATGCGCGGTGGCACTGAGTTTCCCAAGCGGAGACCAACGTTCTGCTTCGGAGGCTTTAGAAGAAATTAAAGTGAATGAAGTGATTGAAGAGGGTGAACTTTTAGGTTCGATCACATTGGCGCCTCGCGGCACAGCCGGTTTCGGTTATGACCCAATCTTCCAACCGAACGGCTACGAGCTAACGCTGGGGGAGTTTGAACACGGCGAGAAAGATCGCATAAGCCATCGGGCGCAGGCGCTGGCCAAAATTGCACCAAAAATCAATTCACGTATTTAGATAATTTAGGCGCAATTTCTATTAGCCCCTGGGGTACCCTTTACTTATTGGATTTAACGAAATACTAATCAAATACTAATCGAGGAGTAAAACGTGGCAGTTAAGAAGACCGCAAAGAAATCAGCCAAGAAGGCTGTAAAAAAGGCAGTTAAGAAAACTGCTAAAAAGTCAGCGAAGAAAGTTACCGCAAAGCGCGCCGTAAAGAAGAGTGCAGCCAAGCGCACAGTTAAGAAGGCAGTGAAGAAAACCGCTAAGAAATCTGCCAAGAAAACCGCTAAGAAATCCACTTCAACTTTTGTAGTGCCACCAGTTCCAACTGGCGCGCTTCGCCCTGGTGTTAAGGCGGTCAGCACAACACCTGCTCCCGCCGCTTCAAAGTCAGTTGCTTCAAAAGCCACGACAACTAAATCAGCTTCCGGAAAAAATTCTTCAAACCGTGTAGTACTTACTGTTTTGGCTGGAATTGTTGTTCTTGCGTTGGTCGTTGTGTCACGTAACTCTTCAACTACAAAGAGTGCAACAACTGAGCCAACACCAGCAGCATCTTCCGCGGCAGCAACTACACCAGAAGCTTCTGCGCCAGCGTCAACAGAGGCATCAACACCTGCCTCACCTTCAGCACCTTCAGCTGGCCACGCAGAGCCCGTAGGAATTGTTGCCCACTACACAGCAACTGGCGCCACCATTTTTTGGGTAGCACCAAGTGATGCAACCGGAATTACAAATTACAATGTAGAAATTCGCGCAAATGGTGGAACTTGGAAATTAATTTCGACAGTTCCAGCATCACAACTTTCAATGGATATTACAAAAGGCGATACCGCCGGTTGGAGTTCATTTAGAGTTTCATCAGTTTATTCAGATGGCACAGTTGTAGGCGGAAAGGTATTCGGTCTTCCTGGCCAATATGCTTAATAACTAAGTAGTAACTAAAATCTAAAGCCCTCTTCCAAAAGGAAGGGGGCTTTTTAGTTTCCGAAACTATTTATTTAGCGCATCCAATATTGCTGCCACATAAACATCACTGCCGGCATCGATCAAGTGCACACCATCTGGTGCAAAAAATTCTGGATGGTTAGCAGAGATGCCAGACCAATCAACCAATGTTGTCTGAGGATAGTTAGCAATAACTTCTCGAATAATGCGGTTATTGTCATCGCGCCATAACCTGGGTACTGCAGTATTAACCAGAACAATTTTTGGCTGGTTCTTCAAAAGCTCCATCAAGGTCGTCATATCTTCCTTGGTGATTCGATTATTATTTCCAACATCTAGCACGACCGTTGCGTGGGCAACCATTGGTTGATCAGTTTTAACCGCATCAATTAGCTCGGGCAGTTGGCGGCCAATGCGCGCATTAATCAACGCTATATCTTGCGTTTTAGCCAACTTAATTCGGATTCCCAGGATTACGGAATCTCCCGTGACCCAAAGCCCCGTCTTGGCAGTATTTATTTGGCTTGGAACTAAAGTTAATTCATTTTTCGCAACTATTGTCGTGTGCGTATCTCGATACCAGGCTGTTGCCGTTGCTCCACTTGTGATTGCGATTGCAAGAGTGAGACAGGTGGCAACGAAAATACGTTGTCGTCTGCGCATAATCTTTGTTCGGTATTTCATGCCCCGAAGCCAATTTTGAACAGTTCCTCGCCTGATCGGGATTTCAATATAACGAAGTGAAATATCTGCACAAATTAATACAAGCAAGGTACGTGCTAGATCCAAGGAAATTTCGGAACCGGCCAAATCAATCGAAGGTCTAGTTACTTGAAATATAACCCAGTGCCATAAGTAAATTCCGTAGGAGCGTTGTCCAATCCAAAGTAGCGGCCTGGTGCTTAAAATCGGCGCAAATCTTGATGCGGGATGAACGATTGAAATAAGTGTGGCACAGCCAAAGATTCCGGCAAGAGGAAAAGCCAATCGGTAGAGAGTTGCATTTGATTCGGAGATAAATAGGAAAGTACAAAGGATGCCAAAGAGTCCAAACATTCCGATGCCATCAATAAAATCTTGTGCTCGCTTACTTATTGCACCAGTCAGATTTTGCGGAATCCAACTAACTCCAAGAGCTGCGCCTAGAAAAAGTCCGAGACTATGTGTGTCGCTGCCGAAGTAGATATGGCTGATGCGACCCGCGGTGGCGTTATCTAATTGCAGCGAGAAGGCAAAGAGTGCGGCGCCTGAAATCATGGCGATAGCAAGTGCAACTCGGGCGATTCTGCCCTTGCCATATCGCTTCCAGATTGCAACCAAGGTAATTGGCCAAATTAAGTAGAACTGTGCTTCTACTGCAAGTGACCAAGTGTGTTGCAACATCGGCGCGCGCCCGACAGTCTGGAAATAATCCTGATGGATTGCGACCAAATGCCAGTTATTTGTGCCAGTTAAAACGTATGGAACATCCTGAACAATTCTGCGAATTGCATCTGGCGCAATCGTTGCAGCTAGAACGGTGGTGACCATTATTAATAGGAGTAAACCCGGATAAAGCCGGCGCACTCTTCCATAATAAAATTCGCGTAAGTCCAAGCCGTTTGCACTTTGAATTGAATCTAAAATCACTCGCGTAATTACGTACCCTGAAATTACAAAAAATAGATCTACGCCAAGAAAACCACCGGGCAACCATTTAACTCCCAAGTGATAAAGGAGAACCGCAAAGACCGCAACTGCGCGCAGCCCATCAATTGCTGGGATGTATGTTGAAGCTAAAGTCGCGCGCGGGGAGGACATTACTTACGTTTTTTACTCGTGACCTTTTTTGCACTTTTCTTTAGTGGCTTCTTGGTAACTTTTTTAGTCGACTTAGATGCAGATTTTCTCGCAGCCTTCCGGATTGGTGCCGGTTCGCTTGTTAACTTCTCTTCTGCACTAATTGAAAAAGATTTCTTTACTGGGCGATTCTGGTCATCAAGATTGGAATCAATATCGCTTTGCAACGAAGCTAGCCGTTCAAATGCAGTTTGCAGGCGAGCTCTTGTTTCAGATATCGCGCGCTCGGCTGCAGAAAGTGATTGAGTTTGAATTCGATAAAGGCGTTCGGACTCTGAAATCGCCGAAGTTAACCAAGTTCTAAAGTTTCCAACCTCGCTACTTGCGGCGGTGATTATTTGCTCAGCTTGTTGCTTTGCAGCAGATGCGAGTGCAGCAGATTCACGCTTGCTCTGGGTCAAAAGTGATTCAGCCTTACGAATAGCTTCATCCTTCAATTCATTAGCTTCAACTTCAGCCGCCTCAATATATTTACGGCCGCGAGATTCCGCGCCAGAGAGAATTGACTTCGCCTTAGCTTCAGAACCATCAAGCTTCTCTTTCGCAATACGCACTGCTTCTGCAACATTTCGCTCGGCTGATGCAATTGCCCGAGATTCGCGTTGCTGTGCTGTCTTGATGAGCGACATTGCAGTTTCAGTTGCAAGGATTTCAAATTCTTCTTTGGAGAGCGTTGTTATATCGCGACGTGAGCGCAGATCGGCGAGTTGGGATTCGAGTTGGCGAATTCGTTCAACAGCGTTTTCAGTCGGCACAGTTTCAACTTCACCTTTGAAACCAACCCAGCTACGAAATCTATTCTCAGCCATTTAGCCCTTCCCCCACTCCTATTTACAATTACAGGGAGCCTATCTTAGGAGCCAGATACCTATTAAATCTAGGTTATATCTGGGGTGAGTGGGTTTGCAGGCGGGCCAATTACCGCGGGAATTTATCCTGCTGCAAAGGGGCTTAAGATTTACCCACAAAGACTTTCAACCGGAGGTGGCTTTCCATGTCGGAGAATTCAAGCGCAAATAGCAAGTTGTTGGCTGAACTTAAAGCCAATCACAATGATTTTTTTGCAGTTGCTAAGTCGATTGCACCAGCGAAAATGAACGCTAGCCCAAAACCAGGTGAATGGTCGCCGGCTTTTGTGCTCCACCATATGGCGGATGCCGAACTGCACTTTGCAACGCGCTACCTATTTGCTATTGCCGATGACAAGCCAACGATAGTTCCGTTTAACGAGGATGTTTATCCAGAGCGGGTGAACTATGCCGATCGCAACCCACTTGCATCACTTGCCGCGCTCGAAGGCGTATCTCAAGTGGTCATCGATATTCTCACGGTGATCCCAAGTGAAGATTGGTCTAGGACTTCGATACACATCGAAAAGGGTCCAGTCACTCTTACCCAGATTGTTGAATTAGCAAGTGGTCACTCGAAGGCTCATGCAAATCAAATAAAAGAAATTCTCGCAAGCCTTTAATACTTATTTATAATTTTTGATGAGCCCTAAATAACTTATAGATAACTGGGTGCGGGAGGCGGGACTTGAACCCGCACGTCCGAAGACACAGGTTCCTAAGACCTGCGTGTCTGCCATTTCACCACTCCCGCTGGAGAGATGAGGGTAAGGCTAAGGCAATACTTGCGAAAGCGCCAAATGGCCTTCTCACGCTAGAAAATCTAAATAGATGGCACAAATGGATGGGTAATTTACGCCAAGCGGTAAACTGCATTCAATGAGCGCCGAGATAAGTATTCAGGATTCGATCAGCGCCGCGATTATTGAAATTTTGCAGGGTGCCAAAAGCGAACTTAATTGTGATCTTCCAGAGGCCATTACTTTGGATCGGCCGAAGAATCGTGACCACGGTGATTATGCAACTGGAATTGCGCTCGCACTTTCAAAGCCTTCAGGTAAGCCACCACGTGAAATTGCAGAATTAATTAAGGCCGGCCTAGCAAATCGCCCGGAGATAACAAAGGTAGATATCGCTGGTCCAGGATTTATAAATATAACTTTGGCAAAGGCAAGTCAGGGTGGGGTAATTGCAAAAATTCTGAGTGACGGTAAGAAGTTCGGACATGGAAAAGTATTAGATGGAAAATCAATCAACTTAGAATTTATTAGCGCAAATCCAACTGGCCCGTTGCACTTGGGACACACGAGGTGGGCAGCGGTCGGCGATGCGCTAGGTCGAGTTCTTTCAGCAGCCGGTGCCAAGGTGACGCGCGAGTTTTATATAAATGACCGTGGTGTTCAGATGGATTTATTTGGTGCATCACTTAGAACATCAGCGCAAGGAGAACCGCGGCCCGAGGATGGTTACCACGGAGCATATATAGATGATCTCTCCAAAGAGATTGTGGCCGCACACCCAGAGATTTTGAAATTAGCCGAACCTGAATTAACGCACGCTTTTCGAGATTATGGTTATCAGCTTCAACTGGATCAGCAACAATCGGTCTTGAACGCATTTGGTACGAAGTTTGATGTTTGGTTCTCTGAGAAGAGTCTTTATGAAGGTAATTTCTTTGCTCATTGTCAGGAAGTATTAAAGGCTAAGGGCCACGTATTTGATTTAGACGGTGCCACTTGGCTACGCACAACTGATTTTGGCGATGACAAAGATCGCGTAATGGTTAAGTCCGATGGGTCGCTTGCATACTTTGCATCGGATTCGGCTTACTACATCTCAAAGCGGGAACGCGGATTTGATATTTGCATTTACATGTTAGGTGCAGACCATCACGGTTATGTTGGACGATTGAAGGCTCTTGCTGCATGCAACGGCGATGATCCCGAGTACAACATCGATGTAATGATCGGTCAGATGGTAAAGATCATGGAAGGTGGCGAAGAAGTAAAACTTTCTAAGCGCGCCGGAACGATTATTACCTTAGAAGAATTAGTTGAAAAAGTTGGCGTAGATGCTGCTCGTTACACACTTATTCGCTATCCCGTTGAAACTCCGATGGTGATGGATGTTGATATTTTACGTAGTCGCACAAATGAGAATCCGGTTTACTACGTGCAATATGCACATGCCAGAATTTGTGGCGTCCTTCGTAATGCTGCAGAACTTGGAATCAAATATGGCAGCGATCAGATCCATCCAGAATTGCTGGTCCACGAGCGAGAACGCGAATTAATCGGACAGCTTGGGCAATTTCCTCGAGTAGTTGCGGGCGCCGCCGAATTGCGCGAACCACATCGAGTTGCCAGATATGTTGAAGAATTGGCCGGTGTTTACCATCGCTTCTATGCCGATTGCCGTGTTCTTCCACTCGGCGATGAAACTCCAAGCGAACTTCATGCAGCTCGCGCTACCTTATGTTCAGTAACTGCCCAGGTTATTTCAAACGGCTTAGAACTCCTCGGTGTTAGCGCACCAGAAAAGATGTAGGGATGAAATTCTTGCAGGAAGTCTTTTCAATTAACTCCAAGGTCCAAGCCGGGGAGTTAGTTATCGCTGGCTGCAAAGCGACATCACTTGCCCAAGAATTCGGAACACCGCTATTTGTCTTGGATGAAGGCGATTTTCGATCGCGTGTGCTTGCTTGGAAGTCCGCACTCGAGCGCCACTTTGGCAGCCAATCGGGTCAGGTCTACTACGCATCAAAATCTTTTATCTCGGTCGAAGTTGCAAAGTGGATTGCCGAACTTGGAATTGGAATCGATGTTTGTACCGGTGGCGAGCTCGCCGTCGCACTTGCCGCAAAGTTTCCACCAGAAAAGATTGAAGTTCACGGCAATAACAAATCAGAGTTAGAAATTTCAACCGCAATTGCTGCTGGTGTTGGCAAGATAGTCATTGATTCCAGCCAAGAAATCGAGCGAGTTAATCGCTTGGCGAAATCTGCTGGTGTTATTCAATCTGTTTTTCTCCGCTTAACACCTGGCGTGGAAGCACACACTCACGAGGCCATTGCAACTGCACATGAAGACGTAAAGTTTGGCTTTTCAATTTCAAGCGGCGCAGCTTGGCAAGCAGTACTAGCAGTTGAAGAGGCAGCAAACCTTAAATTGGTTGGGTTGCACTGTCACATCGGATCACAAATCTTTACATCAGAAGGTTTTGAAGTTGCAACAACACGTTTGATCGAAGTACTTGGAAAATTCCGAGATCATTTCAAGCGAGAACTTCCTGAACTTGATATGGGTGGCGGATATGGAATTGCATATGTTGGCGGTGAGCAGACTTATGATCCAGATCAAGCGATGGCAAGTTTGGCAAAAGTTATTCATTCGCAATGCACGCAACATAAAATCGCGGTCCCAATAATTTCGATCGAGCCCGGGCGTGCAATTGCTGGACCGTCTACGACAACTCTTTATGAAGTCGGAACGACCAAGAATGTATTGCTCGATGGTGGTGCGAGCCGGTTATATGTTGCAGTTGATGGTGGAATGAGTGACAACATCCGCCCTGGACTTTATGGTGCGATTTACACCGCTCTACTTGCAAATAGAGAGTCGAAGGCAGCCGGCGTATCGGCACGCATCGTGGGCAAGCATTGCGAAAGTGGCGACATCATTATTAGAGAGATTGATCTACCCAGTGATATCGGGCCAGGAGATTTAATTGCAATTCCAGCAACGGGTGCTTATGGCCGAAGCATGGCGAGCAATTACAACCACATGCCACGTCCAGCAGTAGTGGCGGTTACCAATGGAACTGCGCGCCGGATCCTGCGCCGAGAAACTCAGGCTGATTTACTTGCGTTAGATGTAGTTGAAGCGCCTAAAACGCTCTAATTCGTACGGCACACCACAATAATTAATTGAAACCAAGCGCGGAAAAAATAGGGGAGAATAAGCCAATGAACGCGGAGCGCAAATCCCTGAAAGTAGGCATGCTCGGCTGCGGCGTGGTCGGAAGTGAGATTGCAAGATTGCTCGTTGCCAATGCCGATGATTTAGCGGCTCGTTCCGGCGCAAAATTAGAATTGGTAAAAGTCGCGGTTCGCGATTTAAATCGTAAGAACATCGCCAAAGAATTACTTACTACCGATCTAATGTCGGTCGTTAATGATCCAAATATCGATCTGATCATTGAAGTTATTGGTGGGATAGAGCCCGCTCGCGCACTAATTCTTGCCGCGTTGGAATCTGGTAAATCTGTAGTCACCGCAAATAAGGCGTTACTTGCAAAACATGGTGGTGAGCTTTTTGCCGCCGCAGATAAGTTCGGTGCTGATTTGTATTATGAGGCTGCAGTTGCTGGCGCAATTCCAATCTTGCGTCCGCTTCGTGAATCACTCGTTGGTGACCATATCCAAAAAATTATGGGAATTGTAAACGGTACAACTAACTTCATTCTGACAAAGATGGATGAATCTGGCGCCGCCTTTGGTGATGCACTCGCCGAGGCACAAGCTCTTGGTTTTGCCGAAGCCGATCCAACTGCAGACGTTGAAGGTTTTGATGCCGCCGCTAAGGCTGCGATTCTGGCTTCACTAGCCTTTCACTCCCGCGTTACCGGTGATGATGTATTTCGTGAAGGTATAACAAAAATTACTTCAACCGATGTTGCTGTTGCGCGATCACTAGATTTAGTAATCAAATTACTGGCGATCGCTGAATTGAACTCCGATGGTCAAATATCAGTCCGCGTACATCCAACACTTATTTCTCGAAACCATCCGCTCGCTGCAGTACGAGAATCTTTTAATGCAGTTTTCGTAGAAGCCGAAGCAGCTGGTGCGCTGATGTTCTATGGTCGCGGTGCCGGCGGAACTCCAACTGCATCTGCAGTTCTGGGTGATCTAGTTGCCGTTGCTAGACATCGAATCAGTGGCGGTCTTGGTCCGCGTGAAAGTGATTATGCAGATCGTGCTATTGCGACAATTGGAAACACACGCACTCGTTATTTGATTCGCCTTGAAGTTGCCGATCGCCCAGGCGTTTTGGCTGCTGTTGCACAAACATTTGCAAAGCACGACGTATCAATTCAAACTGTTCGCCAAACCGGCCGCGGTGAAAACGCCGAATTAATTGTTATGACACATAAGGCCACTGATGGCGCTCTCTCCGAAACTGTTGCTGGGCTAAAGGCGCTGGACTCGGTAAAAGATGTTGCCAGCGTGATTCGCGTTGAAGGCATGAGTTCATGAGTATTTTTGGCAAGAAATCTGGCGCGCATCAATGGAGCGGTGTTATCGAGGAATATCGCGATCGCCTGCCTGTCTCTAAGAAGACTCCAGTAGTTACCTTGCTTGAAGGCGGAACGCCACTTGTTGCTGCCTGCATTCTCTCTGAAATGTTGGATAACGAAGTTTGGTTAAAAGTTGAAGGCGCAAACCCAACTGGTTCCTTTAAAGATCGCGGAATGACAATGGCGATTTCAAAGGCCGCCGAAGATGGTGCGCGCGCCGTTATTTGTGCATCAACCGGAAATACTTCAGCATCTGCCGCGGCGTATGCAACCAAGGCTGGCATGCGTCCGGTTGTCTTAGTTCCTGAAGGCAAAATTGCGATGGGTAAGTTAGCGCAAGCAATTGCGCATGGTGCAACACTGCTTCAGGTACAAGGAAACTTTGATGATTGTTTAAATTTAGCCCGCGAGTTATCGGATAATTATCCAGTCGCACTAGTTAACTCGGTAAACCCATATCGAATCGAAGGTCAAAAGACTGCGAGTTTTGAAGTGGTTGATGCCTTAGGTGATGCACCAGATTTACATGTTATGCCGGTCGGTAATGCTGGAAATATCACGGCATACTGGAAGGGCTATAAAGAATATTACGCAGATGGCCTTTCAAAAAAGTTACCGCAAATGTGGGGCTTTCAAGCAGCTGGTGCGGCGCCAATTGTTAATGGCGAGATCGTAAAAAATCCAGAGACTATTGCAACCGCAATCCGCATTGGCAATCCTGCCTCTTGGCAGCAAGCTGTTGATGCCAGAGATTCCTCTGGTGGACTGATTGATTCAGTCACTGACGAAGAGATTTTGGCTGCTTACCGTTTTGTTGCTTCTAAAGAGGGTGTCTTTGTAGAACCATCAAGCGCCGCGGGTATTGCTGGTTTAATTAAGAAACAATCTCAAGGAAAACTCCCCAAAGGTAAGAAGATTGTGATTACAGTTACTGGTAACGGGCTTAAGGATGTTCAATGGGTGCTAAATGAGGCCGGCGAACCAACTGTTATCCCAGTAGATGTGAAACGAGCAGCACAAGTGATTGGACTCGCATAAATGGCAGCGGTGGGCGCACGTTTAAGTTTCAAGGCAGCGATGGCACAAGTGAGCGTGCCTGCTACTTCAGCAAACTTAGGTTCAGGTTTTGACACCTTTGGGCTCGCTTTGGATATTCGCGATCGCTATGCCGCACAGATTTTGGATGAGAATGAATTTGATGTTGATGTAACCGGTGAAGGCAGCGACGATATTAAGAAGGATCGCAGCAATCTGGTCATAAAGGCCATGATCCGCGGTTTTGAACATATGGGTTCTAGAGAATTTAGCGGTGCTAAATCTCGCGGAATTGCACTTCGTCAATTAAATGTTATTCCGCAAGGTCGTGGGCTTGGTTCATCCGCCGCGGCAATTGTTGGCGGCTTGGCTCTTGCTCGCGCACTTGTACTTGGTGGCGAATTTTTATTAACAAATGAAGCGATGATTGAAATTGGAACAGAGCTCGAAGGACATCCAGACAATGTTGCTGCAGCCGTTTTGGGTGGCGCAACCATTGCTTGGACACAAGGTGAAATTGGCCGCGGTGTTGGAATAAAAGTTGACCCACGGATTAAAGCCGTTTTATTCATTCCATCAAGCCATCTGGCAACTTCCAAGGCTAGAAAACTACTTCCTGAAACAATTCCACATCGCGATGGTGTGCTTAATGCATCTCGAGCAGCGCTCTTAGTTCACGCGTTACAAGAACGTCCAGATTTATTACTTGCAGCTACGGAAGATTTATTGCACCAAAATTACCGAGCTGAAGCGATGCCCAAGTCGATGGCACTGGTTAATAAACTTCGCGCAGCAGGAGTCCCAGCAATGATCTCCGGCGCTGGACCGTCAGTCTTGGTTTTACATACACTGGATGAGATTGAGGTTGAAGAGTTCATCAAGGTAGGGGCGCCATCATTTGCCGCACAGAAGGTGACTATCTCCGCTCGCGGCGTTGAATAAAAGCCGAATAAGAGCCGAATAAAACCCCGAATTTTTGCACATACGCTTGGGGATATGCTAAGTTTTACTCATCTGGTAGCCGAGAAATCTTCGGCGGATATCCTAGATAAATATAAAAAATCAAAAAGCTAAATTAAATCCTTTTTTAGCATACATAGAAATGAAGAAATCAAAAAAACATGGCTGATACTAAATCTAGCGCAGCAAAAGAATCCGGTGAACTTTCCGCAATGCTCCTTCCCGAGCTAAAGAAAGTTGCTGGGCAACTCGGCATTGAAGATGCAACCACAATGAAGAAGGGCGATCTCGTCCAAGCCATTGGTGATCTGCAAGCCGCAAACCGCGAAGCTGCTAAGGCTGAACGCGAAGCTCGTCGCGCCGAGCGCGATGCCCGCCGCAAGGGTGGCAATAAAGATTCAAATAAAAACCAGAACCAGAATCAAAACCAGAACCAAAATAACTCTGAAGATGACGATGGTGAGAACCAAGGTTCTAATCCAAATGATGCATCCGACGCGGATGTTAATAAAAAGGAATGGACTGGCGGCGGCAATAGCCGTAGCGATAGAAATGATCGCCACAATAACCGCAGAGATCGCGGCGACCGAGGCGACCGTAATAATCGGTTCCGTGATCGTGGCAATCGCGAAGAGCGTGAAATTCAAATTTCGGAAGATGATGTATTGCTTCCAGTCGGCGGTCTTCTAGACATTCTAGAAAACTATGCCTTCATCCGCACAGGTGGCTACTTAGCAAGTCCAAATGATGTTTATGTTTCACTACAACAAGTACGTCGCTATGGTCTTCGTAAAGGCGATGTCCTAACTGGTTCGGTTCGCCAACCACGTGAAGGCGAGCGTAAAGAGAAGTTCAATGCTCTCGTGCGCGTTGAAACAGTTAACGGAAGCGATCCGGAAACTTCAAAAGATCGTGTTGAGTTTGCCAAGTTAGTTCCGCTCTATCCGCAGGAACGTCTGCGCCTAGAAACTGAACCAAATATTCTCACAACAAGAGTTATTGATTTAATTTCACCTATCGGTAAGGGACAGCGCGGACTTATTGTTTCACCACCTAAAGCCGGTAAGACCATGGTTCTTCAATCAATTGCTAACGCAATCACAACAAATAACCCAGAGTGTCACTTGATGGTTGTTCTGGTTGATGAGCGTCCAGAAGAAGTTACCGATATGCAGCGTTCAATTAAGGGTGAAGTTATTGCTTCGACCTTTGATCGCCCAGCTGATGACCACACTTCCGTCGCCGAACTTGCGATCGAGCGCGCAAAGCGTTTGGTTGAACTCGGTCACGACGTTGTCGTCCTCCTAGATTCAATTACTCGTCTTGGTCGCGCATACAACATTGCAGCTCCAGCTTCTGGACGTATTTTGTCTGGTGGTGTGGATTCCGCAGCGCTCTATCCACCAAAGAAGTTCTTCGGTGCCGCTAGAAATGTTGAAAATGGCGGATCGCTAACAATTCTTGCGACAGCACTTGTTGATACTGGATCCAAGATGGATGAAGTTATCTTCGAAGAGTTCAAGGGAACTGGAAATATGGAACTTATCTTGAACCGTAAGTTTGCAGATAAGCGCATCTTCCCAGCTGTTGATGTTGTTGCCTCCGGAACTCGTAAGGAAGAAATCCTTATGGGAACTGAAGAGCTAAATATTGTTTGGCGCTTGCGTCGTGTGCTGCATGCACTTGAGCCACAACAAGCACTTGAACTTCTACTCGAGAAGATGAAGGGCACGAAGTCGAACGTTGAATTCTTGATGCAGATCCAGAAAACGACTACGAGCGAGGGTGGAACTTCCACAAACGGTTCCTGATAGCTCACAATTGAGCAGAGTTTTGCGGGGGAGCGCCCCTACGGGCTATCCTTCAACCCGTTCCAAGAGATCCAAAAGTTCCACCGCTGGTTCACGGCAATCCCGCCGACCCAGCTCCGCCATATGCAAGATGAACAGAAGTAATAGGAGCACTAAATGAAGTCCGAGATTCATCCAGAATATTTAGAGACCACAGTTACTTGTGGTTGCGGTGAAGTTTTCACTACCCGCAGCACAAAAGCATCTGGCTCAATTTATGTTGAAGTTTGTTCAGTTTGCCATCCGTTCTATACCGGCAAGCAACGTATCCTCGATACTGGTGGCCGCGTAGCTAAGTTCGAAGAGCGTTTCGGAAAAAAGGCTGACGCCGCAAAGTAGCTTTCTAAAAA
>SESB01001342.1_pt1 | contig 16231 bp, 30 predicted proteins | sample 3171441 | NCBI WGS metagenome assembly SESB01 (sample SAMN06051867, study PRJNA518727) | freshwater metagenome | biome: subpolar coniferous forest; feature: holomictic lake; material: water; isolation source: holomictic Lake 227, 6 m depth | place: Canada: near Kenora, Ontario | collected...
TGCTTATTTCATAGGTTGGCTATATGTAATATAGCCAACACGAACATTCTGCCTGTGGATAACTCTCTCAGCATGTGAGCCATCTCACAAGAGATACGCTCAGTACGCACTTGACAAGAGAGCAGAGAGAGTGCTATGCGATTTAGGCTACTGCCGAGAGAGCCAATAGGCTTATCGGGGATACGCCCAGACTTACGGATAGGCTTGCCGAGAGTTATGATGATAAGAGAGGCAGAGATAGCCCTATGGCAAGAGAGGAGAGGAAACACTAGATAGTCCTATAGAGAGTACCTATGAGGAAGAGGTATAGATTCGAGCAAACCGCGAAATATGCACAGGGGGCTGTGGATAACACTCACAGGAACCTAAGCGTGTATCCGTATTGCCTATTAGGAGATTATCCGATTAGACTACGGGAACGGCAACAACGCCGATTAGAAGGGAAATCTAGTGACACTTGCAGTATTGGTCGTTTCAGACGACTACTTAGAAGGAGAACCAGCACAGGCTCAGACCCTCGTGTTCGGTCATAATGGAGAAATCCAACTCTACCACCGCGTATCTAATGGTGGTAAGGGTCGCGGACAGGCTTGGCGTAAGTCAGACCTTTCAGACCTCAGCGATAACACTATCACTCACGAGCCTATCGCCGTCATGGTGTCAGAGCGTGACCTTGAAATGCTTCACTTCGGACAGATTACTAACCTCGGTATCAAAGCCGTCAATGCCCTAGAAAATGCCTCACCTGATACTTCGGGTGAACCGCACAATTTGACCGTGGCAAGTATCGCTAAGGCTATTGAGGAAGGCGACCAAGAACTCGCTAACCTTATCGCAGATAAGCGTAGGACTAACGGTGTAGTTATCAAGCCTCTCGTGAAGGAAGCACTTTCAACCGTGTCTGCCCTCGCGCACAATAAACTTCTATCACTTCGCGCGCAAGACTATCGTGAAGATGTACCAACAAGCGATAACCCTATGACACTCGTATCTCAAATGGTGTCCGTACCTGACCCTAAGTGGGCAAAGCAATATATCAACCGTAAGGTTATGGGTAATATCACCGACTTCGAGATTTTTGATTATGCACTCGCTACCGATAAGAATGTGCTTATTGAGGGTCCTGCAGGGTCGGGTAAGACTATGGCAGTACAGAGTTATGCCTCAGCGCGCAATATGCGTTACTTCAATGTGTCATGCCATATTGGGCTAGAAGTCTCTCACCTTGTCGGTCGGTGGATTCCAACCGCAGACGGTCACTTCAAGTGGCAAGACGGGGCAGTAACAGAGATTGTCCGTAATGGCGGAGTATTGCTATTCAACGAGATTAACTTCATGCCCGAGCGTTTCTCAACCTTTATCTTCTCTCTATTAGATTATCGCCGTGAGATTCAACTCATGGAGAATGGTGGCGAGATTATCAAAGCCCACCCTGACCTTCTAATCGTGGCAGATATGAACCCTAATTACCGTGGCACTCGCCCACTCAACCAAGCGTTCGCAGACCGTTTCGCAGAGCGTTTAGACTTCCCTTACGATAAGGCTATTGAGATGAAGATTCTTAAGAATAAGGCTATTATCGAAATGGCGAACCAACTCCGTGATGAGTACGATAAGCGCAACCTTGCCACTCCCGTATCGACCCGTTCACTCGTGGCGTTCCTAGAAAATGCCAAGCAATTCGGCATGGACTTCGCAACCTACTCCTATGTGAACACCTTCAATGGTGAGACAGAGCGCAACTCAGTACGCCTAGTGGTGAACACTCACCGCGACAATATCTCAATGGAGTTAGGCTTATCGACACCTACTCTCACAGTAACCGAAGAGGTAGAAGTTATAGATAGCCCTACTCTAAGTGTTAGCGATATGTATTCTCAAATGCTACAAGCGAACTATGCGAGCAATATCTAATGAGTACTCCAACGAGTTATGAAGAACTCGATAGCCTTAGTAGTAACGGTACTTGGGAGAAGAATGAACTCGGTGAGTGGATTCTTAATACCGAAGATACAGAGGAACTTCAAGATGAGTTTATTGAACACATGGATAAACTCAACTCGGTCGGCGTGGTCTATGAGCGCGCCGACAGTATCCTAACCGCGCAGAATGTATCGGTTAAAGTCGTGAACGATAAGGCTATGGATACTACCGCTATGAATGACGGTAAGACTATCGTGTTTAACGCTAATCTTATTGACGAGTTAGAAGATGAGGCTATCGTCACTCTTCATGGATTCAACTACCATGAGGTCGCGCATATTCTCTACACGCCTCGTGAGAATAGCGAACTCGGGCAATATGTAATGCAGAATGGATTAAAGCGCGCCTACAATATATTAGAAGATAGCCGTATCGAGACTATGATTAGTGCAAAGTATCCGAGCACTAAGCCGTTTCTTGAAGCGAGCATGACCGACTTGATAGCGCGCAATAACCCTACTGATTGGGCTGACTATTTCATTCTCACCACGGGTCGCAAGTACCTTGACCTTGAAGTGCGCCAAGAAATTGCCAACCGTTTCATAGTCAAATATGGAGTAGGACTATCGGAGATTCTATTCGATATTATCCACTCGTATCGTTCACTCGCCTTCCCTGCAGACTTCGATAAGGCTAAGGAGTTACTGTCACGCTTCGCTGAATATGTAGGCAAAGATGAAGTACCGCCTACCTTTAAGGAACCCGAGCAAGGTCACGGAGAGCGCGAGCAAATGGATTCAGGTCGCGTTAAGTCAGGCAAAGAACAGAAAGATGTACAAGATAAAGCCGATAAGGTTACTGATAAGTCTAGCGAGAAGTTAGAAGGTAACGATAAGGCTGACGGTACTCCGCCTGATAGTCCTGATGATGATTCTGATGATGAGGCTAATCAACCAAGCGAAGATAAGCCTATGGATAAAGAACTCAAAGATAAACTCAATAAGCGTATTGAGGATATTACTCAGAGTGATGAAGTGAAGCGCGATACCCTAGAGATTCGCAAGGCTATCTACGATAACGATAAAGTTAAGTCTGCCTTGAAGCAGAGTACCTTCACCGCGCAACCAACGGGTAATCCTATCCGTACTTCGGCTGAACAATTCGGTCGTGAGTTAGAGCGTATCCGTATCGAGAATGACCCTATGTGGCATATAGAGCAACCTTCGGGTCGCCTCAATGTGCAACGCGCTATGCACTCAGATATTAACGATATAGATAAGTTATTCGACCGTTGGGATTTGGGTAACGATTCTAATGATATTGAAGCAGTAATCCTATTAGACCACTCAGGGTCAATGGGTTATCGCATGACTTCTACATGTGAGAGTGCATGGGCTATCAAGCGTGGGATTGAAGCGATTGACGGTAGGGTTACCGTGTTTAAGTTTAACCACACTTCTCGCCTTCTCTACTCAGCAGACGATAAGGCTAAGCCCAACGAGTTTCGTTGGGTAACAAGTAGTGGAACTACCAACCCTATCAACAGCCTTATCGAAGCCGAGCGTATCCTTTCTAATAGTACTCGCGGAGTTAAAATAGTATTTATAGTAACTGACGGTGAGTGGGAGAGCGCAGACCTTAACAATTCTGCTATCGCCCGTATCAAAGACCTCGGCGCAATTACCAGCGTGGTCTATATCGGTGACCTTTCATGGCACAAGGAGAACTCAGAGCGCGAAGATTATGACCGTATGATTCGCGGATACCAACATGGCGCAGACACCTTCCGCGCTATCGCAACGCCTAGTGACCTCGTAGATGTGGCAAGTGACTTAGTTAAGTCAGCCCTATCGCGTAATCGGTACTAGCAACTAATCGTGGGTGAGCGTGTGATTCCCTTCCGCGCTCACCTGCCCAACACGAACACCCGACCCGACAACAAGGAGTAAGGTTATGGAAGAAGTAATGTATTGGAGTGACTTAGCAGAACTAACTCATGCCACTCAGGTAGAAAAGTTTAATTGGTGCTCATGCGAAGAGCAGGAGTACTTCCCATATAGCGATTGCCCTAAAGGAGAATAGAAATGGATTACAAAGCCAAAGCGATAGAAGCCCTAACCGAAGCGCAAGATAACCTTAGCGATAACCGCATAGGCGAAGCAGAGGAAGCGATTAAAGTCGCTATTGACTATCTCACTTATCTAGTGAATGATAGGACACCTTATGATATTCAACCTTAGAAAGTCAGCCGAAGAACTCCGTAGGCTTATGGAGTTACGCCGTAGTAATGCCTCAGTACCTAAACCAAATAAAAAGAAGTACAACCGCAAGAAGGGAAACAAAGAATGGCTACAATAACTATTAAACTAACAACTCCCGAAGGGCAAGACCCTTACGAGTTATTTAAGGATTCACTCAACCAAGCATGGTGCTCAAATAGCGAACTCCGTAACCTTATCGACGACGCTACTTATGAAGTGGAGTACGCAGAATGAAAGCCAAAGATATTATTGCAATGATGAGCAAGTACGACCCCGAAGAGGAAGTGTTCTTTACCTATTGGGATAAGTATTATGCTCAGGATTCTAATGACCTTGACCTCACAGACAAGGAGTGGAATAGCGCAGTAAAGCGCGCCGAAGCACTCGTGGAAGCAGTAAGCGAAGTCGGGTGCGAGATTATTGACGAAGCAGTACGCGATATTATGGGAGAGGAATAAAATGCCTAAATGCTTAGAGTGTGGAAACACCGCAAAGTTTATTACCGCTTATATTGAGTTTGAGGTATCTATATTTGATGAGTACGGTAAATGCGTAGATAACTACGCGGGTGACCGTGAACGCCTTGATGAAACTTATCCAACAGAGTGTAAAGAATGTGGCAGTATCAAGATTGAGGGGGAAGTCTAATGCTATTCATAGGAATAATGCTATTAGTAGTAATCATTCTAATTGCAGGGGGAGAAAAGCGTGACTAATCAAATAATGCCAAAGACTATCAAAGCCGTTAAGGCTATCAACTATGATGTGCAACAGATAGTAGAGTCTCTCATGGCAGAGAATGAAATAGAAGCAAGCGAAGTATCGTTAGATATGGTATTGTCGCGTATCCAAGATTGGGTAGAAGAGGACTTTATGTATGATAATGCAGATAGCACTATCTTCTTAAATGAAAATGATGAGGAAATCTAATGGCTAAAAAAGTTAATTGTGCAATGAACGCAACAGTAAGCAAGAGTCCTATAAAAGGAAGTGCATGGCTTGTGCGTTGGTCTATTACAGAAGAGGGAAGTAATATAAAGTCGGGCTATGGTGCATGGACAAGTGCTTCCGCCGCCAAGCGCGCAGTAAAAGAAATCGTTCTATCCGAAACTCCTAAGAAAAGTATTAAATGGGTAGCAGGGGACAAGTTAGATGTTAAAGGTAAGCCTATGGAGTTTACAGGCTCACTCGTATTCAAGTTAGATGTGAATATCTAAATGGAGATTCTTCCTGACCCACTTATCGAACCCATATTCCCCTCAATTCGCCGTGAAGATATAGACGACGAAGAGATTGAAATTGAAGAGGAAGATGATGAAGAAGAGTACGAAGATTGGGACCAACCTGATGAAGATGATGAACCCGAAGATAAAATCGTATTTGGATTCGGAGTTTAACTACGAGAGTAGTAAGTGGATTCTAAAAGAAATTAGAGATGGAGAGATAAATGAGTATATTCAAGAAGAGTAAATTAGAAGAGGCTATTCTTCCTTACAATGGAACAAGTGGCTGGAGTGGCAGCGGGACTTCAGAGGAACGCGCGCTCGACCAAGATTCAAGTGGAACTACATTAAAGAGGCAGAACCAAGTATTAGAATACCTAGATAGTTGTGAAGATATGGGAGCCACCTGGAAAGAGATTACTGATAAGTTTGGCTGGCATCACGGCACTTCTTCGGGGATTCTATCTACTCTCCATAAGGCTGACCGTATCTCTCGGTTAAGTGAGACTCGTAATCGTTGCAAGATTTATCTTCTACCTAATTATGTAGGCAATAGCCCTACCGAGACACAAGGTCGCACAAAGCGTTGTTCTAATTGCGGTGCTGAACAATGAGCAAGCCTTACGACAATGTATATCATCTTCACACCCCTAAGACGGGCGGTATATGGTTTAACACCCATGTACTTGATGAGATTCAAGTCTCTATAGAACGCGCAAAGATTGAATACAGGGTCGACCACGCTAGTTGGACAGGGATTACAGACTCTACTTACATAATAAATATATGGCGCGACCCTGCAAAAAGGATAGTTAGTCACTTCGCCTATTCTGTAGAGAACTTTAGTGGCAAAGAACTCTATGAGGGATACGATAACTGGACGCAAGAGAAATACAAAGAGATAACTGTAGAGAACTTAATGGCTTGGGTAGAAGAGAATGAGCCCTTCCTTGCTAACTACCAATCTAAGTTTCTTGTGCATGAGAAGAAGAATGTTAAAATTGGCCCATTCTATTTAGACGACCCTGAGTTTAATAGTCTAGTAATAGATGAGGAACTTCTATTTGAGAGAGTCCTGAGGGTTAATCTATTACTTAGGAATACTCAATTAAGCCATGCCAATCAACAAGTGTTTATGGATAAGATTCTTAATGACCTAATGATTCCATATGTTAAACCTAACTATGTAATAGATAAAGACGCCAATGCAAATAAAGAGTCCAACCGTCTGTGGTCTGAACTAAGCCCTACTCAAATAGCATATCTATATGAGTTTAATAAATTAGATTCCCATGTATTTTTTAGTGACTCTTTCTTTTGGAATGATGGTAAATGAGAGAGTGCGGTACTTGTACTAAATGTTGTGAGGGAAGCCTCGGCATGACAATAAATGGAGAGGACATATACGGCAAAGGTTGTCCGTTAGTCCTATTGAATAAAGGTTGCGGTGACTACGAGAACCGACCTGCTATTGGTTGCGGAACTTTTAAGTGCGGGTGGTTAAAGAACCCCGATGTTCCCGAAGAGTTTAAGCCTAATCTAATTGACGTGATTATCCTTTTCCCTATTAAAAACCCAAACAATATGGGGCTCGTTCCAACGGGCGGGCGGCCTATACCTGAAGACGTGTTACACTGGGCGGATAAATACAGTTTAAATAATAATCTAGATTTGACTATAAGATAAGGAAGTTAAATGATAATCCAAATCATCGGGCTGCCAGGCAGCGGCAAGACAACTCTTGCAACAGAACTTGTAAGTAGAATAAATGGGATTCATCTAAATGCTGATGAAGTACGCGCTGATTTAAATAAGGATTTAGGCTTCTCACCTGAGGACAGGATTGAACAGTCCCGTCGAATGGGTGCCCTTGCTCGTCTCTTGGATAAGCAAGGTCATATAGTCGTAGTAGATTTCGTATGCCCGACACAAACAACGCGGGAAGCCTTCGGTAAGGCTGACGCTATTATTTGGGTATACACCCTTGCAGAAAGCAGGTTTGAGGACACTAATAAGATGTGGGAAGACCCTTTTAATTGGGACATGGTTGTATTAAGTAAAGACGCTGAATCATACGCTAAGTCTATTATTAAGAAGTTTAATCTTCCCGATTGGAAGGCTCCTACTACGCTACTATTAGGTCGTTACCAACCGTGGCATGAAGGTCATGAAGCATTGAAGGAGAAAGCCCATGAACGCACAGAGCAAGTACTTATCGCCGTCAGGGATACGCAAGGTACGAGTGAGAAAGACCCGCTTAGTTATCAAGAAGTTGTTGGACATATTGTTTCCAGCACAGCCCGACCACCTTTTGTGATGAAGGTTCCCAACATTACTAACATAGTTTACGGTCGTGATGTAGGTTACAAGATTGAGCAGGTTGATTTAGGCGCAGATATTCATTCAATTTCAGCAACCGAGAAGCGTAAGGAATTAGGCATATGAAAGTAACTAAGGCTAGGTCACTAACAAAGTCAGTAACATATCGAGTATTTGGTACATTAAGTTCTTTTCTCATAATCTATGCGGTAACTCATAAAGGTGGATTATCTGCTTTACTTTCTGCATTAGAAACTATAGTTAAAGTCGGTATCTATTATGTCCATGAACGCGTGTGGGATAAAGTTCAATGGGGACGTAAGTAACCCAATAAGAAAGCCCCCTAGTCTAATCGGCTAGGGGGCTTTTCTATTAGAACTTAAGGCTTAGGAACCTCACAGAAGTCGGTGCTGCAGTATTTCTCACCGATGGCATCCGCGGCCATTCCTGCGTATACCCCAGTAAAGTCAATAGGCATTAACTTCATTGTGTATTTATCGTATTCCTTAGCAGTAATCTGAGTATATGGCATTTGTGGATAAACCGCATTTCCCATAGGCAAGAATGAGACTGTCTTCAGTTGTCCGTCGAACATGTGTAGAACTGTGCCTACTGAGTCCTTTTCCTTTTCCGCGTCAAAGGATACGGTTACCGAGACTGAGTTGTCTGACCAATGGCGTTGAGCCATAGCCGCGAGCGCAGTCTTCTCAAAGATTGAAACGTCTTTTTCAGAACGCTTAGCCAGAGATTTAATTGGGAAGAACACTACTGAAGTAGTATCTGGTGATTCAGACGCTGGTTCTACTTTATATCCTGAGGACTTAAATAGAGGAAGCATTGGGTCACTATTAGGAAAGCGAATTGCGCGAAGGAAGTACTCTCCACCTGGGGTCCAGTGCACTCCAGGAGACTCTCCAGCCAAAATAGATACGGTTCCTGATGGTTTTACTGTGGTCATCTTAATAGATTCCCGAATACCAAGCCATTCTGAGTAAATGTGGTCGTAAGATAATACCTTTTCGTATCCCTTATCCATCCACTCACGAAGTGTTGGGAGGCCAACGCGGTCTGCAAAGTTAGCAATGCCAGAGATTGAAGTACCAATACGGCGATTGCGTTGCATAATCGCATTTGTTTCTTCCCAGTGAGTAGGAAGAAGCGTTACAGTCTTGGCATACAAGTAGGCGAACTTCAGCGTGCGTTGAAAATCTGCCAGATTGTCGTGTCGATTCAAGTAAGTCTCTACTAGAGTACAACATTCAAATGATTCTAATGATTGTTCTGCACAAGGGTTGTATCCAGCCGCGCGCCAATCCTTATTGTTGATTGGGTCAATGAGGCGACCATACTTACGGGTCACATCCATCCACAAAACCCCAGGCTCTCCGTTACGAGCAATGCCGTCAATGATTCCTGAGAAGTCATCTCCAACAGATACTTCAACAGAGTTGTTCGACATCCAAGCCCAGCCAGGCTTATCGCTATCATATGAGTTACGGGCAGGATACTTAGACGGGTTCTTAAGGTTCAGGAACTCCTTATCATCCAAACGTCCCATCAGCAACTCGGCAGAACGACGCACATTGCCTGAAACTACACATACTCCTATTAGATTACCGATATCGGCAATATCTACACGAGTTAACTTAGTCCCGCCGCGCTTTTTAAAGATGCGGTGGATATGACCGTGCAAACGAACTAACGGTTCTGGCCCCGCTGCCGTACCACCGAATGTTTTGATTGCTGTGCCTTCTGGGCGGATTTCTTGGTAATCAAATAGTGGATATTTCGTATCTGGCTTGAGGTAGGCATTGATGAGGGCGGCTGTGGATTCGACCCAGCCTTCGCGGGTGTCGGGGATGACATACTTTTCTCCTTCTGTTGGGGCATAGATATTAAACTCTTTGTCTGCCCCTTTGTCGTCGAACCCGACTCCAACTCCCAGCATCGACGCTTCCATTAGGAAGGCAAATGGTTTAGCAGGGTCAATCTTCGTCATTGAAGAGGTCGATACAAACGAGCAATTCTGTAGGGCGGCTGAGTTACGCTGTTCATTAACAAGCGGTGTTCCCATAACCCATAGTCCGCGTCCTGGCGGTGTCCACTTCAGATTCCATAAGCGGTCAAACGCCTCTTTGGCTGAGGCTTGCGCCTTTGAGTCATTCCACGGTAAGCGGTTGGTTTTGCAGTGGTCTTTCTGTAGTGAGTACATGCCATTGATGACGCGCTCACATACATCTGTCCAAGTCTCTTTAGTGCCGTCTTCTTTTTTACGGGAATAGGTACGAAGAAAAGTGACCTCGCCAACCGAGTTTCCACCAGCGTCCGTGTAACCCCACGGAACTTTCTTCTCCTGATAACTAGCGACATATTCGGACGCTAGGTTGAATGACAATGCCATTTATTTCCCCGATTCTTTTTGATGGTTTATTAGTGTATACGAACTGCAAATTAGTAACTCTAGAGACTGTAGTGATTCATGCCCTATTTAGGCTTATTATCATATAACAGTAGAACTACTTATCTTCCAAACTTTGCTTGATTATCTTAGTGGTTTCGCTCTCATTGAGTCCACCATTAGGTAATTCTTTGAGACTCTGAGCCTTGTCTCCGAAGATAGAACTTAGCACACCAGCCGAGCCTTGGCGCTCCACAGTCATGCGAATGAACTCCCGAGAATCGTCCAATTCTTTAGTGGTTTTAATCAATTTGAATAGGCGGTCAATCTCTTGCGAAACATTGGGGTCAGCATATCCACCATTCATTTCTTCCGCAAATCGCATAAAAGCGACCCTTTGTCCCTGCATTTCAATGATTGCGTTGATGAGTGACTTCAACTGGTCTTTGGTTTTTACCTCAATAGGTAACTTGAAAGCACATACAGATTGTGGCTTGAAAGCAGGGCAATTAGTGGCTACGAAACATGTATCGCATGCCCTAAGACTGGTCTGTTGTGACTGTACAACTGACACATCTTTGATGACATCATTGCCACTCTCATCTTGCTCAACAATGCTCTTATACTCGTATCCGAAGACTGGTAAATTGCCCATTTCCTCTGGATTTCGTGCCTCGACTTTCCGCACGTTGACCCCCCTATTATCATGTACAGCGGGGGGTGTTTCCGTATTAGAAGGGGTATCTAATTCATCGTTATTATCATATAAGAACGACTCATCATTTGAACCTATCATCTTATTAACCCTCAATTCAAACTGCTCGTATGACCAAACTGCTAACCGACAAACTTCTTGTGGGTCATCTTCTAATACCTTATCAAAGTCAAGCCCAGCCTTTTCTATAATATTTTTATATCTAGGACGTGCCTGCTCTTTCATCTTCTTTGGGTAGCGTACCAGACGAGCGCCGTCCCAGACAATAGTTTCTCCGTGCATCATGGGAGATAGCCACGAAAGGGTGCTGGCAGTCTCCGCCTGTACAGACCGTAGATTGTCTGGCTTGGCACACCCAATGGCGTGAAAACGGGTTCCCTGCCTCTTAGAATAGGTTCTGGTGGCTGAGGCTAACTGCGTGTCGTGCTCAATAGAATCCCCTGGAATACCAATATCTAAGTATTGGTCCACCATCTTTTGTAACCCATTTAAACCTGTCTGGGGATGCCAAACTGGTTGGAACTTGCCTGGAGGAACCTGGGACCACACGGTCTTGCGCTGCTCTTCTACAAACAGAGGGTCAATAGAAAGGCTATTCAATTCTGTGAATACAGTTATTCTGTCTATATTATGGGCAATAAAATCCTCATATGCGGCCTGAAAATCTCCCAACTCTGTTGGGCCCAACTTCAGGTTCTTAGGCAGCCCCGCATTAAGGTATATGTGAGTGTCTGCTTGGAAGTAATTCTCTAATAGATATTGCTTAGTCTTGGGCAAGCCTCGCTTGACAAGGCCGTAGTAACTGACCCCCACATGGTTAGCAGTGGTTGTTTCTAATAGGGTTCGATTGCTAGGTATTTCAGCGCCTAGATAGATAACTTTCAAATCCGTGGGTCTTCCGAGAAATTATCTTGTTGTGATTGCAACTCGCTAACTATGTTGCCCCAACTACGGACACCCTTACGGCTATCTGGTCGGAACTCTTCTTTGAGATAGCGTGGATGTAAAAATAGAAGGGATGTGCAACCTACCTCTAACAACTTCTTTGCTAATTCTGGGTTAGGGGTAACGACTAAATCTATATGCCCTTTAGAACGGGCGTATTCAAATTGACGCCACTCAGGAAAATCACCTAATGCTGGAATCTGGTAATCAATAATAAAATCTACTTTTTGAATCTTATGGTTCTTCAGCCACGTGTCTGCTTTGCTGGCGTCATCACACGCGATAGTTACAGCGTTGCCTTGGTTTAAATTATAAAACAAAGTTAAGCCTGTAACAATAGGCTTTAGATTAGGGTCACGCAATACCCCATCAAGATACATTAAGACTGCCAATTTTATTCTCCAATTTTAATAACACGAGTACACTATCACGAACGGTAAAGGGCTGCTCTCCTTACCAGGAGGTCTGCGGTAGGTAATTCCATACCATATGTTTGGGATTCAAATGCTTTTTTAGATTTTTTATAGATGTCACTTAAGTTTTTTAATGCTTGAACACTACCAGATGCTTTGCCTGCTTGCCATCGGTAATTATGCATGTCTGAGTACCCTTGCCCGCCTGGACTAAATGCGTATGTGCGACCGTGGTGCAAATCTTCAAATAAAGCGGTGGCTTGTGAAACTGCCAATTCTAATGCGGCTTCTGCATTACGACGTGCAGTATCTGTTGTTGCTGCTCCAATTGCTGTTAAAGCATTCGAGTAACGTCCAAGAATATCTGTAGTCATCGACGTGTCCTGCTGTACTTTTTTATCCCATGTTCTATTTATGGGTTGTCCCTTAATCTCAGGGGATACAGTCCAATCATCATTAGTCAATGAGTATGCGGCATACGGTTTAATTGTACGAATGTCTGAATTTACGTTTACATAGAATGTCAATTCGTATGTATCTAAGAAACTACTGGTTACTGGGTGCAACGCTGTGCGGAAATCTTCATTAAACATGTCAGCAATCTGCTTGTCGCTTAGGCCTTTAAACTGTGGATTTGATTGACGGAACATCAGGTAGTTAATACCGATAAGGCAGTCTAAATCTGCAGGTAAACGAGATGCTGACCATTGGTATGAAACACCAGAGCCCGCTAACCATACGTGGATAAAAGCGTCTGGACTGTAATAGTGATTCTTTAAATGCTCATATAAAATGCGCAAAATAGAGGCGCGAACGGCTGGGATTAACTTGTTGCTGCGGAATAGGCGAGGGTCTAAGCCAGCGCCAGGATTACTAAAATACGAGGTTTCAGATGGCTCTAACGAAACGGGTGCGGCTTGTGCAACCAAGGCTTCGTAGAAGTTCATCTACATATTATAGTTCTTTTTCCTTATGTTCTTTGTACATAACGTCTGTATTGAACTCAAATTTGCGAGTCTTCTCAGGTGCGTCAGTTACTACTTTATTCATAAACCCGCATGCATGATGCGCAGTGACAAATGATTGAGCCCACATTATGACTAATGTTTCAGACTCTTCAACGTCTGCTTGAAAAGACGCCATACATGTACAAGTCATTTCTATAAAAGCCATGAGTCTCACCCTTCACTGTGTATTTACAGTATATCGCGTTCCTTCAGGGCTTGGCGTATTGAACTCGAAAGGGGTTCTGGGGCAGAAGGTGTGTTTTCGAGCAATTTGGCCACAACCTCGTCCGCTAGGTCAGTACGGTCCATAGAATCCAGCAAATCTCGGCAGGCAGCCCGCACATCATCCCTATGGGAGTAGCGTTCAACCTCTAATATAATAGATAAGTCATTTGACGCTACCCATGACCCATCAAAACGTTTAATTAAAATAATTGCTGTTTCTGCATCAGGGGCGACGTTCTCTTCTTCAGACATTAAAGTAGGCCTTTCTTCTTGTACGCCTTCTGCTGAACAACGGACTTAACTGGGCAATAATCACATAGATAAACCTTTGGACCTGAGCCTTCAGCCTCTAGTCCAATCGCTTTACGCTCAGCAGATGTTCCTGCCTTTAGGACTTTCTTATCGCTCTTATATTCGCCACAATCTTTAGTCTGCTTATGCTGAATCCAACAGGTCATAGCATCGGCGCTGAAATTTTCCTTGGTTGCATAGAAGTTGGTACCAAAGATGTCAAGACCTTGGGCTCCTTGATTAATCTGCTGAACAATGCCTTCTTTAATTTTAGGGACAACCCAGTATTTAAAAGGAAGGTGGTATGTAACTAACTCTGCTTTATGGTCTAAATGATTATCAACAAAAAAGCGCAGACTATAATCGTAGTCGCCACTATTTTCGCCACCTTCAGGCCCATCATATGGAGGCACTTCGTCAATAGTCTTACATTTACGGCAAACTAATAGACGAATCATCTGCTCGTTGGGGTCAACCTCTTTAGTCTTGAGGGTGTTTAAATCAAATACCATTATTGCTCCTAATTGTAGACCGAGTGAATTCTAACAGATAATTACGAATTGCCCTTCCAGTATGGCTTTGATGTTGACTTTGGTTTCATTCCAGCAGGACGTTCGCCTGGTTTTAGCATCTTACGTTCAGTCTTGGCTGCCGCAGCAGGTTTTGACGTAGCCGCTGCTTTTTTAGCAGGAGTGGCTTCTTTAATAGGCTTTTCATTGGCAACTGTATCTGCCACAGTAGGCTTCTCAATTTTTTCTACGTCGGCCTTTGGTGTTTCAACCTTTGAGGCTACCTTAGGTGTAGAAAAATACCCGCCTTCATGGACAATCAAATCTTTTAATCTAGCATCCCAGCGTGGATTAGGTGTTCCACCAGCCAATTCAGGGCCTCGAACAGCATTTCCTACAGTATTAACGTGAGATGGGTTGGTGCTATCAAACTTACCAAAAACATTATGGGTTGAAAGGTTTACATCCTGTGTGGTGTCGCCCCGCTGAATGCCGACAACTCCTTTAAGTTGCGTAGGCAGTTCTTTCTTAGCGATAGGCTTTAAGGGTTCAACGCTTCCAAAACCAGCCATTATTTATTAGCCTCAGACTCAGCAGCGTGGGCTGCTTCACGACGTGCGTTATCTTCTACAGCATCTGGACCATATTTAGCCCAGTTCTTAGAGTTAGTCTCGTCAATATCTTCTTGTGTGCGTTCGTTCCTGCTCCACATTAAAGGCTCTGGGCCATTAGGTACACGCTTTGGGTGCGATGCTCGGTCGTGAGGTGTCTTAGCCATTATTTTACCCTTTCTCATTAACTTCGTGCCAGGAATTCGCGTATGGGTCAACGTTTCCTGTACCAACAACGTTTGCTATTTTATGGTCGGGATTTAAATGCTTATATGCAATACTGCTGCCTTCAGAACGAGTCCAGCCTAAGGCTTCACCCATATTCTTAAGTGTGCGAGTCTCATCTTTTTCGCGACGATGTGGGAGTTTCATTAGTTACCTGCTGGGTTCACTTTGTTAGCGTCTTCAGAGTTAATAAAACCATAATTCATATATGGGTGTAGACCTTGACGGTTCTTTACGACAAGTTCATCGCCTGCACCTGGAGTTGCCTCTGTGTTAGGACGACGCTTGCGATACTTTCCATCTGTTGCGCCTTCTAATAGAGCAGCGTTATCTGAACGGGCTTTACGTACGGTCATTTATTTAGCCTTCTTTCCTGTTATTAAAGTTAAACCTTCTTTGTTTTTTGGTGGAACTGGAGAAGACTCATTGAAACGTCTATATGAAATCTCATCATCTTTACCCATTGTTTTAGACGCGGGGCCGCCCCTAAAGTTAGCGTTTCCAGGAGTTTCGGCTTTAGAATATGTTCGACCTTGACCGTGTTCTGTCAATAACGCTGCTTTAGAAAACGCAGTTTTACGTCCTTCTACTCCACGGGAGTTATCGAACTCTGAAAAACCTTCATCACGTTTGTAATCAAAGTTGCTGGTAGGAGCACCCATAGTTGGATACTTGGAAACGTTAGAAACTACATCTTCCCGACTTGCAGTATCAGGCTTGTATCCTTTAGGAGCAAGGCTTGGTCCCTTTGCTGCTTTTAACGCACGACGATTAGCGCTGTTCTCTCTACGGCGAAGGCTCATGCCATCATACCTTTCAGTAGGTTGTGCTTCTTGCGGCGATTACAGGACGGGCAATGTTCTGAATCACCTAATGATTGTACTGGGTTTATGAGTGAGCCACACCCTTTACAGGCTTTAGAGCCATTATAAATGGTTTCTTTGAGTGCTTGCTGAGTGTCAAACGATACGTCGGTGGCTCCAGCCATGCCTTCACCTGTTGAATCAGTAAGTAAACCTGGGTCGTTTTTCATGACTGTGGGCGCTCCATGTCTTTTGGATAGTCGTGGTCATCGTAACCATCGTCATTGTATGTAGTTTTTGCGCGACTCATGGCGCGGTCTTCTCTAGCAGCGGTTTCAGCATGCTGACGGGCTTGGTCTTTAT
>SESB01001343.1_pt1 | contig 16221 bp, 38 predicted proteins | sample 3171441 | NCBI WGS metagenome assembly SESB01 (sample SAMN06051867, study PRJNA518727) | freshwater metagenome | biome: subpolar coniferous forest; feature: holomictic lake; material: water; isolation source: holomictic Lake 227, 6 m depth | place: Canada: near Kenora, Ontario | collected...
ATACGAGTTGATTTACATTCGATATTATCAAATTCACAATCATCTAATAATATTACAGTATCATCAGGTAAATTATTTATAATTTGTTTTAATTCTTTTACATTCATTTTTTAACAACTATTTTAAATTTTTCATAAAATTCATCAATTTCTCTTACATATTGTTTCATAGGTCTATCAGACAACCCCAATTCATCAACACGTTCATATAATACCATTACGTCATAGTCATTAGACGTAGTTTTATTGATTATTGTTTCATTTAAAACCCTATATAATTTACCTGTTTTTTTATTTTCTACTATTTTAACCATTATTATATCCCCATTTTTGTTCATTATAATATTCTGTCATAAGTTCATTTCTATGAAACTTCTCATGACATACTTTAGAATATTCATAGAACATTAAATGCAAACAATCTTTCGGACATAGTATCCTATTTCGATTGTACTTGTCTATAAAATATTGTTCAGTACTTTCTGTTTTATGTTTTATTACTTTAGATTTTAAATAACAACTAAGTTCTCGTTTCATAATTTTGTCATTTCATCAAAACATTCTTTACATATAAAACCAGTATCCTTTATCTTTATTTCAGTTGGATAATCACCACATTCTTCACACATCTTTACATATGGTTGTTTATTTTCAACTTCAAATGAACTATCATGTGGATATAATTTACCACCGATTACGTTTAAATTTTCATCTACAATTATTTTAAGTTTGTGTATATATTCACCATACTCAAATATTTTATATCCATCTTCTCTTGTAAATCCCAATTCTTTGGCATTAAAACTTAAATCAGTATCTTTATATGTATCAATTACTATTGTTGTTGTTTTCATCTTCTATTTCCTTTTTAGCTTTCTCTACTACATCTTTAATAAAAACTTGTGTTCTTCTTTGACCGATTATCTTACCACGTGTTCCATCAGATAATGTTTCATATTCATAACAATTACCAATTTCTCTATATAATATTTCTTTTATCTTTTCAAATAAATCATACTCTTTTCTCAAAATGTTTTTATCGTCAGAAAAACTATCGTGCCATAAAGAATAAATGTATTCTTTAGTTTGGTAGTCTATTAATGAATGATTAGTACCATATCTTTTTTTTCCATCATTATTGGTATAACTCATTTGTTGTTGGTGTGGGTATATACTTGATGTACTTACTGGCACTGAATGACCACGTTCTGTTATTATTGTTATCGGTATTAAGTCTCTTGTCATAACTATTTTTCCTTTAAACTAAATACCCCTACGAATAGGGGTATATTTTATTTATTTAATTCCATTTTTAAAAAATATTCATCTACATCACCATCTAAATTATTATCATTATCAAAATATGTAGTTGTTTTATATATATCATCAATATAAATTTCATATACATTAAATTCGCCAGAGTCTTCTGATGATATATATTTAATGGTTATTTTATGTGATTCATTTAATAATGATTCTATGAATTTTTTTCATTTTGTAATTTTTTATGTTTTCTTAAAGTATTTCCTAACATATATAATCTTCGTTTTTCTTTAAATTCATCAGACATTTTTCTACCTCTATTTGCATTACCTATTTTTTCTTTAGTAATATCTGATATGTGTTGACCCAATTTACTTTTATTTCCTTTATTTGCAGTACTTATTTTTTGTTTAATTTCATCGGTCAATTTTCTTTTTGTACCAAAACACCCAAAACCACCTAACGCTAAATTATAACCGATATTTTTATTTGTCGAATCTAACGTTTTAATCCAAAATATTTCAGCTTCATTTAATTCTTCAATAGTATTACATTTTTGAAGTATTTCTTTAGTGAAATTTTTTCTACCATATTTTTTAAAAGCGTTTCTTAAATAGACGCCCGAACCAAGATATGATTTATTGTTATTTATGTCTTGACCAATATAGATTTTACCATTAATCTTATTTGTTGTTTTGTAAATTATCATTAGACTTCTCCGATGTTAACTTATCAACAATAAGACTATCAATCCACAAATTCAACTTTAAATTCCGTTTATCACAAAATTTCTTAGCTTCTTTATGTGTATTTACTGTTATTTTAACTGACTTATAAATCTTTTCCATACTACTGTCTCCTTTTTAGGATAAGTAGTATAGAAAAGTATAAAAAGATGGAAAAATATATATTTATATATTTTATTTATAATTGAACACTTTCAATGTCATGTACCAATGCATCTTTATCTTGCTCAAACATTTCTAATACGTCAAATATCTTATCTGACCATCCAGCTAATTGTAAACAGTTATTGTCAACAATAATGTTACCATATGACTTTAAGTTTACAATATAGAACTTTGCTTTAGGGAACATTGTGTGATACTTTTGATATAACGCGTTAAAGTCATCACCACGTTTGTAACCACCTTTATACGAACTTGTGGTATACCATTGTGTTTTACCTGTACCTAATTGACAGTCTGAAAATACTACAATTCTATCGACTTCTTTCTTTTCATCAATAAGTCTTTGGAACATTTCATAAATACCTTGTTCAGTTGAACCACCACACTTAGCAGCTTCTTTTGCAATAACATTGTAGTTTTGGAACAATCCCTTTGTTCTATCTAATTTAGGATTGATAAGTCTATCACCAAATAAACCTACATATGTATTATCTGCTCTCATCCAATACAAAGTAGCGAACAAGTTAGCAATATTAGCAGTAGTTGTTTTACTAAATGCTGAAGTGGTAGATGTGTTGTAACTATCTCCACCCATAGAACCTGAATTATCTGAAAGAATAACAGTCTTACCTTTTAATAAAGGAATATTCATTATTGAATACGATAATGCCGTTTCAATAGCTTCCTTTACTTTAGTTATCTTATCAACTGCATTATCTTTTTCGAACTTAATCTTTGAGATACTTGCAGGTGTAGACATTTCTTCAAGAGCTTTATATGCATTCAAAAATCTGAATGGTAATTGTTTTGAGTTTTGAACCATCTTAACATTGGTTAACAACTTACAAAGCATAGTTATCAATTCATCGTCACCGACTTCAATCATATTTCTAACATTTCTCAATGCTGCCATATATCCAAGTTTCTTGTTACGAATTAAATCTTTCCATACTTCAAGTTTACCTTCCTTCAATTCATCATCAGTTTCAACTTCTTGTCCCAACTTGGTCATTTTTGATTCCCAAGTATCAACAGATTTTAATTCACCTTTCATCAATCTTTTCCAAACATTAGCTAATTCAGGTGTTGGTTTTGGGTGAACGATATTGAATAAATCAACAAGTGATACTTCTTTACCTTCACCACGATACTTAGCTAATTGATATTCATCAAATTTTAACAACGCATCTGCAATACCTTTTTTAACTTGGTTTGGATATGGTTTTGATAAGTTAGATATAATTTCAGTTAAGTCATCAACTCTAACTGTACCTGTTTTTATTAAACGTCTTACAAGGTTATCACCTTTATGAATTTTTGATAATTCACTTACACCGAAATGAAATATACTTCTCATATTAAATTTATTACGAGCATAAATAGCTAACTTTGCAACGAATTCAGGTTCTGTTTTAGCCACTTCAATTATTTTAGAACCGATTCTTTTAAGTAAATCTGATTTATTTTCATAGTATGAATCTTCAATGAAAGATACTAAAAATGCAAAAATGATTTCTTGTTTTGCAGTTTGTTTAAATGCTTTACTACCCATATAGTTAGTAGTAACATTTACCTTTCCTTTTGTGTTTTTATTAAATTTTGACATAATCTTCACTCCTTTTCTCAAAGAGAATTTTAGTTAATAAAAAAGGGAACAAGTTTATGATTAGTATCCTTGTTCCCCACAATAATAATTAGAGTAAATTGAAAAGAGAGTTTGACTGTTTTTAATCAGTGTCGAACTGATAATCTATCTGGTTTTGGTCTGAATGATTATTTAAGACTCCTTTCCACTTGATAATGTTCCCACAAGGAACATCATCTATTCTGTATTTTAACGAAGTATCTCTTCTCTCACTTCTAATTTTAAACTTATTTGGAGAACGATATCGAGAGTATTTTTTCTTTTTTCATATAAGGAATTCGAAGTAACTCTCAATTCACTGCCAGATAAAATCTTTATTTCTATATATACAAATATAAGTATAATTTAATTAAATGTCAAGTACAATATTTGTTATTTTTTTTTAGCTTAAATTTTACCACTTTTTGTCTTTAAATCGAACATACAATAATCAACTTCTAACTCTGATAGATATTTTGCTTCAAATTCATATGGATTAGAAAAATAATCTGTATATGAGACTTTATTATTATTTGAGTTTTTAACTATTATATTAGTGTATCTTTTATACCAACTTTTAGGTTGTAGATAATGAATGTATTCGTGAATAACATTAGTACATAATTCTTTCATAGTTTTAATATTCAAAATATGTAGTGTAATTTCATTATCTTCAAAATCATACTCTGCAACGGCATCTTCTTCTTCTTCAAATGAAATATAAAATTCTGGTATATCTCTATGATATTTAGATTTTCCAAAGTTTTGTGAACACCAATATATTACATCATCAATAATATTAGATAATTGTGTTTTTTTTGATTCTAATCGTTTTATCCGTTTTTTTGAAATCATACATATTTTTCCAAAAAATTAGCATATTGAAACGAGTTAATAATTTTACTATAATCTTCAGAAATTTTATTTATTGTTAAAAGTTGTTCTTTTTTAACAAAATCCACATCTTGAATTTTATTTAAGATAGTATCCACGGCCGACATATATGTAATTATCTCGCCAAATACATCAACAATATAAGTATTTATATTACGTGGAGTTGTATTTAAAATATAACTTTCAATAGACCCACCATAATAAATATCTAATATAAATGTATATGTGTTTTCAAGTTGTTGTTTGAGTAATATGATTTTATCTACGAAATATTCTAATGAAGTTGACATGATAACCGTTACCTATGATTATTTACTGTTACGTTTTTTTGATTGTGTATTCTTTTTTTGTATTGGTTTGTTACGGACTATTTTTGTAGATTTTACTACTTTTTCTTTTATTTCAGGTGTTTTTACGTCATCAATAGTTGAATTTATATCTTCTTCAGTAAAAAGTGGGCCTGTAATTTGTGGTCTATTGATAATAATTTCACAACAATCACAATTTGATGGTGTGTCATCTGACATAAATCCTAATTTTATTGCTATTTTTTTAAATATGTTCATTTGAGTTTCTCCTTTGGTTTTCTACCACGTTTTTTTGGTGGTGACTCAATTATTAATTTTATTTTTTTTATCTTATCACAATATTCGTATTTTTCTTCTTTAAGAAAAATTGGAAGAACCGTTTCTAAAAAGCTCTTCCAATTTGATTTTTTAAAAATTAAAATATCATTTGAATTTTTGAATTCAAACGCATCTATTTGCTTTAAATCCGAATTTATTACATCAAAAATAATATCAACCAAATGCTCATAGATTTTAATCTTATTTGATTCTACATATAGTTCAAATTTATCTATGTCATATTTGTCTATATGTAACTTCATTGGTGAAATGTTTTGTTTCACCACTTTTTCTTTTTTTAACATAAGTAATTATTTTTTATTAACTGTTACCGACTATGTCAACCCACCAATTTTTATTGATAGGGCTTTTATTCCACGCGTCAGTTGTAAAACTTTGTCCGAAAAGAGTTGAACTACCAACAACACCACCAGGATAAGTTGGACTTGTAGCTGCATATGCGCCAAGTGGGGTGTCTTCATATTTATTAGACATAAAGTCGTGTACTGTTGGTGCTATTACATCACCATTTATTGTCTTACGACCTTTATAAATTTTATATAGTCTTGAACCTTCAAAGCCTGTATCTGCCATAATGAATCTCCATTTAATTAAAAGAATTCTTTCTAATAAATAGAAATTTTTTTAAATTTATACTATTTTTTCTTGTTTTTTTAACTTGTTTTTCTCTGACTTAATCTCTTTTTTAGTCTTTTTTTCACGTTTCTTCTTTGGTTTAACTGATACTTCAGTTATATCTATCCCAAGAATTTCTATGGCCTTCTCAATGGTAACTGCAACAACATCCCGTATTTCCATTTTCCAAATTGACTTTGGAATATAAATAGCTCTTCCACTATTTACCATTGTTTCTGCTAATGAATCATTAACTCTCGTAACTTTACCATCCGTGTATTTAATACATTTCATAGGTATTTCTCCTTTTAATTTTTAGTTTAATTTTTTGTTAATAATATTGGATATTCGTTTATTTTAATTTCTTTAATTCCGTACATTTCCATTATACGTTTACAGTTATCACAACAGTAAGTATGTCCTATTAAGTATAACATACCACCACGAGCATCACCACCAGCATTTCTACAAGCGTCAATTTCAGCGTGTGAAGATTGTTGACATATAGATTCACATAATTCATATCCTTGTCAGCTTGGTAAATCTTTTCTTGGACATTCTTTTTGTGGATTCTCACACCAATTAGAACCAATCCAATACTTACCTTTGTTTTCTATAATCGCTATTACTGTTTGTTTTACACAACCCATTTTATTTATTCCTTATTTGTTTCATAAATTTTACTAATACTTTTGCGGAATTGAAAGCATCCCAACCCCCATCATGATGTGTTCCTTCTAATTCTATGTTAAAAGTATCAAGCATAGATTTCATACCTTTCTCTTTACTCCAACCACTTAACATAGCTATATGAGTTTTCATATTGAAATATTTTTGTGAGAATGGATAAGGAACATTTTCTCTATAACATTGTTCCTCAAAAATATTTCTATCATATTCACCAACAGCACACCACACGTGTTTCTTTGAATTATATTCTGTTAATAGTTTGGAACAAGTTTCTTTAAATGTAATTCCCTTTTCATTTATTATATCTGTTGTTATACCTGTTAAATCAACACAATATCTACTGATTTTTGATTGTGTAGGTATAACGTATATACTTTCTTTCTTCTCGATGGACAAATCTTTATTATTAATAACAGATATTCCTATCTGTATAATATCCGACTTAAATTTATACTTTTCTTCCCAACACGTTGCTTCACAATCTATGACTAATATCTTTCTAAAATCTGTTTGCATAATTTCCTTTCTATTTTTAATTTTTTATATAATGACATTCTATTTTATAAGACGTAATATAATTAAACCCATTAAGTTTTTTATTTTGGTCTAACATTAATAAATAATCTTGAGCTATTCGTTCTTGATTGAACTGTAGAGCTTCTCCTATATATTCTGTTAACTTTATGGATGTATCGTCATCAATCATTAAATACTGTGGTTGTCGACCATATTCATCAGAACATATAGTTACAATTATATAAACATTTATCAATTTAATTCCCTTATGAAAGTATCTACAAAACTATCGAATACAATTGTTAATTCGCCTTGTTTTCCAATATCTTTTTTATAATACTTTTTTAGTGCTTTTCTATTATTTTTAATCTTTATAAAAAACTCATTATCAGTTTTAACACTCATACCACCAATAGATATATCAGTATCATCCCTATCTTCTATGATACCATTTTCAGCCATAGAACTGAAAAGTTTATCATTCCCATTGTCTGCAATGAACGCTAAAATTCTTGCGAACTTTCTTATGAAATAATCAAACTCTTTATCTTTCTTCATTTTTATTTCCTTTCTTTATTTTATTTTATTTTATAGAACTACACAGTAATTTTATTTTGATTTAAAATAAAATTTAATTCAAATGAATGAAATAACTCATCAATTTCTTTATCATCAACGCCATACGTAGATTTTAATGAGTTTTTAAATGATAACATCTTTTTATCAAAACTTTTTTCAACTAAAGATATTACATCAGATAAATTTTCCCCATTTTTAAATAAACTTAATTCTGATAATAAATCTCGTCTGTGGTGTCTTATATATGTCCACATAAATCGAATCAATGGTAAGTTATCCTCTGTTATTTTCATTTTTGTTTTAACCTTTCTTTTTAATTTTTATTCATAATCTCTAACTGTCATTTCAGTAATAAAGTATGGAATCATATCATCTGTCCAAGCGTGGAATGTTATTGTTACTAATTGTCCGATAAGTTTTTTTCTATCTCTAAAATATCCTTGTCTAACTTGTTCAGTTCCATTTGGATTAGCATTGAATACTTTTCCATCTTTTGTTTTACAAACAAATATTGCACAACCTCTATTTCTACCTTCACCTTCAATAACATCAATTATTTCAAATTCTTCATCCATCGTTGGTTTATATTTTAATATATTATTAGACCGTTGTCCAATTTCATATAATCCACCACCATCACGAATAATAATACCTTCATAACCGTTTTTAAGTGCATCTTTATAAAACTTTTCAACTTCTTTTCTATTATTTAATTGAACAGTTTCGGCTAACTTAACTTGTTCAGGAAATACACTTGATAGTTTTTTAAGAACTTCATATCTTTCTATAAATGTCTTTCCTTCAATAACACAATCATATATATAATACCATAATTTATGTGACGCCGGACAGAATTGACCATCTTTATCTATTTCATCATTCAATCTGTATTTTTTTACGGCCCTTAAACTTTCTTGAAATGTGTTTGTAGAATGTGGAATCATTAATTCACCATCAGTAATAATACCGTTAGTATTAAATTTTAATTGTTCAATACATTCTTGAATAAATAATTTTGGTGTTCTTGACCAAAATCCAACTTCAGTTTCATTTAGACAACGTACACCATTATATTTATACTGACCCATTACTGGATATTTAACTGTGTGTTCTTTTTTTAGAAACTTGTTAGCTAACATAGGTCTTAATAAACGTGTTGTATTCGTATGACCAATTAAATCATATCCCTTATCAATCTGTTTCTTAAAATCCGACTCCATTTGGAATAATGCTTGTTCTTTTCCATTTCGTTCATTCGCCCGACCAACATTTGTTGGTGTGACAATATATGGAACTGAAAATGTATGTTTACCATCAACCCCACTTTTATCTTGTTGCCAGTATTCAGATTGTATATAATAATCTAACCCATCATATACTACTTGTTCTCTCCAAAACTTTGTTTTTCCAGTTCTTGCCTTAGCTTGAAGTAATTCACTTTGTTGTACAATTTTCATTTTTTATTATTAATAGTTTAATTTTTATATATATTAATATAATCATAATATATCAATAAAGAAAGGTATAAATTTATACCCAGATATTAGAATTTATAATGTTCCCAATATCTTTTATATGGTTTACCCCTCAATTCTTTTATATCAATATTAAGACCATCAAAATACTTATTTATTATTTCTATTTGGTCTATTGTCGGTATAGACCTCCAAAAGTCCATATTTCCATATATCATTTTCATTTCATAAAGGGCTCTCTTTAACCCATTAGTATCTTCAGCATCCCAAATGTTATTTATAACACTTTTAGGATATTTATTACATTTTACTTTATATCTTGTTTTCATTATATAATCCTCATCTACTTAATTAAGAAATAATATATGATATATGCCCAACTAAAAAATCCATGTATCAAACACCACATAATTGAATGGTTTACTGACCAACTTAAAATCATTGCTATTACAGTACCAAATCCAAATGAACCGATACCAAAACACCCACAACCACGTTTACCTGGCTCACTCATCGTCTGTTTCTCCTTGTTTAATTAATAAAGTAATGGTACATAATTCAGATATATAGTGGATTTTATCATCATCTAAATCTTTAACTATCCAACTATCACCTGTCATATGTGGTATATTAAAAACTTTAGCTCTATGACATAATGTAAACTGTGCTCCATTAAAATTAACAGAGACTATATCACCTATTTCTATTTTAGTTGACTGCATCTTTTTCTGTTATGTTATATTTAGTTAATATTTTAAGTAATATTGAATCATTATCCACATTGTAATTGACAATATGTTTTAATGCGGTAATTAATTCTTTTTAATATACTCAAGACGTTTAGAATCTTTTTCAGATACTACTCTCTTGATTCACAATAACAACATATAATGAATCACCTGCAAAAACAACAGGACTATCATATAGTTCGTATTTTATATTAGTTTTATCTGACTGTGCCCACGAGTACCCAAACCCACCATATGTTATATTTACTACATTTCCAACATATAGTCTTGGTTGTTTATTTAAAACCCCAATAGACGTATCATTACAACTATTTAAACCACATAATTGTAACCACACAATTATGAGTAATCCTAACAAAATTGTTTTTTTCATTTTTTAGTCCTTATTAATTCATTAGTTATCCAAAGAACATCTTTAGATATTGGATATGATACGTGTCGTTCCTTACCATCGAACCTTCTTTTCTTTGTAACATATACTCTATTCTTATCAAAATATACATTTTTGTATGTGTATATTTGTGTTCCTTCAAACTTCATAATAACATTTTTTATTTTATGTATAACAAAACAATTATACATAAAGTATACATACTTTTTGGTATGTTTCATTTTTAATTCTATTCTTTTCATTTTGGTATGTTTCATTTTTAATTCTATTCTTTTCATTATAGATTATTACTTATGTATTGTTTAATAACATTAACTTGATTTTCATCTGATATTAGTCTATGTAGATACCTAAAAACATTATTTTGATTATTTTCTGTTTTAATATGAAATGACTTAAAAGATAATACCATTCGATTATTAATATCTAAATCATATACTGATAATATCCCTTTTGGAATATTATCTACTTTTATACCCACAAATTTGATTTTATATAACGATTCATTAAAATTGAATAGTCTACTGAAACGTAATTGATTTGGTTTTCGTATGTTCATAACATTTATTAATCCTATATTAGTTTATAAAAACGTTCTATACAAATATAGGTAATTTGAATCGAATAAGAAAGGTATAAATTTATACCTTAATTATTGAACACTGAATTGGTTATTTTTTTATTGATTTTTTATTTAAATTATTTTCTATTCTGATAAATTCAGATAGACAATCTATTGAACAAAAATGTTGTACGTGTTTATCAATGTTTCTTATAATTGAAACTTTGGACTCGTCACCACCTTCTACGATTGTTATCGTACAATTGTTACATATGATTTTATATTGATTTTTTCTGAATCTTCTCATTATAAATCTCCAATATTTCATTCAATTATAAATATTGGAAATTTATAAAATTTATTACTTTAAAATATATTTATACATATTTAATTTTTAAAGAGAACCCACGGGGAGAATTGAACTCCCATTTTCAGTTCCTCTTACGAATAGAAGTTTAGGAAACTTCCTCGACTACGTGGGTGAATTTTATTATAATTTATTTCTTTTACAATTGTGTTGTTTTTTACAATCGTAACAATGAAGTAATTTATGTCTTTTGCCTGTATATGCACATATTGGACAAACAACATATCCACTGCCGTCATGTGTCCAGTTTGAATACCAACCGATATATGAAAATCCTTTCTTACCAAAAATAAATTTAGCTATATAAAATAATGGTTGCCAAATAAATATATAATTTAAAATACAACATAATGGTATATTACTACATTTTCCAATATTATAATCATGTTTAATATGAAACATCTTAATTTTTACTGTCTTATCTTTTAATTTAATCTTCAATTGAATAATCGGGTAATTCATCAAATTCAGAATCTACATTAATATCTTGAACTAAATATGCTTGTTCTTTTTTAATTAAAATTTCACTAACAAAAATTTCACCAGCATCAGTTAACTCTTTAAATTCTTTTTCTGTAAGCCAGTAACCATCTTTTGTTTGAAAAAAGATACCCTTTTCAAGTTTCCAATTATCCATTGGAATTAATACACCAATTATTGGCTCATTATATAGAATTTCCATATCATCATCTAATAATGCTATTTGATTTTTTAAATCACTTACTTTCATAAATATTTTCCTATATTAGTTTAAATTAAAAAAAAGACTATCACAACCATTTATAAAAACAGTTGTATCTATAATAACATCACTCTGATATAAAATTTTTATATTTTGAAGTCCCAAAAATAATACATTTGAATTTGAATAAAAATTTGGGTTTGTAGGCCCATATAAATATGAATATCCATTATACTGTATTTGAACATAATATAAATGTGACGTATTACTGTAAATAAACATATCACCCTTATAACACGTGTCACTTGGTGGTACATATGTATATCCTTGTGGATTATCACACGAATATAAACTAAAGAGTAATAATAATCCAAATATAACTAAAAATATTTTCATTTTAAATCCTTTCTTATTTAAGTAATGATGTATAAATTGTAAAAAACCATATTGTCATTATTGCTAATGCAATACTATTAATAATAACAGATGCCGTAGCCGTTGACGATGTATCTTCATTCATTTTTGCAATAACTGAACAAATGAAACCACCTATTACCATTGGAATTCCAAATACAGAAAAACACGGTAATAACATAAATATAAATCCAATAATCCCTAATATAAGAGATACTTTTGCTAATTGAGATTCCTTCATTTACCCTTTTCCTTATTTAATTCTTTTGATTTTATGGATTGTTTTTTAAACGCATTAATAATTTCTGTTATTCCATTAAAAATAACAAGCATAAATACTAACATACCAAAAAATATCCAAAAATCACTAAATATATATTTTAGTGTATCTAACATATCACATTCTCCTATTATATTATTGATTTTATTTTACAATTTTCCCAAATGTAACCTTCTTGTTCTTTAATATCACCAAAAAATTTCTGATAATAATCTTTATCTTTACGAATAAGATTGGCTCTCATTATTTCTTGAAATTCTTTTGACCAAAATAATTCAATATCTTTATTACCGAATAGATGTTCATTCTCACGTATTAGTTTTAAATAATTTTCTTTTTTTGGTAACCAAGTTGTATTTTTATATCCACGGTCAATCCATTCTTTATATAATATATCAATATAATCTATTAATTGATATACAAAAATTTGTCCCCTGTTATCTGTCCATAGTTTGTAAACGGGGTGTGACCACCAACCTTGTTTACCATTTGGATTATCTATTAAATTATTCTTCTTTAAAATAACATCAATGATTTGTGTACCTTCTAAAATCTGTTTATTTAAACGTTGTCGGTCTAAACACTGAGCTACTTTTTTAAAGTCGTTGTATGGTAAAAATGTATTCATTAATCTATTTCCTCAAAACAAACACTATTAAATTTTAAACCATCAAAACCTTTTGGTAGGACTGAATCGAATACTTTTTCAAAAGACTTCATTCTATCCCCTAATTTTGTTTGTCTCATAACTATTTTTATTTTTTAATTTTTAATTATTTCTGTTTAATGAGCATTTAATAGACTCAACAAGAAACTTACAAAATTCTTGTGCTTCTTTTTCACTACTAAATACGTCTTGTTCATCTAATATACATTGTTCATTCCACGAATCCCAAATATCATATTTAACATTTGGTTCGTCGTCACCTGAGTGCCATTGCGGTTTGAATCTTTCATTCAATGAGTGGATATTATATGGTTCTAAATCCGCTCGCTGTATTATTTCGTAAAACTTATTCATTTCATTTTTTATTTTTTAATGTGTGGTTCAATATAATCGTTCCACAACTTTTCTAATTCATTGTCCTCAAAACACTGACTTATACCTACATAGTATTCAGATTCAGTAATGTTACTTTTATTTTTTTCTAAATATTCTTTTGCTTTAAAGAATGTCGTTCAAAAAACTCTTTTTTTATTTCATCATTTAATTGAATTTCTTTTTTAATTTGTGGAATCCAATAATTTTGTATTGTACATGATATACACATATTTTTATTATTTAAAATTTATAAAATTTTTATTTTGAATTGTTTAAATAACTATTTTAAATAAGTTTAACAAGATTGTACCCACGATTCTGTTGCCTGTTTCCAGACTTCTATCATTTATCTCCGAAAAATATATCACTTGACAGCTCATCTGTATATCACTATACTGATTTTGGTCATTGACCTCAAGGTTACTGATTTGTAATATTTACTATTAACCCTTTTTCATTTTATTTTCCGAGCGACTTTCGTCAACTGCTTCAACCCGTAGATTGTTGGTAAGAAAAGACGACTACCTACTACTGTTTGAATTGCATACATTACTAAAGTATAAACGAAATCAAACTCGTCATCTACTACCACTCAATGTTCAATACCACTTGTTAGGGATATTTACGATTGTTGAGTAGTATCAAACTATATTTGATTTCTCCTTTTTCTTTTCTAATATGTCGTGAAGTTCCTCATAGTCTTGATTATACACTACGCGATAGAAACCTCTTGTTAAATTTTATGGTTTATTATACCTATATATTGGTAATACAACAAAGTCATTCTGACCTTGTTTTAAAATATTATTTGGAATATTTTTAACATAATCCAATGCAATAGACATTGATGGAAATTTTACTAATTGTGTTAATTCAAATGAAGCTGATAGAGTAGACGTATTATTTGGGTATGTATTCCATGTATCCATATCAACCCAAACACTACCACTATTTTGACTTCCTGAAACTATACTATTTAGATTTATTGAACCCGATAAGTCTAAATGTGTTCTAATTTTATTATCCATTCTAAATACACCATAATCTATTTTTGTTAAATATTGACTTTGTGATTCTTGTTGTTGTTGATTTCCAAATTGAAAAAATTGAAGTTGTTGTTGTTGTTCATATATTGGTAAAACTGTATAATTAACAGTTGTGGTATTACCATAAAATCTATTAAAAGGACTATTATTATTAATACTTTGTATAGCTTTCATAGCATCTTGAGCGTGATATTCTGTTTTATACGTAGCATTATTTGCTTGAGCCAATACATACATTTTTCCATAACCAGTGGGTTGTTCCGAAAATAGAAATACACCATATTTTTCTTTCATTATAATCTCCTATCCATTAGTTACAGAAATAACAACATCATTATCAACAGTTAATCTTATTCTATTGAAATCCAAATCTGATGTACAGTAATAAATTACACCATCTTTTTTAGATAGAACACATTTATAATTACATTTTTCAGCCAATATTCTTGCTTTCTTTTCCGTTAAACCAATAAAGTTATTTAAATCAATTTTATTTTCCATATATATAAATATGTATTTATTTATTTTTCATCAAATATCTGTTGTAGATTTGTGATTGGAAGTATAACTATATTATTGTGCCGATAGTAGGAATCGAACCTACATATCACTGTTTAAGAGACAGGTACATATCCGTTCTGTCATATCGGCATATTTAATCTTTAACCCATTCAGTTTTCTTACCAAGTTCTTGTGCTACAAATGCGGCAATAGAATTAATACTGTATCCTCCAAATAATTCATAAAGGTTACTTGTTGGATTCATTATACAAGAATTACCACCATCGGTTAAATATATAATATCACTATCATATTTTATACCAAAGATATCTAACGCATCTTTACACTTCTCTAAATATTCTTCTTTTGTTATATCCATTTTTATTGTTATTTAAGTTGTGCTCCCTACAGGATTCGAACCTACATCTGTCCGCTTAAGAGGCGGGTGCATTATCAAATCTGCCACGACAGCTAATTATTTTTTAATATATGTATCAACTTGACTATCAACTAATAATAATGTTAAATATCCTTTATTTTCAGCTGAAAGTATTTGTTGTTTTATTTTTTCTTTATCTCTATTATAAAAATATCCACCTTTTGTTTCTATCAATAAATTCCAATCTGGAATCCAAAAATCTGGAATATAAATATGTTCTTCATTTTTATAAAAAAATGGTATTTTTTTACTTTCTACTTCATAATATACTCTTTTATTATCAAGGTGTTGTGCGACTTTATATTCATATGAACTTCTTAAATATACTTTTGTATTAAACCAAGTTGTATGCCATCCTTCTTTGTAATGTGTGTGTATATTTTTAAGTGGTTTAACTCTACCACTTTTAATACCATTATTCTGTGCTTGACTATTATTACGAAGCGGTATATTGTTTTTTTTAAAAAACCAAAATAATGTATTTTCCTTTATATTAAATTTTTCATATATTTCCAATGTCGACATATGATTATTA
>SESB01001345.1_pt1 | contig 16203 bp, 11 predicted proteins | sample 3171441 | NCBI WGS metagenome assembly SESB01 (sample SAMN06051867, study PRJNA518727) | freshwater metagenome | biome: subpolar coniferous forest; feature: holomictic lake; material: water; isolation source: holomictic Lake 227, 6 m depth | place: Canada: near Kenora, Ontario | collected...
GCAGATGATATCACTTTGGGAAGTTGGTGCGCGCCTGGTAGGAATCGAACCTACGACAACCCGCTTAGAAGGCGGGTGCTCTATCCGACTGAGCTACAGGCGCATGGCGTGTTTAACCAGCCAAAGTCTACTCAATGCCCATCCCTATACCGCGAGAAGCATCTGCCCTAAGGTTCACTTCGACGAATCGGGAGAATTCGACATGACTTACAACGGCGAGATTTTTTCCAGCCCTTTGGCGGCAGCGTCAAAGCATGCGCAGGCGTGGTTGGACGCGCTACCTTCGCGGCCCATTAACCCAAAGATGAACGTCGATGAAATTCGAGCCAGTTTTGGCGATGAACTTCCTGTGCGCGGAGTGGATGCGACCGTGGTAATTGAACGCCTCGGCACTTTAGGTGAACCCGGCCTAATGGGAATGGGTGCAGGGCGATTCTTCGGTTGGGTCATTGGTGGCACTATGCCCGCCCCGCTCGCTGCGGATTGGTTAATTAGTACCTGGGATCAAAATTCCGGTGCTCCGACGTTAACTCCCACAATTTGTGCGCTAGAAGACATTGCCGGCGAATGGTTACTTGATTTATTGGGGCTTCCCTCAACTGCAACCGTTGGTTTCCCTACTGGGGCACAGATGGCAAACTTCGGCGGACTCAGCGCGGCACGTGGTGAAGTTCTTGCTCGAGTCGGCTGGAATGTAAACACACTGGGATTGACTGGTGCACCGCGTGTTCGCGTATTAGTCAACGAAGAACGCCACGTAACAATTGATACGTCACTTCGATATTTAGGTTTAGGCGCTCCGCAAGAAGTTGCTGCTGATTCTCAAGGGCGAATTCGAATTGATGCATTGAAAGCCGCACTGGAAAGTGGAGAAGGTCCAACAATTCTGGCGCTACAAGCCGGCAATATTCATTCAGGAGATTTTGAACCCTTTCGCGATGCAATTGAGCTGGCTCACCAACATGGCGCTTGGGTACATGTCGATGGCGCTTTTGGATTATGGGCGTTGGCTTCGCCAACTTTGCGCCCTATGTTGGATGGAATTGAGCTTGCGGATTCCTGGGCGACAGATGCGCACAAAACTCTTAATGTTCCTTACGACTGTGGAGTCAGCATCGTTAACAATGCGGGTGCACTTCGTCGGGCTTTTGGTGTCGAAGCTAGTTATTTACCTAGCGACCGCGATGCTCATTTATGGCCTAGCGAAAAAGTTGCAGAACTTTCACGGCGCGGCCGCGGCGTAACGGTATGGGCGGCCTTGCTATCGCTTGGACGTAAAGGCGTTGCTGAACTAGTTGATGGCTTAGTTTCAAACGCGAAACATCTTGCGGCCGAGATCGACAAGATCCCAGGATGCACTGTTCTTAACGATGTGGTTTTCACCCAAATTTCATTTGCAATGGAAAGCGATGAACGAACCGCTGAAGTAGAAGCGTCCCTTGTGGCCGATCCTTCGATGTGGATTTCAGGTTCGCATTGGCAGGGCAAAAAGATTCTGCGTATTTCAGTCAGCAATTGGAGCACCAGCCCTGAAGATTGTGCCTTGACCATTTCCGCCGTCCGAAAAGCGGTGGGTTAACGGTTTTTTAGGCATAAATTTAGGTCTGGGGTAGCCACCCGATAAGATTTCGCATATGGCTGAGTTCATATATACGATGAAAAAGGCGCGTAAAGCGCATGGCGACAAGGTCATTCTCGACGATGTGACTCTCTCGTTTTACCCCGGAGCGAAGATCGGCGTGGTTGGCCCTAACGGAGCCGGTAAGTCCACCGTCCTTCAGATCATGGCTGGGCTGCAACAACCCTCCAATGGCGAGGCCTTCCTGACCCCTGGTTACACCGTGGGCATCTTGATGCAAGAGCCAAAGCTCGATGACAGCAAGACCGTGCTGGAAAACGTGCAAGAAGGCGTTGCCGAGACCATGGGCTTCCTCCATCGCTTTAATGAAGTTTCAGATTTGATGGGCCAACCCGATGCCGACTATGACAAGTTGTTGGCCGAGATGGGCACCTTGCAGGAGCAATTGGATCATCGCAATGCCTGGGAACTTGATTCGCAATTAGAGCAAGCTATGGATGCGCTTCGCTGTCCACCACCTGATGCTGATGTGTCGGTGCTCTCTGGTGGCGAGCGTCGTCGTGTGGCTTTGTGCAAACTCTTGCTTCAGGCACCGGACTTATTGCTTCTGGACGAACCTACTAACCACTTGGATGCAGAATCTGTTTTGTGGCTAGAGCAACATCTTTCCAAATACCCTGGCACCGTCGTAGCCATCACGCACGATAGGTATTTCTTGGACAATGTTGCTGAATGGATTCTTGAACTCGATCGCGGTCGCGCATATCCATACGAAGGTAACTATTCGACCTATCTAGAAAGTAAAGCATCACGTCTGAAAATTGAAGGACAGAAAGATGCCAAGCGCGCCAAGCGCCTTGCTGAAGAACTCGAGTGGGTTCGGATGAATGCTAAGGGCCGCCAGGCAAAGTCCAAGGCTCGTCTGGCTCGTTACGAGGAGATGGCTGCCGAGGCTGATAAGACGCGTAAGTTGGACTTTGAGGAAATTCAAATTCCTATGGGACCTCGTCTTGGAAATATTGTTGTTGAAGTCGATCATTTGAAGAAGGGCTTCGGCGAGCGCTTGCTGATCGATGACCTTTCCTTCACCTTGCCACGCAACGGCATCGTCGGAGTTATCGGACCTAACGGTGCGGGTAAGACAACCTTGTTCAAAACGATCTTGGGCATGGAAGCACCTGACAGCGGAAGCGTGCGCATTGGAGAGACTGTAAAGATTTCCTACGTTGATCAGTCCCGTGGTGGCATCGATCCCAAGAAGTCACTATGGGAAGTTGTCTCCGATGGTTTGGATTTCATGAAGGTCGGACAAGTGGAAATGCCTTCGCGCGCCTATGTTTCTGCCTTTGGATTCAAGGGTCCCGATCAACAGAAGCCGGCTGGAGTGCTCTCTGGTGGCGAACGCAACCGTCTCAATTTGGCACTGACTTTGAAGATGGGTGGCAACCTATTGCTGCTCGATGAGCCAACTAACGACCTTGACGTTGAGACATTAGGTTCATTGGAAAATGCGCTTCTAGAATTTCCAGGTTGCGCCGTTGTTATCTCGCACGATCGCTGGTTCTTGGACCGCATCGCAACCCACATTCTGGCTTACGAGGGCGATTCGCAATGGTTCTGGTTTGAAGGAAACTTCGAATCCTATGAAAAGAACAAAATCGATCGTCTTGGTGCCGAAGCTGCTCGTCCCCACCGCGTTACCTATCGCAAGCTGACCCGTTAATGCGCTACTCGGGTAAGGCGCATGTGCGTTGGGATGACTTGGACGCATTTGGCCACGTCAACAACGCCACGTACCTCACTTATGCTCAAGAAGCGCGGTCGGATTTCTTTTGGTTTCAGCGCGTTCGCGAAGGAACAACCCCCATACTTAGCGACATGGTGGTTGGTCGCGCCGAAGTTGATTTCATAAAGCCAATTTATGAAGGCAGTTTCGATCTCCAGGTTGATATGTGGGTCACCAATATTGGCAATTCCTCCTTTGCTATGGAGTACGAATTGATTAGTAAAAATGGTTTGCATGCACGAGTGAAATCTGTGCAGGTTGCCGTCAGCCATGAAACAAAAAAATCCCGACCGTTGACGGATGCCGAACGCGATTTTCTCTTGCAATATTTAGAAGCAGCAGTCTGACCTCACCGAAAGAAGGAATCTGATGGCTAAAAAACTTCCAGCTCGCAGCGAGCGTCCATGGTGGCGCGATGCAGTCACTTATCAGATCTATATTCGCTCCTTCGCCGACGCTAATGGCGATGGCAAGGGTGACGTTGAAGGTATTCGCTCCAAGCTGCCCTACCTGAAGCAACTCGGCGTGGATGCCATCTGGATTACTCCGTGGTACCCATCACCTCAAAACGATCACGGCTATGACGTAGCTGATTACATGGATATCGAACCTGATTACGGGACGCTGGCACAAGCAGAGCAATTGATTAAAGAAGCACATGACCTTGGCATCAAGTTCATTGTCGATATCGTCCCTAACCACTCCTCAGATCAGCACGCCTGGTTCCAGGACGCGTTGTATTCAGCCCCGGGTTCGGCCGAGCGACATCGCTACATTTTCCGCGAGGGCAAAGGCGAGAATGGCGAATTGCCGCCCAACAATTGGCAAGCAGTCTTTGGCGGACCCGCCTGGCATCGCGTCACTGAAGCCAATGGTCGTCCCGGCCAGTGGTATCTACATCTTTTCGCTGTTGAACAACCGGATCTCAATTGGGAAAACCCCGAGGTTCGCGAACACTTTGAACAGGTCTTGAAGTTCTGGTTGGACCGCGGTGTAGATGGCTTCCGCATCGACGTTGCTCACGGAATGGTGAAAGAACCAGGCTTGCCCGATATCACCACCGATCCCGAACTTCTTAAAGTTCAGAAGATGCCGTACTGGGATCAAGACGGCGTGCACGAGATTTATCGTGCTTGGCGCAAGATATTGGACTCATACCCAGGAGATCGCATGGCAGTTGCCGAAGCATGGGTATCGCCTGAAAGTTTGCCGCTTTACCTACGTGATGATGAACTTGCTAACTCGTTTAACTTCACATTCTTGGACTCCAAATGGGATCGCAAGATTTTGAAAAAGAACATCAACACCTCCATTAAGAACCTCAAAGGTATTGATGCACCATCATCGTGGGTTTTCAATAATCACGACGTGACGCGCTCCGTGACGCGATTCGATTTAGGACTCAAAGGTGGCGGCGTTAGTACCATTAAAGAGCGATTTGGAAAAACCAAGAAATTTAACGCCGAACGAGGCGTCAAGCGCGCACGCGCTGGTGCCATGCTGATGTTGGCACTGCCAGGCGGTGCCTACATTTACCAAGGTGAAGAACTTGGATTACCTGAGGTAGTCGATATTCCTAAGGATCGTTTGACTGATCCACGTTGGAAAATGAGTGATTACACCGATCCTGGTCGTGATGGTTGCCGCGTTCCTCTTCCTTGGGGTTCAACTGAGGCTGGTTCATTTGGCTTCTCTAGTAATCCTGCCCTCGGCGCCACTGAATCTTGGTTACCTCAACCTTCGTGGTGGGGTCAGTACGGCGCAGATGCGCAAGACACCAATCCAGAATCCACATTGAATGTCTACCGCAAAGCTTTGGCTATTAGAAAGAGTGAAGAAGGCCTCGGAGATGGCAAGTTGGAATGGATTGATTTTGGCAAAGATGTCTTGGCATTTTCGCGCCCAGGAAAATTTGTCTGCATTGTGAACTTTGGCAAGTCGATTAAATTGCCGAAGGGAGCGGAAGTTCTCCATTCCAGCTCACAGTTGGATGGAAACAAAATTCCATCTGACACCACAGTATGGCTACGGGCCAGCCTTTAATTCATGAAGAAACTACATCCGGCCTGGATCGCATTTGGGGTCACCTTTCTGACTTTGATGGCCATGGCCGGATTTAGATCTGCACCGTCGGTTCTCATTGTTCCGCTTGAGGATGCGTTTGGCTGGAGTCGTTCGACGATTTCCTTGGCTCTCAGTATCAACGTCTTGCTCTATGGCCTCACTGCACCCTTTGCCGCCGCATTGATGGAGCGATTTGGTATTCGCAATGTAGTTATGTTGGCGCTAGCCACTGTGGCATCAGGTGCTCTTGGCACTGTCTGGATGACCCATCCGTGGCACCTCATCGCGTTGTGGGGCGTCGTTGTTGGCGTCGGTACTGGCTCGATGGCGCTGGTATTTGCCGCCAGCATTGCCAATCGTTGGTTTCTTGCCAAGAAGGGTCTAGTGCTTGGCGCTTTGACTGCGGCTGCGGCCACTGGTCAGTTGATCTTCTTGCCCGGCCTTTCCTCTCTCGCCGTGCATCATGGTTGGAAATGGGTTTCGATCACGGTCTCTCTTTCCGCCTTCGCCATGGTTCCGCTAGTGGCAGTTGCCTTGAAGGAGCATCCATCTTCGGCCGGTGTCACTCCCTATGGCGCCCCGTCCGATTATGAAGAACCCATCCGCATACAACGCAATGCCGGTCGTTTAGCGATAACAACTTTAAAAGAAGCTTCAAAGAAGCGAGATTTTTGGTACTTGGTCGGATCCTTCTTTGTCTGCGGGCTTTCAACCAGTGGGTTGGTGGGCACACACTTCATTCCGGCCGCGCATGATCACGGGATGGCTGAAGTCACGGCCGCGTCACTGATGGCCATGATTGGTGTCTTCGACGTTATAGGAACCATATTTTCAGGGTGGCTGACCGATCGCGTGGATCCTCGTAAGTTGCTCTTTTTCTATTACTTCTTGCGTGGGCTTTCCCTCTTCCTACTTCCATCTATTTTATTTTCGACTCTTCACGCCTCGACCTTGGTATTTATCATTTTTTATGGTTTGGACTGGGTGGCGACGGTTCCACCAACAGTCGTTCTTTGCCGAAAAGTATTGGGACTGGAGAAGGGCACAGTTGTTTATGGCTGGGTCTTCGCCGCTCATCAAATTGGCGGATCGATTGCGGCCTTCGGTGCTGCCGTGCTGCGCGTTAAATTCGGAAATTACTCGAGTGCTTTCTATATAAGCGGAATTCTCTGCGTGATCACTTCCTATTTTGTTTTGCAGATTGGCAAGAAGAAAGAGAAAGCACTTGCCGCATGAGTGAAGAAATCACTTTTTATGACAAGGTCGGCGGTCACGAAACTTTTGTCGCGATAGCTGATAATTTCTACGACAATTTAGTGAATGAGCCCTTGCTTCTTGCGATGTATCCCAAGAAGGACATGGATGGAGCAAAAGAGCGACTCCGCCTTTTTCTTGAACAATATTGGGGCGGTCCTACGACTTATTCTGACACTCGCGGACATCCACGTCTGCGGATGCGACATGGGGGGTTTAGCATCGGCGAGGCGGAGAAAGAGGCATGGTTGCGCTGCGCGCACTCAGCGATTATTGACCTTGATGTCGAGGAAGCGCTTAAGGAAGAGCTGTGGACGTATTTTCAATACGCAGCCCATTCCATGATGAATCAGGTTGAGTAACTTCTAACCAACGGCGGTATCGCGGCGATTAAAGCCAAAGAGCCCAATCCCTGCGAGAACCATGGCAATGAGCAAAAGTTGAATATTTTCGCCTAGACGTGGGTTGGCAGCAGGTGCGAATGCCATGTGATGCAGAAAAGAAGTATCGAGAATCCAGTGGCTTAATTTCAACGAAGATCCGATGAGCTCCATAAGGAAGCTCCACGCCAATAAGGATTGCCCGGTCACACTGGTGGCTCGTGGAAAGAATCCAAATACAACCAAAGAGACTCCGAAGAGCACTAATGCACTGGGAACCATGTTTAGTCCGGCAAGTAGGGCATCTTTCAATGAGAGTGATCCACTGCGCAAGCTGGAACCGGAATAGGCGCCGAGGCCTGCTGCTGTGGCGATGACAACTATTCCAACGGTGCTCGTTGCAATTCGGGTTAGAAAAACTTGATTGCGTGACTTGGGTGAAACGAGCAAATGATCGATATACCCTTCACTCTCTTGTTCTCTAAGCGCCGCAGCTTGGGAATTTGCCGCAAACATCAAGCCAGATGCGAGCATGAGGAAGATGATTCCAAAGAAGAGTTCGCTCATCTTGGAAATACCCAATGCACCGACGGTCGTTTGAATGGCCGAGGAACTTGAAAATGCTTTGGTTGCTCCGTGTGCAACGAGACCGAATGCAAAAGAAAGAAAGAAAAAACCGGCGGCCCAGCTGAGAATATTTAGTCCTTGTAATTTAATCCAAAGTTTCGGAATCGAAGTTATTGCTCGACCGCCGCGTTGACTGATTTTTTCTGGGATCAGACTCGCTCCCATATCGCGCTTGCCGCTGAGAGCGATTGCACCCGCAGTCAAAATAATTGTGGTAGCCAAAACCGGCAGAAGTCCCAACCAGCGCGAATGAGTCAGCGGAGCCGCTTGATTGATCCAACCGAGTGGAGATAGCCAATGCATCCAGGCAATGGAGGGAGAAGAGTCTGCAACTGCCCGAATGAGAAATGAAAGTCCAATTACAAGTCCAGTTATCGTCGACGCACTTCGTCGATTGTTAACTAGTTGCGATGCGAGTGAACCAACGCCGGCAAAGAGATATCCAGAGGCTACCAATGTGAGCGCGTAAAAGAGACCGGCAGGTATCGAATAATTTTTGGAGATAATTGATGTCGCCGTTAACAGAATTGCAGATACAACCAATGTGATGTTCAGAGTTAAGTAAATCCCGCGAATCGTGGCCAAGGTCGCATGACGTTTGGTTATGGGGGAGGAGACCAAAATTTCCCACTGTCCCGAGTCTTCATTCCCACGAAGCGCCTTAGTTGCAGTGAGTCCTGCCCAGATACCGATGATCAAAGGAAGGATGGCCAGGGTTCTAAAGGCGGTGAAACCAGCGACAGTCTCTAGTGATCTAGCTGGACCAAAAACTGCTGCTATACCAGCGTCGTGCGAGAATGACGCTGAAAGACGTAGACGATCAGGAAGCGTTGGGTACGCGCTTCGGTATCCATACAAAGCGGAAATCGTCACAATTCCAGTCATCCAACCCAGAACTGCAGCTACTTTCCGCCGTTCCTTAATCGTGTGTACGGTAATAACAAAGCCAGTGCGCATATCTAGTTCCCGTAGTGGGAGAGGAAGATTTCTTCCAAGGAGGCTTCGTGGCAGACCAATTTGGTGACATTGGCAGTGGCCAATAACTTCAGTAAAGCCGTTGGCTTTCCCGCAAGTTCGCAAGTAACACGGTGCCCTTCGACTACTACACGTTTTACGTTTTCGACTCTGCTGAGATCGATCGGTGCACCATCAAAGGTAATTTGATAGGTCAAGGCCGAAAGGTGGCGCATTTCTTCAAGCGTTCCGACTTCGATGAGTTCGCCGGTGCGAAGCAAACCAACAAGGTCGCACAAGACTTCGACTTCACTCAACGTGTGAGAGGAGAGAAAGATTGTTTGGCCGCGTTCTTTCGCTTCAAGTACAACACTCCGAAACACTTCCTGCATCAAGGGATCTAGGCCGCTTGTTGGTTCATCAAGCAGAAGAACATCGGCACGAGTGGAAAGACCGGCAACGAGCAATAATTTTTGGCGATTTCCTTTTGAATACGCGCGAACTTTCTTGGAAGGATCTAGTTGAAAGCGTTCCATTAAATTGGTGCGGTACCCCAAATCGACATCTCCATGTAAAGAACTGAGGAGATCTAAAGTTTGCTGGCCAGTGAGAGAACCCCACAAATTTGATTCACCTGGAACATATGCCAATCGTTTATGGATCTCTGCTGGTTGGCTGGTGCAATCAAGACCGAATATTTCGGCCCTACCTGATGTGGGTTTTATAAGCCCCAACATCATTCGAATCGTGGTGGTTTTGCCCGCACCATTAGGTCCCAGGAAACCGAATACGTCGCCGGGCTGAATTTCTAGATTGAGATTATGGACTGCATCCTTATGGCCATAGGTCTTAGTAAGTCCTTCGGTCTTAATAATTGCCATATCAAAACTCTAGTGCTTGGGCTGAGAACGGTTACCTATCTTTAATATCTCACCGTTACGGATGTACCAAAGAGTGCCATCCCCAGCTCGAACGGTCGTAATGCGCAGTCCAACGGATTCGATTTTTCCTTCAACGTCGAGAACTTCTACGTCATCTCCGACGCCGTATTGATCTTCGATCAACATGAAGATTCCGGCGAGCACATCGCGCACAATCGTCTGGGCTCCGAGACCAAGCGCGACGCCGATGACTCCTGCGGAGGCGATAAGAGGTCCGAGATTAAGCCCAAATTCACTGAGAACCATCGTCGAGGTGATTAACAGGATGGCGGCGTTCATGGCCGAGCGCAGAACGGTACCGGCGGTTTTAGCGCGTTCCTTTTGCCGGACGCCACCACGGCGCGGCCCGGGGACAAGATCGGTCTCCGCTAGCCGATTCATGGCCTTTGTGACGGCCCGTGAGCCTAATTTTTGGGCTACTAGCGCCAGCGCCAAGATAGCCAAGATGTGAAGCGGGGCGCCACTGAACCAGTCGTAAGCCTTATGGATGTTCGAATCGATTGTCATGATGAAAATAGCGTAGCCAGTTCACCCAAAGTTCAGAGGTGCGGCACAACGAATTTGCGATGAAATACCGAGTTATTTGCCAGGGGTAGGGCAAGATTTACCCGACAGCACGAGCCACGCGCTGCCAAACAGGGGAGCCCAATTCAGTGCCAAATACTTTGGTCCTGAACGCCACCTACGAGCCACTAGGTGTCGTTTCGGAAAGACGAGCGTTAATCCTCGTCTTAAACAACCGCGCCATTAGCGTGGAAGATTCTGAAACCGTGCTGCATTATGCCGGCGGTCAAGTCACACTTCCTGCAGTCATTCGGCTCGTTAAATTTGTTCGAATCCCATACCGACATTCAGTACCGCTATCTCGCCGCGCAATATTTGCACGCGATGGCGGCAAGTGTGTTTACTGCACGGCGCCAGCTACCTCTATTGATCACGTGATTCCACGCAGTCGCGGAGGTGGACACAACTGGGAGAACGTCGTCTCTGCATGTCACAGGTGCAATCATCTCAAGGCCGACAAATTCTTGAAGGAAATAGGTTGGCGCCTGCGCTCACTGCCACGTGAACCTGTTGGGGCCGCATGGCGAATTCTTGGAACTGGCCGCCCTGACTCCAAGTGGATTTCGTACTTATCTCCATACGGAGTCGAACCGTTTGTCCCTAATACAGCCACGGCGTAAGCACTCTTTTTTATCCAATAGACTTTTGCCATGTTGTTACCATCGCTCGTATCTGCGCTGCATACCGTCGTCCAAGAAGATGGCTCACATCCTGGCCAAGGTTTTCAGGCGTGGCAGACCGTTCTTTACTTCGTCGTGGCACCGATCGCACTTTTTGTAGGCATTTCAGTAATCGCCTTAGCAACATCCGGTGATCGCAAGAAAACTTCGAGCTCGCTTACTCACATCGAATAGTTTTTAAGCATCCTTTGCTTGCGCTGATAGGTCGCGAACGAGGGCATCTTTACCTTCAGTAACAAACCTCAACAACCCAGCAGGCGCCTCTTTATTTGCCGATAGCCAAGCATTGGCCTTATCCAAGGTTTCTTGAGTGTTACAAAATTTGGGAAATGCTGCAGTGACAAATTGGTTGGCCACTTCATAGGATTTTTCATTCCAATAAGTGAGCAAGCAATCGAAGAATTTATCAACGTATTCTGTTAGTAGTTCGCGGTGGGCAGCTCGTTGGAATCCGCGGAGATTAGCCGCGCGGAAAGAGATCGAAAGATCATCGCCAAGAAGTTGAGCCCAGGCAGCGCCCTTTGCCTCTGAACTTGGAAAAGCTGCCAAACATTCGGCGTGATTGAGTTGCCCATCCAGAGTCTTATCTTGCTCGAGTTCGGCATCTACGTCTTGACGAGTAGCGAGGCCTTGCTCGACCAGCGCATTAACGAGTGCCCAGCGCAGATTGGCATCAAGTTCTAACCCGACGAGTGATCCTTGGAGTATGGAACGTATGCGATCTTGCTGGGTCGAGGAGTCTGCAAAACTAGCAAATGATTTTGCGAATTGAAGTTGAAGATCGCTGCCCGCAGGTGATTGATCCAGCGCTTTTTCCATTGCATCAGCAACTTGGGTGCGAAGTTGTTGACGATGCGATGGATGAGCGTAGTTTTCAATAGCCATGGCTAATTGAGAAACAATAATGAAGATGACGTCCATGTCTCGTTCGACTAGCAGGGCATCTAAAGTCATCTTGATCCAGTCGGATGCTGAAAGCTCGGCATCTCGCACCATGGACCAGGCCGCGCTCCAGCACAGAACCTTGGCTAGCGGATCTTCAATGCCGGCTAAATGATTCTTCAATGTCGATATCGAATCCTCATCGAAACGGATCTTCGCAAAAGCCAAGTCACCGTCATTAATGAGAAGTAAATCAGCAACTTTTTCACCAGCCAAGCCGAGAATTTCGGTACTAGATCCAGATATTACCTGCTCTACGCGCTTACGCAATTGAAGAGATCCATTCTCTAAGTCATAAAGCCCAATACCTAAACGGTGTGGTCGAAGCTCCTGCGAATTAGCCGGAATCGAGGGAGCTTCTTGCAGAACCTTCACGGATGAGTAAACGCCGTTAGAAATCACGAGAGCCGGTCTCAAGGTGTTTACGCCAGATGTCTGCAGCCAAGTCGCTGCCCATTCGGTAAGGGATTGTCCGCTTGCAGCTTCGAGTTCTACTAACAGATCATTAAGGCTGGTATTTCCCCAGGCATGCTTGGCAAAGTAAGCCTGAATAGCGGCGATGAAATTGTCGCGACCTACGTAAGCAAAGAGTTGCTTCAGAATTGATGCACCCTTGGCATAAGAGATGCCATCAAAGTTCGTGCTGGCGGTTTCAACGTCAGGAGCATCCGTTGCCACCGAGTGGGTCGTGCTCAACTGGTCTTGGCGATAACCCCAGTTTTTGATATCAATATTAAAACTGACCCAGCTGTTGGTGAAAGGTGTCGATTCGGCCAACGCTAGGTAGGAAATGAATTCGGCAAAGGATTCGTTGAGCCAGATATCGTCCCACCACTCCATGGTGACCATGTCACCAAACCACATGTGCGCCATTTCGTGCAGGATGGTGCTAGTTCGCCAGGCATACAAACGTTCAGTGACTTTGCTGCGAAAGACGAATCGATCTTCCTTAAAAGTGACAGCGCCTGGGTTCTCCATGGCGCCCCAGTTGTAATCAACGACTGCGATCTGGTCGTATTTCTCAAAAGGGTAGGCCAGGTCAAAAACATTCTCGTAGAAAGCAAAGCCATCTTTAGTTGCCTTGAAAATATTCTCGGCATCAAGATGCGCTGCCAAAGATTTGCGGACATATATCCCTAGAGGCACTCGCTTCTTTCCGACGTATTCGTCGTGAACGTGATGGTACGGACCAGCGATGAGGGCGTAGATGTATGAAGAGATACGGGGAGTTGGAGAGAACTCCCACTTGGCCTTGGCATCTGCAAGTGCAATGCGATCTTGCAACGGGCTATTCGAGAGAACCTCCCAGTTATCCGAGGAAATGACGGTCAAAGTGAATGGTGCTTTGAGGTTGGGCTGATCAAAGCAAGGAAAAATTAATTGAGCAAAAGCTGGTGCGGCCTGTGTGTAAAGATAAACCTGACCATCAACGGGATCGACTGAGCGTTGAAGACCTTCACCGCTCTTGGAATAAATGCCCTCCATCTCTACGACAAGTTCGTTCTCTTCCGCCAAATCGTGCAGGAAAATACTGTGGCCGTCATACGAAGAAAGATCTACCGCATTTCCGTTAAGAGTGGCCGAGATGATTTTCTTTGCCACTGCATCTATAAAAGTGGAATATCCAGGTTCGTTGCAGGTAAAGCGCGCAATGCTAGAGACGCCAAAGACTTCATCACCGACCGTTGTATCTATGGTGACCTCGTAGCCCAGAACTTCTAAGTGCGACGAACGTTCGATAGCTTCGACGCGCGTTATGTTGGATCCGGGCATGGTGGCTCCTTAGTGCAGAGGAAACTTGATATTAGGCGTCTTTGGCTTGCGCGCGCAATGCAATCTCCATCGCATCGACGCCGTCGATGACCAAGCGGCGAAGGGTGGCATGCGCATCTTTGCCGACACCATCCAGCCAAGTCTTTGATTTTGCCACAGTATCGACGCTGACGAATTGTGCCGGGTAAATGCTCTGAACGAATCGACGTGCGATCTCATATGAAGCCTTACCCCAAACACCTAGAAGTACCTCGAAGTACTTATCGACGTATGGTGCAACGAGATCCAATTGAGTTGGGCGAGCAAAGCCACCGAGGACTGCCGAGCGCTGGGAAGTGCTGAGGTCATCTCCCAGTAATTCATTCCAGGCAGTTTCTTTAGCAAGAGCCGTGGGCAGTGATGTCAGCGCACCGAGGTGAGCGAGCTGGCCGCTGAAGGTGTTGTCCTTCTCGAGTTCTGCCTTCAATTCTTCAACGCCTACTAATCCGAACTCGGCTTGAGCTGAGATCAGGTACCAACGAAGATCGGAGTCCATGGTCACGCCGCTGATGGATCCATTAAGAATGTCAGCGATTCGAGCACGTTGTGCTGGGCTCTTGGCAGCGGAGGCAAAGGCGCGGACATAGAGAAGTTGGAAGTCGCTACCGGCAGCGGAACTATCGAGGAGCGCTTCAAGCCCATCGGCCAATTGCGTCGTCAGCGCATCTTTATGCGAAGGATGGGCGTAGGTGCTGGCAGCCGTTGCCAATTGTGAAACCACGATGCGACCAATGGTGATGTCGGTTTCAAGCTTGAGAGCATTCAACGCCATCGTGACGAAGTCAGATGCAGAGAGTTCGGCATCACGGACCATGTCCCATGAAGCGCTCCAACCAAGAACTCGAGCAAGTGGATCGACAACCTTGCCGAGGTTGTATTTCAAGGTTTCGATCGAACGCTCGTCGAAACGAATCTTCGCGTAGGACAAATCGCCATCATTGATAAGCAGCAAGTCGGCAACTTTTTCGCCAGCCAATTCATTGACATTGGTCAATGCCCCTGCAATATCGAGCTCGACGCTCTTGCGCAGAACGAGTTGATCATCTTTAAGATCGTAAAGTCCAACGCCTAAGCGATGTGGGCGAAGTTCGGTAGAACCGACAGGAATAAGAGGTGCTTCTTGAACGATGGCAACTGAGTTATAGATGCCATCAACAATTTCCAGCTTGGGACGCAACGTGTTAACTCCTGCAGTTTGCAACCAGGTGGCAGCCCAGGAAGTGAGATCGCGACCGCTAGCAGCCTCGAGTTCATCAAGCAAGTCCTTGAGAGTGGTGTTCTTCCAAGCATGCTTGGCAAAGTACTTTGAGAGACCGGCCAACATATTGTCGCGACCGACGTGGGCAGCAAGTTGCTTGAGGACAGAAGCGCCCTTTGCATAGGAGATGCCATCGAAGTTGGCGGCAACAGTATTGAGATCGAACATATCGGTGACGATCGGGTGGGTGGAGTTGCGCTGATCTTCGCGGTATCCCCAGTTCTTGCGTTCGGTGTTGAAGGTAACCCAAGAGTTAGTGAAGCGAGTTCCTTCGGATACGCCGAAGTAAGAAGACCATTCAGCAAATGATTCGTTGAGCCACAAGTCATCCCACCAGGTCATCGTGACCATGTCACCAAACCACATGTGAGCCATCTCGTGGAAGATGACGTTGGCGCGCCAGGCATAACTTTGATCGGTGACCTTGCTGCGGAAAATGAAGGAGTACTCGGCGTAAGTAACAGCGCCAGCGTTCTCCATAGCACCAGCGTTGAAGTCCACGACGGCAATCTGGTCGTACTTGTCGAATGGATAAACCAAGCCCATGACGCGTTCGAAGAAAGAGAAGCCTTGCTTGGTCAAAAGGAAAATATCATCGGGATCTGCAAACTCGGCGAGTGAGCGGCGAACATAAAGTCCTAGTGGAATTACTTTCTTGCCGACGTATTCGTCGCTGAAACGTTGGTATGGGCCAGCAATGATTGCGGCCAAGTAAGTCGAGATGCGAGGTGTGGGAGTGAATGCCCAAACAACTTTGTCCTGACCAAGTTCAGTTTTGGATTCGACCGGGTTATTGGAGATAACTTCCCAGTGGCTAGGAACGATTGCGGTCAACTTAATTGTTGCTTTGAGATCAGGTTGATCCCAGCAAGCGAACATGCGACGGATATCGGCGATCTCGCCTTGTGAGTAGATGTAAACCTCGTTGTCGGCAGGATCGACGGAGCGCTGAAGACCTTCGCCAACTTTGGAGTAAACCGCTTCAAGTTCGATGATTAATTCGTTTTCGGCTTGCAAATTCTTTAGGTACACAGTTTCGCCATCAAAGTTGGAGGTATCGACGGCATTGCCATTCAAAGTTGCCGAAATGATGCTCTTACCGACGGCATCAATAAAGGTGTCATAGCCCGGGGTATTACAGCTGAAGTGAATGACAGATTTGGAATAGAAAGTCTCTTCGGCGACAGTGAGATCAAGCGAAACGTCGTAACTGGATACTGATAGATGCGACGAACGTTCGGCTGCTTCTGTTCGGGCTAAATTCAAACCTGGCACTTGGGGCTCCTTGAGATTGTTCTTGTACTCTTTGCGCTTATCTAAGCAGAGATTGCAGGTTCAATTCAGATGGAACGGCCAGCCAAC
>SESB01001350.1_pt1 | contig 16171 bp, 25 predicted proteins | sample 3171441 | NCBI WGS metagenome assembly SESB01 (sample SAMN06051867, study PRJNA518727) | freshwater metagenome | biome: subpolar coniferous forest; feature: holomictic lake; material: water; isolation source: holomictic Lake 227, 6 m depth | place: Canada: near Kenora, Ontario | collected...
GTTTAGCAATGAAGGCATTGAAGCTAAAGCTAGGGAACTGGGAATTATGGGCAACGGCTACGATTCTTATTCAAGCCTTAAATCTAAATGTATGAAACAGCTAGGCATGAGTGTGGTGTAAGGCAGTTATGCAAATGGCGTAAAGAATGGGGTCTGCAAAAGTTTAGACTTTATCTTACTAAATATAAACTTGACGATAAGTTACTTCAAGATTTTTATACGCAATACGAAAAAGGCAACAGGGGAGAGGTAAACAAATGGCTTTAGATAAAATATTGATTGCAATGACAGGGTTTTCTTATTGCATAGTCGCAGTTATTCAGCTTAAAAAAGGGTCTATACCTAACGCAATGATTTGGGCTGGTTATAGTTTTAGCCAAATTGGACTTTGGATGGCACTCAAATGAAAGATTATGACCCAAATGATGCGATTGACTTTATATTTAAAACAGCACCGCATTACGCAAAAGCGAAAGGTGAACTCGCTGAACTCGAGGCATTTAAGTCTAGCCTTAAAGCTATTAAAATGTCTGAATCGTCAGAACAAAGCCTTGGGGCGCAAGAAAGAGAAGCGTATCGTAGCGAGGCTTACCAGTCATTATGTAAGGCCATTGGATTGGCGACAGAAAAAGCCGAAGCACTTAGGTGGAAATTAGAAGCAGCAAAACTTAGATTTGAAGCATGGCGCACACAAGAAGCAAGCAATAGAAACATAGAGAGAATGACTAGATGAATGACTATTCTGAAAACTACCTTAAACTTCAAAGACTAATGAAGTCTTACCATAACGCTACGCTTAAATGCGATTATGAATTAGCCACACAATTAGCCCATGAGTTATCAGAAGAAACCATTAAATTAGAATTTGCTACTTATGACCAGATAAGAAAACAATGGCTGTCTTAATGCGGTCTTTATTAGCTTCTCATGTTGATTATGGGGATTTTGTTGGGGTAATCCCCAATAGTCCTAAATTTACGCCTAGTGATTTAGATGGTATTGCTGAAAGAAATGGCAAATTTTTTGTAATGGAATGGAAACGCCCCAAAGAAAAAGTAAGCACCGGTCAGCGTATTATGTTGCAAGCACTAGCTGGTAAAGCTGATTTTATTGTTGTTATAGTAATAGGTGATACTGACAATGGTATGAAAATTGAAGAATTTTTCTTAGTGCAGCCACATGGGTCATGTATCAAAATTGGTACATCCAAGCAAGAATTTATAGCGTATTACAAACAATGGTTTGAATGGGCAGATGGCAACTAAAGCAGAAAAAGACAATTATGCAAAACTGGCAAGACTGGGCTGTATATTGTGCAAACAAACAGATGTGCGAAACCTTGACGATTCCCCTGTTGAAATGCACCACATTAGACGATATGGAGGAAAACGAAGCCTTGCACCTGTCATCCCTTTGTGCGCCATTCATCATCGACTTGGCGATACCAGTATTCACCAGCTTGGACATAAAGGGTTTGAAAAGCATTGGGGTTTCTCTGAAGAAGATTTGTTAGCCCTAATATGAATGACCTTTTACTATATTTTGGTGTATTTGTGCTATTCGCACCTTTAATCGCACTATGGATAGTGCTGAGTTGACAGATGAAGAAATTGAAAACGCTTGGTATTCTTTAGGATTACGAGGCGTTGCTTCCGCTAATGAATGGCAAACACGCTATAGATTTGCTAGGGAATTAGAAAAGTTAATTAAAGCTCAAGTGGGTCAAAACCTAATTCGTCAGAAATCATCTTGCAACGAGTCCTAAATGGTTTGCCATGTTGTAACCATTTGTCACCTTTTTGCCGATGAAAACTACAATGTGCCATTTCGTGACAGAGGACTCGAATTACAGTCGATATATGCCCACATTTTGCCGATGAAATAGTAATAGTATGCTCATACTTTTCCCCATCTTCATACATATAGCTACCCATAATAGCGTCATCTGAATCAACTACAAAGTCTATTTGGGCTGCTAATGGCATATCCCATTTAGTAAATGGATGGCAAACAACCAGGGCATTATAAAAGTTACGAAGGATTGGAGTAGTCAGCTTCATACTTTATGCACCTTACCCCTAAAATCTACCGCATCTTCACCACATACACGAATAATCTCAGGCTGAAGCATTTTGCTATTGTCAAAAGATAGCATTACAAAACCACTATTCCAATCTTTAGGGGTATCCTCAGTATAGGCAAATTGTTGCCCCATAGGGTCAGCTAAAGTCCCAGTCTGGACTCCCCAGCGTGTGCCGTTGTAATCATTAAATGGAATAGAAGATAAGACATGGGTATGTCCGGTAATCATATTGACACCGCTATTTACAGCATTATTCCTACCACCTGTCCAGCCACCTTTCCAGCGATGCTTAATACAAGTATCTTCATTTACCCAAAATGACCAACAAGGCTGCCACATAGGAAAGTAATCCCGCAATGAAGTACCAAACACACCCTCAAATGTAGGAAGATTAGCAATAATAGACATTTCAAGTCTTTGGTCATGGTTGCCCATAGGCCAAAACAACTTAGACCCTTTAGAAACTGCTTCGATTTCACCTAGGTAATACTGACAGGCTTCTAATTCTTCTTTGACAGTTGGTACTTTATTCCAATCTTGGCGTGGAAAACGGCTCAAATTAGCTCCATCCAGCGCATCGCCATTGCAGACTACTGCGGTAGGTTTAAACTCTTTAATCATCTCTAAGAGGGCTTTAAACGCTGTGGTGGTATCGTCAGGCCAAAAGTGTGCATCACTAAAGACAATGACTCTGCCTTTTTCTATATCCATACCCCTACGAGTATGTCCTGTAGTTTGGGCGATTTTCTTTAACTGGTCAAAACGCTGGTCATCTACTGAAGGCAATTCAATCTTATGCCTTGCTTCTATTGACCTTCTTCTGTTATATACTGAGCGCTGACTAACACCTATTTTTGTTGCCATTACAACGGCTGAGCCACATTCTTTCCAGGTTGCAATCCACTCTTCATCGCTTAAATGGTACATTGAATTCCCCTTAACAAGTTAAACGACACTAACATAATATTATGGCATTTGCGAAAAAAGTTGATAAGAATCAAGTTGATGTGGTGAAAACACTACGAGATTATGGGGCGCAAGTATTTCATTTGCATACACAAGGCGGTGGAATACCGGATTTAATGGTTTGCTATAACGACCAAACTATTTTACTTGAAGTCAAGGATGGGGAAGCCAAGAAGCTAACCCCTTTACAAATTAAGCTATTTGCTGGCTGGCAAGGTGGGCCATTACATAGGGTAAATTCATGCGAAGAAGCAATTAATGTATTAAAATTGTACGAAACGGAGAAATAATCATGCCAATGGACAAATCAGGCTCGGCTCAATCAGTCGGCAAAAACTACAAGACAGAAATTGCCGCAGGAAAGCCTAAGAAGCAAGCCCTGGCGATTGCATTGTCCGAACAACGCACCCATGCTAGAGGTAAAGTAAAGTCTAAGCTAGAAACTGCTTATGCTAAACACATGGCAGGCGCAGAAGAAAAAGGCGAAACCAAAAAAGAGTCTAAAAAGACTGAAAAAGCAGAAATGTGAAATTCACGGTTTACGCACCGTTTTACACAGATAAAAGCGGTGGTCATTGGTATTTGCACTTTCTTTGCGACCAGTTAAACCGAATAGGGCATGAAACTGTTATATATGTCTATGATTATGGCAATACAAACCCTGACTTTATTGCCCCGCAAGGACACATAGAAGGCTCTGTAGTCATTTATCCTGAAACAATAGCGGATAACCCATTAAAAGCTAACAAAGTCGTTAGATACCTATTAAACAAAGACGGGCTATTAAAAGGCAAAAAGATTGTATGGGGAGAAACAGACTTTCCCTTATCTTTTGCCCAAGAATTTAGAAATGACTGCGATATACTGGGATACGCTATATGTGATACCCATACTTTCTATGATATGGGCTTAGATAGGACTTATAATTCGTTTTATGTAGGTAAAGGTCAAGGTAATCCCTTACCTAACTGCGTTGAAATAACTAGGCAATTCCCCTCAGAAAAAACAGAATTAGCCGAAATACTTAATGAAAGCAGAATATTCTTTAGTTATGACTGTGTTAGCTCTACTAACTTAGATGCAGTATTGTGCGGTGCAATGCCTTACTTTTTAACAAAACCACCTGAAGAACTGTATAAAAACACATACGGTAAGTTTTGGATAGAATCATTAGACCCTCAAGAAATCGCCCAAGCAAAAGAAAACAATAAACACATCAGACAGCAAGTTATTGAAAACCAAAAGACTTTTCAAGAAAGATTAGCTAAAATAGTTGATAAAATAGAAGCTCATTTTAAGGAATTGTAATGTTTAACCTACCATCCGTAGTCGGCAAAAAAGACAAACGCAAGCAAGAAGAGAATGTTGGTAGCGATAAAGACATTCTAAATAAGAAAATTAACGATAGACTAAAGCGTAAAGAGAAGTTAGCTAAAGCTATGAATAAGCTACATGACGCTGACATTGCATAATTTCTTCAGATAAGCTAGGGTATAGACCTAGTTTTTGACTTTTTCTTCAGATACACACGACCTCAGACCACGATTTTCAATTTCAAATCTTTTCGAAAAATTTGTGATTGGTTTATGGTTTCATGATTTGCTTTAAAGATAGACAGGCCATCCCAATCAGCTTAGGCGGACTCTGAGCGCCATTTTCCCATCTGGTATAGGTAACCCTATGCACCCCCAAGAGATTCGCTGCAGCCTCCTGAGTAAGGCCGAGCGACCTCCTCCAACTTAATAAGTCGTATTCCATCAATGCTCCGCAAAAAGAAAAGGGCCGAAGCCCTTAGTTAATATTTAGTATTCAAGGCCAGCACAATCCATCATCATGCTTTGATTGGTAATCATAAGAGTCCGTAAAGCCTTAAGTGCGCCCCTTACCTGGTATTTGCTAAACTCTGGCTTCTCTACATCGTCAATGATGTACCGGAGAACTGCAAACATTTCATCATAATCATCATAAGCCTGATATAAGGCTGCTGCGTAAATGTTTTCTTTACTTACTTGCGTGGTCTTTGTTGCTTTTTTTGCTGTCATGCTATTCCCCTTTGATGATTGCTGCGATTTGTGCTGTTAGTTTCTCAATAGTCTTACTTACCCTGGCTTTTTGAATAGGGTTTTTACTCTCTTTAAATACTACTTTTTGCCAAAAAAGACTGTTTTCCAATACTTTTAAGCTATTCATAATTTCCCTTGGTTAAGTAGTGCAGCGACCAATAATTGAAGGTCGGCTGCGTTTTCTGATAGATAGCCGGTATAACGCATTGAGTCGGCCCTAACAAATGGGTCAAGGTCTAACTCAATAGCCGCCAGAATCTCTCTTATTTCGCTTACTATGGCTTCCTGTGTCATATATGCCTTATTTGGTGTAATACCAAGCGACCTGAGCCGCCAAGAAAAGAAGGATAGACAATATCAATGCTTGATAATTCTTCATCAAATCCACTCCTGCCTAAACTTCTTGGATGGTGAGAATAAATGGTTTATTTGGTCTACTAGATGGAATCCCATATCCATTCCACATCCCTTAACTACTAATCCATTGTGTTTACCAATCTTGTGGCCTGTTGCATTGGATACTAACCAATCTAATGAGATGATGCGACCAGCGTCAATCATGCGTAGGCTAATTTCTCTTTGCATACCTGAGCTTGATACATGGCGTATAACTGTATAGATGGTATCTGTTGGAATAGTGCTTAGGATGTTAACTAACTCTTGTGCTGCCTCTTGTTTAACTGTAGTCATTTAAGTTTCCCCTTTAGGTGACTGTTTAACGGTGTTGCTAACTGTTAATGTAGTCCATCGCTACAAGTAAATAAAGAAATATTTGCTTATATTACTAATCTATCTAAATAGTGTGGCTTTTGTGCTACTTCTATAGGTTTATGTTATATTGCGTCTAAATGAATCAAAGACTTAGCGTTTAATTAAATCCTTAATTACAGAAAGCTATGACAAACTCTAAACCTATAGCTAAAAGCTATAACAACATAACTATTAACGAAGACGGCTCAAAGGTTGCAGCCAAGCATCTTCCTCCCAATGCTGGTAAGGGTCGACCTGTTGGGGCAGTCAACAAACACACCGCTATAGCTAAAGAGGCCATAGCTAAATTTGTGGATAAGAATAGCCCCAGGATGCAACATTGGCTTGAGGAAGTGGCAGCCGGTATCCCAAAGACTGACAAAGAAGGCTGTATAAGATATGACAAGAATGGGGATATTGTGTGGATAGTCCCGCCTAACCCAGAGAAGGCTTTTCTCATGTTACAAGCTGTAATGGAGTATCACCTCCCCAAATTAGCCCGCCAAGAGGTTGTAGGAGATGAAACAGCCCCTCAGCGCATGATAATTAGTTGGAAGCGCCCAGAGTGACAGAGAGAGTCCTGGAAGTAGAAATGGACTATTGTCCTCGGAAGGTCTTTGAAGACTTCCACGATAGACATCAAAGATGGTCAGTTATTGTGGCGCATAGGCGGTGCGGTAAGACTGTATTGTGTATTAACGACCTAATTTATAGGGCGCTAATAGATGATAAGGAAGATGGGCGATACGCTTACCTCAGTCCATACTATGCCCAAAGCAAAACAATCGCCTGGGACTACTTAGTCCGCTTCTCTCAGCCTGTATTAGCCAAAGCCAATCAGTCAGAATTATGGGTTGAATTAGTCAATGGGGCACGCATAAGGCTATTTGGTGCGGACAATCCAGACGCCCTCCGAGGTCTTTACTTGGATGGGGTCGTTTTAGATGAATACGCAGATATGAAGCCCTCTATCTTTGGGGCTGTATTGAGGCCTTTACTTTCAGACCGGAAGGGCTGGTGTACCTTTATAGGCACTCCAAAGGGACATAATAGCTTCTGGGAGGTTTACAACAATGCAACCCAAGACAAAGACTGGTATGTCAAAGTCTTAAGGGCTAGTCAGACAGGGCTACTTGAGCAGTCCGAATTAGATGACGCAGCCAAGACCATGACCCAAGACCAATACTTACAAGAATTCGAATGTGACTTTGAATCGGCTATCTTAGGCGCTTACTATGGTAAAGAGATGCGCCAACTGACTGACCAAGACAGAATCACGGATATTGAATATGACCCTTTATTCCCAGTCCATACCGCATGGGACTTAGGCTATAGCGATGACACAGCAATATGGTGGTTTCAAGTCGTGCATGGCGAGATTAGATGCTTAGACTATCATTCTAGTAATGGTCAGCCGGTGGCCTTTTACGCTGGAATCATACAATCAAGGGAAGATGAAAGAGGCTATACCTACGGCACTCATTGGCTACCACATGACGCCAGGGCTAAGACTCTATCAAGTAATAGAAGCGTGATTGAGCAGCTAGGCGATAAGATTCCCCTAAAAACCCTAAAGATAGTCCCTAACTTATCCTTGCAAGACGGGATTCAAGCATCAAGATTAGCCCTTACTCGTACTTGGTTTGACCATAAGACAATAGATGGAATAGAGTGTCTAAGGCAATACCAGCGTTTATACGATGAAGACTCAAAGTCATTTAGGGACAAACCTAAACATGACTGGACTTCTCATGGCGCAGATGCCTTTAGGTACTTGGCTATAGTTTGGAAAGATGAAGCGAAGATTATTACCGCAGATGAGCCTATCCGAGGTTTGTTTGTAGGGAAAACAGATGTAAGCCTTAATGAGCTTTGGAAAGAAACTAAGACCAAATCAAACAATAGAATATAAAAAGGGTAAAATAAGCAAACATTTCGCCAAATATTCAAACATTAGGGCAACTCTATGGCAAACGATAAAGCAACGGTCAATCATTCCTATGAGGATTGGTATAAAACGATAATGGGATATGAGCGCTCATATAAGCGTTGGGAAGCTAGAGTAGACCGCATAGTAAAGAAGTATAAGGATGACAGTCGCTATGACCGCAATCCTAATGCTAGGTTTAATATCCTCTGGTCAAATGTCCAAACAATTCAACCTGCTATTTTTGCTAGACTCCCTAGACCTGATGTAAGCCGTAGATTTAGGGATAATGACCCTATTGGCAGAGTCGCTTCAATGATGCTTGAAAGGGCCTTAGAGTTTGAGATTGAGCACTATGGTGACTACAAATCAGCAATGAATAACGCAGTATTAGACCGATTATTAGGTGGTCGTGGGGTAGCTTGGGTGCGTTATGAGCCACATATTGTAGGCGAAGAAGATGGCCAGCTTGATGACGGACTAGAAGTAACTGAAGATTCTGACGAAGCTGAAACTGAAGGTGCAGTAGAGAATGAATCACAAGAGCGCATTGAATACGAGTGTTGCCCAGTTGATTATGTCCATTGGCGGGATTTTGGTCACACAATCGCTAGGACTTGGGAAGAAGTCACCGCAGTATGGCGCAGAGTCTATATGTCTCGCCCTGCTTTGGTTGAAAGATTTGGCGAAGAAATGGGTCATAAAATCCCATTGGATACCAAGCCTGATGACTTAAAACAATCTTACAAGTCAGATGACGGAGTATATGAAGCGGTGATATACGAAGTCTGGGATAAAGAAACAGGTAAAGTCTTATGGATTAGCAAATCACTCGGCAAGATTGTCGATGAAAGAGATGACCCACTACAGTTAGAAAACTTCTGGCCTTGTCCTAAACCACTTTACGCTACTCTTACTACAGACTCGCTAGAGCCTATTCCTGACTTTACTATCTACCAAGACCAAGCTAGAGAGTTAGACACGCTATGTGACCGCATTGATGGCTTGATTAACGCTCTTAAAGTGCGTGGTGTATACGATGCTTCAGCAAGTGAGCTACAACGCTTATTTTCTGAAGGCGAAAATAACACGATGATTCCAGTAAGTAACTGGATGGCATTTGCTGAAAAGCAAGGTATGAAAGGCGCTATAGACTTAGTAGATTTAGCCCCATTCTCGACTGCTTTAATGGCTTGTTATCAAGCAATGGAACAAGTTAAGAATCAAATCTATGAATTGATGGGTATTGCTGACATTCAAAGAGGTCAAACTGACCCTAATGACACGCTTGGCGCACAGATTATTAAGTCTAACAACGCTGCTGGTCGCTTAAAGACTCAGCAACACGCAGTCGTAGACTTTGCAACATCTCTGTTGTCTATTAAAGCGCAGATTATCTGCAATCACTTTACTGATGACACGCTAGTTAAGATTTCTGGCGCTATGCAGTTATCTGATGAAGATAAACAACTGATTCCGCAAGCTATTGAGTTACTGAGAAACGAAGCTAGTAAAAATTTCCGCATAGAAGTTACTTCTGATTCGATGATTTACCAAGACGAACAGCAAGAAAAAGCCGATAGAATGGCTTTCTTGCAAGCAGTCGGTGGATTTATGCAACAAGCAGTACCAATGGTACAAAACGCACCTGAATTAGCACCTATGGCGCTTGAAATGCTGAAATTTGGTGTTACTGCGTTTAAAGCAGGCAAGCAATTAGAGGGCATTATTGACGAAACTGCTGATAAATTGCGTGTAACTGCACAAAAATCACAAGGCCAACCTAAACCTCCTCCTCCTGAGATTCAGAAGGCTCAAATGGACAACCAATCGAAGATGCAACAGATTCAGATGCAAGCACAGGTTGAACAAGCTAAGTTACAAGGTCAAATGCAGCTTGAAAAAGCTAAACAAGAGTACCAAGCCCAAGAGAATCAGCTTAAATTCCAGTTAGAACAGCAACGAAATCAAGCAGATAGGGATATGGAACTCAAAGTAGCCCAAATGAAAATGATGACTGAGAGAAACACTCAAGTCTTGCTTGCTCACATCAACAATGGCGCAAAAATTGAAGTTGCTAGAATTGGCGCACAAGATGACGATGGCGCACAGGCTTATTTGACTGAAGAAGAATATGTCAAAGCGCAAGAACATCCTATGCAACCTATTGCTAACGCTATTGGTCAAGGAAATAACCAAATGGCACAAGCTATCGCTGCTTTAGTAGATACAATCAACCAACAGCACAACAGACCTAAAACTGTATTGCGTGACGAAAACGGCAAAATTGTAGGAGTACATTAATGACTATTACAGTCACCCATAGTAAGGTTTCGGCAATACCTGACGGAACAGACACATCTGTTGTACGCCCTAGTGATTGGAACGCTACTCATACTTTAGTCGGCGTTGGTACTGCCGCTTCTTTAGATGCTGGTGTTGCTAATGGAGTAGCTACACTTGACTCTGGTGGGCAAGTACCACTTTCTCAACTTCCACCACTAGGTGATTTAAACTATCAAGGTGCTTGGAACGCAAACACAAATAGCCCTACACTTACATCCTCAACTGGAACTAAGGGTTATTACTATGTTGTAAGCGTTGCAGGCACAACTAATTTAAACGGTATTACCGATTGGCAAGTAGGTGATTGGGCGGTATTTAACGGTTCTGTATGGCAAAAGATTGACAATACTGACGCTGTAACAAGCGTAAACGGATATACAGGCACAGTCGTATTAACTGCCGCAGATGTAAGCGCAGTACCCTATACAGGTGCTACAGGCGCAGTCGATTTAAACGCTAAGACATTGGTTAATGTTTCCAATCTTGGTGTTAATACCACGACTGTACCGACTATTCGGGCTAGGGTAGTTGGCGATAACAACTCAACTTCTCGCATTGCTATGCGTGGCTATTCTAGTGATGCTAATAGTTCATCTATTCGTGTAAGTAAGTTTAGGGGTACTGTTGCCGCACCACAAGCACCTATTAGCGGTGATAGTCTAGGTAAGTTTGAATTAGCAGGTTATGGCACGACTTCAGCAGATGCCTACCCACAAGTATCATTAGAAGGCGTAACAACAGAGGTATGGGGTGCTACTGCTAGGGGTGCAAAGGCCGTAGTTAAAGTTACTCCAAATACAACGATTACTCAGGTCACAGCTTTAACGATTAATCAAGATTCAACGGCTGTTTTTGCGAATACAGTAACGGCTAACGGAACACTTTTAACTGGAAACACAGGCACAGTCACTAGCGTAGCGGCAACCGCAGGTACAGGAATAAGCGTATCAGGAAGCCCTATTACGACTAGCGGTACTTTAACGATTACCAATACTGCACCTGACCAAACAGTAGCTTTTACTAACGGCACAGGCATTAGCGTTACTGGTACTTACCCTAACTTTACTGTTACCAATACTGCCCCTTCTAGCGGTGGTACTGTTACTAGCGTAAGTGGGACTACTGGTCGTATAACCAGTACAGGCGGTACAACTCCTATTATTGACCTTGCTTCAGGTGTGGCAACGGCTGGCACAACTGGTTCTGCTACCCTTATTCCTGTAGTCACAATAGACACTTATGGGCGAGTTACAAGTATTACTACTGCTGCAAACCCACAGGGAACAGTCACCTCAGTAACTGGTACTGCCCCTGTAGTAAGTAGCGGTGGTGCAACTCCAGCTATTTCTATGGCTGCCGCTAATACGACTACTAATGGCTATTTAACTAGCACCGATTGGAATACCTTTAACGGTAAATCCAATACTAACGGAACAGTTACAAGTGTATCTGCTACTGTGCCTAGTTTTTTAAGTATTTCAGGTAGTCCAATTACAACTACTGGTACTTTAGCTTTAACTTATTCAGGTACAGCTTTGCCGTTAGCAAACGGTGGTACAGGCGCTACTTCTGCGCCAGCAGCTAACGCATCATTATTTGGATTTACTACAACCGCTACAAGCGCAACACCATTAGTTTTAACCAATACAAGCTCTGTATATCAGTTATTTACAGGCTCTACAGCGCAAACAGTTACTTTACCTGTAACTAGTACATTGACTGCTGGTTGGACATTTCACATAGTTAATAACAGCACTCAAAACATTACAGTTAATTCTTCTGGCGCTAACTTAGTTTGTACTGTTATACCAAATACAACTTCAATGGTTACTTGTATTTTAATTACAGGTACAACAGCCGCTTCATGGGAGTTTGGTTTTACTGACTTTGGTGCTATTACTGGTACTGGCTCTGTAGTTATGTCTACATCGCCTACTTTAGTAACCCCAGTATTAGGAACTCCAGCAAGCGGTACAGTAACAAACTTAACTGGTACTGCTTCTATTAACATAAATGGTACTGTAGGCGCTACAACAGCTTCTACAGGTGCTTTTACTACATTAACTGCTAGTACCAGCCTTGCAACATCTAATAGCGGTACTGTATCTTTAATAGGTACAGGTGCAATAGCGATTGGTGCAACAACAGCAACAACAGCATTAACAGTAGGCCAATCTACAGTTAGTCAAACAACCAATATACAAGCTGGTGCAACTGCTTCTGCTTCTACAAAAGCTATTAATATTGGTACAGGTGGTCTTGCTGGTAGTACAACCACTATTATTATTGGCTCTACTGCTGGGACTTCAACAACTACTGTAAATGGCACTTTGACAGCAGGAACAGGAGTTACAGGCGGTATAGCTGGCGGCACATTCTAATGTTTCAAACTGCTTTCCAAGCCAATGCGTTTCAGAATGACGCATTTCAGATTGTTATTACTCCTACCAATTTAAAGAATGGTGGGGATGATGCGCCTTGGACAAGAGAAGAGTTAAAACGACTTAAAGGTATTCAAAAGAAACTGCGCCTGGCAGAAGCTAAACGCATTGCAGCATTAAAAGCTGACCAAGAAGCAAGAAAACAAACTATTACAGATTTAGTTAACCCTAAACCTGTTGCAAAGACACAACAAAGTAATATACAATCCAATCAAGAAGTTAGCGTTGATATACCGTCAAACCTAGCAAACATTGACCGATACATCGCTAATCTTGAGCAACAACAACAAGACCTGCAAAACGCTGTATTAATAAGAAGTGCAAAACTTAGGTTAGAACAAGAGTTAGCAATCTTAGAAGCCAAGCGTCAAGCAGAATTAGACGATGAAGAGGCCCTATTAGCTATAATCCTGTAAACCCACACGCTAAGTACAAAGAATCTTACGAACACCTACACGCTGGTCGCTATGACGCTGGCTTTAGGTTATTTGAATATCGTTGGCACTCTGAAGTCCTTGCTAATCAAGTTACTCCTTATACGCAAAAACCCCAAGGCCCTACTGTATGGCGTGGGGAAAGCCTTTTAGACAAGACTATTGTTATTCAGATGGAACAAGGCTTTGGCGATATTTTTATGTTTGCCAGATTTCTTCCATTTTTAAAGGTTATGGGCGCTAAAAAGGTCGTATTGCTAACGCATGGCTCATTATTAAGAGTTTTAGGGCAATTTGAATGTATTGATGTACTAACGAATCAGCCTGAATGTCCTGATGTGGTTGAATGTGACTACTGGATAGGCAATATGAGTTTACCTTACTATATTTCATGCGCTACACCCTATGCTAAGTCATTATTTCCTTTAAATTCTAAGAAAATAGTAGGCTCTGAAGGTTATATGTATGCAAAACCCTCAAATATTGAGCCAAAAATAGGGGTAAATTGGGGCGCAAGTCGCAACATTCTATTTCATATTAAGTCTATTCCTGACCATCAAATGTATAGCTTAGTAGGCGATAACTGCTATTCGCTTTCACCGGAACACAATGGATTTTTTCACCCACTTCCTGATGATGGTTGGAAAACAGATTGGGCAGTCACAGCAAGCCACATGAAGGCTATGAAGGGCATTGTGACAGTCGATACAGGCACAGCCCACCTTGCAGGTGCATTGGGCGTTAAAACCATTGTATTACTTCCTAAAGATGAATATATCTGTTGGAGATGGAAAAATACCAAATGGTATGACTCTGTTATTGCATTGCGTCAAGAAGAATATAACCAAGTACCCGATTTAATAAGGAGAATGTAATGGCTTTAGTAAAAGTCCAAGTAACCTGCGCCCATTGTAAAGTAGACCACGAAGAATATGACCCTAAACAGTACGATGATAGGGAAAAATACCTTGCTTATTGGAATCTGCCTTTTGAAGGCGAAGAAGCCGACAAAGCCTGGAAACAAAAGTTAGAAATGACCCCAAAAGAAGCCCCTACGGTGATTTCTGACATTGAAGGGCATATTTCTATGGCTGATGGTAGCTGGATTGATAGTCGGTCAAAGCATAGAGAAAACCTAAAACGCAACCATTGTATTGAAATTGGCAACGATGTACCTATGCAACAAAAACCACCAGAACTCAGCAAAAAGTCTATGGAAGCACGAAAACGCCAAATTGCTGAATTGGCTTACGAAAAACTTAAATACTAGGAAAAATCATGGCAGACTTAGACCGCAGAGAAGCATTGGAAGCAGCATTAGACGCAGCAGAGGAGGGTACTCTTGAAGCACCAATCGAGAAAGAAATTGATACATCTGAAGATGATATTACCGATGAATCCGCTAAGGTGGAAAATAGAAATGAGAGTAACGAAGAATCTACCAAAGATGCTGAAGAACTTGAATTTGCGTCTAAGGATGAAGCACAGGAGGAAGAAGTAAAGATTTCTCGCCCTTCAACCTGGAAGAAAGAATATGTCAATATTTGGGACAAAATGGAGAAAGGTGAACAAATTGACAAAGAAGATTTTGTTAAGTTTGCCGAATATGCTAACCAGCGTGAGTCTGAATACAAGAAAGGCGTAAGCACTTATAAAGCTGAAGCTGATAGGGCTAAATCCTATGAAAACGCTATTGCGCCTTATGCCCAAGACTTGCAACGCAGAGGTATTCAACCTACTCAATACATTGAAAACCTAGTCCGTGCAGAACAAATCTTATCTAATGCTGGCTATGACCAAAAAGTCCAAGTATTTCAGAAACTTGCAGCAGATTATGGTATACAATTAAACGGAAATGGACAAGTAACACAACTTGACCCATATACGCAACAACTGATGAATCAGTTAAATATGGTAAATCAGGAAGTTTCAAGCATTAAAGGTCGGTTTGCCCAAGAGGAAAACCAACGCTTAATGGGTGAAATTGAAAGAGTACGAAGTGATGTGGAGAAGTTTCCACATTTTGATGCGGTAAGGGAAGAAATGGCTCAACTACTTGAGCTAGGGAAAGCCCAAGACCTAGAAACGGCCTACAAGAAAGCCGTGCGTATGAATGATGATGTTTGGGAAATCGAACAGGATAGACTCCTAAAAGATGCCAAACAGTCCTCAATCAAAGCACAGCAAGTAGCGAAGGCTAAGGCTGCTGCGGTTAGTCCAAAGTCCACTACTCCTAGTGGAAAAGTGAGTAATCCAGAAGATAAAAAGGATAGACGGTCTTTAATTGCTGACCAATTAGGTGAAGCAATGAGCCGCAGGGTTTAACTAGCCAATTTTGGCACATTTTTTTAAGGATATATATCATGGCATTTGCTAACTCAGCAATCACCGATATTATCGCTACCACGATTCAAAGTCGTAGCGGTGAATTGGCAGATAACTTAACACAAAACAACGCAATTCTTCAGCGTCTTTCACAAAGAGGTAATATTAGACCCTTTAGTGGGGGAAATGTGATTTTAGAAGAAATCATGTACAACGACCCAAATACTAACAATGCTAACTCTTATAGTGGCTACGAAGTATTGAACATTGCTCCAGATAGCCCTATTTCTGCTGCTCAGTACAAAATTGCTCAGTACGCTGATGCAGTTACTATGTCTGGCTTAGAAATGTTGCAAAACAGCTCTAAAGAAGCAATCATCGACTTGTTAGATGGTCGTATGCAAGTTTCTGAAGCTCGCTTGCTTAACCGTATTTCCGGTGACTTATATGGTGACGGTACAGGTAATGGCGGTAAAAACTTAGATGGTTTGGGCGCTGCTGTTGCTGCTGTACCAACCACAGGTACATACGGTGGTATTAACCGTGCTACTTGGACTTTCTGGCAAAACCAAATTACTACTGGTGCTACTGGCCCTACAACCATTCTTGCTGCTATGACTACTGCTGCTATCAAGCAGATTCGTGGTACTGACAAGGCTGACTTGATTGTTGCTGGTAACACTTTGTATTCCTACTATGTAGGCGCATTGCAAGCTATTCAGCGTATTGCTGCTGAAGAGTCTGGCGCTGCTGGTTTCGCTTCATTGAAATTCTACGGTGGTGGTACTTCTGCTGATGTGGTATTAGGTGGTGGTTATGGCTCACAAGAAACAGCT
>SESB01001352.1_pt1 | contig 16163 bp, 11 predicted proteins | sample 3171441 | NCBI WGS metagenome assembly SESB01 (sample SAMN06051867, study PRJNA518727) | freshwater metagenome | biome: subpolar coniferous forest; feature: holomictic lake; material: water; isolation source: holomictic Lake 227, 6 m depth | place: Canada: near Kenora, Ontario | collected...
TACTTCATTGGAAGTCCACAGTGTAGAGCCGCCGTCTTAAACAGTCTTGAGTAAGTATTACGCCTTCGCGTCGGTTGGAATTCTCATGCAGTAGAAACTGCGGTACACAAAGATCAACGCGATCACGAAGAACACTCCGCCAATCCAGAACTTGTATGGCTGCACTTGCTCTTGCACGGCGATTTCCACCGCGAGCAAACCAAACAGCGTTGTGAACTTAATGACTGGGTTCAAACTCACGGAGCTGGTGTCCTTGAAAGGATCGCCAACGGTGTCGCCAACCACGGTCGCCGCGTGAAGGTCAGTGCCCTTCATGCGCATATCCACTTCAACAATCTTCTTCGCGTTGTCCCAAGATCCGCCGGCATTTGCCATAAAGATGGCTTGGAAGAAACCAAAGAACGCGATGGCGATCAGGTAGCCAATGAAGAAGTATGGATTAAAGAACGGCAACGCCAAGGACATGCAGAACACCACGATGAAGATGTTGAACATTCCCTTTTGCGCGTACACGGTGCAAATGCGCACCACTTCCTTGCTGTCCTCAATGCTTGCTGTGGCCTTCTCAAGGTTAATGTTCTCCTTGATGAACACAACGGCTCGGTACGCGCCCGTCACAACGGCTTGCGTGCTTGCGCCTGTGAACCAGTAGATCACTGAACCACCGACAAGAAGTCCAAGCAGGATTTCTGGTCGAACGATTGAGAGCTTGCTGATGACATCGCCGTACAACTTGTCCAACATCAAGATGATGCCGAACACCATTGTGGTTGCGCCCACAACCGCGGTGCCAATGAGCACTGGCTTGGCGGTTGCCTTGAACGTGTTGCCCGCGCCGTCACCCTTCTCAAGAAGGTGCTTTGCGTTTTCAAAACTTGGCTCAAAGCCGAAGTCGCGTTTCACTTCCTCGCGGATGTTTGGAATCTTCTCAATCTGGCTCAGTTCAAACACGCTTTGCGCGTTGTCGGTGACTGGACCAAAGCTGTCCACCGCAATGGTGACAGGACCCATTCCAAGGAATCCGAAAGCGATCAAACCAAACGCAAAGATTGGAGCGGCGAAATCATATTTCGCAGGCATTAAGTGCTGAATATCAGCATTATTGCTGGCCCACCAACCCAACGCCATGAGCGAGGCAAGAACCAAGCCCTTCCAGAACGCGGAGAAATTACCCGCCACGAAACCTGAAAGAACATTCAAACTTGCGCCACCTTGCGCGCTGGCTTGAACCACTTCGCGAACGTGACGACTGTTGGTGCTGGTGAAGACCTTGGTGAATTCTGGAATCAACGCGCCGGCAACGGTGCCCAAACTAATGATGATGGAAAGAATCCACCACAAGCTTGTGTACGCAAATGTTGCGGTGTCGACCACGGTGCCGGCAACAGCTTGGCCGGTTGTGTTGTTCACAAGAACCGCGGGCGCTTCGCCCATCACAACGGTCTCGCTGAATTGACCAAGCAACGCCCAACTTGCAAGGAAGGTCACGCCAATCGAAACGATTGAAGTGATCCACACCAAACTTGTCAGCGGCGCTTCTTCATCAAAATCTTTCTTGGTGCCGAAACGAGTTTCGTTCAACACTTCGTTGATGAAGTAGCTGAGCAAACTTGTGATGATCATCAGCGCGCGCATGGCGAACAGCCACACGATTAACTTGGCACACACGGTTTGACCTTCGGGTCCAGTGTCGCCAATGGCAAGAGCCAAGAACGCGATCAGCGCAACGCCGGTCACGCCGTATGTTTCAAATCCGTCGGCGGTTGGACCAACTGAGTCGCCCGCGTTGTCGCCGGTGCAATCCGCGATCACGCCTGGATTCTTCGGATCATCTTCTGGAAGCTTGAAGACAATCTTCATTAAATCAGCGCCAATGTCGGCGATTTTGGTGAAAATTCCACCGCAGATGCGAAGCGCGCTGGCGCCAAGACTTTCGCCAATTGCGAAACCAATGAAGGCCGGACCAACAAGCGCGGTTGGCAGGAATTTCAGAATGCAAATCATGAAGAACAATTCAACGCTGACCAACAACAGGCCAACGCTCATGCCGCTGCGCAAAGGAATGGCAAGCACTGGAAGGCCTTGGCCCTTCAAACTTGCGAACGCGGTGCGGCTGTTTGCAATGGTGTTGATTCGAATACCGAACCACGCCACGCCGTACGAGCCAAGAATTCCAAGCACGCTGGCGGACAGAATCACAAAGATTGAGAATGCGTCCTTGTGCTCCAGATATCCGAAGTAGTAGAAAATGCAACCGCCGATGAGAATCCACAACATGGCTAGGAACTTGCCTTGTTGCCAGAGGTAGCTCTTGCATGTTTCCCAAATAATGTGGGAGACATCGGACATGCTCTTGTGCACTGGCAGCGCTTTGGTTTGACCGTATTGGTACCAACCAAACACACCCGCCAAGACGCAGACAATCAGGCCCATCATCATGAGGTAGTTGCCTTGGATGACCGTGTTGCCAAACTTAAAGTTGGCAAGGTCAACCGAAGGCACCTTCAGGTCGGCTTCACCGGCAAACGCAGGCGCGGCGAACAGGGTAAGAAGTGCGAAAGTGGCGATCAGGTTCAGGCTCCAGCGGAGTCGGTTCATCATCTCAATAGTTCCTTTGTAGAGTTATGGAATCCTTCACGGATTCCGTGAAGGGCTAGAAGAGTAACGAAAGTGGGGCAAATGGGCAAATGGGGGTTGAATTGGGTTTGAAATATGGTTATAAGACTCATTTAAGGCGGTTTAGAGTTCATTAGTTCGGTCTTTTTCGGCGATTGGAAATAGACAAAGATCGGGTGAGTCAGTGTTCATTTGCTACTGCAATGAGCCCAGCGGCGGGCGATTGGCATTTCTTGGTCAATGCAACAAGCCACCTGACGCGCACACTTGGTCGCGCGACCGCCACTTGGTCAATTGACTTGCGCTAGGGTTGGCGCATGTTCGCCAATCGGCTTTCAAAAAGACTTCGGCAGTTGAAGAAGTGGGCGGCCAAGGCTGGCAACGACGCGTTTCGTTTATATGAACGCGACATTCCGGAATTCCCAGCCGTGGTGGATTGGTATGGCGGCGAAGTGGTGGCTTGGTTGCATCCGCGCACCAAAGATGAAACCGAGGAGCAGCAAGACGCGCACGAGGCGAATTGCATTGAGAAAATTTGTTCGTCGCTGGAAATTCCGCGCGAGAAACTTTTTGTCAAGGAGCGTCGTCGCCAGAAAAATCGCCGTGAAGGCGCGGATGAGGGGCAAGGGCAATATCAAAAAGTTGCCGCGGCGGACAGCACGCAGAGCGCGCTGCGAATTATGCGCGAGCAAGGCCTTCGCTTTGAAGTGAACTTGACCGACTATTTGGACACGGGATTATTTCTTGATCACCGCACCACGCGCGATATGGTGCGCCAGCGTTGCAAAGGTTTGCGCGTGTTGAATTTGTTCGCCTACACCGGAAGTTTCACGTGCTACGCCATTGATGGTGGCGCCGTCGCAACCACCACCGTGGATATGAGCGCCACCTATCAAGCGTGGACGCTGCGCAATTTGCGCCTGAATGGTTTTGATGTAAGCGACGCGCACCGACTTGTGGAGGCGGATTGTTTGGCGTGGCTTGATCGCGGTCCAAAGCCCGGCGAGCAGTACGACGTGATCGTGTGCGACCCGCCGACATTCTCAAATTCAAAGCGCATGGAGGCTTCCAGCTTTAGCGTTGACCGCGATTGGCCGGCGCTGATTGGCAGTTTGCCCAAGTGGCTTTCGCCGCAGGGAACCATTTGGTTTAGCAGTAATTCACGGCGTTTAGAGCTTGATGTCGCGCACTTGCCGCCAGAATTTGCGGCGCGCGACATGAGCAAGCGTACCCACGCGTTTGAATTCCGCGAGGGGTGCGGACATCAAGCGTGGTTGCTGGCGCGGCAAGCCACCTTTGATGAGTGGCAAGCCAAGCGCAGAAAATAAATCGCGTTGCGGCGCGCGATTACAAATGAAAATCAAATTATTTTTTGTCAGGATCAACTGGCGGAATCACGTGCAGTAAAAATTCCGGATGATCTGGCAGCGTCACATACGGCTTGCTGTCGGGCTTGCCGGTTGCAATATCAAAGCGCAGAATTTCCTTGGTGAGGCGGCTTCCAACATAAAGCCACTTTGCGCTCACCACCAAAGCGGATGGCGCCTTAAGACCAGCCGTGCCGCGAGGAATGAACACGCTGCACAAACCACTGTCCATATCAAGGCGCAATACTTGCTCGGTTTCATCGTCGCCCACAAATAAACTTTTTCCGTCCTCGGTGAAAGTCACTTGAATTGGTTTCTTCAAACCGTTGGCCTCGTTCATCACAATCTTCACGCGCTCGCCCGTCTTACGGTCGTAACTACTCACGCGCGAACCGTCACGATCGGCGACATACAAATAGCCATCGGGACCAAAACACATTCCGCGCACCGCGCTTAAACCCACGGGACTCACTTGCGAATTTGCAATAAATACGCCCGCTGGAAGATTGCCAAACCCCGCGAGCGATTCTGGATGCGGCAGCGGCGCGCCAGGAGTTGCCCGACCAAATCCTCCGTAACGTGTGACCGTGTTGGTGTCTTGATTGCTCACATACACATCGCCATCGGGCGACATTGCAATGGCGTAACTGTGAAGCATGGCGGGATTGGCTGGACCTTGCTTGGCAAAGTCATTCATGTACGCGCGCACATTGTTGGCGTCAGGCGCGCCAAAGTGCAGAATGCGCGAGTCCTTCATAAAGGCGTTCACCGCAAGAACACTTTGATCTGGAAGAATGGCCATGCCACGAAGATCATGCGGCGCGGCGCCAGCGGGACCATTTGGAACTGGTCCAGTGCCTGGACCTTTGATTTGTCCCAAGCCATTCACGGCGATGATTTCTTGCGGTTGTCCGTCAACGCCATGCATGGTGATGAGCCAAGAAACTTCAGTCGGCGAAGCTTCATGATCATGCGCGGCTTTGCCTGGCACACCAGACTTGTCAGCGTTGGCGTCTTTGTCTTTCTTTTTATCTTTCTTAGATGTGTCGCCATCAGCTGCGCCAGTCGCAGGTTGTCCGGTGCCTGTGGTGTTTGCGTCTTTATCCTTATCTTTGTCCTTGTCTTTATCCTTGTCCTTATCTTTATCTTTGTCCTTGTGATGCTTTGTTTCAGCCGCGGGCGCGTTTGGATCTTCTTGGCATGCGGCAATAGATGGAGCCAACATGGCAAGCAAAACCGCGGCGCACACAGTTTTTTTATGGTTGCCAAGTACGTTGGAGAGGAAATGAAACTGGAACATTTTTGCGATACTGGTCATGACAACTCCTAGGAAATTGAAATCAGCAAGGTGGACGCAGAAAAGATACTCTATAAAGTAAGAGGCCACCAACTATGAAACGAATTCAAAATATTTTTATTCTTCTTTCAATTTTGTTCATCACCCAATTCGCCTTCGCCGAAAAAGATCTTGGCGAGTTGCTGACCAAGGCGGCCACGACCACAACCCAATCCAATGGCGGAGCATTCAATGACATCAACCAGTCCTTTGAACGCTTTATCCACACGTGGTTCATCATTAAATTGTTCTCGGGTTTGTTGCTGAGCGTGTTGTTGGCCACTTTGATCGCACAACATCCGCGCCGCAGCACCAGGCTGAATCCATTGTCGGACCATGAGGAGCGCAAGTCGTTGGTGGTGCTTGCGGTTGTTGGCGCCGTTGTCGCTGAACTTGTGCAAGTGAATTCATCCATGGCGTTGGTGATCTTCGGTATTGGCGGCTTGATTCGTTTTCGAACAGTGCTGGACAATCCAAAGATCACGGGCAAGGCGATTTTGTGCGTGCTGCTTGGCCTGGCGTGTGGACTTGGTCAATGGGCCACCGCCGTGTTTGTGACCATGTTCGCGTGGTTGCTGATTCTGTTTTTGGAAATGCACCTGAGCGCGCGCGTGAAAATTCGCGTGGGCGAAAAAGGTAATGTGCAGGACACCTACAAGGCCGCCGTTGACGCGCTGAAGGTGTTGCATTGCCGCGTGAAGAGCTCGTCCATTCTTGCCGAGAAGCGCCAAGTGATCGCGCTGGTGTTTATTCCAAGCGGAGTTGATCCCAAGGAACTTGAGACACAGTTGTTGGCCAAGTTGCCAAAATCATCTAGCGTTTCGGAAGTGGAAATAGAGGTCGAGTGAGGCGTGCGTTCGCTTTGAACAGCGCGTCAGCTGGTCATTCTTTGAATGTTGGCGTGTTTTTTTTAAATGCCATCGCAGGACGGCTGAATGCGTAACGCTTCAGAAGACACGGTGACAAGCGCGAATGTTCAGGGAGGTCTTGGCGTTCATGTTCGCGGCGTCAGCCACATCTTTGATGGCCTGCAAGTTATTCAACAAGCGGATTTGCAAGTGGAACCCGGCGGCTTCTTGGCAATTGTTGGCGATTCCGGCGGCGGCAAAACAACTTTATTGCGATTGATAGGCGGGTTGATCGCGCCTTCTGGTGGCGAAATTATTTTCAGCGCAAGTGGCCCAAAGGCTTCAATTGAAAGCGCCTCTGAACGCATGCACGCCGCCACTGCTCAACGGCCCGCGGCTGTCACGCGAGGTAGCGACATTAGTTTTTGCTTTCAAGAGGGACGATTGCTGCCGTGGCGCAATGTGCTGGACAATGTGGCGCTGCCACTGGAACTTAACGGAGTGCTTGTGCACGAAAGACGCGCCGCCGCGCGAGAGATGTTGGCGAAGATGCAATTGTCGGACAGTGAAAATAAAATGCCGGCGCAACTTTCTGGCGGTATGCGCATGCGCGTGGCCATGGCGCGCGCATTGGTGACGCGGCCAAAACTTTTATTGTTGGATGAGCCGTTCGGAGCGCTGGACGAAGTCACGCGCCTTGCCCTTGATGAGGAGTTGCGCCAACTGTGGCTTGACACTGGGACCACTGCGATTCTGGTGACGCATTCAATTCAGGAGGCGGTATCGCTTGCGCAGCAAGTGGTGGTGATGCGTGGCAAGCCTGGACGCACCATGCAATCCATTGCAATTGACTTGCCCAAAGACGCGGCGCACCGAACAAACATGCAGTTTGTTTCACTGTGCGAACGCGTGTATCAACAGATGACTTTGCAAAGCAAAGAAGTGGCGGGGGTGGCGCAATGAAAAAAATTCTTCGCGTGGCTCTGCCGCCCATCTTCACAGCCATCGCGCTGCTGGTGGCATGGGAAATTGCAGTCGTGGTGTTCAAGCCCGCCGCATATTTGCTGCCATCGCCGATTGCCATTCTGCGCGCCGCCAACATTGATTCGCGCCAACTGATCAACGCCACGCTTTCAACCGCAATCAGCGCGGGTCTTGGGTTTGTGATTGCGGCAGTGGTGGGAATGGTGTGCGCAAGCGTGTTGAGTCAAAGTCAATTTTTGCAGCGCGGTCTCTATCCGCTGGCATCGCTCTTTCAAATGGTTCCGCTTGTCGCAATCGCGCCGTTGTTGGTGATTTGGCTTGGCTATGGGCTCAGCGCAACGGTTGCCAGCGCCGCCATTGTGGCTGTGTTTCCAGTGTTGGCCAACACGCTTGATGGGCTTCGCTCCACTGATCCCGCGCTACGCGAATTGTTCCGCATTTACAACGCCAATCGTTTCACGCGTTGGTGGAAGTTGGAATTGCCAAGCGCCACGCCAAGCATTGTCACGGGTTTGCGCATTGCGGCGGGCTTGGCGGTGATTGGCACGGTGGTTGGCGAATTTGTTTCAGGTTACGCCGGCGAAGACGCGCCGCTTGGAATGGTGGTGCTTGCGGCCATGCGCAGCGCGCGCACTGATTTGGTTTTTGCCGCGGTGGCGTTGTCGGCAGCGGTTGGCTTCGTATTGTTCGGTGCCGTCAGTTTTTTAGGATGGCTCTCGCTTCGCAAGTGGCACGCGTCTACGCTTTCGCGCTAGTCACTGTGTGCGCGTGGCCAGCACGCGCGGAACTTCTACTTTCTTCAAAAAACTTTTATATACATTGAACAACAACATGCGACACACTTCAAAAATAATTGCAGACATGGGCGCCACGCCGTGGCAAATTTTAAAATCTTGCATTCAATGCGCCACTGTGCTCGCGGCACTCTTGTGCGTAAGCGCATGCGACGGCGGTGATGCCGCAACCGGCGCGCGCAAAATTCGATTGCAACTGAATTGGGTTCCAGAGCCTGAATTTGGGGGCATTTACGCTGCGGCGCAAGATGGGTTGTTCAAGGCGCAAGGTCTTGATGTTGAAATTATCAAAGGGGCGGCGGGAACATCCGTATCGCAATTGATCGCGCAAGGCGCATGCGAAGCCGGCGTTGTGAGCGCCGATCAAGTGCTGACCCTGCGTGAGCAAGGTGGAAATATTGTCGCCACGTTCTCCATCTTTGAGCGCTCGCCCATGGGCTTCATGACGCACACATCGTCAAGCGCCAACTCATTGGAGCAGGTGTGGAAAGGTTCAGGCAAGTTGGCCATTGAGCCAGGCATGCCATTCTTGAAGTGGATGGAAAAAACATACGGGCCATCCACATGCACGCTAATTCCATACGGCGGCTCGTTGGTTGTCTTTCAAAGCGACCAAGCCGCGGCCACGCAATGCTTTGTCACGGCGGAACCGGTGGAGATGGATTTGAAAAAGATTCCCGTGAAAGTTTTTGACATCGCTGAAAGCGGCTACGACCCTTTCACGGCCGTGGTGTGTAGCTCTCAAACATGGCTGGACAAGAACCGTGAGACCGCCCTTAAATTGTCGCGCGCCATGCGCGAAGGCTGGAAGCGATACATGGAAGATCCAGCGAAATACAATCCCGCCATCGCGGCCATGAATCCTTCCATGTCGCTTGAAGCCATGAATATTGCCGCGCAACGCATGCGCAAATATGTGCTTGGCCCGTGGACGCAGGCGCACGGATATGGATCTATGGATCCCGCGCGCTGGACCGCGCTTGTATCGCAAATGCAATCCATGGGGCAACTCACCAAAAGCGTTCCCGCACAAGAAGTGATGGTGGATTTGCTCATGTCTGAGCCCGTTGTGGCGGCACAAAAGTAGTCAAGCCTGCTGAATAAAAACAAACTTGCATCGCTGCGCACAATGTGGAAACTGCAGTGTGAATTTTTAGTTTGAATAGACTCCTTTGCATGAAACCATCGCAACGGCCCACGCTGAAAGTTTTTGCAACCACGCTTTGGGAATATCCAAGCCAGCACTATGACGCCGTGGACAAGGATGGTTTCAAAGTCACCATGCAGGGCGACAAGGATTACGTGGGCGCCACGCCGTCGTGGGTGTTGTGGCAATTATTGACCCGCTACACGCGCGTGGGCGATAGCGTGCTTGATCCCATGTGCGGTTCTGGAACCACCATTGATGTGTGCGCGCACTTGGAGCGCAAGCCCGTGGCATTTGATTTGGATCCGTCGCGCGAGGACATTGCGCAGGCCGACGCGCGCAAACTTCCGATCGCCGACGCAAGCGTGGACTTTGCATTTATTGATCCACCGTATTCGACGCACGTGAATTACTCCGAGGATCCACGCTGCATTGGCAAGCTTGACGCGGGTGATGAGAATGGTGGACGCGACTATTACGAAGCCATGCATTTGGTGTTGAAGCAGATGCACCGAGTGCTGAAAAACCGCCGCTATATGGCTATTTATGTCAGCGATTCGTGGCGCAAGCGCCGCGGCGAAGCGGGCAAGGGCGCGGGCGTGTTCATGCCGATTGGTTTTGAATTGTTCGCCATGATGCGCGAGTTGTTTCAGCCTGTGGACATTATTTGCGTGGCGCGCAAAAATTCAAAGTTGGAAAGCGGCGCGTTTCGCAAAGGCGCCGAGGACGGAAATTTCTATCTGCGCGGTTTCAATTATCTCATGATTGGCAAGAAGGTGGATGATGAAACGCCAACGCCAGCGCCAAGTAAAAAGTGGAAGACATGAATTGTAGATTGGAATGCGAAGGGCACATTGCCGCACTGAGACTTGATCCGACTCGCTCCTCAGTCGCGCGGCTAATTCGCTGAATACATCCAAGGCGTTTCCACCCAGTCGGTCAGTTTTCTCCACGCGTTGGAATCTTCGCCAGCCATCAACGCCATTTCGCGCAGCGCGCGCACATTGATTTCCTCGCGCACATTCAGCAAAATCGCCAGCGCGGGCGCGCGTCGTTGCAGTTGGTCAAAATTATTTTTAGAAATGGTGAAGTCATCATTCGCCCACAGTTTGCGCGCGTCGATGATTCGGTTCAGCAATTCATCTTGCGCGCTTTGGCGCGTGGCAAGCAGTTCGGTGGCGTGCTCGCGGCTTTGATTTGCTGGCAATTCCGCCATGATTTGCTCAATCAGAGCGTCAGCGGGGTGGCGGTCATAGAAAATTTCCGGATAGGCGAAGCGCCAATAGGCGTTCTTCAGTTCGCGCGCGTCGTCGCTGGCAAGGGCAATACAAGTGTCATGTAAAAGTTCTTGTTGCACTGCAATACGCGCGCGTGCGGTAGGTTCCACGCTCTTAGTCGCGGAGGAAATAATTTCTCGCAAACGTTCTTCGCTGGCAACTTGATCCTTCTCGTCAAACTTGAATTCCGTCATCATTTTTTTTAAGTTCAACACAAAGCTTCTTAGCGCGTCAATGGTGGCGGTGCGCAGACGGTCTGAACTTTCAACCAGTGGAACTGCGGCATCAATGATGGCTGCGTCCGTAATAGCGCTGGCCGCGGGGGAAAGTTTGGCTTGCGCGAATGCCGTCGGCACATCAATGGTTGCTTCGCGGTCAATCTTAATCAGGGATCCCGCGGGAATTTTTCGCCAATCAATGTTGGATGCAGTCACTACGCGCTCAATGCGCAATCGTTCAACGCGCGGATCACTTGGATCCAAACCAAGCACCGCCGCAAGTTCGGCAATGGTGTCGTCTTCAATCTTGGTGAGCGCGTTGCGCGCGGAATCAACTTCAGACACAAGCGCGCGCAATCGCCGCTGCGCCTCTGGAACGGAAATGTCAGGCGAAGACGCCTCTTTCATGCGGTCTTCGGCTACTTTTATTTTTCCCGAGTGTTCTTCAAAAGTTTTATTCCAATTTTCAACACTGTCCGCTAGCAGCGTGATGGACGTTGCATTTTCAGTGTCTCCATGTGGCTGTAACGGGCGCAGACGACTTTCCACCCATGGCTGAAAATCTGGCGGCAGAAACAGCGCGAATGTTTCCGCGCTCTTGCGAATGGGCCAGCCATCGGGCGTGGCGTCTGGCGGCGGTGGAGTGAGCACAGCGAACACATCGTTCAGTGTCTCGCTTGGCAAAAGCGCCGCAATGCTGTCGCGAAGTTGTTGACCCGACTGTTTGCGCAGCGGAGCCAGCAAGTCCTTGTATTGATCGCCGGCAATTTTCACCATGGCCATGTTGCGTTGCTTCAACAATTCTTGGCGCGCTTCCTTGGCAAGTTTCGCGCGCGGGTCATCCATGCCACGCAGAAGGGCGGTGGCAATTCGAAGCGCCAACTCCTTGTCTTCCTTCTCCCACTCCAGCACAATCTTGGCAATCTCAACCCGCTGCGGCTGCTGCAAGTTTGGCAAACGCACAATCAACAATGGGGCCGCCTTTTGCCAATCGGTTGGCTTCCATGACTCATGATTCACAAATCCAATCTTGAAACGATCCACGGCGTCTTGGTCGGTTATGCCTTGCAACATTTCAAGAGTGCGCACATTCAGCGCGGCAATTTTGCCGGCCGCCTTGTTGATGGCCTCGTCATTTCCATCGATTGGCCTGCGAATGTGCGCGGCCGCGAACTCATTGGCCGCGGGCAACAAGTCGCGGGCGTAGGTCTTCATGTGGTCATCAAACAACGCGCGTTGCTCGGAAGTGAATTTGAGATCGGTCAATATCTCGCGCAAATCAATAAACGATTGCGCCCCGGGAGTTGCGACACTTTTGGCGCGGGCAATGGCGCGGTCCATTGCAAGATCCTCCATCAATCCCGCGTGCTGCGCGCCAACACATTCGCCCCATTGCGCAAATAAATTTTGATCCAGCAATGTCAGTTGCGACAACAACGACCCGTGCCGCTTGCGCAGAGTCTCCATGAATTCAACATCCTTCATCCACGATCCTTGCATGCGCGGATCAAGCGCGTTGCTACGTTGACGAATTGAATCAATGATGCCCGTGATTTCCCGCTGCACCGTGGCTTGCCACTGCGTTAAATATTCGTCATGGATCTTGTCAATGCATGTCCAGCTTGCGTGATCGCCGTGATAGCCGGCGCGAATCAAGCTGCTGCTTCCAACAGGCATGGGCACGACATCAAATCGAAATGGAGTTTCTTTGCACGCGGGCAACATCAACACGCATGCCGCCAGAATGATGGTTGTGCGCAATAAACGCGGCAGCCATTTCAGGTGTTGAAGAAGTCCACCATTCATATGTGCATCTTTGCAACATTTTTCTAGAAATTGGCTTCAGTCATGTGGCAATCTGGCCGAATTTGTAAAAAGAGGCAGATTTTTGGCTTCAGACAAGCAATTTAGGAAAATTTCACAAAGGAATTTGCATTTTGAAAATTGAATTCGACATTGTTTCCAGTGCAAGACGGACCACGGAGGGGTGGTCCGAAAGGCAAGTTGGGAACGGCCTCGCTGGCGTAAGGAACCTGCGAGGTTGGAAAAGGGATCGCGTTTGGGAAAGCGCGAGTGTTGGAAAGAACTCACGGGCGGGAACCCGTGAGAGTTGGAATGGGACTTGCGTTTGGGAAAGCGCGAGTGTCGGAAAGAGATTGCGGTTGATTGAAGTTCGACCGCAAGTTGCCAAGGCTCGCCGCGGAGGGAAACCGCGAGCGAGTGGGGGGAAAAGGGTTGGACGCGAGGAGGGTCGCGCCCAACTGAACTGCGAAATGGATTGTGGCGGTTGGAGTGAAAAGCAAATTCAAATCAGCGCGTCGGTGGTGGAGTTGTGTTGCGTGACGTCCGTCACGCAAAATCAAGTCAACTGTGAAAGGCGCAGATCATGAACAACACGAATCAAACAAATCAAATGACGCACACGCAAAACAACCAGAAGGAAATTCTTGGGGGTTTAAGCTTGACCTTGGTGGTCGCGGCCTCATTGGTGGCGCTGTGGCGCGGATCATTTGTCAGTTCATTGAATGCGGATACCGCACGTTTGGTCGGCAATATGTCCACGACGATCGAAGGAAATCACACTCACGCCGGCGTGATCTTGGTGCCTGAACAGGTTTCAACCATTCAAGGCGCCATCAATCAAGCATCTGACGGCGCCATGATCTTTGTGGCTCCTGGCCAGTACCGCGAGAACATTCGCGTTCATGGCAAGAACATTTCTCTTCAATCCGTTGGCGGCGCGGCAAGCACCAGCATTCTTGGAGATGGTCGCGACGGTCCGATTGCGTTGATTGAGAATTCAAAATTCATGATGGATGGATTTTGCATACAAAATGGTCGCGGTGAAAATGGGCGCGGCTTGGCCATGCAGGGCAGCAACGCGACCATTATGAATTGCACATTCACCAACAACATTGGTGGCGTGTCTGCCAGCAATTCCAAAGCGCAATTTGATCACTGCGCGATCGCGCTGAACAAATCGGCGGTGGAGGGCGGCGGTCTGTGGTCTTGGCAATCCGATGTGCGCATGAATGATTGCAAAGTTGACGGCAACGCCACCGGAACATGTGGCGGCGGCGTGTACGCCCTTGGTGGCTCCATGCAAATGTTCAATGTTTCATTGACAAATAATCGCCTCAAGAGCGGCGCGTGGGGCGGTGGTTTGTACAGCGACCGCGCCAATGTGAATTTGAATGCCTGCGTTATGCAGGGCAATTTCTCGCACGATTCTGGCGCGGCCATGTACGTGCTGGACGCCAATGCGAAAATTCGCTTCAGCACATTTGAGCGAAACAGTTCCACCGGCGCGGCCACCGTTGTTGGCGCGAACGCGCAGTTTGATATTCAGGATTCAATGTTGGAGGCGGACGATGAGACCATCGCGGCGGCGGCGCGCGATGAAGCCGTGATTGAAATGGCTGGCGCCGACGCCATGGAAACAAGCGCGATCATGATGGCGGTGAAATAAATTTCGGCTCTCACGCATACACAAGCAACCACCGCAGGCCCGCCTTGGAGGAAACTTCGAGGCGGACTTTTTTTTGGTATTCAGAAACGCATGGCGGCATGGTGCAACATCTTCAGAAATCACGCACGCAAAAGTTGCGACCCGCGTGTCATTCAGACGCAAGGAGTGCTTACTGCGCGCGCGCAAGCCACGAATGCTCGCAAGCTTGATGACGCGTGACTAACTTTTCGCGGTCGGCCAGCAGCGTGGCAAGTTTCTTGTGGTCACGCGCGGTCTCGGGCTTGGCGATTGTGTTGTCCAATTTCTCCAAGTCCGCCGCCAACTTCGCGGTTTGCTTTTCAAGTTCCTCAAGCGACAACGCCGCGAACGGATCGCGCGCGGGTTTGCCCTTGGTGCTTGTTTGCAATTTTGATGTGTTGCCAGCAGCGCTGTTCGCGGCCGCACCATTGCTGGAAGTGTTTTGCTTATTGTTTTGGCTTGGCTTCGCCGCCGCAGGCGCAGGCTTTTGTGGCAAAGCCGCCGCCGCTTTGGCGATCGCGGCTTGCTTCAGCACCCATTCGTCGTAGTTGCCATCAAACACGGTTGCGTTTCCATTGCCATCAAGAATGATCAAGCGATCGCACGTGGCCGCAAGCAGCGCGCGGTCATGGCTTACAAGCAGAAGCGCGCCGTCGTAGCCGCCATCATCGGCATCAAGTGAAAGCGCGTCCTCCAAACGTTCGGCGCTTGGAATATCAAGATGGTTGGTTGGTTCGTCTAGCACCAGCAAGTTGTGGCCGCCAGCGACAAGACCGGCAAGCACCGCGCGCGCGCGCTCGCCGCCAGAAATTTCACCCAACAATTTTTCCTGCTCATAGCCAGAGAATAAAAACGCGCCGGCCAAATCGCGCGACTCTTGCTCGTTCAACTTTCCAAGACCGGGCCGCGACGGAACGGTGCGCTGCAAATATTGCCAGACATTCAGCGTGTAATCCAAATGCTCATGAGTTTGCTTGAACCAACCCGAATGCAGCTTTGGACTTTGGCGAACTGTTCCCACATCAAATGGAATTTCTCCAAGCAGCGTGCGAATAAGCGTGGTCTTACCCGCGCCATTTGGCCCGATGATTCCAATGCGGTCGCCCGGCTTAATAGTGATGGACAAATTCTTGAAGAGCAGGCGATCGCCGAGTGTTTTCTGCAAGTCCTCGCACACCGCAACGGAGTCGCCAATGCGCGGACCCTTGGGCAGCGAAAGCCGCATGGAGTCAAGCTCGATTGGCCGTTCAACCAAACTATCTTCTTTGTAACGCGCCAAGCGAGTTGCTCGACCGCGCGCTTGCTTGGCGCGCTGGCCAGCCTTGTACTTCAAAATGAATTGCTCCTCGGAGCGAATCTTGTCCAATTGCTTTTCATGCACGCGCATTTGCGTCAAGTGGCGCTCCATGCGCAAGTCAACAAACGCGTGGTAATTGCCTGGATAACTGCGCGTGCCGCCTTCGTGAATTTCCTCAATGCGGTGCACAACTTTGTCAAGCAAACGGCGATCATGGCTAATGATCACAACCGCGCCTTGATACGTGTCGCTGAGAAATGTCTCAAGCCATTCGCGCCCAACAATGTCCAAATGGTTTGTCGGTTCATCAAGCAGCAGGGCGTCAGGCTCCTCCAAAAGTAGTCGAGCCAAACCCAGCCGCGCTTTTTGTCCGCCAGAAAGTCCGCTCACTGGAATAGTAAATTGCTCGTCGGTGAAACCAAGTCCGTGAAGCACGGCCTCCACCAAGTGGTCGCTTGACCAACCGCCGGAGCGCTCCAGCTTTTCCTCCAGCGCGATCTGGCGCTCGAACAGTTTTTCCAACTCAGCTCCTTGCGCGGTCGCCATTTCTTCAAACACGTGATCAAGTTCCGCGCGCGCGGATGTGCCTTCGCTTAATCCTTGCGCCGCCACTTCTTGCAATGTGAGCGATGGATCAAAGCGGGGCTCTTGCTCCAAATATCCCAGACGCGCGCCGCGCAACAAACTCACTTCGCCGCCTTCTGGTTTTAATTTACCGCAGAGAATTTTAAGCAGCGTGCTTTTGCCGCAACCATTGCGGCCGACAAGTCCAACGCGCTCGCCCGGTTCAAT
>SESB01001353.1_pt1 | contig 16151 bp, 10 predicted proteins | sample 3171441 | NCBI WGS metagenome assembly SESB01 (sample SAMN06051867, study PRJNA518727) | freshwater metagenome | biome: subpolar coniferous forest; feature: holomictic lake; material: water; isolation source: holomictic Lake 227, 6 m depth | place: Canada: near Kenora, Ontario | collected...
ACAGAAATATTGTCACCTGGCATTACCATTTCTACACCTTCTGGTAAATCCACCGCACCAGTCACATCTGTTGTTCTAAAATAGAACTGTGGACGGTATCCATTGAAGAATGGCGTATGACGACCACCTTCTTCTTTTGACAAAATATATATTTCTGCATTGAAATGTGAATGTGGCTTAATTGTGCCCTTATGAGCCAATACTTGCCCACGCTCTACATCATCTCTTTTTGTACCTCTTAGCAACAACCCAACGTTGTCTCCCGCTTCACCTTGATCCAGCAATTTACGGAACATTTCAACACCCGTTACTGTTGTTGTAACAGTTGGTCTAATACCTACTATTTCAACTTCCTGTCCGACTTTGATAATGCCTCGTTCTATACGACCCGTTACCACTGTTCCACGACCTGAAATTGAAAATACGTCTTCAATTGGCATCAAGAAAGCACCATCTACCGCTCTTTCTGGCAATGGAATATAGCTATCTAGCGCTTCAACCAATCTTACGACTGAAGGCATTCCAATGTCACTTTCGTCACCTTGTAACGCTAGCAAGGCTGATCCTCTTATGATTGGCGTATCATCACCTGGAAATTCATACATATCCAGCAACTCTCTGAGCTCCATCTCAACCAATTCGATCAACTCTTCGTCGTCAACCATGTCTGCTTTATTCAAAAAAACCACCACGTAAGGAACACCTACCTGTCTTGACAACAGTATATGCTCTCTTGTTTGGGGCATCGGACCATCTGCCGCTGAACAAACTAAAATGGCTCCATCCATTTGCGCTGCACCCGTAATCATGTTCTTTACATAATCCGCGTGACCTGGACAGTCTACGTGAGCGTAGTGACGCGCTTCTGATTCATATTCAACGTGCGATGTTGCAATGGTAATACCACGCGCTCTTTCTTCTGGCGCATTGTCAATTTGATCGAATGCTTTTACCGCGCCACCGTGCAATTTAGCCATTACTGTTGTCAATGCAGCAGTTAATGTGGTTTTGCCGTGATCTACGTGACCAATTGTGCCTACGTTTACGTGGGGCTTACTACGTGAAAATTTTTCTTTAGCCATGAGTTAATACCTTTATATATTTCAATTTTATGAAGATTTTTTAATGATAGCCTCAGCAATATGCGAAGGTGTTTCATTGTATTTTTCAAACTGCATACTGTACGTAGCTCGCCCCTGTGTTGCCGAACGCAAATCAGTTGAATATCCGAACATTTCCGATAACGGCACTTCGCAGCTAAGTGTTTTACCAGAAGGCGTATCATGCATACCTAAAATTATGCCACGTCGCCTATTTATATCACCAACAACATCACCCATATAATCTTCAGGTGTGGCAATTTCTACTTTCATTATTGGCTCTAATAAAACTGGATCGGCATTTCTTGCGGCTTCTCTGAAGCACATAGAACCAGCAATCTTGAAAGCCATTTCATTTGAATCTACATCGTGATACGAACCATCAAATATAGACACCTTAACATCCAACATGGGATATCCAGCAAGCACTCCACACTTGAGTTGCTCTTGAACACCTTTATCAACAGCGGGAATAAATTCCTTTGGAACAACCCCACCAATTACCTCATTAATAAATTCATATCCTGCACCAACTTCTTGCGGCTCAACTCGCAACCATACATGCCCATATTGACCACGCCCTCCAGATTGCCTTATAAACTTGCCTTCTTGTTCTACAGACTTACGGATAGTCTCTCTATAGGCTACCTGTGGAGCGCCTACGTTTGCCTCGACATTGAATTCCCTTTTCATTCTATCGACAATAATTTCTAAATGCAGCTCGCCCATTCCAGAAATAATAACCTGACCACTTTCTTCATCTGTTCGCACTCTAAAGGATGGATCTTCCTGAGCCAATTTTCCTAGTGCTAAACCCATTTTATCCTGATCAGCTTTTGTTTTTGGCTCTACTGCTACCGATATTACAGGTTCGGGAAACTGCATACACTCGAGGATTATAACATTCCCTTGATCACATAATGTATCTCCAGTAGTTACATCCTTTAAACCGATTACTGCAGCAATATCACCCGCATAAACTTCTTTAACCTCTTCGCGACTATTCGCATGCATTTGAACAAGCCTGCCAATTCGCTCCCTTTTCTTTTTTACTGAATTAAAAACAACTTCTCCAGTGCTTAGCACCCCAGAATAAACCCTAAAAAACGACAATGTCCCAACAAATGGATCCGTTGCAATTTTAAAAACAAGTGCAGAAAACGGCTCATCATCCGATGAATGCCGTTTTACTTCAGTTTCTTCATCTTCTAACAAGCCTGTTATAGATACAATGTCTGTTGGAGCAGGCATATATTCAACAATACCGTCAAGTACTGACTGAACACCTTTATTTTTAAATGCTGACCCACAAAAAGCTGGAACGATTTCATTTTTTATGCAACGTATACGTATTCCATATTTTATTTCTTCATTTGATAACACCCCTTCCATAAGGTATTTCTCTGTCAATTCTTCACTCGCATCTGCGGCTGCCTCAATCATTGATTCTCTCCACTTTTCAGCAGAAATTACCATATTATGAGGAATGTCCTCTTCTAAAAAGGTTGTTCCCAATGTTTCTTCGCACCAGTAAATTGCCTTCATCTTAATAAGATCAACTACCCCTGAGAATCCTTCCTCAGAACCAATTGGTAATTGAACGGGAATAGCCTTAGCTCCCAAACGATCGCCTATCTGCTGAATAACTCTTAAGAAATCAGCCCCAGTTCGATCCATCTTGTTCACAAACACTAATCGAGGAACCTTGTATTTATCTGCTTGACGCCATACCGTCTCTGACTGCGGCTCCACCCCTCCAACAGCACAAAAGACAGCACATGCACCATCCAACACACGTAAAGACCTTTCTACCTCAATTGTAAAGTCAACATGCCCGGGAGTGTCAATTATGTTAATCCTATGAATGGGATATTGCTTCTCCATTCCACTCCAGAAGCATGTTGTTGCCGCCGAGGTTATAGTTATTCCTCTTTCTTGCTCCTGAACCATCCAATCCATTGTAGCTGCACCATCATGAACCTCACCTAATTTATGTGAGACACCAGTATAATACAATATTCTTTCAGTGGTTGTTGTCTTACCTGCATCAATATGCGCCATGATGCCAATATTACGATACCGCTCAATTGGTGTTTTACGCACTATAATTCAACAAGTTAAATCTAAAATTTAAAACTACCAACGATAATGTGAGAAAGCTTTATTAGCCTCAGCCATTCTGTGAGTATCTTCACGTTTTTTAGCTGCAGATCCTCTACTTTCAAAAGCATCCAACAATTCACCTGCCAATTTTGATGACATATTCCTTTCATTTCTCTTTCTTGAGGCATCAATCAACCAACGCATAGCCAATGCCATACGACGAGACGGACGAACTTCAACTGGAACCTGATAGGTTGCACCACCTACACGACGAGATTTTACCTCAACCCTAGGCTGAACATTCTCTAAAGCCTTAGATAATACATCCAAGGGCTCCCCATGACCTTTACTTTCAATCACATCCAAAGCACCATAAACAATCCCTTCGGCAATTGATTTTTTGCCACTTTCCATTATCATGTTCATAAATTTGGTTAGCATAACACTACCAAATCTTGGATCAGGAATTATTTCTCTTTTTGTAGCAACTCTTCTTCTAGACATTTATCACCAACTCTGACTATTAGCTTTTAGGCCGTTTTGTTCCATATTTGGAGCGACCACACTTTCTATTATTTACACCTGAAGCATCCAAACTTCCACGAACAACGTGATATCTTACACCAGGCAAATCCTTAACCCTACCGCCTCTAATCAAAACCACTGAATGCTCTTGAAGATTATGACCCTCACCACCAATGTAGCTACTTACCTCAGACCCATTAGTCAACCTAACCCTTGCTACTTTACGTAAAGCTGAGTTTGGCTTTTTAGGTGTAGTAGTGTACACCCGCGTACAAACACCTCTTCGCTGAGGACAAGCCTCTAACGCTGGTACATTACTTTTTTCTACTTTTTTAGCACGTGGCTTTCGAACTAATTGGTTGATTGTGGCCATATCTTTGTTTACTCCGATATACAATTTAACTGTCAGATAATTAATCCGCTATCATTGGATACAGATTAATTCTTTAAACTGACCTAAGCACGTTAGCTTATGTGAGCAGAGCATAATACTTGTTTATACGCCCTAGGTCAAGTCCATTTTCTTTATTTACTCACTACTTATACATTTAATGCCTGCTTTAAAGCCTCTTCGACATCATCGGCATCTACTGTTGCAATCACTTCATGTTCTACAATCTGTTGATGGACAAAACGATTTTTTCTGTTTTCATGATAGGCTAAACCCGTTCCAGCTGGAATTAACCTTCCCACAATAACGTTTTCCTTTAAACCTTGAAGCCCATCACTTAGCCCCCTAACTGCTGCATCTGTCAACACTCTAGTTGTTTCTTGAAACGATGCAGCTGAAATAAATGACTCTGTAGCTAAAGAAGCCTTTGTTATACCTAACAATATAGACTCATAACTTGCAGGAATTTTTCCTTCACTTTCTACTTTGTCATTTTCAACTCTCATAGCAGCTCTTTCAACCTGCTCACCTTTCAAGAAGCTTGTATCACCTGAAGCAGTAATTTCAACTTTTCGTAGCATTTGACGTATGATTGCCTCAATATGCTTATCGTTGATTTTTACACCCTGCAATCTATATACATCCTGTATCTCTTTAACTAAGTAATTAGCCAACTCCTCAATACCTCTCAAACGAAGAATATCATGTGGAGTTAATTCACCCTCAGCAATAGTCTCTCCCTTTTCTACATATTCCCCTTCAAATACGGTAATATGACGCCATTTTGGAATCAACGTTTCCACTTGCTCACCAGCCGCATCTGTAATAATAACTCGCTGCTTTCCTTTAGTTTCTTTACCAAAAGAAATAGTTCCACTTGTCTCAGCAAGAATTGCAGGATCTTTGGTTTTTCTAGCTTCAAATAAATCTGCAACACGAGGTAGACCACCAGTAATATCACGAGTCTTACTTGACTCTTGGGGTATTCTCGCTAGAACGTCACCCACCCTTACTTCACCACCATCTTTAATACCAGCAATCGCACCAGCAGGTAAAAAATATTGCGCTGGAATTTCAGTACCAGGCAGGTGAATTGTATTACCATCAGCATCTAAAAGCTTAACCATAGGCCGCAACTCTTTACCCGCCGAACCACGCTGCTTTGGATCAGTTACAACAAGTGAACTTAAACCTGTGACCTCGTCAGACTGTTTCTGAACAGTTATACCATCAAGAAAATCTTTTAACTCCACAATACCATCTACTTCTGTAATTACTGGATGCGTATGAGGATCCCAAGTTACAATTATATCTCCCGCAAGAATTTTAGATCCTTCTTGGACAGATAAAACTGCACCATATGGGATTTTATAACGCTCTCTCTCACGACCATAATCATCAACCACACCCACTTCGCCAGATCTAGAAACCGCAACCAACTTTCCTTCACGGTTTAGCACTGACTTAAGATTGTTTAATCTGACAGTTCCTGCTGATTTAACTTGCACATTACTAATTGCAGCCGATCTCGATGCTGCTCCACCAATATGGAATGTACGCATTGTCAATTGCGTTCCCGGCTCACCAATTGATTGGGCAGCTATTACACCAACTGCCTCGCCTATATTAACCAGATGTCCGCGCCCTAAATCACGTCCGTAGCATGCAGCACAAACACCATGCCTATTCTCACAAGTAATAATTGATCTAACCAAAACCTGATCGACGCTTTGCTCATCAAGAATAGAAACCCAATACTCATCAAGCAACGTTTTTGCCGGTACAATAATATTTTCTCCAGATGCATCTAATATGTCATTAACTGCAACACGTCCTAAAACGCGCTCAGATAATGGCTCAACAACATCTCCTCCTTCAATAATAGGCGTCATAATCAGGCCATTAGACGTTCCACAATCATTACCTGTAATTACCAAATCCTGAGCAACATCAACTAATCTACGCGTCAGATAACCAGAGTTAGCTGTTTTAAGCGCTGTATCTGCAAGACCTTTTCTTGCCCCATGCGTTGAAATAAAGTATTGAAGAACGTCAAGCCCTTCACGGAAATTTGCAGTAATTGGCGTTTCGATAATTGACCCATCTGGTTTGGCCATTAAGCCGCGCATACCCGCTAATTGGCGAATTTGAGCAGCAGAACCTCTCGCTCCAGACTCTGCCATCATAAAAATAGAATTAAATGATTTTTGCTTAACTGGATTTCCGTTCGCATCAATTACTGTTTCTTCACCCAAGCCATCCATCATCACTTTAGCAACTTGATCATTTGCATGCGACCAAATATCAACGACCTTGTTATAACGCTCACCGTCCGTAACTAACCCAGAAGCGTATTGACTTTGAATCTCATTTACTTCCCTATCAGCTGCGTTAATAATATCTACTTTTTTAGCTGGGATTGCCATATCTTCAATACCAAAAGACACTCCTGAAATCGTCGCATACCTAAAACCTAGGTACATCAACTGATCAGCCAAAACAACCGTGTCTTTATTTCCTAAATGCCTATAACTATAATTAATTAACCTTGATATATTCTTTTTAGTCATATCACAATTAACCAACTCATATGGCATACGATTGGGCACAACTTCCCAAATTAAAGCCCTACCAACTGTTGTATCAACTCGATGAGTTTTATCTTCAAACTCACCCTGCTCATTAGTTACTTTTTCAGTAATACGTAATTGAATTTTAGATTGTAATTCAACCGATTTAGCTAAGATCGCTTTATGTATTTCACCCACACTACCAAAAATAGTACCATCACCTTTAGCATTAATTTTCTCACGGCTAATGTAATACAAACCCAAAACCACGTCTTGAGAGGGATTGATAACAGGCTCACCATTAGCAGGCGATAAAATATTGTTAGTAGCCATCATCAATGTTCTAGCCTCTAACTGCGCCTCAATAGAAAGCGGAATATGAACAGCCATCTGATCGCCGTCAAAATCTGCATTGAAGGCACTACATACCAAAGGATGTAGTTGTATCGCTTTACCTTCTATCAAAGTTGGCTCAAATGCTTGAATCCCCAATCTATGCAATGTAGGCGCACGATTCAATAAAATAGGATGCTCACGTATCACTTCCTCAAGAATATCCCAAACCTCTGGACCTTCTCTTTCAACCATCTTCTTTGCTGCTTTTATGGTAGTAGCTAAACCCCTTAACTGCAATTTACTAAAGATAAATGGCTTGAACAACTCCAATGCCATTTTTTTAGGTAATCCACATTGATGTAATCTTAATGTTGGCCCAACCACAATCACTGATCGGCCTGAATAATCAACACGCTTACCGAGTAAATTCTGACGGAAACGTCCTTGCTTACCCTTGATCATGTCAGCAAGCGATTTAAGTGGGCGTCTATTAGTCCCTGTTATAGCTCTACCACGACGCCCATTATCCAGCAGCGCATCGACAGACTCTTGTAGCATACGCTTTTCATTTCTTACAATAATATCTGGTGCATTAAGATCTAATAATCGATTTAAACGATTATTTCTATTAATTACACGACGATATAAATCATTTAAATCTGACGTAGCAAAACGCCCGCCATCCAGAGGCACTAAAGGCCTCAACTCAGGTGGTAATACTGGCAGAACTTTAAGAATCATCCATTCTGGACGATTCTTTGAACTCAACAGCGCATCCATTACCTTTAAACGCTTTGAATATTTTTTTATTTTTGTCTCAGAACTCGTTGAATTAATTTCTTCCCGTAATATTTCAACTTGTTCCTTTAAATCAATAGCTTTAAGAAGATCATAGATAGCTTCTGCACCCATCTTTGCTATAAAATCATCTCCATGCATATCAACTGCATCTAAATACTCATCATCAGTCAGTAATTGACCCTTTTCTAACGGGGTCATACCTGGATCTAAAATAACGAATGATTCGAAATATAATACGCGTTCAATTTCACGCAAAGTCATATCCAATAACAAAGCTATTCTTGATGGTAATGACTTTAAAAACCAAATATGAGCAACAGGGCTTGCTAAATCAATATGCCCCATTCTCTCACGACGTACTTTAGATAAAGTTACCTCTACACCGCACTTTTCGCAAATTACTCCACGATGCTTAAGCCTTTTATATTTACCACATAGGCATTCGTAGTCACTAACGGGGCCAAATATTTTAGCGCAAAAAAGCCCATCTCTCTCTGGCTTGAAAGTACGATAATTAATTGTTTCAGGTTTCTTTACTTCGCCATATGACCAAGAACGTATCATATCGGGTGAAGCCAAACCAATACTGATTCCATCAAAGTCATCTGCACGACCTTGACGTTTTAAAAAATTCATTAGATCTTTCAAGAGCTTATCCTCTTTAAATAGTTTCTGGCATTGTCCAGAACAGACTTAGACACATGCTTGCATCTTCACTCTGCAAATATAGGTATTTACCTTAAATATACAGCGGCTTTATTTGGCACATACATTAATAAATATAAATGTCGCTGGACGACATTTATATTATTCATTTTTATTCTCGCTGTAATTCTATATTTACTGCCAATGAACGAATTTCTTTAATTAAAACATTAAATGATTCAGGCATTCCTGCTTCCATTTTATGATCGCCATCGACTATATTTTTATACATCCTCGTTCTACCTGTCACGTCATCTGACTTAACAGTGAGCATTTCTTGTAAAGTATATGCCGCTCCATAAGCTTCTAAAGCCCACACCTCCATTTCGCCAAATCGTTGACCACCAAACTGAGCCTTTCCACCCAATGGTTGTTGTGTTACAAGACTATATGGTCCAGTTGACCGTGCATGCATTTTATCATCAACTAAATGATTCAACTTTAACATGTACATATATCCAACCGTTACTTCACGCTCAAACGGCTCCCCTGTCAAACCATCATACAGTGTAATTTGACCATGCTCTGGTAAGTCAGCTAATTTCAGCATAGTGCGAATTTCATCTTCACTTGCACCATCAAATACCGGCGTAGCCATTGGAACACCACTCACAAGATTAGTCGCCATTTCTAGAATTTCCTGATCTGTAAATGAATCCAGATCTTCTTTACGACCACTACTATTGTAGATTTTATCGAGGTATTCTCTGATAGCAGTTACTTTTTCCTTTTCTGCTTCATACTTTGCTTCAAGCATCTTACCAATTTTTATACCCAAGCCTTTTGCTGCCCACCCTAAATGTGTCTCTAAAACCTGGCCTACATTCATGCGCGAGGGTACACCCAGAGGATTTAAAACTATATCGACTGGATTACCATCTGCTGTATAAGGCATATCTTCAATAGGCCTGATCATCGAAATAACACCTTTATTTCCATGACGACCTGCCATTTTATCTCCTGGCTGAATTCGACGTTTCACAGCCAAATAGACTTTGACCATTTTCAGCACGCCTGGTGCTAAGTCATCGCCCATTGTTATCTTTTTACGTTTTATCTCGAATTTCTCATCAAAATCCTTTCTTTGCTGCTCAACCTGACTAATTACAGCTTCCAACTGAAGATTTATATCTTCGTCTTTCATCTTTATTTTTAGCCATTCAGAATGCCTTAGGATGTTCAAATATTCTTGGGTTATTACCTCTCCAGCCTTATGTCCACTAGGTCCTGACTGTGCTATTTTACCAACGAGTAATTTGGCCACACGAGCGAAAATATCTTCTTCAAGAATCTTTAATTGATCATCGAGATCTTTTCTATAATGATTAATTTCTTCTTGCTCAATATCTAATGCCCTCTGATCCTTCTTCACACCATCACGAGTAAAAACTTGAACATCGATTACAGTGCCTTCTATACTGCCTGGTACTCGCAATGAAGTATCCTTGACGTCTGCCGCTTTTTCACCAAAAATTGCTCGCAATAACTTTTCTTCAGGTGTTAATTGAGTTTCGCCCTTAGGTGTAACTTTACCTACCAGAATATCACCGCCCTTTACTTCTGCACCGACATAAACAATACCTGATGCATCAAGTTTTGATAGAGCTTCTTCACTTACGTTAGGAATATCGGCTGTAATCTCTTCAGGACTATGTTTAGTATCTCGCGCAACACAAGTTTTCTCTTCAATATGAATTGTAGTAAAACGGTCTTCTTTTACTACTCGCTCTGATACAAGAATTGAATCTTCAAAGTTATATCCATTCCACGGCATGAAGGCGACCAGCATGTTCTGACCTAATGCCAACTCTCCCAGATCTGTTGATGGTCCATCCGCTAAAATATCACCCGCACTTACCTTATCACCTGGCTTTACAAGTGGCTTTTGATTAATACAAGTGTTCTGGTTTGAGCGCGTATATTTTGTCAAATTGTAAATATCAACACCTGGGGCACCAGTTTCAGTTTCTGTATCATTTACACGCACTACTATTCTAGCTGCGTCGACCGCTTCGATACTACCTCCGCGAGCCGCAACGACAGTTACGCCAGAGTCTTTCGCAACAATGCGCTCCATGCCAGTACCAACTAAAGGCTTCTCTGCTCTCAATGTTGGCACAGCTTGACGTTGCATATTTGAACCCATAAGAGCCCGGTTCGCGTCATCATGTTCAAGAAACGGTATTATTGAAGCCGCTACAGATACAATTTGCTTAGATGAAACATCCATATACTGTACAGTATCAGACATCGCTAAAGCGAACTCATCCTTATGGCGACAAGATACTAATCCATCTACAAGCTTACCATTTTCATCAACAGCAACACTTGCTTGTGCAATAACAAACTCACCTTCTTCAATCGCTGAAAGATAATCTACTTGATCAGTCACCACTCCATTAATTACCTTTCTATAAGGCGTTTCTAAAAAACCATATCCATTAGTACGGGCGTAAACTGATAACGAATTGATCAGCCCTATATTTGGACCTTCTGGTGTCTCAATTGGACAAACTCGTCCATAATGAGTTGCGTGTACGTCACGAACCTCAAATCCTGCTCTTTCTCTTGCTAAACCACCCGGCCCCAAGGCGGAGACTCTGCGTTTATGAGTCACTTGAGATAACGGATTATTTTGATCCATAAACTGTGATAATTGGCTTGACCCAAAAAACTCTTTAACTGCCGCAGAAACTGGCTTTGCATTTATAATTTCTTGTGGCATTAGCCCTTCTGAGTCTGCTAGCGTTAAACGTTCTTTAACTGCACGCTCAACTCTGACTAACCCAACTCTAAATTGGTTCTCAATCATTTCACCAACAGACCGTACACGTCTATTACCTAAATGATCAATATCATCAACCGTTCCGTTACCGTTACGAATTGAAATTAACTCTTTGAGAACGTCAATAATATCTTCTTTGTTTAATGTTCCAGGCCCTATCGATTCTTCGCGACCTAAACGTCGATTAAACTTCATTCTACCGACTGTAGATAAATCGTATCTATCATCGGTAAAAAATAGATTTTGGAACAGATTCTCTGCAGATTCTTTTGTTGGAGGCTCGCCAGGTCTCATCATACGATAAATTTCTACCAGTGCTTCCAATGAGTTTGAGGTTGTATCTAATCTCATTGCATTACTTATGTATGCACCGTTATCTAAATCGTTTACAAATAACGTTTCAATTTCTGCTATACCACTATCGATACAACGCTCTATCAATGCTGAGGTTACTTCGTCATTTACGTTAGCAACCAACTCTCCCGTACTTTGGTCTACTAAATTGTGACCAAGAATTTTACCAACTAGATATTCTCTGGGTACTTCAACCTGGCTTAATTCTGCTTTATTCATCTCCCTGATATGCTTGGCAGTAATCCGTCTACCTTCCTCAACCAATACTTGTCCGTTATGTTTTATATCGAATGCTGAAATCTCTCCACGCATTCTCTCAGGAACTATATGAAATAAACATTTTTCCGAGCTTAAAGTAAATTTGTTCTTTTCGAAGAAAATATTGATCATTTCTTCGTTATCGTATCCTAAGGCTCTTAGCAATATAGTTGCTGGTATTTTTCTACGACGGTCAATCCGTACATAGACGCAATCTTTGTGATCAAATTCAAAATCAAGCCATGAACCTCTATAAGGTATCACGCGCGCATTAAACAATAGCTTACCGGATGAATGTGTTTTACCTTTATCATGATCAAAAAACACGCCGGGAGAACGATGTAACTGTGAAACGATAACTCTCTCAGTTCCGTTAATTACAAATGTTCCGTTATCCGTCATTAAGGGCAACTCACCCATATAAACTTCTTGTTCACGTATGTCTTTTACCACCTTTGCATTTGCAGAAGCTTCTTTATCATAAATTACCAAGCGCACTAAAACGCGCAATGGCGCAGCGTAAGTCGCACCTCGTTGTTGACATTCTCTTACATCGAATGTGGGCTCACCTAATCTATATCTAACATATTCCAACACTGCATAACCAGAGTGGCTTTCTATAGGAAAAACACTTGAAAATGCTGCATGCAATCCTATTCCTGCACGTTTATCTGGAGAAACGCCAGATTGTAAAAAACCTGCATATGAATTTATTTGAGTCGCTAAAAGATAGGGAACCTCAAGTACTTCTGTACTTTTCCCAAAGTTATTTCGAATACGCTTTTTTTCGGTAAAAGAGTAGGACATATCGCTTCCAAACCTTTTCGTCATGAATTATTTCACTGTGTATTAGTTACAAACAGTAAAAGGCCGATGACACTAGTCACCAGCCATACTTTAAATAGAGACGCAAATTTTGCGCCTCTTTTTTGTTTTGCCAAAATTATAATTACTTAATTTCGACAGTTGCGCCCGCTTCAGCAAGTTGCTTTTTGATATCTTCTGCTTCTGCCTTGGGAATACCTTCTTTAAGAACTGTTGGTACACCTTCAACTGCGTCTTTCGCTTCTTTTAGTCCTAAACCAGTAATACTACGCACAGTTTTAATTACTGAAACTTTATTATCGCCAAATGATGTTAAAATCACATCAAATTCAGTTTGTTCTTCAACTATTGCTGCTGCTGCGGCAGGTGCTGCAGCTACTGCAGTAGCTGCAGATACGCCGAATTTTTCTTCGAATGCTGAAATTAAATCAACAATCTCCAGTACGGTCATGTTTCCAACCGCTTCTAAGATATCGGCTTGTGTGATCGCCATTATGTATTCCTCTAAAATAATTTGGTTTTAAACTTGGTAATGTAGCTCGTGTTTATGCAGCTTCTTGCTTTTGCTCTTTGAGTGCTGCCAAGGTACGGGCAAGCTTTTCTACTGGAGCCTTAATGACTGACATTAACATACTGATACCTTGATTACGTGTCGGCAGACTTGCCAGCCTTGCTAATTCAGACCCATCATATGCCTGACCACCAATCGCGACAATCTTAGTAATTAATTTATCATGTGTTTTAGCAAAATCACTTATCAAGCGTCCTGCAGATCCAGGATCTTCCATAGAAAATGCAATCAACAATGGACCAACAAGACCACTTTGCATACATTCAAATTCAGTTCCTGAAACAGCTCGCTTTGCTAATGTATTCTTTACAACGCGAAGATAAACACCTGTTTCCCTTGCCGTTTTACGCAACGAGGTCAATTCTGTATTTGTTAATCCGCGATATTCCGCAGCAACGGCTGAGTGTGCTTTTGCGGCGTATTGAGCTACTTCTTCTACGACAGCTTTTTTGCCATCTAAATTTAGTGCCACAGCTTAGCTCCATCATTCTGGATTTTATCCAGAGTTATTAAACACATTCTTACGAATGCCCCTTATACGGCTTAATTCACCTTTATCAGGTTTCATTTTCCGCCTACGCAGGATTATTAAGTTTTTCAACCCCTGCGGTCTTTGACGGTTACCGCCGTTAAACGGCAACCCAAAGTATTTTGTTAGTTTGCAATACTACTTGCGTCTAACCATAACCCAGGCCCCATCGTTGAAGACAAGGTTATTTTCTTAATATAAACACCTTTTGCGGCAGTCGGCTTAGCTTTACGCAAATCCGACAATAAAGCTTCTAGATTTCCTTGAATAGCTGATGCATCAAATGCGACCTTTCCAAGAGTACAGTGAATAATACCGCCCTTATCTGTTCTATAACGAACTTGACCAGACTTAGCATTCTTAACTGCTGTAGCAACATCAGTTGTTACTGTACCTACTTTTGGGTTAGGCATTAGTCCTCTTGGACCCAATATTTGACCTAACTGCCCAACTACTCTCATTGCATCTGGAGAAGCAATAACCACATCAAAATTCATCTCACCTTTTTTTACTAAATCTCCAAGATCATCCATACCGACGATATCCGCACCTGCTGCCAAAGCGGCATCTGCGTTTGGCCCTTGTGTAAAAACTGCCACACGTACTGTTTTACCTGTACCATTGGGAAGTACAGTTGCACCACGTACATTTTGATCTGACTTTCTTGGATCCACGCCTAAATTGACGCTGACATCTATAGCTTCATTAAATTTTGAAGTACTTAGCTCCTTTAGTATTTGCACAGCTTCCGTGATCGAATATTGCTTAGCTCTATCGACTTTACTTTTTATTAACTTTGCTTTTTTTGATAACTTAGCCATTATAATCCCTCCACGTTCAAGCCCATGCTTCGTGCACTACCTGCAATTGTTTTAATTGCTGCTTCTAAGTTTGCAGCATTCAAATCTTCCATTTTTGTTTTTGCTATTTCTTCCAGCTGAGCCAAAGTAACAGTGCCTACTTTTTTCGTGTTAGGATTACTACTACCGCTTTTTATTCCAACTGCTTTTTTCAACAATATTGATGCAGGCGGTGTTTTAGTTATAAAGGTAAAACTTCGATCACTGTAAACTGTGATGACAACTGGTAATGGCAATCCTTTTTCAACATCCTGAGTTTTGGCATTAAATGCTTTACAAAACTCCATAATGTTTACGCCACGCTGACCTAATGCTGGCCCTACTGGTGGACTTGGATTTGCTTCACCTGCTTTTACCTGCAGCTTTATGTAAGCGGTTATTTTTTTAGCCATTTTTCACTCCAAATTGGGTACAAACGCTTTTCAGCTCCCCCGTAGACACAAAAATCCCTGCCTTGGAAAGACAGAGATTCATTTTTACTTAAACTTATGCTATCTATCACTAGGTCTATCAGCTTTTTTCAACCTGCCCAAAAGCTAATTCAACTGATGTCGACCTGCCAAATATAAGAACAGAAATCTTTAATTTATTTTTCTCGTAATTAACTTCTTCAACAACACCATTAAAATCCTTAAATGGTCCATCAATTACTCTAATTACCTCACCAACCTCAAAAAGAACTTTAGGCCTAGGCTTATTAAATCCATCTTCAACCCTATTCAGGATTGACATCGCTTCTTTTTCGGAAATTGGCGCTGGACGATCTGAAGTGCCACCTATAAAACCTAATACCCTTGGCACATCCTTAACCAAATGCCAAGTCTCATCTGTCAATTCCATTTGCACTAAAACGTAACCAGGAAAAAATTTCCTTTCACTTTTCCGCTGCTGCCCCATACGCATTTCAATTATTTCTTCAGTAGGGACCAAAATCTTTCCGAAGTATTGATCAAGCCCTTCTCTTTTAATTCTTTCTTCTAGAGCTTGCTTAACTTTATTTTCAAAGTTTGAATAAGCGTGCACAACATACCAGCGTAGAGCCATAACCTTAACCGCCTTGACCCGTTAAATACCGCACACCCCAGAAAAGGAACATATCAAGAACCCACAAAATTAAGCCCACTATAAACACCATAGCAAACACTAATAGTGTTGTTCTCATGGTTTCATCTCGTGTCGGCCAAACCACTTTTCTTACTTCTTGACGAGACTCCACCGCAAAAGCCAGCAACGTCTTTCCAAGCTCAGTTGTTAAAACGGAACCAATACCAATTGACAAAACAACAAGAAGCCCAAGCACTCTATATAAAAGCCTTACTTCTTTAAAGTATGCATGATCCGCTGAAAAGTAGTAGAATGCCGCAACACCAGCAACCACAAGTACTATAGAAAAAACTTGCTTGACAATATCAATAACTGATACTGATGACTCTGCTTG
>SESB01001354.1_pt1 | contig 16145 bp, 10 predicted proteins | sample 3171441 | NCBI WGS metagenome assembly SESB01 (sample SAMN06051867, study PRJNA518727) | freshwater metagenome | biome: subpolar coniferous forest; feature: holomictic lake; material: water; isolation source: holomictic Lake 227, 6 m depth | place: Canada: near Kenora, Ontario | collected...
TTCATTCAGGATGGAGATGACCGTACAATAGTTGTCTCCCACATTGGTAACCAAACCAACCACTCTACCTGCCGAGACAACACCCATATCTGCTTTCACACCCTGGATTCGCCCTTTGTTCAGAGTCAGAAAATTGTGCCTCTGGTTGACCGAGTTGTTGATTACCCTTGCGGTGGTAAAGAAATAGACAATTTTATTGAGTGAATCGCGCGTCATCGTAATCAGAGGATTACGTTCCGAAAGATAGGCCTGGCTTGAGTTATTTGTGCTTCGTAGCTGATAGTGCTGCAGGGCTGTCCGCAACTGGGCATTCTCCTCGGCCAGCTCAGTATTGGCTTTCTTCAGATCAAATACCTGAAAAACCCCGGCGAAATTTTCGTAAAAATAACCGGTGATGCCGTTGCTGGATGTCAGAAATTTTGCTTGCTGGTAGTTGTTATAGGTAACTACCATTGAAAGCGAAAATATTTCCAAAATCAAAAACAGGAATATATAATGATACCTTAAAATTAACCTGAATAGATTCCTCATATTTCAGCAGCGGTGCAAATTGCTATTGGTCAAAAATGGTTTAACGCAACAAGAAAGAAAATTTGTCGACATTCTTCAAAGCAACTCCTGTACCACGGGCAACTGCTCTTAGCGGATCTTCAGCGATCCGGAAAGGAATGTTAAATTTTTCATAGAGCCTTTTGTCAAGACCACGAAGTAAAGCCCCGCCACCGGCAAGCCAGATGCCTCTTTTGTAGATGTCGGCATAAAGTTCAGGAGGAGTATGTTCCAAAGCATTGGTAATGGCAGTTTCAATTTTTGAAATTGATTTATCCAAACAATGGGCGATTTCAGTATAAGTGACATGGACGTCGATAGGCATGGCAGTCATCTGGTTCGGACCTTTGACAATCATATCTGGTGGTGGTTCATCCAGCTCAGTCATGGCAGAACCAACCACAATTTTAATCTCCTCAGCAGTTCTTTCTCCAATTTTGACATTGTGCTGATGGCGCATATGTTCCATGATGTCAGCAGTCAAATCATCACCGGCGATCCTGATCGATTTATTGGTAACGATCCCACCCAGTGAAATAACGGCAATTTCTGTGGTACCGCCACCGATGTCAACAACCATATTTCCTTCAGGTGCTTCCACATCCAGGCCGATGCCGATGGCAGCTGCCATGGGTTCATAAATCATATAAACATCGCGTCCTCCGGCATGTTCTGCCGAGTCACGCACCGCACGAATTTCTACTTCTGTTGATCCGGATGGAATACAGATAACCATTTTCAAAGCCGGGGCAAAAAATCTTTTCTTGGGATTGATCATCTTGATCATCCCGCGGATCATCTGTTCTGCAGCGTTAAAGTCAGCAATTACACCATCCCGCAAAGGACGGATTGTTTTTAGGTTAGAGTGGGTCTTACCTTGCATCTGACGTGCTTTCTCACCGATAGCTACCAATTTTTCCGTCTTGGTATCGATGGTTACGACAGAAGGTTCATCCACCACTACTTTTCCATTGTAGATGATAATGGTGTTGGCCGTACCGAGGTCGATTGCAATTTCCTGTGTTAGAAACGAAAAGAAACTCATATGTTTTTTTTATTTGTATTAATGTTTAAAATGCCTGAAACCTGTGATAACCATAGACATTTGATGGTTATTGCAGAAATCGATGGATTCTTTGTCTCTGATGGAACCGCCGGGCTGAATGACAGATGTCACTCCTTCATTGCATGCAATTTCCACACAGTCAGGGAATGGGAAAAAGGCATCTGAAGCCATAACCGCACCCTTGAGTTCGAAATTAAATGATCTGGCTTTTTCAATGGCCTGTTTCAAAGCATCCACCCTGGAAGTCTGTCCTACACCACTCGCCAGTAATTGTTTTCCTTTTGCCAGTACAATGGTATTCGATTTTGACTGTTTAACCAAACGATTGGCAAATAAAAGATCCTCAATTTCACTTTTAGCTGGAGAGGTTACCGTAACTGTTTGAAGATCATCACTGGTTTCCTTTTTTGTATCCCTGTTCTGGAGCATGACACCATTCAAAACTGTTCGGTACTGGTAATCCTGAAGGCCTTCAGTTTTCCTGATCAGCACGATCAGATTTTTCTTGGCTTTAAATACATCAAGGGCTTCTTTAGAGTAGGAGGGAGCAATGATCACTTCAAAGAAAATTTTCGCTGCTTCTTCTGCTGTGGCACTGTCCACTTCGTGGTTGGTGACAAAAATACCGCCAAAGGCGGAAACCGGATCACCGGCCAGCGCTGCCAGAAAGGCTTCGGTGACATTTTCGCGGGAAGCACATCCACAAGCGTTATTGTGTTTCAGGATGGCGAATGTCGTTTCATTGAATTCGTCTATCAGGTTGACTGCTGCATCTATATCCAGCAGGTTATTGTAGGAAATTTCTTTTCCCTGAAGCTGGTCGAAGAGTTCTTCGAAATTTCCGAAGAATACTCCTTTTTGATGCGGATTTTCACCGTAGCGAAGCGATTTCGACTGATTGAAACTCTGACGGAAAACATCCTGGGAATCACCGGCAAAAAAACCGTAAATGGAAGTGTCGTAATGCGATGAGGTTGCAAAAGCTTCAGCAGCAAACTGCCTTCTGTCGGCAAGCGAAGAGGCGCATCCTTGATTTTTAAGAAGTTCCAGCAGTCTGCTGTATTGGCCAACATGAGAAACTATCAGGACATCCTGGTGGTTCTTTGCAGCTGCTCTGATTAATGAGATTCCACCAATATCAATCTTTTCAATGATCTCGGCATCTGATGCACCTGATTTGACAGTGGCTTCGAATGGATAAAGATCAACGATAACCAGATCGATTTCAGGGATTGCGTATTCCAGAAGTTGATATTTGTCGCTTTCATTTTCTCTGCGCGCCAAAATTCCTCCGAAAATTTTAGGATGAAGCGTCTTTACCCTTCCTCCAAGAATAGAAGGATAACCGGTGAGTTCCTCAACAGCAGTCACGGGAATTTTAAGTTCTTCAATAAATTGTTTGGTCCCTCCGGTCGAGAACAATTGAACCCCGGATTGATGCAGTTTTGACACAATCTCCTCCAATCCGTCCTTGTAATAGACAGATATCAAAGCAGACTTTATATTTTTTAAATTACTCATTCTTAATTCCTTAAAAATTTTCCACAAAAGTAATAAAAATTGTTTTAACTTTCGGGTGAAATCAACCCATCCTATGTTATTTATAAGGCTGTTTCTGGAAAGTTTTCGTTTTGCGTACAACTCACTGGTAGTAAATCCGCTTCGGACTTTTCTCTCCCTTTTGGGTATAACCATTGGTATCTTCTGTATTATATCCGTTTTTACCATCATTGATTCACTCGAGCGCACGATTCGAAACAGTATGGAAAAACTGGGCAGTAATGTGGTGTATGTGCAGAAGTGGCCATGGGCACCGCCTCCTGGCGAAACGGATTACCCCTGGTGGAAATATCTCAACCGGCCAGTGCCCAAAATAGTAGAAACGGAAGAAATAAAAAGGAGATCCAACCTTGCCCAGAATGTTGTTTTTTACCATGGTTTCAGCCGAACCGTGCAGTTTGGAACCAACAAAGCTGAAAGTGTTACCGTTCTCGGAGGATCATCCGGACTGATAGATACATGGGGATTAAAAATAGCCTTTGGCAGGCCCTTGTCGGATGAGGAACTGGATGGTTTCAGCAACCTGGGTATGATGGGTTCTGAATTGGCTGGCCAACTCTTTCCGGGTAGTACTCCTGTAGGGAAAAGTATCAAAATCCAAGGCTTCAACGTCATCATCGTCGGTGTATTTGAAAAAATGGGTGAAGACATGTTTGGCACCAGTATGGACAACAGGGTGCTTATTCCTGTTAAGTTTGCCTACAGGATGGTGGATCCAAAGATGGATGCCGGACAGAGCATCATCGTCAAGGGTAAACCGGAAATTCCTGCTGCCAGGATGTTGGAGGAACTGGAAGGAATCATGAGATCCATCCGTCGCATCAAACCTTCAGAAGAAAATGATTTTGCCCTGAATGAGGTGAGCCTGATATCGGGTCAGTTGGATGGCATATTCAAGGTATTGAATTTAGCCGGCTGGATCATCGGAGGATTTTCGATTCTGGTGGGCGGTTTCGGAATCGCCAACATTATGTTCGTATCCGTGAAGGAGCGAACCAAGATTATCGGTATACAGAAAGCAATGGGCGCAAAAAATCGCTTTATTCTGCTTGAATTTCTGTTTGAAGCTACCATATTATCCCTGATTGGCGGATTAATTGGCCTTTTCATCATCTATATCGGCACCTATATAGCCAAAGTCAGCTTCGATTTTGAATTTATACTGACCGCCGGAAATATTGCTACGGGTTTGATTATCAGCATTACGATTGGTCTCATCGCGGGATTGGTGCCTGCAAGATCAGCCTCCAGGCTCGATCCGGTAGAGGCGATGAATAGTCTGTGATAAAGGCAAAAGGTAAAAGGCAAAAGTGACGAACCAATGATAGGTTTAACTCTCAACTCTCAACTCATAACAACTTCTCAATATCATTGGTGAGTTGGATGAACTCCTCCACGGAAAGTTGCTCTGGCCTGTTGGTTAATACTTTGATATCCAGTTCGTCATATCTTGGTGTAAAGCTTTTGATGCTGTTGCGGAGCATTTTCCTGCGCTGGTTGAAGGATTGCTTGACAATGGCCTTGAAGAGTTTTTCGTTGCAACCCAAATCAGTCCTTCCGTTGGCTGTGAGTCGAACTACCGCTGATTTAACTTTTGGCGGTGGATCAAAAACATCTTCATCCACCGTAAATAGATATTCCACCTTGTACCAGGCCTGAAGCAGGACACTCAGAATTCCATAAGTCTTGCTTCCCGGACCATGGCAAATTCGTTCTGCAACCTCTTTCTGCAGCATCCCAACAACTTCGGGAATCAGATTGCGATTGTCAAGAACCTTGAAGAGTATTTGGGAGGAGATGTTGTACGGGAAGTTGCCGATCAGTGAAAAAGGGGTCTCGGAATAAAGTGCCTTGAGATCCATCTGGAGGAAGTCGCCTTCAAGGATCCGGCCCTGGAGTTCAGGAAGGTGGGTGTGGAGGTAACCTACCGACTCACGGTCGATTTCAACCACGGTGGTTTCGATACCGGGTTTCTGCAAAAGAAAACGGGTAAGAACGCCCATTCCGGGTCCTACTTCCAGTACCTTGTTGCGGTCACCCATAACCAGCGCGTCTACAATATCCGAAGCAATTTGATGATCACGAAGGAAATGTTGTCCCAGTCCTTTTTTTGCCCTTACCTGCATTTTGAAAAGTGAAAAGTGAGAAATGAAAAGTGAAACCAATTAATTGGCTTTGTGATCAAAGGTATTAAAAAGAAGCAATCCGGCACAGATATTTTGGTTACTTTTACACCAAACAAAGGCTTGTGTCAAAAATCAACCTCGAATTATTCATCGCCAGAAGAATTTTTGGTGACCATGAAAACAAAAAGAAATTTTCAAGGTCGATCATCTCTTTTGCCCTTTTCGGAATTGCTTTCGGGGTGATGATCATGATCTTATCGGTTGCGATTGTGACCGGTTTCAAAAAAGAGATCCGCGATAAGGTGATCGGGTTCGGGTCGCATATTCAGATCGTCAATTTTGATTCAAATTCCTCATTTGAAACGATACCTGTCAATCAGAACCAACCATGGCTTGAAAAGTTAAATACCCTCGAAGGAGTGAAACATGTAGGAGTATTTGCGACAAAACCGGGTATCATCAAAACGGATGAGGAGATGATGGGCATGGTATTAAAGGGCGTTGGTCCGGATTTTGACTGGCAGTTTTTCAGGGACAACCTGGTGTCAGGCAGCATTTTTCAAACGCAAGACACTGCGGAAACAAATCATGTTTTGATATCCAGACAAGTGGCGTCGTTGATGAAACTCAAAACCGGTGATCCGATGTATTGCTATTTCCTGAACAACGAGGAAACCAATCAACGGGTACGAAAATTCTTTGTGAGTGGTATTTATCAGTCGAGTCTGGAAGAATTTGACCGGCTTTTTGTACTGGCAGATATCAGGCAGGTTCGTAAACTGAACAGTTGGAAGCCTGAAGAGGTGAGCGGATTCGAGGTTTCCATCGATCATTTCGACCAACTGGACGAGATGACCAAAAAAGTGAAAGAATTGACACTCCATTATTCGGAACAGGATTCCACCCTTCTGCGACCAGTCAGCATCACTTCCAAATATCCCCAGATATTCGACTGGTTGAATTTACTCGACATGAATGTTTGGATCATCCTGACCCTGATTATTCTGGTCGCAGGATTCAATATGGTTTCGGGTTTGCTGATATTAATTCTCGAACGGACCTCCATGATTGGTACCCTGAAAGCCGTCGGAAGCAGTAACTACAGCATCCGTAAAATTTTCCTCTATCTTTCCTTCTTTTTAATTGGACGTGGAATGTTGTGGGGAAATATTGCAGGGATCGGATTTTGTCTTCTTCAATCGTATTTTCATATTTTCAAACTGGATGCTGCCTCTTATTATCTGGAATATGTACCTGTTAACCTTCAGATGTCACACCTGCTACTTCTGAATGCGGGAACACTCGTGATTACGCTTCTGATGCTGATTATCCCATCGTGGTATGTATCCAGGATTTCGCCGGACAGGGCAATCCGGTTTGACTGATCCCCAATTCAGTAAAATTTCCTTTTAAGCTTATAAAATTCCGGTCAATTGCTGCCAACTGTCGACTCTCTCGTATCCCTCCCTGGCTAAATGAATGTTATGAGGCTGGGTGAACAATAGTTTCCTTCCATGGAAAAAGTCCAGATTTTTTGGATGATCATCAATCATAATATCTCCCATCAATGAAGATTTGTCGCCGCAAAAGACAATTTGTTTCCAGCTGATAAATGGAAAAAACTCACCCAGCCATCCGTGTTTTTCAATCAGACTATGAGGGAATTCCATGGCAGCGGAAACGATAATCACCTTGTATTTGTTGTTCAGATACTTTAGTCCTTCTATGCTGCCGGAAATGACAGGTGCTTTTCTGAAGAAATCTTTGGAACGAACATGTTGCTCATAATACCTGAATGCTTCAGGTTCTGTTTTACCGGAAAGCGCTGCCACATTTTGTTTGATGCCTGTCTCCCTCTCTTCAAGTTGAAGAAACTGGGAGTAAACATCAGCCAAAACACCATCCATATCTACAAGTATTTGCTCCATAGTTTTGGGTATTCAATTAAAACAGATCCGGTAAGGTATAAGCAGAATTCATGATTTCAGTTTTGATGTGTGAAAATGGAAATGAGGATCATGCTTGTTGCCTGATAAATCAAAGAGTCTCTGTTGAAGTCAAAGCCGATTGTTCGCAGCAGTGTAATCGTTGATTAGATTGAAAACCTCTTCCGGCTGCACATCGCTTTTTCCGCGGATCACAATTTTTGATTGTTCATAAAAAGGGGCTCTCTTCTCCAGCGCCGTTTTGATAAAATCAAGCAACTCGTCTTTGTTTTTACCGGCAATCAACGGTCGTTCGGTTTTCGATTTCATTAATCTGAAAGCCAGTGTGTCATTGTCGGGGGCAAGGTAGATGGTAATGCCTGAGTCGTTCATACGCTGCATGTTGTCGAAAAAGCAGGGTGCACCGCCACCGGTACCTACGACGATGTCTTCGAATTCGGCCACTTCAAGCAGGGCTTGTCTTTCTTTTTCGCGAAAAGCTGCTTCCCCCTCCTGTGCGAAAATATCCGGAACAGATTTAAAGTTGCGTTCTTCAATGAATTTATCCAGATCGATGAAATTGATGCCCATGAGAGCCGCCACTTTTCGTCCGATGGTCGATTTGCCGCAACCCATGTAACCGGTCAGAAATATTCTCATTACTCAAAAATTATTTCCATCTGATCCGGTTCACCGTCTTTCCCGGGTCTGATTATTTCAAAAGGGATGTCGTCGATGAGTTCGATCTCCTCCTTTTCTGTGGATTCCTGTTCGGAAGGTTCTTGTTCAATTTTTTGTTCCTCTTCTTCCTCTTCCCTGATGATCGGATCGATTTCTGTTATTTGTCTGATCTCGAAAGTGGAGATTCTCTTTCCTTTTGCCTTGTATGATTTTACTGCAATGAATTCAGAGACATCAATGATTTCTTTTTCGCGACCTTCATGTGCTCCACCGAATTCAATTTCAAATTGCGGAAATTTTTCCCATGTGATGCTGGTCAATTTATTGTCAGGGAAATCTCCGATAAACCGGCACTGCTTGCCCGCATTGGGTTCTATGACGAATCTCTTCAAGTAATAGAAATTCTGCTCAGCATCAAAGTAAAGAACAGTTGCAATTTTTTCGGGATTGAATTTTGAGATGGAGAGCATATTTTTCTCAAAATGGTTTTCCAGATCATAGGTATAGAGATGGAAGAATCCTTCCTTGTCGACGACAAGAATCTTGTCATCACCCGTGTACTCACCCAGATACAATCCGCGGGAATCGGCATTGAGTCGCAGGACATCCTCATCGAACCATATTTTTCGTCCACCGAGCGTCGACATTCCCTTTTCCTTCAGCGTAATTTTATGAATCTCGTTCTTTGAAACCAGGTTTCCCATCGAGGCGCGCCCCTTGATGGCGAGTTCTGCCATATCAATTTCGTCGATCAGCTTTTTAAGCTTTGGCCTTGGTTTAAAGGTAATCCTCAGTACTTCGGCTTCCCCGTTAGGATTGGCGCTAAAATACAGGATTCTGGATCCATCAGTACCGATGGTCATGTTGTACTCTTTGTCGCGGGTAACTCCGGTAACGGCAAATCGCTTCATGTAATTGTTTCCCCCTTTGCCGTCGCGGTATACCAGGTTGTAAATGGTGCGATCGTTGTTCTTCTCAAATACGGCCACATGCAACACATTCTTGCCGACAAAAGCCTTGTCCGAAACTTTAGATACCATGTAGGTTCCGTCTTTTTTGAAGACGATGATGTCATCGATATCAGAGCAATCGCAGATATATTCTGCCTTTTTCAATCCGGTACCGACGAATCCTTCTTCGCGGTCGATGAATAATTTTTCGTTGGCCAATACCACTTTGGTGGCTTCGATATTCTCAAAACTCCTGATTTCACTTTTGCGTTCACGACCTTTGCCAAATTTGCTTTTCAGCCTTTCGTACCACGCAATGGAGTAGGGGATGATATTCTCAATGTTTCTTTGAGTTTCGGTGATTTCATTCTCGATGGAACTGATTAGTTCGTCTGCCTTGATCGTATTGAACTTCAGGATGCGACCCATTCTGATCTCCATCAGTTTCAATATATCCTCCCTGGTAATTTCCCTTTTGAACCGGGGTTTCCAGGGATCAAGCCTTTTATCGATGTGTGATATGGCCTCTTCCATATTGGCAGAATCCTCAAAGCCTTTGTCCTTGTAAATCCGTTCCTCGATAAAAATCTTTTCAAGTGATGAAAAATGCCACTGTTCTTCGAGTTCCGCTTTGTGGATTTCAAGTTCGAGTTTGAGCAACTCCACCGTATTGCTGACAGATCTCCTCAGTATCTCGCTAACCGGCATGAAATGCGGTTTGTCATTTTCAATGATGCAGGAGTTGGGTGATACCGATACTTCACAATCCGTAAAAGCGTAAAGTGCGTCAATGGTTTTGTCAGAACTCGTACCCGGAAGCAGGTGGACTAGAATTTCGACATTGGCCGCCGTGTTGTCGTCGATTTTCCGGATTTTGATTTTCCCTTTTTCGAAGGCTTTGACAATTGTTTCGATCAGAGAGGAAGTCGTCTTTCCAAATGGAATCTCTGTGATAACCAGAGTTTTATTATCGAGTTTTTCAATTTTTGCACGAATCTTGATGGCTCCGCCCCGTAATCCGTCGTTGTATTTTGAGACATCCAGAAATCCACCGGTAGGAAAGTCGGGAAATAATTCGAAGGATTCATTGTTAAGGTGGGCTATGGAAGCATCAATCAGCTCAATAAAATTATGCGGCAATATTTTGGAGGCAAGTCCTACTGCAATGCCCTCTACTCCCTGGGCAAGCAAAAGTGGAAATTTGGCGGGCAGGGTAACAGGTTCCCTGTTGCGTCCGTCGTATGATTGCTGCCATTTGGTTGTCTTCGGATTGAAAAGCACCTCCAGAGCGAATTTCGATAGGCGTGCTTCGATGTAACGCGGGGCAGCTGCGCCATCGCCCGTGTGAATATTTCCCCAGTTACCCTGACAATCGACCAGCAGGTCTTTTTGCCCCAGCTGCACCAGCGCATCACCAATGGAAGCATCCCCGTGAGGGTGGTACATCATGGTTTGCCCGATAATGTTTGCCACTTTGTTGTAGCGGCCATCATCCATTTGCCGCATGGCATGGAGAATCCTGCGCTGAACCGGTTTCAGTCCATCGTTGACATATGGAACCGCCCGCTCGAGTATGACATAGGATGCATAATCGAGAAACCAGTTCTGGTACATCGTCGACAAATAGATGATGTGGTGCAGCTCTTTCTTTTCCGCCGGATCTTCCTTGTCAGATAAAAGATCTTCAGGTAAAAGTTCTCCTTCGTTCGTCATTAATCTAATTTTCAAATATTTAAATCAAACATGAAGCCTAAATTTTGAAGTAACTGCTTGAAATCAAACGCTCCTCAATCAACTTTGGACCATGCCATCCAACAATTTTTCGCTCCCTCATAACTCATAACTCTCAACTATATCTCATCCTTCTCTACATGCAGATGATCAATGATGAAGTCTTGCCTGTCGGGGGTATTTTTCCCCATGTAAAATTCGAGCATCTCAACGATCGACTCATTTTTATTTAAAATGACAGGATCAAGCCGGATTTGTTCGCCGATGAAATTCTTGAATTCGTCGGGCGAAATTTCTCCTAGCCCTTTGAACCGGGTTATCTCTACGCCGGAGGCAAGCATTTTAACTGCCGCATCGCGTTCGTTTTCCGAATAACAGTACTCGGTTCGTTTTTTATTCCGTACCCTGAAGAGCGGCGTCTGCAGAATGTACAAGTGACCTCTGCGAATCAGCTCAGGAAAAAACTGAAGGAAAAATGTGATGAGCAGGAGGCGAATGTGCATACCATCTACATCGGCATCGGTGGCAATGATGACTTTGTTGTAGCGCAGTTCGTCGATGCCCTCTTCGATGTTCAGTGCAGCCTGCAGGAGGTTGAATTCCTCGTTTTCATACACTATTTTCTTGGTAAGTCCGTATGAATTAAGTGGTTTACCGCGAAGACTGAATACTGCCTGCGTATTGACATCCCTGGATTTGGTGATGGATCCGCTTGCCGAATCTCCTTCGGTAATAAAAATTGAGCTGTTTTCCTTGTTTTCGTGGGAAGTGTTGTAATGAACCCGGCAGTCTCTCAGTTTCTTGTTGTGAAGACTGACCTTCTTGGCACGTTGCTTGGCCAGTTTCTGGATACCCGAAATGGCCTTCCGTTCCCTTTCGGATTCCTGGATACGGCGTAACAGTACATCGGCAGTTTGCGGATTTTTGTGCAGATAATTGCCCAGTTCCTTCTGGATGAAGTTCATCACAAAGTTACGTACCGACATGCCATCGGGACCGATATCCCTGGACCCAAGCTTGGTTTTTGTCTGGGATTCGAAAACAGGTTCTTCCACTTTGATGCTGATGGCAGCAACAATGGAGGCGCGTATATCTGAGGCGTCGAACTCTTTTTTGTAAAAATCGCGGATGGTTTTGATCAATGCTTCGCGGAATGCTGCCAGGTGGGTACCTCCCTGAACGGTGTGCTGTCCGTTGACAAACGAATAATAATCTTCCCCGTACTGATTTCCATGGGTAATGGCACTTTCAATGTCCTCGCCCTTGAGGTGAATGATCGGGTAAAGCGGTTCCTGTCCGATGTTTTCATTCAACAAATCGTACAAGCCATTTTTTGATACATATTTTTCACCGTTGTAGTTGATTACCAGTCCGGCATTCAGGTACGTGTAATTCTTAAGCATCGCCACCACATACTCGTCGATATAGTGGTAAGTCTTGAAGATATCCCCGTCGGGAGTAAAAACGACTGATGTCCCATTCGGTTCATCGGTTTCAATTTCTTCATGATCTGTAACAACTTCTCCCTGCGAGAAATCAATTACTTTGACCACATTGTCCCGGACAGACTTGATGCAAAACGCGGTTGAAAGCGCATTGACGGCCTTGATCCCGACGCCGTTCAATCCTACGGATTTTTTAAATGCCTTGGAATCGTATTTTGCCCCGGTATTCATGCGGGCAGCGACATCCATCAGTTTACCGAGGGGGATGCCCCGGCCATAATCGCGAACAGAAATCCTTTGATCGGTCACATGGATGTCGATCTTCTTCCCGTTTCCCATCATGAACTCATCGACTGAATTATCGATCACCTCCTTGAGCAAAACATAGATACCATCATCAGCAGCAGAGCCGTCTCCGAGTTTGCCGATGTACATACCGGGCCGTTTCCGGATGTGCTCTTTCCAGTCGAGTGTGCGTATCGAATCTTCAGAATATCCCTGGACCATTCATATTGAGTTTGCACAAATATAAAGAAATAAGGGAGCAATTTTTTAAAATTACCCCCTCAGTAATGAACAACTAATGGTTGATAAATAATATGATTCAGCCGTTATTTGTATTGATATTTTTCATTTCCTATTTTTCACTTAAAACGTAAAATGATAGCTTCCGGAAGAAAGTGAGAGTTTAATGGTCTCATTGTCAGATTTTAACACTTTTACGAATGGATTATTCTCAAGTGGAAGGTTCCCTTCTTTGATTTTCTTTGCCATCAGGATGAGTGTGGCCGTGCAATTGGCAGGAATCGTGACATGGTATTCCGTCTTTTCTCCTGTTTTTTTCCACCCGGAAATGATTTCACCATAGGGTCCGGTATGAGATGCTTCAAAACTGTTTAAGCCCTTCACGAAATGCGGTTCGAGCAGTATATTTTTAAAGCCGGGTTGAGATTGATCCGGTCGTATTCCCCCCAAGGCCTTGTAATACCATGCACTGATTTCGCCGAACATAATGTGATTCAGCGAAATATCAGATTTGGCATCGATGGGCCAGTTTTCATACATAGTAGTGGCACCATTGACCATCCACCATCCCCAGGAGGGAAATGTTTCCTGGGCAGCCACTTTGTAGGCTGTTTCGGCATAACCATTTTCGCTGAGCGCATTGAGAAGGGATTTGGTACCCAGAAGACCGACATCCAAGTGGAAATTGTCTGCCTCCACGCGTTTGGCCAGGTTGGCGGCCACAACGGCTTTCAACTCCTCAGGGACCACGCCCCAGAAAAGGGGTGCAGCCAGTTCTGTCTGAAATCCTGAGGCATATATGCCGGTTGATGCATTCAGGAATTTCTTGTTGATGGCATTTTTGATTTTCTCTGCAAGTGCAGAATAGTTTTCGAAATCTTCTTTATTTCCGAACATCTTTGCACTCGCGGCAAGGATGGTAACATCCGTGTAATAATAGCAGGAAGAGGTAAGTTCCTTGTTGGCCTTTGATTTTACCGGAATCCAGTCGCCAAGTCCCCAGTCTGTCAGGTTGTCGGGACTGATCCTGTGGATGTAGTCCACATACCTTTTGATGTTGCCGTAGGTTTCTTGCAGCAACCTGTTGTCGCCATAAAACATGTAAATATTCCAAGGTATGATTGCAAGAGAACTGGTCCAGTCGGGACCGTTGGCCCAGTCGTATCCCCACCCGGAGGTGGGAATGATATTGGGAAGTACTCCGTTGGGCTGTTGCTCATCGCGGTGGTCGGCCAGCCATTTTTCATAAATGGTGATGCCGTCGAAATTGTATAAACCCGTTTCAACAGAAATCTGTCCGTCACCGGTCCAGCCGTTTTTTTCCCGTTGTGGGCAGTCGGTGGGGTAACCATAAAGATTGGAGAGGTAGGAATTGTTGGCAGCAAACCAGATTTTATTCAAAGTAGGATTGGAACTGGTAACTTTTCCTACCGGCGGGACATCGCTGTGCATAAAGTACCCTGAAACTCCGTTTTGGGATATTTGAACCGGTTTGCTGGCAGCGACTTCTATGAATTGGAACCCTTTGTAATTGAAGTGCGGCGAAAATGTCTCTTCCGCACCGCCTTTCAAGGTATAGATATCTGTACCAAATGGATCTGTGTTGTCTGTTGGACGGTAATGAACAGATATATTGGACTGGTCAACGCGCCCATTTTCATAGATGCGTTCTCCGTGTTTGACACTTACAACCGTACCCGGAAGTCCTGTCAGGATAATTTTGCTCACTCCCGCAATGTTCCTTCCTAAATTGAAAACATAAAGTGAATCATTGAATTTTCTGTAACTCTTCGCAGGAATTTCTTCTACTGCACGAATCGGTTGAAGCTGCTGAGAAACAATATTTTGTGATGGTGCTGCGGTCAGCTTCGCATTGACCCATTTTGAATCGTCAAATCCCGGCATGCACCAGCCAGACTGCTCCAGATTGGCATCCTGGTGTTCTCCGGTATAGATGCTGTTGAAAACAACCGGACCCAGGGAGGTTTTCCAACTCGTTCCGGAAGAGATTGTCTGGACTGTTCCGTCATCGTAGGTGATCCGTAAATCCATGCAGAATTTGGGCCTGGCGCGCCAGGGAGCCTTGTCGAAATACCAGACCGCCGTGGACTGGTGGTTGTACCAGCCGTTTCCAAGCATGATTCCAATTACGTTTTTTCCTTCCTTGAGACAGGAAGTGACATCGTGTGTCACATAGAGTGTTCGCCTGTCGAAACGGGTATACATCGGATCGAGCCGGTGATCTCCGATCATTTTCCCATTCAAATAGAGTTCGAAAAGTCCGCCTGTTGCCACATAGGCCCTGGCAGAGATCACCTTCTTCCTTACTTCGATTTCCTGGCGGAAGAGCGGAGCCGGTTTTAGTGCGATATCCCTTGAATCGGTTATCCAGGCACCATGCCAGTTTTTCACCTCCATCATACCGGTTTCAAAGGAAGCAACCTTACTTGGTTCTTCCTGTTTTCCCGACTGATCCCAAATTCTGACTTGCCAGAAATATTTGGTACTGGGCTCAAGATTCTTTCCTGAGTAGGTTTTCAGCACCTGGTCAGACCCGATCCTGCCGGTATCCCAGTAATTACCTTTCCCGTTGGCTACCAAGGTAGAATCAATGCCCACAATAATCTGGCAGGCAGATTGACCGGCACCCATCGCCGGATCGCTTAATTGCCACGATAATCTTGGATTGGGGACATCGATACCGAGTGGATTGATCAAATGTTCACATTGCAATCTGACAGGTACGGTTTGTGCAGTTGATTCAAATGCAAGAAAAAGAAGAAAAAGAGTATAAAATCTCATGTTGGAATGCTTTGCTAATGGTTAAATGTGCCAAGGTTGAAATACAAGATGCGATCAATCGCTTTTCTGATTTTCACATTTTCACATTGTTATTGATTTCAAAGAGAGAAGAATCCAGCGGTTTTATTGATATTTTGATGGTTCCCAGTCCGTTTTTCACCTGCAATTGTTGTTTGATAGCCGGATTCAAATGATCTGTCAAGGTATAACTTCCATCTTTCAGATTCCATGTTTTAACCATTTCTTCAGGAATAAGCAAATCAAAATTATAGGTCTTCTCCTTTTCAAAACTGGCGATCACGATCAACTTCTGGCTTATTCCCCAACGGACAAAAGAGAATATATTTTCGGGGTAAAGCACTGATTTTTTTCTGTTAAATGTTTGGATTTCCTTTTGTTTTCCCATAAGTGCTGGAGATGAAACCGTAAAGTTGAGCAGTCGTTTGTAGAAGTCGCGCAAAGATTTCTCTTCATTTGTCAACTTTCCGCCGTCAAATGCACCACCGTTCATCCAGCGTTGGTGATTTGGAACTCCGATGTAATCATAGATCGATGTTCTGGACGGTTTTCCAAATCCGGCATTTTGAGCTCCGGGTTCACCAACTTCCTGACCAAAGTAGATCAGGGTAGGTGAGGTGCTGATTGTTGTGGAAACCACCATGGCGGGTTTCCCAATTATTGCCTTGCCGGCAAATTCAGGACTTGCCACGCGTTGTTCGTCGTGGTTTTCAAGAAAATGGAGCATGTTGTGTTCTATATCTGCGGTAATTTCCTGAACATTTACC
>SESB01001355.1_pt1 | contig 16143 bp, 13 predicted proteins | sample 3171441 | NCBI WGS metagenome assembly SESB01 (sample SAMN06051867, study PRJNA518727) | freshwater metagenome | biome: subpolar coniferous forest; feature: holomictic lake; material: water; isolation source: holomictic Lake 227, 6 m depth | place: Canada: near Kenora, Ontario | collected...
AGTTCCGTGAAGGCCTCCTGCAAGGCCTCTTGGGTGAAAATCCGAAGGGTGCGCGCCACTTTTTCAAATGCCTCATGATCCACCGCCTGTTGGCGGCGCATCTCCCCCCGGCGTCTGCGCACGGCGGCCAGGCGCTCTTCCAGCCGTGTCAATCCGTCGGCGGCGACCCGCGCTTCCCGCGCGGCCGTGTCGCTGGCGGTTTTGGCCGCATTCAAGTTGCGGCGCGCTTCCTCAAGGAGTGCAGAAGCGGGAGGCTCTTGCATCTTCTCCAAATGAGAGCGGGCGGATTCAAACACGGCAAGCTGGGCTTGAGCCTCCGCGAGAGTCGCCGTTTTTTCCTGAATCGCCGCCTCCATATCCTCTTCGAGCTGGGCTTCTTCGTCGGCAAGGCGTGAGGCTTCGGCGGCGGCATTGTCCCGCCGTTCCATCGCGGCGCGCAGTTCCACCAAGGCCGTTTGCCTTTGATCCAGTTTTGCGGATTCAGCGGCGGGTGGCAACGGGTTCAGGTTTTCATTACTCATGGCTGAGGAACAGGAGGATTAGGAAACCAGAAACCCGAAAAATGCAACTGGGAAGTGGAAGCCCCCTCCACTCTGCGGAAAGCGGCTTTGGGGCGGGAGGGACGGCAGACAGGGGGATGAGGAAAAGAGTGCCCCCTCACCTGCGCGAGCTTGGAAAAGCAAAAAAGGCAGGCCGGCGCTTAACCTTCCCCATTGGGAGAGGAGCAGCCGTCAGAAACTGATTTTTCGGCATCTGCCGCAATCAAGTCCGCGACGTAATTGGAAAAGTTACGCCGCCGTTTCTTAGCGAGCCGCCGCCCAGCTTTCAGAAGTTCTTCTGGCAATGAAATCGAAGTTCGACGTATTGAACCGCCCATAAGTGGTATTGAGTATTACACTTTCACGGAAAGCGGATCAAGCATTTCCGTGGAAAATATGCAATTTCCCACTGGACAATTGTCTCACTTCGTAATATCACGCAGTTCAACGGTATGAACCTTGGAAACCAATCCACTGTTGGCGCCCCTAAAAATCCTTTTGGTGATTTTTCCTACATCCAGAACGACATTTCCATCGTTTTATCAATGAACCCCTAAGGAGGAACGTCCTATCAAACGCACAAGCATCACATTAGAAGATCCGGTTTACGAAGCGGGTCAACAAATCGCATCCCAACGCGGCTTCGGGCAGTCGTTTTCGGCCTACATCGCGTGGCTCATCAAGCGGGACGCCGAGGGCGGCGTGACGCGTGAAGACGCTACCTTTCGCGCTCCAGCCAAAACTGCGGTGAAAGCCCCGGCCAAGCCCGCAAAAAACGCCAAGAAGAAAAGGCACGGGAAATAGTCACCCGTGGTAAGGCAGCAGGCCCTGGATCAGAAAGACGCCGCCGATCAAACCAAAGGCGAGCCCAATGAACCAGAAGCGCCGTTTCTTGGTAAGAGCGGAGATTGCGGAGACTGCGATTGAGATTTGGAACATCGTCACGCCACGTGCCAGAATGACGTGCTGATGAAGGTGCGCCTCTGCCTTGACTTGCCGATGCTCGGCTTCGGCCCGGATTCCCTGTTGCTCCTTTGCGTACTCGGCAAGCTTGGCTGCGCCCGCAGGATCGGTCGGTTTATCGAGTGCTTTGAGGAGTTCCAGCCGGGTGTCAAGCACTGCTGACTTGATCCCTTTGGCTTGGTAAAACGCCCATTGGTTGGCCGACTCGATCTCATTGATCATTGCCTCGTTGGCATGGAATCCGGCCAGGAGGCTGCATACCGCAGCGAACGCCGCCAGGATGGCCGTGCTCAGGGCAACCCAGGAAGCCCATTGTTCACCCGAGGTGTGGGCGTGGCGTTCGACGTGCTCTTGGAGGTGTTCGAGGGGGACTTCAGGCTGTTCCATGCACCCAAGGGTAGGAACCGCGCTCAGTGGACGCAAGCCAGTTCTTCCAGAAGCGCTTGGTTGAGCCGGATGCCCGCTTCGAGGTTCTCCAGCGGGAAACTCTCGTTGGGAGCATGGCAGGCACAATCAGGCAAAGCCAACCCCAGCAGAAGAATATCCGCGCCCAGGGCGCTCCGGAGTGTGTGAAGAATGGGGATGGAGCCGCCTTCCCGGATCAATGCCGGTTCCGCCCCCCACGTCCGCACCAGCGCGCGCCGGGCGGCCTGAGCGTCCGGGCTGTGGGGATCGCACAAAAACGGTTCGCCGCCGTGTCCCAGCGTGACTTCCATGCGCACCTGTGGCGGGCAAACGCGCTCCAAATGGGCGCGAACCGCAACGGCAATTTCCTCGGGAGCCTGATTTGGCACCAACCGGAAGGTCAGCTTGGCGAAGGCTTCACGCGGAATGACGGTTTTGCCGCCAGCCCCTTGGTAGCCGCCGCCGATGCCGTTGACCTCCGCAGTGGGACGCCCCCATACCCGCTCCACAGCGGTGTATCCCGCCTCGCCCAGCAGGGATTGAGAGCGGATGGTGCGCTTGAAAAAATCGTCGTCGAGCGGCAACTGCGCCCACTCCGCCCGCTCCCAATCCTGTATCTCCACGACGGCATCGTAGAACCCGGGAATGGCCACGCGGAAATGCTCGTCGTGCAGGGTGGCGATGAGCCGGGCCAGCAATGTGGCGGGGTTTGGGGCCACGCCTCCATAGATGCCGGAATGCAGATCGGCCTCCGCGCCGCAGAGCTTCACTTCCAGGGCAAGAATGCCGCGCAGGCCATAGGTGAGGGCGGGAACGCCACGCGCCACCATCCCGGTGTCGGAAATGGCGATCAAATCACAGGCGAGCGCCTCTTTATTTTCCACCAAAAACCGGCCCAGGCTTTCGCTGCCGCTCTCCTCCTCGCCTTCCACCAGAAAAATGACATTCACGGGGAGGTCGCCCGTCTCTTGCAGGGTCTTTTCCACGCCCAGGATGTGGGCCAGAATCTGCCCCTTGTTGTCCGTCGCGCCCCGGGCATACACCAGGCCGTCCTTGAGAGTGGGTTCAAACGGAGGGGTCGCCCACTGATCCAGCGGATCGGCGGGCTGCACGTCGTAATGCCCGTAAATGAGCAGCGTGCGGCGGCCCGGTTTGCGTTCGCTGCGGGCCACCACAATCGGGTGCCCGTCGGTGGGATAAACCCGCGTCTCCAGCCCCATGCAGCGGAATTTTGCTTCGAGCCATCCGGCGCACGCAGCGACTTGCGGCGCGTATTGGGGATCCGTTGAAACGCTTTGAAACCGCAGGAACTCGAAAAACTCGGCAAGATAAGGAGCGGTGCTCATATTTGGATGGGATGTCTTTAAGAATCGCAGCCCAAGGGAAACAGGCGGCGGATATTTTTGGGAAATTCGGTCTACTCCGGCTTCACCATCAATTGCAGCGCCACGCTCCTGAAGTGGACGAGGTTGAAGCCGTGCGTTTCAAATACCTGCCAACCCGGTTGGAGCTGAATCACGCCCACAGGAGCGACGCAAAAACGGGGGCCGGGTTTCGCCATGAAGAGCGCGAGTTTGTGGGGTGAAAGTGGGGAATACCATCCCCGCACATACCGGCGCGCATACCAGACGAGGCTTGGTTCCTGGTAGTCGGTGGAGGCAAACTCCATCTCCGGGCGCAAGGCGGCGGCGCTTTTTTGGATGAGCACGTAGCCGGGGAAAAACTGGGCGAGCAGAGGGAAGCCGAAGAGGAAAAGGGCCGTCCCGACCACGAGCGTCACCTTCGCCCAGCGCACGAGGCTTTCGCGCTGCTCTGGAAGAAGCTCGCGCGCCAGCAGCACCGCCATCAACGGAAACGCCGGGAGGGTGTAGTGCGGCAGCTTCGTGCTCACCAGCGTGAAAATGCCGAAAACAAGCGCGATGCCCAGCAGCAGATAGCGCTGTTCCTCGCGCAAGCCCCCCGCGCGCAAGCGCTTCACCAGCCACGGCAGCCGGATCGACCACGGGAAGAAGCTCAGAAACACCGTGACGAGATAGAAAGGGAGCATGGCCAAGTGGCTGGCAAGTCCCTGGGCTCCGTGTCCTTCCATCGCGGAAACCGAGCGGCCAATGACGTGTTTGCCGATCCCGACCTTGAGAAACTCGCCGTGCGTCTGCTCCAGCGCAGGGACGCCCCACGCGGCGACCAAGACCAGCATGAGCGCGCACCCCATGACGGCTCGGGCCGCCCCTCCGCTTGCGGGCGGCGCGGTCTTGCGCTGGGCGACAAAAATACCCACGGCAAAAAGCGGCAGCCAGGCCACGGGACCTTTGGCGAGAAAACCGAGCGTCAGCGAGCCGTAAAAAAGCCCCCACCAGCCCCAGCGGGCACGCGAGGAGGCGCCACCGCGCAGCAACTCCCAGCCCGCCCAGGTGGAGAGCGTGAAAAAAAGCACCATCAGCATGTCTGCCACGGCCGCCTTGGCGTGTTCAACCACTTGCAGGCTGGTCAAAAAGATAAGCGCCGCCCCCCACCCCACCCCGGCTCCATACAACCGGCTTCCAAACCCATACACCGCAAGCACCGTGAGCGCTGCCGCCAGCACCGAGGGAAGCCGCGCGGCGAAGTCATTTGTCCCGAGGAACTTATAGCAGGTCGTCTGCGCCCAGTAGGTGAGCGGGGGTTTGTCAAACCGGTAGCCGTTGTTGAAATAAGGCACCACGTAATCCCCCCGCGCGATCATTTCCCGCGAGGCCTCGGCAAAGCGAGGTTCGTCGCGGTCGATCAACGGGAGCGACCACGTTCCGGCGGCGAAAAACAGCGCAGCCAGCAGAAAAAGGGTGAGCAGGGGAGAAAAACGCATTCGCCTATCGGTATAACCGGTTGACTTCGGGAATCAAGCATGGGGTTTTTGGCAGGCTTGTGCTTTTTTTCACAAGTTTCGGCTTGCCCGAAATTTCTCTGACCGTAGAGTCGTAGGCATGGTTTCTCAGACGCCGGTTGCTTTCGACACCAAGTTCGAGAACAACGTGATTATCACCAAGCTGGACGAGACCATCAACTGGATGCGCAAAAACTCGCTCTGGCCCATGCCGATGGGCCTTGCCTGCTGCGCGATTGAGTTGATGGGCACGGCCTCTTCCCGTTACGACATCTCGCGCTTTGGCGCGGAGGTGATGCGCTTCTCGCCCCGTCAGAGCGATCTCATGATTGTCGCGGGCACCGTCACATACAAGATGGCCCTCGCGGTCAAACGCATTTACGACCAGATGCCCGAGCCCAAATGGGTGATCGCCATGGGCGCGTGCGCCTCCAGCGGCGGCATGTACCGCAGCTATTCGACGCTGCAAGGGGTGGATCAAATCATCCCCGTGGATGTCTACATCTCCGGCTGCCCGCCCCGGCCCGAGGCGCTGATTGAAGGGCTCCTCACGCTGCAACGGAAGGTGGATACCAACAAATCCCTCCTCAGCCAGAAACGCCTCACTACCCCAAACCTCGCATGATCCTCGCCGACGCCATTGCCGCTCTGGAAAAGGAATTCACGGTTCTCGCAAAAAAGGAATTTCGCAACGAGACCACGCTCACCGTTGAGGCGGGCCGCATCGCGGAGGTTTGCGCCTTCGCGAAGAAGGAACTCGGGTTCGACTGCCTGACCAATCTCTGTTCCGTGGACAACTTCGGCAGCGAACCGCGCTTTGAGGTGAACTACGATCTCTACTCCTACGCGGACAACCATTCCCTGCGCCTCAAGGCGGCGGTGTCCGAGGACGAGCCGTCGATCCCGAGCGTCACCGGCGTCTGGAGAGCCGCAGATTGGCACGAGCGCGAGGTGTACGACATGATGGGGATCCGTTTCAGCGGCCACCCCGATCTGCGCCGCATCCTCATGTGGGATGGCTACCCTTACCACCCGTTGCGCAAGGATTTCCCGCTCGCCGGACGCCCCAGCGAAATGCCCGACGTCGCGTTTACGAAAGTGACGCCACTGGAAGGCGGCCCGTTCGTCACCACGGCCTGCGGAGGCGGCAGCAAAGAGCGCGAGCCGCGCTCGAAGCGGATGGAGTAGCAGAAACGGCGTTAGCACCCTCGTTCCCAAACTCTATTTGGGAACACAGCCGTCCCATAAGGAATGGGTGCAAAAGGGCGGTCTGCGGATGTCTTTTTCTCTTCCTCCCGGCTCACCTGCAAGCGCAGTTGGCCGCAGGCGGCGTTGATGTCGCTGCCTTTTTCGCGGCGGAGGGTGGCGTCCGCTCCCGTTCGCTCCAGCGCGTCCAGGAAGGCGTCCTGGCGGCGCAGTGACGGGCGTTTCCATGGCAGGCCTTCCACGGGATTGTAGGGGATGCAGTTGATCTTGGCACCGAGACGGCGCGCGATCTTCCCCAGCTCGGCGGCTTGCTCCAGACTGTCGTTGATCCCTTCAATCAAGATGAACTCCAGCGTGATCCGCTGGCTTTTGCGGCTGCAATATTCGTCGCAGGCGTCGAGCAGTTCGGCCAGCGGGTATTTGCGGTTCACCGGCATGATCTGGTCGCGCACGGCGTCGGTGGCTCCGTGCAAAGAGACGGCGAGCCGGATTTGCAACGGCTGTGCGGCGAGTTGACGAATCTGCGGCGCGAGGCCGCTGGTAGAGACGGTGATGTGGCGCGCGCCGAGGCCGATTCCCCACGGGGCGTTCATAATTCCAAGGGCGCGCGTAAAATTATCGTAGTTCGCCAGCGGCTCGCCCATGCCCATGAAGACGACGTTGTTGACGCGCTCGCCGCTCAGATCCTCCACGCGCAGAAACTGGTCGATGATCTCCCCGGCGTGCAGATGGCGTGAGAAGCCGTTCAAACCGCTGGCGCAAAACTTGCAGCCGTAGGCGCAGCCGACTTGCGAGGAGATGCAGAGGGTGCGGCGGTCGGAGCCTTCGCCATAAAGCGCGGGCGACGCCGGGATGAGCACCGTCTCGATGAGCGATCCGTCGGCGAGCTTGAAGAGAAATTTTTGCGTTGTGTCCTCGGAGCCGGTCTTGCGGATGAGTTCCGGCACGTCAAAGCTGAATGCGGCGGCGAGTTCATCGCGCAATCCCGCCGGGAGGTTGGTCATGGCCGCGAACGACCCGGCGCGCTTGGCGTAGAGCCACTCCAGCACCTGCTTGGCGCGGTAGGCGGGCTGACCCATTTCGCGCAAGCGCGCTTGCAGCTCGTCAAGCGTGACGGAATGGATGGGCGTTTTTGCGGGCGTAAATTTCACGGTTAAAATCTATCAGGAACTCAGCAATCAGGAGAAGAGATCCAAGACTATAAACCAAAGGAGAACCAAGCGCCTCCATTCTTTTCCTGGATTCCCGGTTTCCTGATTTTTTATCCGCGCCGCACCAACGTGCGCAGGGAGTTCAGGAATTTGACGGCGCGGTATTTGGCCATTTTAAGCGCGAAACGGAATCCGTTGGGCCTCCACCCTTTCCACGCCGTTTTGTCCAGATAGCTGTAGAAAACCTTGGCGCTCGGGCTGGTGTGCATTCCGTAGTTCCACGGTTTGAGGGGGCCGTTGAAATGCATGACGGGATCGCACGGGCTGCTGCCTTCGATTTGCTGATCCGCCCAATAGCCGGGGGTGTTCCAGCCCCTGGGCAGCATTTTCCAGAGGCCGTAGAGGACGACGTTGAGCGCGCTTTGATCGCAGTAATGGCAGTGCTCAGGATTTTCGCGGAGGTAAGCCATGGTTTTTTCGCTGATCTGAAGCTCCCGCCATTTGTTGAGATCCATGACGAAAAAACCGGCTTGAAAATAGGGAGCGTTTCCGTCGAGATGGAATTTCTCCAAATTCAGGCGCTCCCCGCCGAGGGTCTTTGTCAGCACGTCCGTCGCTGCCGCGACAACCGCTCCCTCCAGGGGCATCTCCCAAAGCTTCTCCCAATCGGATTGCACCAGCAGATCCGCATCCACGTAGAGCACCCGATCCTCTGTGACCATGCCGGGCAATGCCAGGCGCGCATAGGTCATGACGCTGGTGCCGTAGATTTTTGGAAAGCCCGCGAAATAGTTCAGATCGGGGCGCAACCGGATCAATTCACAAGAGCGGCCAAGGGATGCCATCGTCTTCTCCAACTTGCGCCAGGAGTTCTCATGAATTCCGCCGTCGAGCAAATAAACGCGGCAATGCGCGCCGCTCGGGGCGTGGAGAACAGCGGAGGCGAGCGCCACAGCACAGCCCAGCACATAGGTTTGGTTGGAGGCGCTGCAAATGGCCACGTGTTTCATAGAGCGATTTCCTTCTCGATGGCGCTCAGTATTTCGGCGTCCACTGCGGGGTCGAATTTACGCGCGAAGAGCTTCCCTTCCGCCCGCGCCTGGCGGAGCCACGGGAGATGGGCAAGGGTGAAGGTGATGGGGCTGGGCGAGCCCTTGCTTTCCCAGCAGATGGCGCGGCGGTCGTCATTGGCCACCGAGGCCGCGAGCGGGCTGTTGAGGAGCACGCTTTGGAAAAGGCTTTCGTCTGGAATCCCGGAATACTTCAGCCATTGGATAATCCGCCGGGCGTGGGGATCTGTGACAAGATACGCTGCGGCTTCCCGCGAGAGAATGACATGGTTGGAGCCTCCCATGTAACGGAACCACGAGGGGACTTCCCGCCTCACCCACGGCACGCAAGGCATGCGATCTGTCCAGCCGCAGAGCCGCCGGAGCCGCCTTCCAAAAAACGGGATTTTCAAGAGCGATTCGAGCAGTGGCGACTCGATGTAAACGCGGCCGGTTCGGTCTGCGAGGTTGTTCCAATGCGGTTCGACAGAGGGATCGAAGAAGCTCAGGAAGGAAGTTGCCCGCGCCGCCTCAAGTTCCGCGACCATCTCCCGCTGGGGCTGAAGCGGAAAATCCTGTCCGCTCAGGGTGATGAAGTGCGACCAGCGATTCCCCAGCGCGAGGCAGCGCTTGATTCCCTCGAGTTGTACGCCCACCACGTTGTAGCGGCCCCACAAAACGGCGCGCGCCGGGAGAAGGTGGACATTGGCGGATTCGCTTGCGATGCGGGCCAGCGCCGCATGTTCAGCACGCGGGGCGCGCTTGTCGTAATGGATGACGCAGACATTGTCCGGGTGCGCAAGGGCGCGCAAGAGCCGGGCGATTTGCGCCGGGTTCTTATGTGCCAGGATGCAGTATGCGAGCCCCATGGTTTCTATTTTCTTGCGAGCAACCCGTAGAGCCGCAGCGCGCCAGCCCATGCCAGCAGATGCGGAGCGCGGGATGCGCGCCAGGCGTTCCATAAATATCCCCCCGCCCTGCGCGGCTCCCTGCGTTGGAGAATGCGGGCGGCAGCGATCCAAGCCTGCGCTGTGGAGCGGCGGCGGAGGGCCTCGGGGATGGCGTCCCAGTCGATCTGCTTCTCAAACGCACGCGCGCAGGCGATGGCCATTTCCGCAGAGTGCGTGGAGAGGGCTTCGCCGTGTTTGCGGTAGAGGCAGGTGTTTGCGCCCGTGTAAACAAACCGCCCGCCGACCCGCGCACAGCGCAGCCACATTTCGCGATCCTCGACGTAACGGAACGTGGGGTCGAACCCTCCGGCGCGCTCCCACAGGGTCTTGCGCAGCACCACGGAGGAAGGCTGGATGATGTAATCCCCCTCGTAGAGCGAAAGGGGGAAGCGCTCCACGGCGGCGGGGCTGGGAGCCCGCGTTTCCAGTTCTTTGCCGGTGTCGCTATCGAAAAGGATGGAGCCTGCATGCGCCAGATCGCCGCCGGTTTCGAGCAGCTTGCCCACCGTCGCTTCCAAATGGTGCGCCTCCCAGCAGTCGTCGGCATCGAGCAGGGCGATGAGTTCGCCGCTGCTGGCGGTGATGCCGGTGTTGCGCGTGGCGGGGAGCCCCTGGTTTTTCTCGTGGCGCTGGTAGCGAACCGCTTGGGAGACCGACTGGGCAAAGGCGCTGACGAGCGCTTCCGCTTCGTCCTTCGAGCCGTCTTCGGTCACAATCAACTCCCAATCCTGGAGCGTCTGTTTGCGCACGGACTCCAGCGCTTGCGGGAGGTATTTATCGGCACGGTAAGCAGGGATGCAGATGCTAACGCGAGGCATGGCCAATTTTTTGCAAGGGTTGAAGAGATGATTGTCGCAGGGAGCGGATCCGACTCATTCAATTATGAACGGCTCTTGGGCAAAGAAAAAGAAAAATGGATGCCTGCTCCAAATTCCCCCCCGTGTTCCTGCCCATGGCAAACGCATCTAAAATCTATCTGGAACTCAGCAAGCAACGGAAATCAGGAAAAAGACAGAAGCAACCTCTACAGCGCCCGTATTTTAGCTGGAATAGGATACATTTTTTCCAAATGGGTGATTTGCTTTGCTAAGTTCCTGATCCTCTTTTGCCTTTCAATTGGTTTCCTTGGTATAATATAGGCCGAGCAAGAAAGCAGCGAGCCATTGGATGGATGGTAGGGATGGCACTCCGTGCCGTCCGGAAGCTCCCCCTATCTCCCACCCGTCGCGCTTTTCCCCAACTCGCGCCCATCGGACGGCACGGAGTGCCATCCCTACCCTACCGTTGCCTGGTTTTACCAATCCAACCGTGCTGTTGGTATTAGGCGTGTCCGTATAGTAGGGATTGACAGCGAACGCCCATTCCCTCCACACTGTCCCCAGTTCTTTGAAAGCCGTGAGCCCAACCGGTTCACGGCACTTGATTCGATTTGATTAACGCGAAAAAGTGCCCTTGGCGCAAGCCAGGGGAGAATAGGGAAACGGGTTAAAATCCCGTGCGGTAGCGCCGCTGTAACGAGTGACGAAAGCTTTCACTGCCTTCCAAGGCAAAGCCACTGTCTCCAAAAGAGATGGTAAGGCGAAGCAAGTAGAATGATCTCGGAGCCAGAAGACCTGCTTTTTCGACGCTCATCAAGTCCGCACTCGCAGGAGTGCGGCAGTCTGTCTCGCCAAAGACAGGATGAGGGATGGATGGCAAGCGTTCCTTTGGGATTTCTTTTGCCTCCGCGCCCTCTTCGGGGTGTGGAGGTTTTTTATGCCCTCACGCAATGTCCGGAGAGGATTCCCTCGCAACATAAAAGCGGTTGGCAGCCGCAACCAACAACCATCCACTACATGACATACAACCTCGCCAAGCCCGGCTTCCTCCGGGCAAATCACCACTCAATAGCCCTCACCACCCGCGCTCTGCCATGGATCGCGATGGCGGTCTGCGCCGCTTCCCCTGCCCGGGCGCAAGAATCCACTGCATCCCCGACGCTTTTGCAGGAAGTGGTCGTCACCGCCACCCGCACCGATGAATCCGCAGCGCAGGTGACGAGCGCCTACACGAAGATCAACGCGGATGAAATGGAGCGCGACCAGTTCCAGAATGTGAAGCAGGCGGTCAACCTCGCGCCCGGCGTGTTCCTGCGGGACACAGGAACGCTGGGAGCAAGCACCGGCATTGCGATCCGGGGCAACCGCCCGGTGGACACTCTCCTCCTGGTAGACGGAGTGAAGTCGAGTTCGTCCTTGGTGGCAGGCGGCGCGCCGCTGCTCAGTTTTGCCTCCCATTTGAACCTGGAGGAGGTGACAACCGTTCGCGGAGCGCACAGTTCCCTTTTCGGATCGGATGCCATTGGCGGCGTGGTATCCATGCAGACCAAGCGGGGCTCCGGCGACCCCAAGGCCATGCTTTTTTTTGAAGGGGGCAGCTTCAACACCTTCCGCGAAGGGATAACCAGCGACGGCAGCCTGGGCGCGCTCGATTACTCCATGCATTACGCCCACGAAAACACAAGCAATCAGCGGCCCAATAATGATATGGGTGTCGATAGCGGTTCGCTTCGGCTGGACTGGACGGTTTCGGACAAGCTGACGCTGGGGGTTGCAGTGCGCAGCCAGGTCGGCAAATACCAGGAGCCAAGCAGCATCCGCTTGGTGGACATCGGGAACAATGATCCGAATGCCCACATGGAAGCGGAAGCCACCACGGTTTCGACGTATGCGGAGTTGAAAGCGACCGATTGCTGGACGACGAAGCTGACGCTGGGCTGCTACAAGGAGCGTTACGATTTCCAGAATCCGTTCGACCCCGCATCGGCGCATTCGCTGATTGCCACTCCCTATTGGGATGGGCAGCAGTTTGTTTACCCCGCACCGTCTCCGGCAACACCGGGATCTTCCTGGGATGTTGCGGAGTCCGCAAACTGGACTGCCGACTGGCAGAACACCTTCCAGCTTTCGGAGAAAAACCGATTCGTGGCAGGCATGTCGCTGCTCTACGAGACCGGGCACGACGCCACGGACTACATTACTCCCTACTCGCCCTCCGCACCTCAGACCTCTTCCCTCTACGCCCTGAATGAAGGCGTTTACGCCCAGGATCAATGGGAAGTGCTGGAGAACCTTGTGCTGACCGGCGGCGCGCGGTTTGACCACTATCAACTCGCAGGCAATGCGTTCACCTACCGCGGAGGCGCAGCCTATCTGGTGGAAGCCACGCGCACCAAGTTGCGCGCCAGTTACGGGACGGCGTTCAAAGAGCCAACCTTCTACCAGAGCTACAACACGGAGCGTTATACCGGACAAAAACTCGATCCCGAGCGGTCGCACAGTTGGGACGCGGGCCTCGATCAATATTTCCTGGGCGACAAGCTCTCCCTTGGGTGCACCTACTTCCACTGCAACACAAACGATCTCATCGAGTATGTCTCCCCAAACTACAACACGCCCTACTTTGCCAATCTCAACGCATCCAACAGCCACGGCATTGAGGCGTCCGCAGTAGCCAAGCTGAACGACCATTGGCAGGCACGCCTTGCCTACACCTGGACAGAGAGCGAAGTAGAGGCGAACTACTGGACAAGCCTGTCCCAAACCGTCATCTCTGGAATGCAGCGTGCGCCCCGCGTGCCCCGCAACACGGTGAGCGCGGAGACCAACTACACATTCGATCTGCCGGTCGGAAAACTGACGCTGGGCACCGGCGTCGCTTTCGTTGGACAGCAGGAGGATGTGGATTTCAGTCTGTTCCGCCCGGTGCAAATCGGCAACAAGCCGCCTGGGGCCGTGAAGCAGGTGGACATGGCCGATTACACGCTGGTGCGCGTCTATGGCCGCTATGAAATGAATCCGCGTGTGGCCGTGACGGCACGGGTTGAGAATGTGGGCAACGTGCACTACCAAACCACTCTGGGCTATCCAGGCCTGGGCTTGGGAGCTTATGGTGGCGTTGAGATCCGGTTCTAAGCGCTACAATGAACACCGTCGCCAAGACAAAAAAACCTTCCCGTTTCCGCACCTGTTTTTGCAGGTGCGCCTTGGCGGCGCTTTGGTTCGCGCTGTTCTCCATCATCACGGGGAGCAGCGCGGCCGTTCCTCAGACAGCAAAGCCGCAGCGGATCATCTCGATCTGTTTGCAAGGCGATCAGCTTCTGCTCCAACTCGTCCCCCGACAGCGGATTATTGCGTTGAGTGTGCTCGCGACCGATCCCGACATCTCCGCGCACTGGGAGGCGGCGCAGGGCATCCCTGTCACCCATGGCGATGCGGAGGAGTTGATCCGTCTCAAGCCGGATCTCGTTCTGGTCTCCTCAAATTCTTCCCCCCTTACGGTATCCGCGCTCAAGCGCATGGGCGTGCAGGTGTTGGAACTCGGCATCCCCACGGATTTCGAGGAACTGCGCGACCAGCTTCGGCTGGCGGGCCGGGGCCTGGGCGAAGAGGCGCGAGCGGAAGAGATCGTGCAAGACATGGACGCCCGGCTGGCACGGCTCAAAGCCAGGCAACCCGCGCTTGCGCAGCGTCCCACGGCCTTGTTCTATTTTCAGGACCGCTTCACCCCCGGCACCCACACCTTCGCCAACGCCATTTTGGAAGTGGCCGGTTTTCGCAATCTTGCCGCCACATTCAGCACGGACATTGGCATTTCCACCTCCATGGAATCCATCCTGCTGGCCCGTCCGCAATACCTCATCCTGACCCGCTTTCGGGAAACGAGTCCAACGCAAACGCAGCTCTGCGAATCACAACCGCTCTTTCACAAACTGGGCGGGAACACGAAAATACTCTCTGTCTCCTTTCGCCATCTCATCTCACCCGACCCCAGTAATTTGGAGCTGGCAGAGATGCTTCAGGCGCGCCTTACCCCATGAACTCAACCCCCTCTCAACGCTGGCTGCTTTCGAGCTTGTTCGCCGTGCTGGTGCTTACGGCCATCGGCTCGCTCGGGGTTGGCAACACCCCTCTCTCAGTTCGGGAATTGTGGGATGCCGCATGCGGCAAAGGTGAACCGGTGATCCGGCTGGTGCTTTGGGAAATCCGGCTGCCCCGGCTGCTGTTGGGGATTCTCGTGGGCGGGAGCCTGGGCCTGGCGGGAGCCGCCATGCAAGGGCTGCTGCGCAACCCGCTGGTGGAGCCGGGGCTGCTCGGCGTCTCCGCCGGAGCCAGCCTGGGTGCGGTGGCGGTATTTTACTCCGGCCTCACCGCCACGTTTGCATTTGCCATGCCGCTGGGCGGAATGCTTGGGGCCTTTGCCGCCGTGCTCCTCGTCTGCACTCTGGCCGGGCGGGACGGCTCCATTCAGAATTTGATTCTTGCAGGGGTCACCGTCTCCTCCATTTGCGGCGCGTTCACCTCGGTCATTCTCAATTTTTCGCACAATCCCTACGCCGGAATGGAAATCGTTTTCTGGCTGCTCGGTTCCTTGTCGGATCGCAACTTTGACCATGTCGCAATGGCCGCGCCGTTGATTGGCGTGGGCAGCCTGATCATGCTCGGCTGTGGCAACGCACTCCGGGCGCTCACCTTGGGAGAGGATACCGCGCGCAGCCTCGGGTTTCGCACGGAGCGGGTTCGGCTGCGCATCATCGCCGGTTCCTCGCTGGCGGTCGGAGCGGCGGTTTCCATCACGGGCGCCATTGGGTTTGTCGGCCTGGTGGTTCCCCATCTTTTGCGCCCGTTGGTGAAGGCGGATGCCGGGCGCCTGCTGCCCGCCAGCGCCCTGGGAGGCGCAATCCTTCTGCTCTGGGCCGACCTGCTGGTGCGCCTGCTGCCCACCGGCCAGGAATTAAAAGTAGGCGTTGTGACGGCGCTCGTCGGCGCGCCTGTGTTTCTCATCCTGCTCATCCGCACCCGCAAAAGCCTTTTTTAACCGATGCTCCAAGCCCAACAACTCAGCGTGACTCTCGGCGGACGCCGCATCGTCCACCCGCTCAATCTCTCCCTGGACAAGGGGGAACTCGTCGGGCTGATCGGCGCCAACGGTTCGGGAAAATCGACGCTTCTCCGTGCGCTTGCGGGCCTGCTGCCTGTGGAATCCGGGCGCATCATACTGGATGGCAAACCGCTGCCCGAGCTTCCGCCCCGCGCAATCGCCCAAACAATCGCCTATCTGCCGCAATCCCCCGAATGCCACTGGCCGCTCACCGCCGACCGGGTGGTGGCACTGGGGCGCCTGCCCTTTCACGGGAGCGCCGATGCACTCGACGCGCAGCACGTCACAAGAGCGCTCGCCGCAGTGGACGCCCTGCATCTTCGGGAGCGCGCCATCAACGAACTCTCCGGCGGCGAGCGAGCCCGCATCTTTCTGGCGCGCGCTTTGGCGGGCGACCCGGCACTGCTCTTGATCGACGAACCCTCTGCGGGCCTCGATCCCTATCACCAGCTCCAACTCATGGAGTTACTCCAGGCGCTGGCACGGGAGGGGCACGGGATTCTCGTGATCCTCCACGATCTGGGCTTGGCCGCTCGCTTTTGCGGACGCCTGCTGCTGCTCCATGAAGGAAATCTCATCGCTGCGGGCGGCACGGAAGCCGTGCTCACCGACGCGCTGCTTGCCCGGGCGCACCACATCAGCGCCTACCGGAGCTGCCATCAGGAAACACCTGTGCTCGTCCCGTGGAACCGCCTTTCCCCACACAGTCCCGCGGAGCAATGAAATGAAAAAATGGGCCCACTAGTATCTACTTGCAAAAGTCCGCGACATAAGTAGAATCCGGGGATGCCCCGTCCCCCCACAGAAATTATTCTCAGCCAAGACGAACGCCAGCAGCTTACCGGCATGCTGCGCCGACCCAAAGCCCAGGCCCGGTATGCCGAGCGCGCCCGCATTATCCTGCGAGCTGCCGAAGGTGCTGCCTCAAGCGAAATCGCGCGACAATTACGGATCGGCAAGGCGACGGTCAGCAAATGGCGCACCCGCTTCGAGCGCGAGGGGCTTGACGGATTGCATGACGACCTCCGACCAGGGCGACCACCCCAGATGGAGGAGAGTGAGTTTCGAGCCCGCCTACTCCGGCAGCTCGATGCCCCGCCG
>SESB01001358.1_pt1 | contig 16116 bp, 14 predicted proteins | sample 3171441 | NCBI WGS metagenome assembly SESB01 (sample SAMN06051867, study PRJNA518727) | freshwater metagenome | biome: subpolar coniferous forest; feature: holomictic lake; material: water; isolation source: holomictic Lake 227, 6 m depth | place: Canada: near Kenora, Ontario | collected...
GGCGCAAGTCAGAGGCCACCTCGCGCGCCTGGTGCAGGTCGCGCAGCTTGATGCGCACGCCGCTGGGGCCTTCCAGCCGGAACAGCTTGGCCGCGTCCTGCCAGTGCACCAGCGCCAGAGCGGCGTCAAACTCGTAGTGGCCCGAGTCAAAGCTGCCCAGCACCGTCATCTGCTTCAGGCGCGGCACCACGCCGACCGGCGTAACCTGGCCGCTGGGTGCCACCAGGGTCACCTTGTCACCGGCGCGCACACCCAGCGCGCGCGCCAACTCCGCGCCCAGCACAATGCCAAACTCGCCCGGCACCAGACGCTGCAACAGCGCCGCCTGCGCCCCGCCCGCCAGATCAGAAACCAAATGCTCCTGCGCCGGGTCGATGCCGCGCAGCATCACGCCCTTCATGTCTTCGCCACGCGCCAGCAGCGCCTGTGCTGCGATAAAGGGTGCCGCCCCCACCACCTGCGCATGGGAACGCGCCTGCGCAAGCGTCTGCTCCACGTCGGGCAACGCCTGGGCGTCAGCGGCGTACACCTCGATGTGCGAGACCACGCCAAGCATGCGGTCGCGCACCTCTTTCTGAAAGCCGTTCATGACGCTGAGCACGATGATCAGCGCCGCCACGCCCAGCGCAATGCCGAGCATGGACACGCCCGAGATGAATGAGATAAAGCCGTTGCGCCGCGTGGCGCGCCCGGCTCGGGTATAGCGCCAGCCGATCCACAACTCGTAGGGAATTTGCCGCATGCCGCCATTGTGGCATTCCTCGGGGACAATAGCGCCATGCACACCTTGATTCCGTATGCGGCCGCGCCGGGGGCGCGCTGCCAGCAGGCACTCCCATCGCTGCGGCTGCCCCATCTGACCCAATTGCTGCAAATCCTCACCCCCGGCGCATGCCTGCAGGGCAGCCTTGAAGATCTCACGCCGGTGCACGAACGCGCCTGGGCGCACGTGCTGGGCATGGACGGGGCCGACGGCCTGATTGGCTGGGCCGCGCTGGATGCGCAGCGCCTGGGGCCTGCTGCCGCGCAAGGCCCACACGGTTGGGCCTGGATTACGCCGTGCCATTGGACCGCGCAGCACGACCACATCGACATGGCCGACCCGCTGCAACTGGGCCTCACACCCGCCGAGGTTGACACCTTGTTGCAAGCCATGCACAGTTTTTTTTCCCAGGACGGCATCACCCTGTTTGATCAGCCCACAGGCCACGCGCGCATGCGATTTCTGGTTCATGGCAAAGTGTTCAAGGATTTGCCGACCGCGTCGCTGGACCGCGTCAGCGGCCGCGCGGTGGACCACTGGATACCCCGCCAACCGCAGGCTCAAGCACTCTTACGCCTGCAAAACGAAGTGCAGATGCTGCTCTACACCCACCCGCTCAATGCCGCGCGTGCCAGTAGCCAGCAACCCAGCGTCAATTCGTTCTGGATCAGCGGCACCGGCACCCTCACGCCCGCGCAGGCGCAGCGCGCGCTGCAAGTCACGCCCGCGCAGGCACGCAACCTGCGCGGCGCACTGCGTACGAGTGCCCTGCAAGACGACGCACACGCCTGGCTGCACGCCTGGGAGCAGCTTGACAGCACCCTCATCGCCGAACTGCTGCAACAAGCCCGCGCGGGCCAGCCCCTGCAATTGACCCTGTGCGGCGAACTGCAGGCCGTGACGCTGGAGAACCAGCCCCGGTCCCTGTGGAGCCGCCTGCAACGCCGCTGGCAGCCGCGCGCGCTGCACGATTTTTTGCGCACGCTATGAAGCTATTGATCTTTCCAGAGTGCAAGACTTCCATGACTTCCGGCTGCATGGATTGCCGCGTCGCTACGCTCCTCGCAATGACAGCCTTTCGTCCTCGCGAGGTGACAGCAAGCACCCGTCAGCGCGAGGCCGCCAGGCCGTGGCGATCCATGACTTCTGGGTACGTGGATTGCCGCGTCGCTACGCTCCTCGCAATGACAGCCTTTCGTCATCGCGAGGCCATGCCCCCACCTCGTCATCGCGAGGCCTTCAGGCCGTGGCGATCCATGACTGCGCTATTGGCCATCCAGCTGCCGGACCCAGAATGAAACTCCAAGCCCGCGATATTCCGCCGCGCAGCGTCTGGGTGCTTGAGCAGGCGGGCATCCATCCGCTGCTGGCGCGCCTGTACGCCGCACGCGGCATCACCAGCACCGAGCAGTTGGACGACGCGCTCGCCAAGTTGCTGCCGCCCTCGACCATGCTGGGCCTGGACCGCGCCGCCACGCTGCTGGCCGACGCGATTGCCCAGAACCAGCGCCTGTGCGTGGTGGCCGACTACGACTGCGACGGTGCCAGTGCCTGCGCCGTGGCGCTGCGCGGACTGACCCTGCTGGGCGCGCGCCATGTGCACTACATCGTGCCCGACCGCCTGATGGATGGCTACGGCCTGACCGCGCCGATTGCCCAGCGCGTCAAGGACAGCGGTGCCGATGTGCTGATTACCGTGGACAACGGCATTGCCAGCATCGAGGGCGTGGCCCACGCACGCGCGCTGGGCCTGCGCGTGCTGGTGACTGACCACCACCTGCCCGCGGTGTCCAGCGCGGGCGGCGCCGCCACGGTGCTGCTGCCCGACGCCGATGTGATCGTCAACCCCAACCAACCCGGTTGCGGCTTTGAGAGCAAGTCCATCGCCGGCGTGGGCGTGATGTTTTATGTGCTGCTGGCGCTGCGCAGCGAACTGCGTACGCGCGGCGTGTTCAGTGCCGCAACGCAACCCAAGCTCGACGCCCTGCTGCCGCTGGTGGCACTGGGCACGGTGGCCGATGTGGTCAAGCTCGACGCCAACAACCGACGCCTGGTGGCGCAGGGCCTCAAGCGTGTGCGCGCCGGGGCCCTGCCCGCCGGGCTGGCCAGCCTGTTTGTGGCTTCGGGGCGGCAAGCCAGCCGCGCCACCAGCTTTGATTTTGGCTTTGCCCTGGGGCCGCGCATCAATGCCGCTGGTCGTCTGGCCGATATGCGTGCGGGGATAGAGTGCCTGCTGTGCGACGACCCGGCGCGTGCCGACGAACTCGCACGCGCGCTCGATGCCATCAACCGCGAGCGCCGCGTGATTGAGGGCGATATGCGCGAGCAAGCGCTGCAGATTGCCGAGTCGCTGCTCGACCCCAATGACGAGCCGCCACCGGCCATCTGCCTGTTCGACCCCGATTTTCACGAGGGCGTGGTGGGCATTGTGGCGGCGCGCATCAAGGACCGGTTCCACCGCCCCACGTTTGTGTTTGCCACCAGCAGCGCGAGCGGGCACGAGCACGAGCTCAAGGGTTCGGGGCGCTCGATTGCGGGCTTTCACCTGCGCGACGCGCTCGACCTGGTGGCCAAGCGCCACCCCGGCGTGCTGCTGCGCTTTGGCGGCCACGCCATGGCAGCGGGCTGCACCATCGACGAAGACGCGCTCGATACCTTTGAACAGGCTTTGACGACGGTGGCACAGGAGTGGCTCGATGTCGCCACACTGACGCGTCGGCTGGAAACCGATGGGCCGCTGGCGCTGGAGTACCGACGCGTCGATCTGGTGGACGCACTGCAAAAAGAAGTGTGGGGCCAGGGCTTTGCCGCGCCGGTGTTCAGCGAAGAGGTGGAAGTGCTCTCGCAGCGTCTTGTGGGCGAAAAGCACCTGGCACTCAAGCTCAAGCACCAGGGCCAGCCGGTCGATGGCATCTGGTTTAGCCACACCGAACCGCTCCCCGCCAAGGCAACGCTGGCGTTTCGCCTGGACGCCGACGAGTGGAACGGCGTGCGCCGTGTACGCTTTCTGATTGAGGCAGCGCAAATTTAGCGCAGCCGTTACATTAATATTACGTTTGTGGCGTAGAGTAAACCTCGCTCCCGATTACCTTGGTCACCAGCATTACTTAGAAAGCAGAGGTCAGCCATGTTGACAGAAGTCGACGTAAAGACGATTTACGACAAGCTCTCCGCCCTGGAAAGCGAAATTGCAACGTTGCGCGAGGGCTACCTGGTGGTCAACAAGCGCTACAACCAGACATTGGCTTCGGTCAAGGCGCTCACGTCGAATGCACTCGAAGCCGCCATGCGCTCGGCGGTAGCGGCAGAAAAGTCGGCACTGGCGTGCAAGCACGCAACCGCAGCGGCGGTGGCGTCGGCGGCGGTGTCCATCATTGAAGCCACCTACGCTGCGGCCGAGGCGGCCGGGCTGGCAGCGCTGGCTGCTTCCGAGGCGGCGGCAGCGGCTTCGGCCGCAGCGGCAGCGGTGGCCTCTGCAGCGGCTGTGCAGGCCGAAGAGGCCGCACTGCAGGCCTCATCCCAGGCAGCCGACGCCACCACCCGCGCCACGGCAGCGGCGGCCCAGGCAGCACAGATGGCCACCGAAGCCGCCGCGGCTGCGCGCACCCTCAAAAAATGAAGCTCCGGCCATGGACTTCGAAGACAAGCTTGCATCCTTGTCGCAAGACGTGGGCAAACTGTACGACGCTGCGCCCTTTGGAAGCCATTGTGTCGATGAGGATGGCACCTATACCGAGATCAACGCGCTCGAACTGGCCTGGCTAGGTTGCAACCGCGAAGAACTCATCGGCCAGAGAAAACCCGAAGAATTTCTGACGCCAACCAGCCAGAAAAAGCTCCAACAGGTCCTGGCTCACGCTGGCAACCACGGTTTCAACGACGTAGAACTCGATCTTGTGAGCAAAGGGGGCAACATCCGCCCCATTTCGATCAACGCCACGCGTTGTGCCGACTCCCATGGCAAGCCCCTGCGCCCCTGGCGCACGGTATCGTTTGACATGACCGATGCCCACCGCTGGCGCGAGCGTCAGCGTATTGCGGCGATTGCGTTTGAGTCACTCACCGGTATGTATGTGACCGACAGCAACGGCGTGATCCTGCAGGTCAACCAGGCTTTCACAACACTCACCGGCTACAACGCAAGTGATGTGCAGGGCAAAACCACGCGCATCCTAAGCTCTGGCTTGCATGATGCGGCCTTTTACCAGGAACTGTGGACGGCCCTCAAGACCACGGGCCAGTGGCAGGGCGAAATCCATAACCGGCGCAAGGACGGCAGCGTATTTACCGAGTGGCTCAGCATTTCCGCGCCGGGGTTTGGGCAGGAGTTGGCAAAGCAATACGTGGCCAGCTTCTTTGACATTACCGCCAACAAGGCCTACCAGGCCGAAATCAGCCACATGGCGTATTTCGACCCGCTCACCGAGCTGCCCAACCGGCGCCTGCTGCACGACCGCCTGGGCCACGCGCTGGCCACTGCGTCGCGCAGTCGCCTGCACGGCGCGGTGCTGTACATCGACCTGGACAATTTCAAGGCCCTCAACGATTCCCACGGACACGAAGCAGGCGACCAACTGCTCAAACAGGTGGCCAAGCGGCTGCGCGTGCTGGTGCGCGAGGGCGACAGCGTGGCGCGCATGGGTGGCGACGAGTTTGTGGTGCTACTCGATGGCCTGGCCGCTGATGCGGTGGAATCGGCGCGGCAAGCGCGCCATATCGGCGAGAAAATCCTGCACGAACTGGCGCAACCTTACCAACTCGGCGATCTCGGTTTTCTGTGCACCGCCAGCATCGGCATCAGCATGCTACTGGAGCAGGAAAGCGGCACCGACCTGCTGCAACAAGCCGATCTGGCCATGTACCAGGCCAAGAAGGCCGGGCGCAACACCTTGCGCTTTTTCAACGTTGCCATGCAGCATGCGGTCAACGCGCACGCCGCCCTGGAACAAGACCTGCGCAGCGCCTTGCTGCGCGACCAGTTCCGCTTGCACTACCAGCCCCAGGTCAACGCGGCAGGGCTGATGGTAGGGGCCGAAACGCTGCTGCGCTGGCAGCACCCACAGCGCGGTACCGTGGCACCGGCGGACTTCATTGCGCTGGCTGAAGAGTCGGCATTGATCCTGTCCACCGGGCACTGGGTGCTGCAGGCGGCGTGCGCCCAGCTCCGGCGCTGGCAAAGCCGCGCTGCCACGCGCCACCTGACGCTTGCGGTGAACGTCAGTGCGCGCCAGTTTCACCAGGATGACTTCGTCGCGCAGGTGCAGCAGGTGATCGACCAAAGCGCCATCGATCCGGCCCAGCTCAAGCTGGAAATTACCGAAAGCATGGTGCTTGACGTGAACGACGCCATTGCCAAGATGCAGGCCCTGCGCCGCCTGGGCGTGAAGTTCTCGCTGGATGATTTTGGCAGCGGCTACTCGTCGCTATCGAGCCTGACCCGGCTGCCGCTGGACCAGCTCAAGATTGACCGCGCGTTTGTGCACAACATCGGCCACAGCAGCACCGACGCCATCGTGGTGCAAACCATTATCGCCATGGGCAACAGCCTGGGGCTGGAGGTGCTTGCCGAAGGCGTGGAAACCCAGGCGCAGCGCGACTTTTTGCAGCAGCACGGTTGCCTGTGCTACCAGGGCTATTGGTTCAGCGCGGCCTTACCAGCGGGCAACCTGGAAGCCCTGCTGACGCAGCCGCTGGGCGTGCGCGCTCTGGCGTTTAGCGGGTAATCACGACCTTTTGGTACAGGCCGCCAAAGTAGGTCTCTTTTTCGACCTTGGTCACGGCATGTCGCCTGGCAACCAGTGTATCCAACCCTTCAACGGCCCCGCCCTGAAGTGCTGCGTATTGACGAATTTCCCGGAATTTACACTGGTACGGCTGATGGGGCAGATCACAACTGCCATACTTGTGCCAAATCGTCCGCTGCCTTTCATGGGGCATGCGATTGCCACGCAGACATTCTCTTGGAGTTTTCTGGGTAATGAGCCATCAACCAATGTACCTCTATGTTGGAAATCGCAGCGCTGTCTTGCGGCGTATGGTGGACATCGGCTTGAACATTAGAGGTGTGCTATGCCCGCAGGGATCGTGGCTCGAGCGTGACGCCTTGCAGTTTGCTTTGCCTTTCGCATCATTTGGGTCGAAGGCGCAAGCCCTGAGACTGATAGAGGAATCGCGGTTCGACGTGCTTGTTTCGTGCGGTTGCCCGTATATCTTGCCAATCTCGGCGCTGCGCAAATCATTCCCCAACGCCAAGTTCATCAACCTTCACCCGTCGTTCTTGCCGGACTTGCGGGGTGCTGATCCGATACGCGGCGCAATACTCTATCGACGCAACTCTGGGGTGACCTGTCACCACATGGACGATGGGATTGACACAGGTTCGATCATTTCCCAACTACCGATCAAGTACTTCGATGGAATGGATGCAAAACTGCTCTACAGCATGTGCTTCAAACTGGAGCCCGTCGTTTTTGAACAGGCACTCGGGCGCAACTTTGCAGCAGCGGCACAGGCCCCAAGGGAAATCTCGGATGGCGCCCTGTATTTCTCCGCAAGATCCGCCGATGCAAGATTCAATCAGGCGGATAGCTGTGAGGACACGGTTGCGCGATTGCGGGCGTTCAACACGCAAGGCAGGGGATTGGAGTTTGTTGCCAAAGGAGTGTGCTACCGGGCATTTGAGGGCGATGTCTTGGAGGAAGCCTCAGCCCTGGGCAAGTTTGGTTCAGCGGCCGAAGGGGAAATAGTCGCTGTCTTCGACGGACAGATCTTCGTCAGGCACCGAAACTCCGTCATGCGATTGGCCCAAATCAGTCCCACACCGGGGAGCCATTTGCTTGGGAGCACGATTGGCCCCTGACAGAAACTACCCAGCCCCACGATCAGGCTACGGACGGAATTTGACAAACAGTGCTTTACCGCAGGTGAACGAGCGTTCGATGTTGTTGGCGTACTCCAAGAGCAACGCGTCTCCCACGCGCCGGGGCCCATCGCCATGAATCCACTGGTAGTCATCCAGAATTAGCCAACCGTCCTTTGCGATCAAAGGCAACCACAGGTCGCAATCGAGCTTGACCTTGTCATAGTCGTGGTTGCCATCAATGTGGATGACGGAAATACTGCCACGGTAATCTACGCGTCCAAATGCCTCGCTTTGCACAGCACGCGATTGCTGATATTCACGGAACCCCTGCTCTGATTCCATTTGCAGGTAGTTGAAGCAACCGGTGCCGAGCTGCAGCAAATTGGTGATGCATATTTCTGGCACCACTGCAAAATCCCATTCGTTAATCATGTGAACGCGCACTGTTTCCGGGGAGTCGTTTTGTGTTGCTGCGTCTGCTCGCCAGGGGTCAATTGAGAGGACGTTGCCGACGCGGTAGCGTTTGGCAAGCCATAGCAGCACAGCAACCGATTTCCCAACCAAGGTGCCTATTTCCACCACGTCACCTTCGGGCGCAGTTGCGAATATGGCCATCATGGCAGCGATCTTTTCCTCATTCGACTCGCCGTAGATGGTGCCAGCCAGGCGCAGCACGGTGGCGATTTCGAGGTCACTCAAGTCACTGGCACCACCGGCGCAATCGTCGATAAAGCGTCGGTAGCCACTGACTTTTGCCTTGAGTTTTTGAAAGCGGCTGAGTTCGCGTTGAATCGGCGAAAGTCCTATGAGGTGTACCTGAACGTGGTGCTTTTCGAGAAAGTGCTCCAGCCACGTATGCACGGCGGCAACCGGCGCATAGATGCGGGTGATGTTGCGTTCCTGGATCAGCTTGACAAAACGTTCCTGAAAATCAGGCTCGTGCACATACGGGAGGATGACCAGTTCATCCAGCATCCGGGCAATCTGCGCATTCCACTCGGAGGTTGCGGCGACGACGTTTTCTCCGCGGTCCTGCAATGCTTCGATATATTCCATGCCATCCGGGTGAGTCGCCGGAAATACCAGCAATGCAGGTTCGCGAGCAGCGTGTGGTGAGGATTTTGGCAATGGCATGGCGTGGTCACCTATTGAATCATCTACATCAGATCGGCTTCAGACAGCATCCGGGTCACAGTACTGCGCTCGTTGAACATCAGAACATCGATTATCGATAACCAAGGTACGTGGACCGCAGTGCCTTGTGCGTAGCTGGTGGGTCGGGGTCGAAGGAATTGCAGTGCTAGGCCTTGATCGGAAAAGCTTTTGCGGCTATATAAATCGATACCGCCGATTGGGTTGACGTACACGTCAGCCTGCTCTTGCTTGCAGATATCCAGTATGCGCGATTGCCCGGTCAGTTCGCTGTTGTGGTACAGGCTCGAAGAATCGACGATCTCTGCTTTCAGACCAAGGTGGTGCGCAAGTGCGCGCAAACTATGCAGCAAATAAGCTGACAGCGAAGTGGTTTGGTAGTCAATTACGTTGGCCAGCAAATCCGATGCTTGCTCAAAGTAAGGGGCATTGGCGTAGGCCTGCTTCAGTGTGCGCAACAACTTGCCGCGCCAGTGCCCGTCGTTAACCAATGCCAAGTCGCAAATGTGTGTGTTCTGGCTTGCTCGGCTGATTGGCACAGTGAATGTGTGCGCAATCCCGTTGAGCAAGATTCGGTTGCGGTTGATCCATCCGCGCTTGATGTAATTCACATCGTCATACACGACGAATTTGTCGACGGCAGCGATCAATTGAAAGTAGCCGATATAAGGCAGGAAGTAGGGCTGCATGATGGCCAGCCTTTTGCCGTTGCCCATCATTCGCGGATAAGCTCAATCACAAGATCGACTTGCTCGAGTGGCAGATCAGGGTATATCGGCAGGCATATGACTTCACGCGCAACCCGCGTGGCAATCGGCAGATTGGCAGGTGCTGCAGAGGAAAGACCACGGTACATCGGGAACTCGCTGATCAGCGGGTAGAAGTAGCGCCTGGCAAATATGCCGTTCTCCTGGAGTTTTTGGAACAATGCGTCGCGGGATAAGGGGTGGTTTTCGCGTACCAGAATCGGGAAGTAGGCGTAATTGGCAACTTTTTCCGAACCGCTGCTGAGCATGTGTATGCCTTCGACCTCAGCCAGTGCTTCGCGGTAACGCGCGTCAATGGCCTTGCGCTTTTGAATCGCCGCGCCAATGCCTTGCAATTGCAGCAGGCCCAAAGCGGCGTTGAATTCGCTCATCTTGCCGTTGATTCCTGGGGCAACCACGGTGACTTCATCGACAAAGCCGAAGTTTTTGAGGTGGTCGATGCGCTCCTTGATTTTCTTGTCGGGACATACGATCGCTCCGCCCTCAAAGGTATTAAATACCTTGGTGGCATGAAAGCTCAGGATCGACAGATCGCCATGTCGGAGCACGCTGCCATCGTTGTCTTCCACGCCAAACGCGTGGGCCGCGTCGTAAATCGTGCGCAGGCCATAGTTATCGGCAATCTTTTGAATGCGCTCCACCGCGCAGGGGTGCCCATAACAATGTACGGGCATGATCGCTGTGGTCTGTGGCGTAATTGCGGCTTCGATCTTCTCGGGATCCAGGTTGAGGGTGTGTGGGTCAATGTCCACAAAGACGGGTTTGATGCCGTTCCACAGCAAAGAGTGAGCGGTGGCGACGAAGGAATAGGGCGTGGTGATGACTTCACCGCTAATGCGCAGCGCTTGCAGTGCTGTCACCAATGCCAACGTCCCATTGGTGAAAAGCGCCAAACGCTCAACGCCCAGGTGCGCGCATAACGCGTGTTCAAACTGCTGGTGAAATGGACCGCAGTTTGTGAGCCACTTGCTTTCCCAGATTTTCTCAAGATAAGGGATGAACTCCGACAGCGGTGGCAGTGCGGGCTGTGTGATGTAAGTGCCATCTTTTCGCTTCGGAAGTGTCATGGTGCGAACTCCGTTTCCAACGTGTTGGCGTCTTGAGGCGGTACTTCAAATGACTGCGCAGGTAACCCCTCGCACCAGCGTTGCCACATGATCCGCATGGCAGCCTCCAGACTGGCGGTAAAGCGCGCGGGATCTCCTGGTGCAGATCGTAGAAAGCGTTGGCGCATGGTTTGACGCAGGTCGACCAGGCGCTGAATGTCTTTTGCCGATCCAACTCCCTTGGCAACAAAGTCCTCCTTGTTGTTCGCCACGAAATCCTGCAATCCCACGTGGCCAAGAATGCAAGCTCCGGTGCGTCCTGCGGCGGTGGCACCCGCCAGGGTAAGGGTGGGTACACCCATCCAGATCGCGTGCCAGGTTGTTGTTCCGCCGTTGTAGGGGAATGTGTCCAGGTGAATGTCGACTTGGTGGTGCAGCCGGAGATAGTCGGGCAAGGAGCACTTTCCATGGAAGTGCAGGCGTGAACGATCAATACCGTCTTGCCTAAACCACTCCTCAATCCCGGCACTGTTCCCGTCATCGGGCATCGCTCCAAGCACAAACCTGGAGTCAGGTATCGCGTGCAGCAGTTGTGCCCAGAGCGCCACTACCGCACGGCCGATCTTGTCCGTGCTATTGAAGCTGCCGAAAGTGATAAAACCGTTGCGCGACGCCGGCGATTCATTAATGTCGGGCGCTTCTTGGAAGGGTTGAAATGCAATTTGGGTCGGCAGGCGGCCAATCCTCTCCGTAAACTGATCGTCAAAATTATTCGTGGGCAGCAAAAACCGGTCTGCCAAAAAATAGTCGACGGCGTGCAGGCCAGTTGTCCCGGGGTAGCCCAGCCAACTTGCTTGCACGGGCGCGGGTTTACGCGCAAAGGTGAGCAGTCGATTGAGAGAGGTGTGACCCGACAAATCGATCAATATGTCAATGCCGTCGGCACGGATGCGTTCGGCAAGTTGGTCGTCGCTCATCGCGTGGCATTCGAGCCAATTGTCCATCCGCGCCGCGATTCGCTCAGTATGTTGGTCTCGCAGAGCGCGGTTGTAGTAGCCATATAGGCGCAATTGCGATCGATCGTGATTGGCAAGTACCGGCTCAACAAAGTTCGCAATCGAGTGGCCAAGAAAATCAGCCGAGACATAGCCGACTTTGAGTATCCGACCAGGTTCAGGTGTGTTGTCGTGTTTGCGCCAACCGGATCGAAGCGGAGCTTCAAATCGGCTGGCAAAAGCCTGAGCTTCACCAAAAACCTCATGGGCTGCCAACCCAGGAGCATATTGCAGGCAAAGCAGAAGGTTGCTATGGATTAAGTTGTCATGGGGTTGCAAGCGCAACGCGCGCCGGAAGCTGCTGACGGCTTCTCCATACTGGCGGCAGTTCATCAACACAAGCGCCAGGTTCGCGTGCGCTTTGGCGTAGTCCGGCTTGAACGCAATGGCGGCTCGGAACGCCGCCAGTGCCATCTCCCACTTGCCTTGCTCTCGCAATACCATTCCGAGGTTGTTGTGTGCTTCTGGGTAGTCGGGTTTGAGGTGTAAAGCACGCCTGAAACTTGCCACAGCTTCTTCAGCATTGCCTTGTCCTTGATATGCGCCGCCGAGATTGTTGTGCGCCTGGGCGGATCTGGGCATGGACTTGAGCGCTTGCCCAATCAACTCAACGGCGATATCGAAAAGCCCGCTTTGCGAAGCAATGCACCCCACCATGTGCAGGGCTTCGATATGACCCGGTGCCAATTGGAGTACTTTCTGGTAGAGATCATTGGCTTCAAGCAGTTGGCCGTCCAGATGCATTTGACGGGCTGCATTGAAAGTGCTCGCGACGAGAGCGTTCGACACAGTGGAGGGCTGCTCCGAGCCAGTACCTAGTTTGGCGCAGCAGTGCTTGTATTTCTTTCCGCTACCGCAGATGCAAGAGTCGTTTCGGCCAACTTTTCCAACTGACATTGAAATATTTCCCCGCAATAGGCAAAAGCGCTTGTGATTCACACCAAGACACCGTGGTATAGCTGACGCGTTCGGGTTGAGTCTAACCTCTCCAACGTAATCATGCAGAGGCCTTTGCACAGACCGGCATGACACCTTTGCCCCCTGCTTCAAACCAAAACTTGTTCAAGCAGTCAGCCAAGCGCTTTCGCAGCATTACACGCTGGATGACTACGACTTTTTGCAGAGGCACGGTTGCCTGTGCTACTCAGGCTATTGGTTTAGCGGGTAATCACGACCTTTTGGTACAGGCCGCCAAAGTAGGTCTCTTTTTCGACCTTGGTCACGGGTATATCGGCGGGCAGCCAGTCGACAATTTCGTTGCGCCACACGTCCATGGCGAAGGGCTCCAGGATGGTGAGCACCGGCACCATCAGGTAACGCCAGGGACTGATCGCCACCGGCTTGTGGTAGTCCACAAAAATGAGCTTGCCGCCGGGCTTGGTAACGCGCAGCGCCTCGGCAATGGTCTGGCGGCGCACGTCGGCAGGCTGCTCATGCAGCAGGAAGAAAACAATCACCGCGTCGCGGCTGCCATCGGCAAACTGCAAGGCGGTGGAGTCCTGCAACGAGGCATGCACCTGATTCGGGTTGGACAGTTTCTTTTGCAGGTTGTTGATCTGGATGGCCGCCACGTCCACCACGTCCAGCCGTGCGCCCGGTGCCAGGCGGCGCGCCAGATGCTCGGTAAAGTCGCCATAAACGCAAGCCACTTGCAGCACCTTGCCCTCGATCGACGTGCCCATTTCGGCCAGGGCGGCGTCGCGCAGACGCGCAAAATTACCCCACAGAATTGCGTTGACCAACCACTGGCGCTCAAAGATGTGCACCGCACGCGGGTGCAAATAGGCCCACCAGTAGGTGGTTTGCAGGTACTCGGGCACCGGCACGGGTGCCAGTGTGTGCAGGGTATCGGTCTGGGCGACGGCCGAAGATTCTGGTGGGCTCACAAGGGGACCTTTGAAAGTTCAAAAAAAACGAAAAGGACGCTCACTCTACACCAAGTGGGGCCCCATTCTCGGGACTGCCCATTTTTACGTAACTTTGTGACTGCATGGATTGCCACGCTTCGCTCGCAATGACAACCAAATGGCATGGATTGCCGCGCTTCGCTCGCAATGACGGCCCTTGAACCTCGCAATGACGGCCCTTGAACCTCGCAATGACGGCCCTTCATCCTCGCAATGACGGCGCTTCGCTCGCAATGACGGCGCTGCGGTATCGCGAGGCAGTCACCCTCGTCATCGCGGGGTCATCGACCTCGTCATCGCGAGGCCGTCAGGCCGTGGCGATCCATGACTTTGTGCCTGCATGGATTGCCGCGCTTCGCTCGCAATGACGGCCTTTCATCCTCGCAATGACGGCCTTTCATCCTCGCAATGACGGCCCTTCATCCTCGCAATAACAGCCCAGTCGCAATCAGATGCGCAGCAGGGCCAGCAGTGTAACCACAGTTCCAATGGCGGCGGTGAGGTACACCACGATGGAAACCAGGCCATCCTGGCGCAGGCCGACGTCGTGCATCGTTACGCGCAGGCGGTGCGCGGCGTGCCAGAGAAACAGCGTGATAACGGCTTGCAAGAACAGCTTGCCAAACCAGCCCGCCGCAAAGGCGTGCAGGCCAGCGTAGGTCAGGAGCGCAGGCGCATGGCCCAGGGCTGCCATCAGGAACAGTACGGCCAGCACCGGTGCCAGAAAGGCTGCCAGCGTGCCGCCCGCAGCAAACAGGCTCCAGAAAATCGGCTTGTTGGATTTAGCCATGGTCAGACCCCCGCAAACAACAGCACCACCAGCGATGCAATGGCCCACACCGCATAGTGCGCGCCCACAATGTACTTGCCCGCCAGAAACTCTTCGCCAATCTGCACCGGCATCGCCTTGGGCGTGACGTTGAACCAGTTGGTGGCGTTATAGGTGGCAAACAGCAGCACAATCAGCATGCCGATAAAGCCGCCGGGGCCGGCAATGGCCGCCATGAACGAGTCAAACGCGGCCTGCCCGTGCGACAGGCGCTCCATGGCGCACACCAGCAGCAGTGCGAACGCGCCAATCGGGATGCAGGTGATTTCGCGCGACATGTAGCGCATGTAGCGCGGGTGCTTGAGATACCACCCGGTCTTGGAGACCTCGCGAACATAAGGTTTGCGGCTCATGATTTACCTCCTGGCAACAGGTGTTCCTTGAACCAGTCAATAGTGCTGGCAACCTTGACCTGCTGCAGCGCGCCGGCCGGATCGACGGCCTTGGGACACACTTCGGAGCAGGCTCCCACAAACGAGCACTCCCACACACCCTCGTTGGTGGCAATGACTTCCTGGCGCTGGTCGCGCCCGGCATCGCGCGAGTCGAGGTTGTAGCGGTGCGCCAGCGTGATGGCGGCGGGCCCGATGAACTGCGGCTGCAACGAATACTCGGGGCAGGCGGCGTAGCACAACATGCAGTTGATGCACATTGAGAACTGGCGGTACTTCATCAGTTGCGCCGGTGTCTGCTTGTACTCGCCTTCGGAAATCGGTTTCTTCTCCTTGGGGATGATGTAGGGCTTGACGCGCTTGAGCTTGTTGATGAAGTCGTCGGCCACCGTCACCAGATCGCGCTCGATCGGGAAGTTGGCCAGCGGCTCAACGCGGATCACCTGGCCGACGTAGTCACGCAGGAACGCGTGGCACGACAGCTTGGGTTCGCCGTTGACCATCATGCCGCAGCTTCCGCATACGGCCATGTGGCACGACCAGCGGTAGGCCAGCGTGGGGTCGATGGTTTCCTTGACGGCGTTGAGCGCGTCCAGAACCACCCACTCTTCGTTGCACATCACCTCGTATTTCTGGAAGCGCGGTTCACTGTCCTGTTCGGGGTCGTAACGCAGCACTTCAAGCTCGACCATCCGTTTTTTGAGTTCACTCATTTGTGGTCTCCTGAGTAGTCACGCACGCCCGGTGGCGACTTGGTGATCACCACATCGAGGTAGTCGATGCGTGCCGTGTCCTGACCCTGGTAGTAGGCCATGCTGTGGCGCAGGAAGCTCTTGTCGTCGCGTTCCACAAAGTCAAGGCGCTGGTGCGCGCCACGCGACTCTTTGCGGGCCAGCGCGCCGACCGTGAGGGCCGATGCGCAGTCGAGCATGGAGCCGAGTTCGAGTACCTGGAACAGGTCGGTGTTGAACACATTGCTCTTGTCGTGCAGCACGATGTTGTTGTAGCGACCGCGCAGCTCGACGATCTTGGCCACTGCCTCTTTCAGGCCTTCTTCGGTGCGGTACAGGCCGCAGTTCTTTTCCATCGTGTCCATCATTTCCTTGCGCAGCGCCGCCATCGACTCGGTGCCCTTGGAGCGCATGAAAATTTCGCGGATACGACCCTGCGACTCTTCGGCGCGCGCCTTGAGTGCCGCCTTGTTGGCCGGGCCGACCGACTTGTTGTGCTCGATGGCGGACAAGGCAGCAGCCTTGCCAAACACCAGCAGTTCGACCAGCGAGTTGGAGCCCAGGCGGTTGGCACCGTTGAGGCTCACGCAAGCGCATTCGCCAGCGGCAAAC